>Ga0224723_1001118_pt1 | contig 16847 bp, 10 predicted proteins | sample Balambano_FR2_Me_FD_161647 | JGI IMG/M metagenome (GOLD analysis project Ga0224723, IMG submission 161647) | Freshwater sediment microbial communities from Lake Towuti, South Sulawesi, Indonesia - Balambano_FR2_MetaG | ecosystem: Environmental > Aquatic > Freshwater > Lake > Sediment | place...
TAACAATCGTATTAAATTGATTAAACGGCAAGCCTATGGCTTCGTAAATTTCAGCAATTTTCGGGAAAGGCTGTTAGCTTGCTTCTCTGATTAGCAAAAGTTATCACCGTACTAACAGAAGAACCGATGCTCTCCATTTTCTTGTGGTTAATCGAATATGGCTTCCTGTTTGGCGATCAACTTCATAGCCCAACTTTTCTAGAGCTTTTGCTAAGGCTTCACCGGATAGGTCTCTAGGCAACTTCACGAAGCAATTACCTCATCATGTACAATATGCAGACGAATCAGTTTTGGACGAATGGCTTCATCAGGATAGTGGCAGTGAACTGCATCTCTAACTAGTTCTCGTAATTCCTGAATGCTATCAGCTTGAGTAAAAATAGATTCGCCTATTGCTCTCCTACATACCCGCCTTCAGGATCACCCTCAACCCAAAAAATAATTTCTGTCATATTGCTTTATCCTTGTTTCTTTCATTAAATTACTGGATCAATTCCTAACGTCTCAAGCTGCTGATTTATCCATTCGATCGCCTCCTCTTCCGTCTGCTCGACCGCCCGTTCTACTCCAGTATTAGCAATTTTTTCAAGAGGCTAGCAGTGCGTTTGTCTGGCGATCGCACAACTAGCCAGCAGAAGCAAGAACTTGCTTGATAGGCTCCGGTAGCTCAACAAACATGAAGTAGCTGCTTGGATATAGATAGTCTTCTCCTGATTCATCAATAACGCGAATCATTTGATGGGCATCTGCCTGAGAATCTGGCAAAACCTGATAAATTTTTCGGACTTCTAAGGATGCTGAATAATCCTGGTTCTTAATGCAAACAACAAATTCCATAAAACTTACTCCAGAAGATATTTAATCTTGATTTCTCTTTTGCCGATTCCATGTGCTTCATACCAATGAACTTCTGCCTCACACACTATCCCATCTTCAAGTTGAATTGTGGCTACTCCCTTTAACTTTCGCCACCGTCCAGAGCCGTAAGCTTTTCTTAATCGCTCTAATTCTCGAATTGAACTACCGATCGCAATGGTTTCAATGTCATGAATCTCTCCTAAAATTTCAAACCTCAATCGAGTTCACCCCCAATGCCTCAAGCCGCTGATTTATCCATTCGATCGCCATCTCTTCATTTTGCTCGATCGCCTGCTCTACTCCAGTTTTAGCAATTTCTAGCAGTTGTTTAGACTGTTCTCGTTTTTGATGAGACTCTTCAACTTTGTCTTTAATGCTTTGCTGAACATCGTCTGGAGCCTCCCAAATCAAAAATCTATTAATGTCTTTGGGATATAGCTCAATCTGACCTGACGAGCCTTTCAAGTATTTCTCTACCTGATACTGTCCAGCAATACTATTGATGTAGATAGACAAATACACTGGATCGAGTCTATTAGTTCTCAAAATAGTGACGTGGTTATCAGGTAAAGCATCTTCTTCATGTAAATAAGGAGCGCAACGTCCTATAGTTCCTACACCCGTTCCATTAATCAGAACATCATTCTTCTGAATGATTAGCGGTTTGTCATCGTCTGGATATTCAGCATAACGATTGTCATTTAGAATAACTTCTCCTTCCCGAACGTGTTTTGAGTTGATAACAGGTAAGCCTAAAGAGTAATTTTCACTTTCATCCAAATAAGTAGGTTGTCTACCTCGTTGATTGCAGATGAGTAGTCTACTAAGCCGAGTCAGTTCAACTTTTTCTTTAAGCTTTTGAATGAGTTGATCGAATTTAGGTTGATAGTGTTCAGCGTCGAGGCGATCGCTCATCCCAAAGGAAGCCCCAAAACTCTTGACTGCGATATTTTCATCCGTCGGTTGCCAGTCCTTCAAACCAAGCTCCGACAACAGCAAATCTTCAGCTTGTTTATAGAGATGGGTTGATTTCTCAAGTAAAGTATTTGAAGTTCTAATTACTCGTTCAATCTCAAGTTGAAAAGTTCGTTTAAGAAAGGCAACAGGCAAGGTTGAGAGATTGGACACACTAATATAGGGGTTCATTTGCTCTGTTTTTTGCTTGTCTGCAAATGATTGTCCTACTTTAGAACTTAAATATGTAGCTAGATATCCTGAAACGACATCATTATTAGGGCGTATCAAAGAAATATCTTGGTTTATTGCCAAAGGTTTCTCTGGATCATCTAAAAATGCGTAGGCTTTGCAGATTCTTCGTTTAATTGTGCAAACGATACAACCTTTAGTTATGCGGTTTTTTTGAAACTCTTTTTCATAGTGTTCTTTTTCAATACGCTTTAACCGATTTTGATCAAACTTAAGTGAATCAACGCACTCTACAGTGATAAAACCGATTTCACCATCATCGACATTATGTTTGTAGGGAGTATGTCCAGAACTGATGTATTTTACAAAAGATTTAAGAGGTAAGAAATTTCGTTTCTTCATCAATTCTTTTAACCAAGCAGTCGCGGGATGTGCTGCAAATTCTGCATCAAGACGTTCTGCGACTTGCATCTCAACATACTGAACCTCCCTCGCTTGTAGCCCATCCATTAACTGCTTGTACTTTTCAGCATCAAACGGTGTAATAAATGGGCTGGGTTCAAAAAAACTGAGGTTTTCCTTTTTGGCAAATTCAATAAATGTCTCTGCGATGCCGTCTTCGGTGATGCCGTCGTGGTTATACAGGTCATGATCCACAATCAGGTGATCGTGGGGGTCGAGCAGAAACTCGCGGTCTTTTTCCTGGTCAGATAAGCCCTCTTCTTCTTGTGGAATAATGCGCCGATAGAGCTTTTCACCAGAGTTATCTTTGCCCGATCGCCGCATGGTGGCAAAAAAGATGTTGTAGTCATCCTGGCGGAGGCAAAGTGCGCCTGCTCTGGGGTCGTCGTTCCACTTTTGCACAAACAGCACCGAGGTTTTAGTGCCTGTGTGCGGCTTAAAGGTGTTGCCGTGTAGCCCGACCACTGCCAAAATGCGGCAACGTTCAGCAATGTAGTCTCGAATGTGTTTATCAGAGGAATTGTTGAACCGTCCCTGGGGCAGGACGATCGCCATTCTGCCACCCGGTTTCAAAAAGTCCAGGTTGCGTTCGATAAACAAAGTGTCGCGTCCGACTTTGCTTTGCCATTTACCATCCGGCTTCTTTGCCAGATCATAGCGGGCAATAATCCGGCTCTCCTTGATGTCTCCAGCAAACGGCGGATTTGCCATCAACACGTCAAACTCAAACTCCTTGTAGCTGTTTTTATCAGCCCGCAGTTTCTTTAGCCGTTTGAAACCGTCATTGTAGATATCGTTCCAGTCTTCGTCTTTGGTAATTTCGTCCCACAGGTCAAAATCCAGCGTGTTCAGGTGTAATACATTCGTCTGTCCGTCCCCGGCGATCAGGTTGAGCGTTCGCGCCACTCGCACCGACTTTTCATCAAAGTCAATGGCAAATACCCGCTTTTGCACATACTCATAGCAACGGTGCGGCTTATCCTCTATTGTGAAAAGGTGGCTGGTTTGCAGTCCTTCATCTTCAAAAATCTGCTTCCACACATGAAAAATCGTGTGAACCGGAAAGCCCGACGAACCGCCAGCCGTGTCAATCATGTACTCATCCTCTTTGGGGTTGAGCATCTTGACACACATATCAATCACATAGCGCGGTGTAAAATATTGTCCCTTCTCGCCCTTGCTGCTCTGGTTGACTAAATATTCAAACGCCTCATCAATCACGTCCAGATTTGAGTTAAACAGCTTAACGTTTTCCAACGAGCGAACGCACACTGCCAAGTGAGAAGGCGTGAGGGTAATCTTTGAGTCTTCGCTAAATACTCCTTCCCATTTTTCCTTAGCGTCATCAAACAGCTTTTGAATTTTGGTCTTCAGCGCCCCTTCTGTTTGTCCGGTGTTGCGAAACTCCAGGATGCGCGTGTGGCGATTGTTGCCCTGACCCGATAGCCACTCATCGTAGAGCTTGGTAAAAACCAGCTTAAACACTTCCTCAAAGACATCTACCCCCGCATTCGCTAAAACCTCATCCTCCATTTCTTCGATCAGCGATCGCAGCGACATTTTCTCCTGCACCAGCCGATCATTTGCAATCAAATCATTTAACGTGAACTTAATTTGCAGAATGTCAGCAAGCGTTTGGCTAGCTTTTGGAATGTCAGTAATTCGCTCAAGGTAGCTTATCTCAGGCTTTTTCTCATCGTGCTTTCGATACCAACGAGAAATAGCATCCCCATTTGTCCAAACTGCAATCGGAGCATTAGTAGCATTGCAATAAGACTTAAGCTGATCTTTGCCATCCTTCTCTTTCGGTTTTTTGATTTCGATAATAATGTACGGAGTAGTCGGGCGATCGGCATCCATGATGGCAATATCAGCTTTCTTGGTTTCTCGCCCAAACTTCACCCCATATTCCACAACCATGCGGTCTGTCGGGTAGCCATAGCGATCGCCCAACACCTTCAGGTAAAGCTGCCGGATTGCCTCCTCTGGCTTAAGCTGAATGTCCTTCTTGCGAACCAGACACTTGATGTAGGGTGTGTCGCCTTTGCTGGTTGGCTTCAAAAAAATCGACTGCTCCAGCCAGTCCACCTCCTCCGGCTTGAATTGAGACAGCTTATAGTCTGAGTCTTTCAGGATATCCGCTAAATTCATTCGCAATCTCGACAGCACTTACAAACCAATACCGATCAACTTCTAAACAGAGCAATCGTCTAGCTGTTTAAGTATAGAAGCTGCCCTGAATATTCGTCGTATCAATTCTCTCTACTAATACCAATTAAATATGAAGCTGCACCGAATAAGGGGCTTAAGCCCCTTGTTCCACATCGTTTTATTTAGTGCAAGCTCATATAGAGCCGGTATGAGATCTTGCGCCAAAGGTGGGAGGTATTGCACCAGTGCCCTGAGATCAATCTCAGGCTCAAAGCTAAAACTCGTTAAAACGAGTTGAAACAAGCTTCTGGTGGGTATTTGAGTCAGTCAGGACTTACGACGCACTCGCCTGTGAAACAAGGGGCTTAAGCCCCTTGTTTAAGCCCTTTGTTGATGTGGGGATTGCTTGATTTCATATTCTGCTTGCGTAAGTCCTGTCAGTTTGAACTGACTTAAGCTATTAGCCCAGAATTGATTCTAGGGCGGGGTGTTGGGTAACAGACCAAACTGTGTGTGGATTCTAAATTTTGTTGCTCAAACATTCAAATTTGTAGTCCAGACCATCAAACTTGTAGTCCAGACCATCAAATTTGTCTCCCAGCTACTCAAATTTGTAGTCCAGACCATTAAGTTTGTAGTCCAGACCATTAAACTTGTAGTCCAGACCATCAAATTTGTATCTCACACATTCAACTTTGTATCTTAGACTATCAAACTTGTATTTCAGACCGTCAAACACCAGACGTGAAGCAAAACCACCCTTAAATTTACGGAAACTTCAGGATGGCTTAGATAAAATTTCCGTATTTTACACGACCTTGACTGAGTTAGCAGCATTTCAATTTGGGGTACTTCTAATGAGACAGAGCAATCCCTACTGATGCTCGCTTCACTCATTTAAGGAGAAATTGAAATGCCGCCTCAACCCCTAAGTGCCAGCCTTTCTGCTGCTGACCAAGCCTCGATTGAAGCTGCCCTGGACACCATTCGCGAGAAGCTCTCTTTTTCAGTCACCCTGACTCCCGAAGAGCGGCGAAAACTGGCAAAGTTAGGCGATAAAACCCGTGCCTTTGTGCAAAAGTCTGCCGAGTTTGCCGCTCGTCATCCAGATTATCTACCGCGCCGATTTGACCTGGATGCCATGCAGAAAGATATCGATTTGTTCATGGCACTCTACCCCATTTGGGTGGCGCTACATGACCTGCAAGAACTGGTCTACAACACCTATCTGCTGGCAGGTAGTGAAGCCTATGCCGCTGCGCGGGAGGTTTACAACTCTGCAAAAGCAACGGGTAAGGGTGAAATTGAAGGTTCTCTCAACGAAATGGGACGGCGATTTCGCAAATCTCGCAAAGTGCAACCGGAGGCAGAAGACGCTAGCGATTGAAAACGGTCAGGACTTACGCAAGCAGAACGTAAAACCAGGCGATCGCTATGCTAACAAGGGGCTTAAGCCCCTTGTTCCACAGGGAGATGCGTAAGTCCGGATGATATGCCAGTGGCGATCGCCACCCCATACAGTCGGATACATCAGACAAATAAACAGTTCTCATTGAGTTGCGAATGTCGCTTTTTGCTTAACGTGAATATTTTTCATATGTTTTTTGACCGTATTGGGAGTGATACAAAGCTCTAGAGCAATCTGTTTGTAGGTATAGTTAGCTCTGTGAAGTAACCAAATTTCTTTTTCACGAGAGGTCAGTCCAAATTTTTGAGACTCCTCAAGCGCAACATCTTTAATGTATTGGTACTGATCACAAATACTTAACAACAAGCAGGGCCGCTCCAAAGTTTCTAACTTTAACCATCTAGCCCGTACATTAAATACAATAGAACTATCAACAAACACCTTTGACTCAATTAGCCAATGTTGGCTAGGAAATAGATGACGGCTATCAATCAATGTTTGACAGATATGCCAAATTTCTCTGGGAATCAAACTAATTGACGTACCGTTCTGATTAAGCTGACGCAAAATCCTTTTAGCACAGTCATTAGCATAGACTAAAGTTTTTTGTTCCGTTAAGATCAAAATTCCATCAATTAAATTTTCAACAATTTCTTGGGGTAAAGTAGTTTGCTCATAGGTGTTTGAGAATGAGAAATTCTGTAATGATGTTTGGATCTCTTGCAAACGAGTAGCGTGAGTAGTTGCACCCATCCTGGGAATTGAAAGGGTCATTGGATTTCCTCCAAAATATTAAACTAAATTTAGAAGGCATCTAAAAGCCCTCTAAAGTTGTTGATTCCTCTGAGCTTGCTATAGAAGGGAGTCGTCATATTTAGAATTTTTTGTTGTTCTATATTCCTCTATGATTCTACTTCTCTTTATCAGGCGGAGGTGATGCAAAAGCAGATCATAGGGAAATCATCTACAACTCCTTGTGGTGTCAGCTGTCCACAGATAGTAAGCAATGCTCAACCCTACAAAAATATGGACTCTCAATAGTTGTCTCGTTGCAACTCCACAAAAAAACGCTATCTTTACATCTTTACTCCAGATTTTGTAACCAGATGTAACATTCTTGACGAGGCTTACCCTATTCGGGGAATGCACCACTGGCAGCGAGTGACAGAAATGCGCTTTACATCTGTGGATAGTATCGTTTTCGTAACCCAACTCAATCCTGTATAACTGCCAGGACTGCGGTAGCCCTGCTCACTAATTATCTAAGCTCTTACGGAGATAAACAGTACCCTAGTCGGGTACTTAACGATGCTTGATTGAGTTGCCATGATGAGTTCAGTCAACCAAGCCAAGCGTAAAAAGCTGAAGGATAGAAACCTGAAAGCGAATACGAAAAAGGCTGACAAACGACTTCAAAAACTGAAACCAAAGGATGTCAGATTATGTCTAACGCAATGCAGGCAATGGCAGCACAAGCATCTCGTGAACCCCAACGTGTGATTGGTGTTGCTGGACAACCTAACGAACTAACCCAAACCGAAACCCGCTCTCAAACGATTGTAGGGCCTGTAACTTTCACACTGTCTAATCTAGATGTACGAGGTTTGGGTAACAATCCTGCTGACTCAGCAAACTCTCAGTACATTGTTGCTGAAGATGAGTATTTTGTGGCTAGCGTTGATGTAGAGTTCAATAAAACTCCTTTAACTGAGTTATTGATGTGCTTAGGAACCCGGATCAATATTGATTTTGGGCTAGAAGGCTACGGAATCAAGGCGGCAGAACTGAACATCCCTGCAACTAAACTCACCCAAAAGGGCGTTTATAAATACCATCTGGAGACAACTCCTGCTCGCCCTGCCGATCTAAAAATGCCGCCTGGGCTGTATGAGATCGGTGCAGTTGCAACCGTTGGACCTGTAGAAAATCCTTGCACCACCAAGATTTGGGGACATGGATATATTCAAGCAGTCCTGCTTCAAGTGTATCCTGCTAGCCAGGATTAAGGGCTAGTTTTTCCTCAATCGGTGTGATGCCGACCTCCGCGCAACGATCTCCTAACTGCGATTAGGAGCCTAAGCTACCTGGTAGGCGTTATGTCTACCAGGTTCCTAGTCAAAAGAGAACTTAGGATAAAACTTAGGATAAATAGACGAGCAACTTTGGGGCGTTTCAAAGTTCCTGCTCCGAGTCGTTTGAGGATTGCAACCATGAGTAGTTTTGATTGGGAAAGTTTCCTGAAACGGTGGAGTCAGGAAATATTGGAATCGCTTGGCAGCGATCGCAACAACTTGCCACCAGAAGTCATCGAATCAGAATGGTTAGGCTGTCCTGGCGCAACAGATGAACAAATTGCTCAGGCTGAAGTGCGTTTAGGCACTCAGTTACCTCCCTCCTATCGAGCGTTTCTAAAAGTCACCAACGGCTGGCGACAAACGACTCCTTTCATTAACAAGTTATGGTCTACAGAGGAAATAGAGTGGTTTTCAGTGAGAAACCAGAGCTGGCTAAATGCGCTGCTGGTAAGATCAGAGCAAGCTATTACAGAGTTTCCTAATTCGAGTTCACCCCATCCTTCAATTCCTGATGAGGAATACCTGATCTATGGACGTGACCAAGATTGCAGCAAAATTCGGGCTGAATATTTGCAAACCGCTCTAGAAATTAGCCAACGGGGAGAAGCCGCGATTTATCTGCTCAATCCTCAAATTGTGACAGAAACGGGGGATTGGGAAGCCTGGTTTCTGGGGGACTGGTTGCCCGGAGCCGATCGCTATCGTTCATTTCAGGAGATGATGCAGGCAGAATACGAAAACTTCCTGGAACTGAGAGATACTCCGTTTCAGGCGATCGCCCCCACCCCTCATCTAAACAGGTCTAAAACTTTTTCCCCTTCAAATAGTGAGTTCTCTCAATCAGCAAGCACAGCCGCGACAGAAATAGACTCCTCACTTCCGGGAGAATTAGCACCAATGGACAATTTAGAGCAAACAGAAAATTTAGAGCCAAAAGAAGAATTAGAGCCAAAAGAAAGTTTTTATCCTGTTACCCCACAAGATGAATGGAGAACATCTGCTTCTTTCATCATAGAAATCCAGTCGAACCAGGGAGCAGCGCAGCCAGATCAGCCAACCTATCAGCGAACTTTGGTTCGACATATAGAAACTGGAACTAGCGTCACCTTCCCAAACCTGGATGCTGCAATTTTTCAGCAGTGGATACCAGATCAAATTAAAACAACAGATGATCTGGCTACGCAAGCCTCTCTGGAGCTAGAAATTATGCAGCTCCGAGTGATTCGATCTCCTCAATTTGCTACTGCAATGGTGGCAGATTCAGACTATCCGCTCTTTGGTGAAGCAGTTGAAACCAGTGAACCGTTTACTCTAGAAGTATTAATGAGAGTCATTGGGGCAGACCCAGAAAAACAGGAAGATCGGCAACTGATTTATCGCGCTCAATGCTTTGCTCATCACCTACCAACTCAGTCAGACACTTGTATCGGAGATATTACGATCCACACTCCCGTACAAGCTACTTCGATTTATGTTGCGCTGTTCCCAGAAATACGCCTACAGCAACCAGGAATTTATCGGTTAAAGGTCTGGGTTACTTTACAAAACGCCGCTGCAACGCCCGGTTACTTTAAGGTTCCAGTGCTGCAAGTCGTTTAGCTGAGATCTTGCACAAGCAGGAAGCATTGCACTAGCGCCTTGAGATCAATCTCAGGCTCAAAGCTAAAACTCGTTAAAACGAGTTGGAACGGTCTCCCAGTAGGCGTTTGAGTCAGTTTCAATTGACTTAAGCTGTTAGCCCGGAATTGATTCCAGGGCAGGTCATCGGGCAACTTTGGGGCAGATATTTTTAGCATGAAACCTTTGAACTGACGCAAAAGGTGCCCTAAAAATTGGCAATGCTTGTCTATCTTCAATCAGCAATTCAAGGAATTCGCAATGTTACATCAACGATTACAGGAATGGATACATCCCCCAAAACAAACTCAAAGACGCTGTATTTGCTGTATTCTTCCTCCACAAATGTTGGATAATCTGATTCAATACGGTGACGAGAAAAACCGAGAGTGGGCATTAACGACGTTGAGAATATCCGAACGGTTTCGCGGCAAACGTAGGGCGGTTGGCAATGTCTCATTTGCGATTTCACCTGGGCAAAAGCGGCGCACGATCTATGACGCGAAGACCAGTACATCTTTGCCTGGTGTTCTGATACGGGGCGAAGGCGATCCGCCCAGTGCTGATCAGGCTGTTAATGAAGCCTACGATGGGGCTGGAGCCACCTACGACTTATTTCGGGATGTTTATGAACGCAATTCTGTGGATGATCGAGGGCTGCGTTTAGACGCTACCGTGCATTACGGATTCCGCTATGAAAATGCTTTTTGGGATGGCAATCAGATGATTTATGGGGACGGCGATGGGCGGTTTTTTAACCGTTTTACCCTTGCGATCGATGTGATTGCCCATGAGTTGGCGCACGGGGTTAACCAGCATGAAGCCGACTTGGATTATCAAAATGAACCAGGTGCATTAAATGAGTCGTTTGCCGATGTGTTTGGCACGTTGGTTAAGCAGCGATCGCTCAATCAAATGGTAGATCAGGCTGATTGGCTGATTGGGGTAGGAATATTCACGTCTCGGGTTCAGGGTCAGGCATTTCGATCGCTCAAAGCACCAGGCACCGCTTACGACGACCGAATTCTAGGCAAAGACCCCCAGCCTAGCCATTATGCAAACCGCTATCAGGGAACTGCCGATGATGGTGGCGTACACATCAATTCTGGCATTGCCAACCATGCCTTTTACCTGGCTGCAATGGCGATCGGAGGCTATGCCTGGGAAAAAGCTGGAAGGATTTGGTATCTTGCCTTGAGAGACATCTTGCGCTCTAAATCAACTTTTCAAGACGCAGCCAATGCTACCGTCTTCGTTGCAGAACAGCTTTACGGCAGTCACAGTGACGAACAAAAGGCTGTCCGTAACGCCTGGCAACAGGTTGGAGTGATTTAATTGCCTAGAGGCTTAACCTGTTAAATAAAACAACCGATAAAGCAACCAGGAATGATGCAATGCGAGTTTTATTTGAACGGAGCGGCGGTTTTGCAGGTATTCCCCTGACTCTCACAATAGACCTGGCAAACCTCTCCCCAGATGAGGCAACTCAACTCAATCGCCTGATTGAACAAGCTGATTTTTTCAATCTGCCCACGACTATATCATCTGCCGCTAAACCTGATCGGTTTCAGTATAGGGTGACGATTGAGGGGGGCGATCGCCACCACACAGTCAGCGTTGGAGAAACCGCAGCCCCAGATACCTTAAAACCCCTATTAAACTGGCTAGTCGAATTTGCGCGAAAACAAAAATAAAAACCCCTAAACCCTGCAAAGTCTAGGGGCAACAAATTGGAGAACCAATCCGCTACAGTAAAGCATTCAAACGTGAAACCATTGGATCAGACTGACGCTTTGAGATGCGTTGGTAGGCTTCTACCAATTCGCTAACCAGTTGAGTGTCTGCACTTCTAGCATCCTGTTTAGACTGGCACTGTTGATAAAGCATCTGATACTGATTTGAGTGAAACAGGGTTGCTGCTAACTCTTTCAGCAGAGCTTCATCTATTGCTTCAAAACACTCATCGGCTATTTGCAACAGTCGCATTCTAGCCTTGCAGCGAATAATTGACCGATGCGGACGATTGTAATTAGTTGACTCCATAACCCGACACATAACACGCAACGATGGATGCAGTATACATTTCTTAGTACCTTAGGCTCAACTGTCAGGAAGCATATTCCTTAGAACATCCAGTTATGGCCATAGCTATAAAAAGAGGCAGAACTACCTCTTGCTCCTGCTAAAACAGAGAATGTAATACAAAACCCAAAGCATCGTGGATCTGATATATAGCGCTCCTAAATGATTTGTGAAAGTGCCCGCCCGGAGGGCGGGCACTTTCACAAATTGCCTCGTTAAATTGCCTCGTTACCAAGCGGGAGCTTGGTAACGGCGTTCTGGAAGCTCTAGCTTCTAGTGCCAATAGAAGAAGCAAGAGCTTCCTTTATTGCATTGCCAAGCTCCCGCTTGGCAACGAATGTACCCTCACCTCCAGAGCAGCTTCACAAAGGATTGGGATCGACGAGGAAAGCAAACTAATCAGCCATATGAACTTAGTTAAACGGAATGGAACCAACATTCTCATTTGTTGAGTTACGCTAGTATTAGCTCAACCTGTAAAAGTTGTTTTACTTCCTTCACTACACTTTTTAAGCGCTAGGTAAAAAACTTTTATCGGCAAAAAAATTGCTTTTTGATCGACAAGCCGATTCACAAAATAGCTTCTTTAGCTTAACTATTTGGAGTAACCACCATGATTACAGCCAAAAAAACAGATATTTCTCCTTTGAGTCAAGATCTAAAAAAACAAGAATTTGTACTTTGGTTTGAGCAAGTTGGCATGGATGACGTGCCGCTGGTAGGCGGCAAAAATGCCTCCTTGGGGGAAATGATCCAGCAGCTTGCGCCCCAGGGGGTGAACGTCCCAACGGGCTTTGCCACAACTGCCTATGCCTTCCGCTACTTCATGGAAAAAGCAGGGCTGAAAGCTCGGCTCCAGCGCTTGTTAGCTGACCTGGATGTAGAAAACATCAACAACCTGCGAGAGCGAGGACGGCAAGCCCGCACACTGATTTTAGACACACCCTTTCCACTAGAGCTAGAAGAGGCGATCGTCGATGCCTATGTGCAGCTTTCAGAGCGCTATGGCGTTGAAATTGAAATATGTGAAACATTGGACGGAGCAGAGCGAGAAGCCTGTCTCAGTCGCTATAGCGGCGTTGATGTGGCAGTACGCTCCAGCGCCACCGCCGAAGATTTGCCCGATGCAAGCTTTGCGGGGCAGCAAGACAGCTACCTCAATATCAACGGCATCAATGGCGTTTTAGAAGCGTGCCATAGGTGTTTTGCCTCACTGTTTACCGATCGCGCCATTTCTTATCGCACGATTAAAAACTTTAACCATTTTGAAGTGGCTCTATCCGTTGGCGTACAAAAGATGGTGCGCTCTGATCTGGCATCAGCGGGTGTAATGTTTTCTATTGATACCGAAAGTGGTTTTAAGAATGCAGCACTGGTCACGGCAGCCTATGGACTGGGTGAAAACGTGGTGCAGGGGGTTGTTAATCCTGATGAATACATCGTGTTTAAGCCAACGCTAAAGCAGGGGTTTCGTCCCGTTTTAGAGAAGCGCCTGGGCAGTAAAGACATCAAAATGGTGTACGACATTGGCAGTAGTAAACCTACAAAAAACTTGCCTGTCCCCAAAGCCGATCAGGGAAAGTATGCGCTGAATGATGATGAGATTCTGCAACTAGCGGAGTGGGCTTGCATTATTGAAGACCACTATTCGGCGGTGCGAGATGCCTACAGCCCGATGGATGTAGAGTGGGCAAAAGATGGACTGACGGGCGAACTGTTTGTCGTGCAGGCTCGTCCTGAAACCGTGCATTCGCAAAAGGGCAGCAATGTTTTAAAGACCTATAAACTCATAGAGAAACAGCAGTCGGAACCGCTGCTCAGAGGGCGTGCAGTGGGTGAAATGATTGGTCAGGGTAAAGTGCGAACGATTGTGGATATCCGCAAACTAGATGAGTTTCAAGCAGGAGAAGTGCTAGTGACGACGCGCACCGACCCAGACTGGGAGCCGATTATGAAACGTGCTAGTGCGGTAATTACCAATCAGGGCGGGCGCACCTGCCATGCTGCAATCATTGCGCGGGAGTTGGGAATTCCGGCGATCGTCGGCTGTGATCATGCAACCGAGATGCTCAAAGATGAGCAGGAAGTTACCGTTTCCTGTGCCGATGGTGAAGAAGGGCGCGTTTATAATGGGCTTCTGCCGTTTGAGATTGAAGAACTTCAGTTGGATGATGTGCCGCGCACTCGTACCCAAATATTAATGAACGTAGGCAATCCCCATGAGGCATTTCGACTGTCGATGATTCCAAACGACGGGGTAGGGTTAGCCCGGACAGAATTTATTATTGCCAATCACATCAAGGTGCATCCCCTGGCATTGCTGCATTTCGATCAGCTTAAAGATAAAGCTGCCAAGTGGGAAATTAGTCAGTTGACGACGCAATATGAGGAAATGTCGGACTACTTTGTCGATAAGCTGGCATCGGGAATTGGGATGTTAGCAGCGGCATTTTATCCAAAGCCTGTTGTGGTGAGAATGTCTGATTTGAAGAGTAATGAGTACGCCAATTTGATTGGGGGACAAGACTTTGAGCCAGAAGAAGAAAATCCGATGATGGGTTGGCGTGGAGCGTCGCGTTACTATGACCCCAAATATCAGGCTGCCTATGGGCTAGAATGCAAAGCCTTCAAGCGGGTACGGGATGAGATGGGACTTACCAATGTGATTCCCATGATTCCTTTTTGCCGCACCCCAGCGGAGGGGCGCAAGGTGCTAGAGGAGATGGCAAAACATGGGCTGGTGCAGGGTGAGAGTGGCTTGCAGGTTTATGTAATGTGTGAGTTGCCCAGCAATGTAGAGCTAGCCGATCGCTTCAGTGAAATATTTGACGGTTTCTCCATCGGCTCTAATGACCTGACCCAACTGACGCTAGGACTCGATCGTGACTCAGCCCTAGTATCTCACCTGTTTGATGAGCGCGACGAAGCGGTGAAGCGCAAGCTAGAGCGGGTGATTGCTACAGCAAAACAGTTTAATCGCAAAATTGGCATCTGCGGTCAGGCACCCAGCGATTATCCTGAATTTGCTCAATTCCTGGTGGAGCAGGGGATTGACTCAATCAGCTTGAATCCGGATTCGGTGCTGAAGACGTTGCTGGCGATCGCCAAAACCGAAGCTTCCATGCCTCAAACTCATCCAATATAAAACGAGAATACTGCTCCACCCGTTCTATTTCTTTCCAGGACCCATTCCTGCTAAGTTTTGCTCCTCAACCCGCAAAGCAAACCCGCCAGTCGCCACAATGACAGTATTGACGACTAGAAAACCTATATCCCCAGTGAAATCAGTTTTTAACCTGCACTAAGAACCTATATCATTGGGGGGCGATCGCAATTACTCTTTCAGCCCCCTAGCATATAGCAGTTGAAGCGATGATTGGGACAACGTTGACTTGCCAATGCTGCTGATAGCCAGGGTTTCGATTCATCCCTCATCCTTCATCCTTTTCCTATAGATTGGGTTTTGCTTCGCTCCACCCAATCTATGTCTACTGTGATAAGCTGAGTCACGCTCGTCGATTAGCAAGTAACACAAGTAACTTTCATCTATGCATCGTATTGCGGCAACTCCAGGAGGGTGGAATCCTGAAACTGAGGGTGTTGTTTTTGTCGAACAGAATCCGGCTCCGCTAGTTTTTCTAACGGCGGCTGACACAGAAATTCAAACTTTGGCAAAAGCGTTGCCCCAACTTCCATCTGGCTTTCCAGAACTGCGAGTTGGCAATCTGCTTCAGCTTCAGCAGCAGCTTAGTATTGATACCTATGCCGAGGAGGTTTTAGCAGCAGCAAAGGTAATTGTGCTGCGCCTATTAGGAGGACGAGCCTACTGGTCTTATGGGCTGGAAGTGGTGAAACAAACGGTAGAGGAAACTGGTGCGGCTTTGTTTGTCCTACCCGGAGACGATCGCCCTGACCCTGATTTGCTCAGCCACTCCACCGTTCCATTCACTGCGGTCAACCAACTCTGGCGCTACCTCACCGAAGGCGGCATCGAAAACACCACTAACGCTCTTAAACTTATTGCGAACACCAGTTTAGGTCAGTACTACGATCTGCTTCCCGCTCAACCTACTCCCCGTGTAGGTTTGCATGATTGGCGACCCCTTGTGGGTATCTCTCCGAGATCGCCCCAACCCCTAATCTCCAACCCCCAATCCCTGATCCCCAATCCTCAAGTCGGTATCCTTTTCTATCGCGCTCACTACCTCTCCGGCAACACTGCCCCAATTGATGCCCTCTGTCAAGCATTAGCCGATCGCCAACTAAACCCAGTGCCCGTTTTCGTCTCTTCACTGCGCGATCCGGATGTCCAAACAGACTTACTCACTCACTTTCAGCCAAAGGAAGGTGAGTCCATTCAGGTGTTGCTCAATGCTACCAGTTTTTCACTCGCCCGGTTGGATAGTGAAACGCCCCATGTAGATCTGTGGCAGCAGCTAGATGTCCCTGTGATTCAAGTCATTCTTAGCGGCGGAACGGTTGACCAGTGGCGATCGCAGACCAGAGGACTCTCACCCAGAGATGTTGCAATGAATGTAGCATTACCCGAAGTCGATGGGCGTATCATCAGCCGTGCTATTTCCTTTAAAGCTGTGCAAACCCGCAGTTCGGCTCTAGAAACCGATGTGGTAGGCTATGAACCTGTGAGCGATCGCATTGAATTTGTCGCTGACCTGGCTGCAAACTGGGCAAAACTGAGACGCACCCCCGTGAGCGATCGCCGAATTGCCTTGATTCTGGCAAACTATCCCACCCGCGACGGTCGCCTCGCCAACGGCGTTGGTTTAGATACTCCCGCAAGCTGCATTGAAATTCTCAAAGCCCTACAGCAAGCAGGTTACTTCATCGAAGATATCCCCGCATCCGGTGACGAACTGATTCAACGTCTTACCCAGGGTATCACCAACGACCCTGAAGCACACGACCTCCGCCAGATTCATCAAAGCTTACCCCTGGAGGACTACCACCAGTATTTTGCGACCCTCCCCAAAGCTGTTCAACAAGGTATCAGCGATCGCTGGAACACCCCCACACCCCACACCCCACAC
>Ga0224723_1001119_pt1 | contig 16833 bp, 9 predicted proteins | sample Balambano_FR2_Me_FD_161647 | JGI IMG/M metagenome (GOLD analysis project Ga0224723, IMG submission 161647) | Freshwater sediment microbial communities from Lake Towuti, South Sulawesi, Indonesia - Balambano_FR2_MetaG | ecosystem: Environmental > Aquatic > Freshwater > Lake > Sediment | place...
ATTCGGTAAAACGTAGTGCATGAGTCTTTCATACGCAGGTAAAAAATCTTTTTCTTCGTATTGACGCAAGACGTTGAAAGCACGAATCAATCTCACGGGTTCATTTTCTTTCAAAGGTAAATTGAATCCACCTAAGCGAAAGAAAGTTTTATCATCTGCAAAAGGCAAAGCCGCTTCGACTCTTTCTTTATCAATTTCTACGCCGAGAATTTTTAGATTTGGATTCACTTTACGAAATCTTATGGCACTTTCGAGTGTGGTGCGTGGGTCAAAGCCATAACCGAGGTCAATGAATAAGGAATCAGCGAACAGATGTCCCGAAGAAAGAAGCGCGGGTTCATACATCAAAATAAAATTATCCACGCGGCGTAATCTGTTTGAGGCAGTTTTTCCGCGTGTCAATAATCCAATTGGTTTTTTATTTAACAATCTATTCATATTCAATCATTATACTTATTTCATATAATTCACCGTCCCGCAGGTTTTTTGATTCGATATAATTCGTAAAACAAACCTGCGGGACGTTTGATAAAGGAGAGACTATGCAACTCAATATTGAAAAAGATTTGTTGCGTTCTTTGTTGGTGATGGCAGATGTAATTGAAGCGCGTGATACTTATACGGGCGGGCATGTCTGGCGTGTTTCGCAAATTGCAAAAAGTTTGGCGTTGCAATTGGGTTTATCAAATGACGAGGCTTTGCAAATTAGCATTGGCGGTTATTTGCATGATTTAGGAAAAGTTGGAATCCCTGATGCGATTTTGCGCAAACCCGAAAAATTAAGTGATGTTGAATTTGAAACCATAAAAACACATCCAACCATTGGTGCAAATTTATTGAAAGAACATCCGCTTGGAAGTTTGGTGTTAGATGTTGTCATACATCATCACGAGCGCGTGGATGGCAAAGGGTATCCGAACAAAATTGATGGCGATAAAATTTCTTTAAGTGCACAAGTTATTGGCTTGGTGGATGCGTTTGATGCGCTGACAAGTTCACGCCCCTATCGTAAAGGCGTAAAGATTGAGAATGCAATTTCTATTTTGATGAAAGATAGCGGTTCACATTTTGACGCCAACCTGCTTGCGGCACTGGGAGCATTTTCTTTAACCCCAGAATTGATTCACATCGTCGGTCATAGTGACGAAGGTATTCCACTCATTGATTGCCCTGCCTGTGGTGCAATTTTTTCTATTTCAAGAAACACGAAAGATGGTGATATTGCTTTTTGTAGAACATGCACAGGCAAACATACCATGCACAAAAAAGCAGATTTATTTGTGGCAGAATTTTCTGGCGTCACTGGTACGCCAGAAGATTTACAACCCAAACCTGATTTAGATGTGATTAATGATTTTGTAAAAAAGATTCCAAATCAATTAAATGTGTTGGAAAACCCGAAAGCAAATCAGAAAAAATCTTTCTTTTCGTTTTTGAGGAAGTAGGTCATGTTAAGTAAAAAGTCCCGAATGAAAATCATTCGGGACTTTTTGTTAATACGCGATTTATTCGTACTGCAACATTCATGTTGCTTGTAAAACGCAAGATAAATCTTGCGGTACTGCGTAAGGTGAGTTAATAAACTTTCTTAATCACCAGCGGTGGTATCTGGCATTTCTGGTGTGGTGTCTTCGGCGGGTGCTTCACCATTGGATGGTTCAGAGAAACGTCCGTGTACGAAGCCTGTTCCTGCAGGAATTAACTTACCGATAATCACGTTCTCTTTCAAGCCAAACAATGGGTCAGTAGTTGAGCCAATGGCGGCACTTGCCAACACTTTGATGGTGTGTTGGAAGGATGAAGCAGAGAGGAAGGAGTCGGTGCTGAGTGAGGCTTTGGTGACACCGAGTAACACTTCGCTAAAGCGAGCAGGTTGTTTTGCTTCGGCAATTAATTTTTCATTGACGCGACGCATTTCAAGTCTGTCTACTACATCACCGGGTAAGTATTTGGTGTCGCCGGGGCGGGTTACTTGCACTTTGCTCAACATTTTGCGAGTGATGACTTCAAAATGTTTGTCGTGAATGTTTTGACCTTGTGAACGATACACTTTTTGTACTTCGGTCATCAAATACATTTGGCAGGCTTCACGACCTTGAATCTTCAAGATGCGATGTGGGTTAAGTGAACCTTCTGTTAATGGAGTGCCTGCTTCTACATGTGCACCATCTTTTACGAGCAAGCGAGAAGTGTTTGGCACATCTAAAATTACTTCTTCGCGTTGTTCATAAGAGACAATAATCTTACGGTCTTTCTTTTCAACAGCCACACGCCCAGCATGTTGTGCTACGATGGTTGCTTTTTCTTTGGTGGCTAATACTTCGCCGGCTTGTACTTCTGATTCATCTTTGGCGGCAAATTTCCAATCTTCTGGAATGGCGTATTCATCGTGAATCATTTCGGCGTGTTCTATGTGAACTTCGCGCATGTCGGCATATTTTTCAGATTGTAAGATGCGAACCATACCACTGATTTCTGCGACGACGGCTTCACCTTTCGGCATTTTGCGGGCTTCAAAGATTTCTTCCACACGCGGCAAACCTGTGGTGATATCTGCTGCTGCCGCGGCAACACCACCTGTATGGAAAGTTCGAAGCGTCAATTGTGTACCAGGTTCACCGATTGATTGAGCCGCGACAATTCCAACGGCGGCACCTAAATCAACCATGATGCCACGTCCTAAATCGATGCCATAACATTTGGCACAAATTCCATGGTCAAGTTCACAAGTGAGAGGCGAACGGACTTTTACTTCCGCAATACCTGCTTCTGCAATTTTGCGGGCAAGTTCGTGTGTAATGACATCATCAAACTCGGCGAGGATTTCACCGCTTTTCGGGTGAACAATTTTTTCTGCGGCAAGGCGGCTATACATACGAGTCTGCATAGATTGACCAGCAATATCATCGGCTTTGCGAATCCAAATGCCGTCGCGCGTTCCACAATCATGTTCGTTGATGATGATGTCTTGTGCAATATCCACAAGGCGACGAGTTAAGTAACCAGCATCGGCTGTACGAAGCGCTGTATCTGCTAAACCTTTACGGGCACCATGTGTAGAGATGAAATATTCTTGCGCGGTTAAACCTTCACGGAAGTTGGAACGAATCGGCATGGGGATAATACGACCTGATGGGTCAGCCATCAAACCACGCATACCGGCTAATTGTGAAATGGTTGAGAAACCACCTTTGGTTGCACCAGAAGTTGCCATTGTAGACAAGTTACCATCTGGGTCCATGTGACGTTTGACAGCATCAGCAACTTTATCGGTTGTTTCTTGCCAAATTTGAATTTCGCGTTCGTTCTTTTCTTGTTCGGTTAATAAACCACGGCGGAAGTCTCGTAAAACAACTTCAACGGCTTTTAAGGCTTCGTCAATAATCGGTTTGCGTTCCGGTGGAATGGTAATATCTGCAACGGCTAAAGTAGTACCAGACTTCATGGCATATTCAAAACCAATGGTCTTAACTGCATCAGCAACGTTGGTGGTCACTTCTTGACCGCATAATTCATATACTTCGGCGATTAAATCTTTCACACCGCCTTTGTCTAATTTTTTATTTACAAATTGAACTTCTTCCGGCAAGACACGATTAAACACCACACGTCCAACGGTTGTATCAATCATGCGAGTTTGTGGTTCTGGCAAACGGACATTTTTGTCATCGTACCAAGTAGTCACGCGTAATTTAATTTCACTGTGAACTTCTACTTGGTCAAGTGCATAAGCGAGTTCTACTTCATCCATATCACCAAAGATGCGACCATCACCTTTATGTTTGGCGGTTTGTGGCATGGTCAAGTAGTACACACCTAAAACCATGTCTTTCGATGGGGAAATGATGGGTTCGCCATCCGCAGGCTTGAGCAAGTTCTTTGAAGCGAGCATTAAGTCGCGTGCTTCTTTGACAGCCTTTTGTGAAAGCGGAACATGCACAGCCATTTGGTCGCCGTCAAAATCTGCATTGAAAGCGGTTGTCACCAATGGGTGCAATTGAATGGCAGAGCCTTCAATCAAAATTGGTTCAAAGGCTTGGATGCCCAAACGATGCAACGTAGGAGCACGATTTAACAATACAGGTCTATCACCAATGACGCCTTCTAACGCTTCCCACACTTCGGGACGGTTGCGTTCAATTAACCTGCGAGCGCCTTTTACATTTGCGGCATATCCGTTTAAGACCAAGCGGGCAATCACAAACGGACGATATAACTCAAGTGCCATGCTCTTGGGCAAACCACATTGATTTAATTTCAATTGTGGACCAACCACGATTACAGAACGACCGGAATAATCCACACGTTTACCGAGCAAGTTACGGCGGAAGCGACCTTTCTTGCCTTTGAGCATATCGCTCAAAGATTTCAATTCGCGTCGTCCGCGACGTGATAACGCTTTACCGCGTTGTGAGTTATCAATCAAACTATCAACCGCTTCTTGCAACATACGCTTCTCGTTGCGGATGATGACATCTGGTGCGCCGAGTTCGAGCAATCTCTTCAAACGGTTGTTGCGGTTAATTACACGGCGATATAAATCGTTTAAGTCAGAAGTTGCAAAGCGACCACCATCCAATTGCACCATCGGGCGCAAATCTGGAGGAATTACGGGTAACACAGTCAGAATCATCCATTCAGGGCGATTACCAGAACGACGGAAGGCTTCTACAACTTTCAAACGAGTTGTAGCCTTCTTTCTTTTTTGTTTACTTTTTGTAGTGCGAACTTCATGCCACAATTCTTCAGAGAGTTTATCGAGGTCAAGGCGTTCGAGAATGTCATAAAACGCTTCGGCACCCATGTCGGCGCGGAAGACCTGACCCCAACGTTGTTTCAATTCACGGTAACGGATTTCGCTGATGAAAGTAAATGGACGTAATTCCAACAATTCATCACGCAAACGTGAAGATTGATTTGACGAAGCAGAAGTTTGCGAATCTAATTCATTTCGCAAAGATTCCATATCCAAATCTGCTTGTGCTTTAATTGCACCTGTTTGGCGTTTGAGTTCTTCAATTTCAATTGCACGTTTATCTTTTAATTCGTTTTCAAGAGATTCAAGTTTCTTTTGAACAGTCTTTTGAATCAATGTAATGTGCTTACTAGCAACTTTATCACCAGCATCAATAATTTTCTCGCCAGTTTGTTCAAAGGTGATAGTCTTCTTAGCCGCCTCACCCATTTGGTCTTGAAGTTGTTTTTCTAACTTCTGACCTTCTTTAATCACAGGGTCTAATTCTTCAGCAATGCCTTCATCGTACCCTTGTTCGAGTGTGGCTTGCTTTTGTTTAAGTTCAGCAATCTTTTGGTCACGCTTCTGTTTAATATCCACAATGCGAGCATTGATATCCGCCGCTTGTTCACGTTCAGAAACTGTAATTTCATCCTCAAGGCGTTGTAATGCTTTCTTGCGTGATTCTTCATCCACGTAAGTAACAATATACTGAGCAAAATACAACACACGGTCAAGGTTGCGGCGTGAAATATCCAACAACATCCCCATCTGAGATGGGATGCGGCGGGTATACCAAATATGAGCAACTGGTGAAGCCAATCCAATATGCCCCATACGCTCACGGCGTACAGCCGAGCGAGTTACTTCAACGCCACACTTTTCACAAACAATACCTTTATAACGGGGGTTTTTATACTTACCGCAATAACACTGCCAATCACGGGTCGGTCCGAAAATTGCTTCACAAAACAACCCATCTTTTTCAGGGCGCAAGCGACGGTAATTAATCGTTTCAGGTTTTAATACCTCACCATACGACCAAGACATAATCGTTTGTGGTGATGCAAGGCTGATACGGAGCGCGGTCAATCCTTTGGTTTCCACTGGATTCTCTCCTAAAGAAAAAATTCATCGAGCCACTCTGATAGCGTATAGCAAACACATAACAGAGACAAACAAATGCAAGCGCATGAGGCATTTCCTCAAAGCGCTTGCTGTTATTAACTCGGTTTTTACATCCAACAAAGAGATTATATGCCTTTGACCTCTCCCCGTCAAGGGTTGTTAATCATCATAGAAGAGTCTCCAACCTTAAAGTAGACTTAACGCCTCTTCATCTACGGGGATACCTGATTCTACTTCTTCGGCACTTCCCTCACTTGCAAATCAGACAAAGCAAAACCGCCATCCTCTTCGTATGGGTCAACCGTCAAACAAAACTTTCCAAACCCCCAAGTAGAATCTTTAAACGAAGCCGCTAAGACACCATTGAAATACAAACGAAATTGTTCGCCATTACAAATTAAGCGTAAACGATTACTTTCGTTAAATCCTTTTTTCAGAGCCGTGTGTGAAGTCCATGGCAAAATCTTGTTCCAAACCAATTTATTTTTTTCTTTATCTTTGGTAAACACACCCACTTGATATGATGCAATCGCAGAGACTAAAACGGTATAACCGCCATCATCTGAAAAACGCACATAAAACCCAGCACGGGTCATATCAAGTTTTCCTTCGGTAAAACGCAAAGTGACACTGGCATCAAAATCATCTAGTAAGCCAGAACTTTTTAGTACATAAAAGGCTTCATCTTTTTTGGGTGTAAATCTACAACGCATTTCATTTGGTTTACCTTTATGAAATGTTAATTTATCTTCGTTGAATAATTGCCAACCCGGCATCACTTTACTGCTAAAATCTGCGCCGAGTAACAAATCACCCATATCTGGTTCAGGGGTTAATGTTTTTGGAATACGAAAACTTGTGCCACAATATTCACAGGAAGCAATATCACCTTTAATATTTTTTTCGGGCAATGCCGCACCACAATTTGGACAGTTCAATGATTTCATTTTCAACCTTTGTTATTTATGGTGTCGCTGTTGGTGTTTCTGTTGATGTTGGCGCAAGTGTATCCGTTGGCGGAATGATGATAAACTGCGTCGGGGTTTCGGTCGGTGTAGGTGGCAGTGGAGTATCTGTCGGTGTAACAGGTGGCGGGGTTGGAGTCGGCAGGCTGAGGTTAAGTCTGATGCGTTCATCTACTTCTGTATGTTCGCCAATTAATGTCAAACGCAATGTGATGATTCCATTGGGTAAATTTGGTATTGTCCAATTATGCAATGTTCCGTTTTCAATCGGGCTATTGCTTTCGGCGAGTAAATTCCATGAGTCGGGGTTATCGCCCACACCATATTCAAGTATCCATTTTCTGAAAAGCGCGTCGGCATTGGCAGTGCCTTTGATTTCTAAAACTGGAGCAATGATAATTTGACCATCAACAAGTGCAATTTCAATTTCAGGTTGTGGGTCGCTGGCTTGACATTCTTTTTCGGGTGCATAAATAGGTTCTTCGGGTAAATCATTTTCACGAAGCCAATTTTTTCCTTGATTGGTTTCAAACCATTCACGTGCCCATTTATCTTGAACATTCATCACTATCGCGTCTTCACTTGGACCTTGACATGCTTCTGATGCCTGATACTGAGTCCACAAATCAATTTTGATTCGGCGCACTAGGTCTTGTCCATGTGGTAATGGAAGTTGGTCGAATGCAAAGACTTCGGTATATTGAGATTTACATAAGTTGGATGGTTCTGTGCCAGATAAACGACATACGACTCTATCTACGATTCCTTGTGGGCGTGAAAATGGAGTCGGTGCGCCATTGGTGATGTATGGCACTGCAAATTCCATAAATTGTGACCATATCGGCGCGGCACCACTTAAGCCAGATGTATCAAGCATGGGGGTGTAGTCGGCGTTGCCAATCCAAACGCCGGTCACTAAATCGGGTGTGTAGCCTAATGTCCAGTTATCACGAATGTCGTTTGTCGTTCCTGTTTTTGCGGCAACTTGGAAAGATAAATTTAATGGGGAGTTATTTCCAAACATCCATGAACGGGCTTGGTTATCAGACATAATAGATGAAATTAAGTAAGCATGTTCTGGACGAATGACTTGTTCACCTTGTGGTGGTTGATGTTCGTAAATGACATCGCCAGCAAAGTTTGTGATTTTAAGAATCGCAACAGGCGGAATTTTTTGTCCACCATTGGCAAAGACTGAGTATGCGGCTGTCATGTCTATGAGGCTGACATCACCACCACCTAATGTAAGTGATAAACCATAATCATTACGAGTAAACGATGTGATGCCTAATCTTTCAGCCATGGCAATCATGCCTTCTTTTTCAGGCGTATTGGGGTCATCATAGATGCCGACAAATTCAAGGGCTTTGACTGCCGGAATGTTAAACGAATTTGCTAAAGCAGTGCGAAGCGTCATACCACCATGAAAACGATTGTTATAGTTTTTTGGTTCGTAAGGTGGATTTGCTCCATCAGGGAATTGACTTGGTACATCCCAAATCCAAGTAGATGGAGTCCAACCTTTTTCAAAGGCGGCAACGTAAGTGATTGGTTTAATCGAAGAGCCCGGCTGACGTGTGGGGCTAATTGCCATGTTGATTTGACCAGAGATAGCCACATTATTAAAGTCTGGTGAACCAATCATGGCAAGGATTTGTCCGGTAGAAGGTTCGATGGCAACCAATGCACCATTTTTGGTATTGTTCGCCGTCATAGATGCCACTTGGTCAGTGACAAGTTGTTGAGCGCGGTCTTGTAACACAGGGTCAATAGTGGTGTATACGACAAAGCCAGAACGATAAATCGTTTGGGCATCATACAATTTTTCTAATTCAGCTCGAATGAAATTAACCCAATGCGGATACTTTGCACCAAACGATGGTGGAATAAATTGATATGACTTGATGTAGTTTGCGGCATCTACTGTTGCAACTGGGTCTACACAAATGGGTGTATCGCTGTTACTCACTTCAATACAACCTTCTTGTGAACTTAATTCAAACATCAAGACCAATACTTGTTGTTGACGTAACAAAGTCACTTCGGGATTTGTGTAAATGTCATACACTGCTGGGGATTGTGGTAAGCCTGCTAAGAAAGATGCTTCTGCTAAAGTTAATTCTTTAGCGGTTTTTCCAAAATAGGTTTCGGCGGCGGCTTCAATTCCATAAGCCAAATTGCCGTAATAAATTTCATTCAAATACAACTCAAGAATTTCATCTTTTGAATAACGGCGTGTAATTTCTGCCGCGAGAATAATCTCACGAGTTTTTCTTGTGTATGTTCTTTGAGCACGTTCTTCGGGTGATAGTAACAATGCACGTGCTAATTGTTGTGTGATGGTGGAAGCACCACCACCTTGACCATCTGTAATGTAGTTTTGCCACAAGGCACGAATGATAGCGATAGGGTCAAAGCCAGGATTGCTATAAAATTCTTTATCTTCGGTGGCAATGGTGGCGGCGATTAGATATGGAGATATTTCTTCTAATGGAATATAAGTACGCCTACCAGCCGTTGGGTCTAGCAAATCATATAAGGGTTGACCGTTTCTATCTAAGATGCGAGTTGTTTCAAATTGGGAGGCACGTTCTCTTAAGTCACCAACGGGAGGTAATGCGCTTGCAATCGCGGCGTATTGATACACAAAGAAAGATGCTATACATAAACCAATTAAAGCAATAGCAAATACAGAAGTGATACATCCATATCGAATCGTCTTTTTATTTTTTCGTAACCCAGAAAAAAATGATGAAAACCAAACTCGAAGATTATCAAAGAATGAGGGCGCGTTTGATTTTGGCTGACTTTGATAATTGGTATATCTTGTAGGTTGTTGATTTTGATTCTCTGGCAAACGATATACAGGGCGTTGATTTTGCCCGCCTTGATTTTGTCCCTGACGGTATGCGGCAGGAGTGACACGTGTGCCATCCATATCCACTTCATCCACACGTTTGGGAAGTGGCATACCATCTTTATCTACATCGGGTAGATTAAGTAGAGGCGTAGTGCCTGTTGACTTTTTAGAAACAGTCGTCCCCGAAGGTGGAGGCGGTTCTACATCATTACGAGTTTCTTCTTCAGATTTTCGTCGGCGTAATCTATCATTATCGTCATTTCGCATTTTTATTACCTTATCTATTTCGGCTTGCTCAACACTAAAAGATTCAATGTTCCTTTTTGTAAGACTTCATCAGTTTGATTGCGAACTTCAACACTGGCGATTAATGCACCTGCACCAATACGCGGCAAGGCTTTGGTTTCGCTGACAGTTAACAAGGCATGAATCGTATCACCAATAAAAATTGGTTTTACAAATTTCCAATCTTGAATTTCACGAAACGCCAAGACTGTACCTTCGAGAAAACCTGTGCGCATGATTAAGCCGGTAGCAATAGACAAACCTAAAAGTCCATGTGCCACGCGCTGACCAAATTGAGTCGTCTTTGCAAATTCCGCATCCGTATGAATCTGGTTGTAATCACCAGTGAGTCCTGCAAAATTAAAAATTGCATCTTCACTCACCGTGCGAGATAAAGTTTTTACAACTTGACCGACAGTAAATTCTTCAAAGTAAAGTCCTGCCATTGTTTAGTCTCCTAGTTTGCTTGTTAGGTAGTTTGCTAGTTTCTAGGTAACTATTGAACTAGTCAACTAGAAAACAAGCAAACTAAATTATACCCGTTTGACCATCCACCATTCTGCCCGTACAATATGCGCCATGCGTGAATGGTCTTTGCGCGCTGGCGACCCGCTCTATCTCACCCTCGCCGCCGACGCGCGCCTTACAAAAACAAATTACGTCAACGACCATATCTGGGAAGTAGAAATTGGGAGTAACGACCCAGAACGGTCTGCCGTTGGCTTATATACCACCTTCGGTTTGCGTGCGCGTTCCATGCGCATTTTTTTACGCTTCACCGAAGGCAACAGCACCATTACAGACCCTAACACTTTCGTCGGCAAACCGACACTAAAACGTTTCTATCCAAACTTCCTAACGCTCGAATTTGTTCCCTTTGAAAACTTACAAGTAAACACCGATTTTTGGATTCCAGAATCGAATGCAGTGGCAGGGCGTGTCACCATTGTCAACAAAACCAACGCAGTTCGTCAAATCAAACTCGAAGTGTGTTCCACACTCGCACATCTTAACGGGCAATCCATCGTCCCCACACAACAACAATTAGTAAACATACTTGCAGGTCAAACCAGCGGAATTGCCCCTGTGATTTTTATGACTGGCGGTCCCAAACATGGACCTGGACCTCATAACTCGCTTCTACTTGACCTTGAACTTGGTCCGGGTGCCACTCGAATATTATCTTTCGCCGAAGCCGCTCGCGACACCATACCCGAAGCATTTGATGTAGCCCGAAAAACTGCCGCGCGTTCATGGAATGCAGAACTTGCTCGCATTCAAATGACAGACACAAGCCATATCTTAGACATTCGCACTGGTGATAATGATTGGGACGCGGCGTTGGCAATGAGTCAAAGAACTGCGAACGCATTGTTCGTAAATAATGGAAATCATTTGCCACATGCTTCTTTTGTGCAATCTCGTCACACAGACCATGGCTTTTCACATGCAGGCGATGGTACAGATTATCCGCCAGCATGGAATGGTCAATTTGCATTAGATGCTTATTATGTATCCAGCATTTTGCATGGCACACCACAAGTCACAAAAAATCTTTTGCTTAACTTTTTAGCCACACAAGATGAAGATGGCGAAGTAGATGGCAAACCAGGTTTGGCGGGTCAACGTGGGAAATTTATTTCCATGCCGATTTTGGCAAGCATGGCTTGGAAATATTATCAAGCCACAAATGATGAAAACTTTTTAGCAGAAGTATTTCCAAAATTAATTAAATTCTTTTGGGCGTGGTTTGCAGGGATTCACGATAGAAATCGTGACGGTATTCCCGAATGGGACCATATTTTACAAACAGGCTTTGAAGATAACCCATTATTTGATGTGTGGAATCCATGGTCACAAGGGTTAGATGTTTCGTATGTGCATAGCCCAGCACTTGAAGCGATGTTATATAAAGAAGCGCAAACACTGGCAAAAATTGCAAACAAACTTGGCAAACCAAATGAAGAGACAGCATTAATCCAAGCGCAGGCAGAAAAGATAAAAGAATCGCTTGAAGCAAGTTGGAATGCACGCACCAGTTTTTATTCGTATCGTGATAGAGAAACAGGTGAAATGACGGCTGGAAAAATCATCGCCAAGAAAAAAGGTGATGGCAATATGAAACCCAAGTTTGAGTCGCAGGCAGGAGTCCGTTTGCTAATTGAGATTCAGACTAAAAATCCAGCGGCGAAGCGACCAGAAGTTATCATCAGTGAATTTTTTGCAAAGAATTCCAAAGGTGAATCCGAAACAATATCAGGTCATCAATTTCAATGGCGCACTGGCGGACTTGTTGCAACGAGTCAAAAAATATTTAATAAAATCGGCAGAGTGACTGTGACGGGTTTGGAATTCAATGACAAAATCAATGTCAAGGTTGTGGATACGACTGGTGAAGATATTACATTAGGTTTGCCATTATGGGCTGGGGCTTTAGAAAAACAACGCGCCTATGCTTTGGTTGGAAGAAATGTAATGACTGCCGAACGCTTCGACAGACCGTTTGGCTTGCCTTCGCTTCCTTATACTGTGAATAAAGAAACCGAATCTGTTTCGTTGAGCGTGAGTTTGCCATGGAATGTGTTGATTGCAGAAGGTTTGCTGGCGTATGGATTCCGTGCTGAGGCAACCCGCCTGACTGCCCATTTGATGAATGCTGTCATTCAAAACTTAAAACAAAACCGAACGTTTTATCAACGCTATCATGCTGAAAAAGGTTCTGGACTTGGCGAACGAAATGCTCTCACAGGGCTTGCGCCAGTCGGTTTGTTTATGCAAGCACTAGGTGTGACGATTTATTCTGCCGAAAAAATTAAGTTAGAAGGAAAAAATCTTTTTCCGTTTTCAGTGACGATTAAATATAAAGGCTTGACGATTGTAAGAACTGCTGAACAAACCACAGTCACTTTTTCAAATGGCGAAAGTGTGATTGTGAAAGATGAAGCGCCTTGTATTGTTGAGATGTAAAAAATTTAATTATGTCACCCTGAGCGATAGCGAAGGGTCTCGTAGATAATCGTAGAGATTCTTCGCCACAAAGAGCAAGAGCGTGGCTCAGAATGACATGGTAAAGCGTTAGTCAAAAAGGTTTATAATGGATATACGGAGTATATCCAATGGCTGTAAAAGTATTAATCTCTCTTCCACAGGATTTTTTAGACGATGTAGATAATCTCGCCACAAAGGAACGTCGTTCTCGCAGTGAGATTATTCGAGAATCGCTAAGGGCGTATCTCAACACGCATCCTGTTAAGAATAAAAAAATAAAAGAAGCACCAGCCGCTTATCGTGTTAAGAAAGCCAAAACAAAAAATAAAGATTCATTTCCCAATATTGAAGTGGTTAAATTTACAGGCGGAAACAGTGCTGTAATTCGGGGTACTAGAGTGCCTGTGCATATCTTGATTGGGTATTTACAAATCGGCGAAACCCCTGAAAGCATTGCCAAAGAAATTATTCCACATATTACTGAAGTACAAGTGTATGAAGCCATGAGATATTATTTTGTTCATCAAAAAGAAATTGATAAAGAGCGGGAAGAAAATACAGAAGAAGCATCTCGTCGCCTTTTGCTGAAAGCATTAGGTGAAAAAAAATATAAGGAAATTACAGGTGGATGAATAAAGAAGAGGGAAAAAAACCACCAAAATTACTTTTGGATGAGCATATCTGGTTGTATCTTGCTGCATTACTGCGTGCACAAGGATATGAAGTAACTCATGTTAATGAGGTTGATTTAATGTCAACCCCTGACGATAAAATAATGGAATATGCTGTCAGTAAGAAAATGGCAGTGGTTACATTTGATATGAAAGATTATATCCCTTTGACGATTCAATATGTAAATGATGGTAAAGAACATTATGGTGTAGTTCTTTCAAAAGAACTTTCGCATGGTGAATTAAAAAGGCGTGTGACCAAACTTTTAGAAAGCGTCACTGCTGAAGAGTTGATGAATATGGTTAAGTATTTATAACAGGAATAGAATACTATGAATACAAGTGACAGCCATCTTAGAATTAACTGTCACTTGTATTTTATCTACGGGGAATTAATCTTAATCCTGAAAAATTATGGTATATAAATTTTTCGGGAATCACAAAACATGAATCCATATCTTCTTTTTATCATTGGTTTAGTTACTTTAGTTATTGGCGCAGAGTTGTTAGTACGTGGCTCTTCTCGCTTGGCGGCATTATTTGGTGTATCACCATTGGTGATTGGGTTAACGATTGTTGCCATTGGCACGGCATCACCAGAGATTGCTGTATCTGTGCAAGCCGCCGCAAGTGGTCAGGCAGATTTAACACTTGGCAATGTATTAGGTTCTAATATTTTCAATATCTTATTCATTTTGGGATTCACCGCGCTTATTTCTCCAATTGTGATTGCCGAACAATTAATCCGCAAAGAAGCACCGTTGATGCTAGCAATCTCCGTACTTGTATTGTTATTTGCATTAGACTTAAATCTCGGTAGGCTAGATGGAATTTTGCTTTTGATTGGATTAATTGCATATATCGCTTTCGCCATTCAACAAAGCCGTAAAGAAAACAAAAAAGTACAACAAGAATATGCAAATGCCTTTGGTGAAAAACAACCGCGTTCTCAAAAAAATATTTTTATCAATATTTTGCTAATCCTCATCGGCTTGGGATTGTTAGTTCAAGGTTCTACTTGGCTAGTAGACTCAGCAATTGATATTGCAAAAATACTTGGTGTAAGCGAATTGGTAATTGGTTTAACAATCGTGGCTGTGGGAACATCTTTGCCAGAAGTCGCCACGTCAGTCATTGCCGCACTGAAAGGTGAAAGTGATATTGCCGTTGGCAATGCGGTTGGAAGTAATATTTTTAATTTATTAGGGGTATTGGGGTTAGGTGGCATTATTTCGCCTGCTGGAATTAATGTGGCAGAAAAAGTTTTAATTTTTGATTTGCCTGTTATGGTTTTTGTTGCATTGGTCACATTACCTGTTTTTTATATTGATAGTCGCATCTCACGCCTTGAAGGCGGATTACTGTTAGCATACTATGTAATGTATGTAGCATATATTATGATTCGTTCAACACAAAGTGCCGTTTTACCTTTCATGGCTTTATTCATTGCCATGTTTGTGCCAGTGACATTTTTCATTTTAGTCATTATGGCATTTCGTTCTAAACGTACAAAAAGAGGCTGATGAATCAATTACAGAAACTCTTAACCTTTTTATACGGGGAAGATAATGCAACACGCCTACTTGCACAAACGGAACAAATCATTGAAAGTTATCGTTCAAAAATAAAACAAAGTCACGCCGAATTAACAGAACGTGATTCGATTTTGATTACGTATGGCGACCAAGTTCAAGCAGAAAATCAAAAGCCATTACAAACACTCAAAACATTTTGTGAAATACATTTAGATAATATCGTCAATGCGATTCACATTCTGCCGTTTTATCCATGGACTTCGGATGATGGGTTTTCGGTTGTAGATTATCGTCAGATAGATAAAAAATTGGGGGATTGGGAAGATGTCTCCGCGTTTCAACCCAAGTTCAAGTTAATGTTTGATGCGGTCATTAATCATATTTCATCACAAAGCGATTGGTTTCAAAAATTTTTAGTAGATGATTCGCAATATCAAAATTATTTTGTGACTGTGGAGGGAAATCCAGATTTATCGCAAGTGGTACGTCCGCGTGCCTTGCCATTGCTGACGAGTTTCACGACACCATCTGATGAAAAAAAAGTTTGGACGACGTTTAGCGCAGACCAAATTGATTTGAATTATAAAAATCCACAAGTGTTGTTAGAAATTTTAGATATTTTATGTTTGTATGTTCAACATGGCGCAACATTTATTCGCCTCGATGCAATTGCATACATGTGGAAAGAAATTGGCACAAGTTGTATTCATTTGCCGCAAACACATGCCATCATTCAATTTTTGCGTGAGGCATTAAATCAAATTGCACCTCATGTAAATTTAATAACAGAAACCAACGTGCCGCATGTTGATAACATTTCTTATTTCGGTAACGGATATAACGAAGCACAACTTGTTTATAACTTTGCATTACCACCTTTAACATTGCATACATTTCATACAGGTGATGCGACAAAATTATCCGCTTGGGCGAAGACATTGACATTGCCATCTGATAAAACAACATTCTTTAACTTCCTCGCCTCACATGATGGGGTCGGCTTGAATCCTGCTCGTGGAATTTTATCTAATGCCGAAATTGATTCGCTTGTAGAAAAAACGTTAGCACATGGCGGTTTGATTTCATACAAACATAATTCAGATGGTACAAAAAGCCCGTATGAAATGAACATCAATTATTTTGATGCCTTATCAAATCCAAATGCAAATGAATCAGTAGATACACAAGTTAGTCGTTTTATCTCAGCCCAAGCAATTATGCTTTCAATGATTGGTGTGCCTGGAATTTATTTTCATAGTCTCTTTGGCTCACGCAATTGGAAACAAGGTGTAGAGCAAACTAGACATAATCGCACCATCAATCGTCAAAAATGTTCGTTTGATGAATTACAAAAAGAATTGAATGATGAAAATTCTTTACGTGCCAAAGTGTTCAAAAAATATTCTGTTTTACTAAAAGCAAGAAAAAGTTCATCTGCATTTCATCCACATGGAAAACAAAAAATATTAGAGTTTCATAAATCTATCTTTGCGATTGAACGAATTTCACCAGATGAGAAATTTCGCGTGGTATGCTTACATAACGTCAGTTCGCAAAAAATTTCATTTGATACACATTTTGAATCAGGCATTGATTTGTTTACAAATCAAAAAATTCAAATGTCAAAAGTCAATCTTGAACCATATCAAGTGATGTGGTTAAAAAT
>Ga0224723_1001120_pt1 | contig 16830 bp, 17 predicted proteins | sample Balambano_FR2_Me_FD_161647 | JGI IMG/M metagenome (GOLD analysis project Ga0224723, IMG submission 161647) | Freshwater sediment microbial communities from Lake Towuti, South Sulawesi, Indonesia - Balambano_FR2_MetaG | ecosystem: Environmental > Aquatic > Freshwater > Lake > Sediment | place...
CCTGCCGCCCCACCCGCCGTAACACCCCGCGCAGGCCTAGGAGTTTAGCTCAGTTGGTAGAGCATCGGTCTCCAAAACCGAGGGTCGTGGGTTCGAGTCCCCCAACTCCTGCCAGCCGCTTCCGACCGCGAACGGCGCCGCCAAGGCGGGCGGCAGCGTCGCGACCCGCCGCGGCGCGCTGCTCCGGCCCTGCCGTTGACCCCGATCGGATCAGCTGGAAGCGAAACAGACCGGGCCGATAGCGTCCGGCAAACGGGTGCCGACGCCGGCTGGCCCCCGTACCGAACGCAGGTCGCAACGCCGGTCCGAGAGGCGTGGTTCCGGCCCCTGCCGGGGGGCAGGCAGGCGCGGCCGGACCTGACGCGTGTCACATCCGGCAAGACGGGCTTCCTGGCGGCGTGCCCTTTCGTTTCCCGCGACATGACCTTGCCCTTGCGGTGGACGGGCGAGGTCAGCGCTCAGACGCGGGTCGTCAGACATGCGCGGCGACTCGCCCTGCGGCCAAGAGGCCGCGATCAGCCTCGGTAGTGCGCGCCCGGCACCCCCGGCACCTCGACCCTGATGGACAGGAGCGCGCCCGCCTGATCCCCGTCGGTCTCGCCGCGCTGCGCGCGATAGCGGGCGGTGGTGATGAACAGCGTCCGCAGATCCTCGCCACCGAGGGCACAGCTTGTCGGGATCCCGACCGGGAGCTGCACCTCCTCCCAGACCTCGCCCTCGGGCCCGTAACGCAGGATGCGGCCGCCCTCCCATTCGGCGCTCCAGTAGCCGCCGCCGATGTCCATCGCGGCCCCGTCCGGCGTCGCCTCGCCGGGAGGGCACTGGACGATGATCCGTCCGGACGGTATAGACAACTCGCCGTCGATCACGTCGTACCGGCGAATGGCCCGGTCCAGGCTGTCGGCCATGTAGAACCGGCGCTGGTCCGGCGACCAGGCCAGGCCGTTGGGAATGCCGAGACCGTCCATGACACAAGCGACCGTGCCATCCGCCGCGAGGCGAAACAGCCGGCCCCGCCGGTCGGCGGGGTCGGGTGCCATGGTGCCGGCCCAGAAATGACCGGCGGCGTCGCATTTGCCGTCATTGAAGCGGTTCCCGGGATCGGGACGTTCGATCCATTCGACCCGGCCACGGTCGGGCGCGAAGGTGGCAAATCCGCCCGCGAAGGCGCAGACCAGCCCGCCGCCCGCGCGAAGCGCGAAGCTGCCGAGGGACTCGGGCAGGCTGTAGCGATCCACCCTGCCGGTCGCCGGATCCGCCCGGTAGAGCCAGGTCGTCTCCAGATCGGACCACCAGACCGTGCCGCTTGCCGCATCCCAGACCGGACATTCGCCCAAGAGGTCGCCGGTCTGGGCCACAACCGTCACCTGCACGATACCCCCTCCCTGAAAGGCCGAGCATGAAGATCGCCGACATCCGCTGTTTCCCGGTCCTGATGGCGGAACGCAACCGCCTTGTGATCAAGGTGACCACCGACGAAGGTCTTCACGGCTGGGGCGAATCCGGCCTGTCCACCCGCGAGAAGGCGGTCATGGGCGCGGTCGAGCATTACCGCGCCTTCCTGATCGGCCGCGAGCCGATGGCGATCGGCGCGCTTTGGCAAGAGATGTACCGCAGCCAGTACTTCGAGGGCGGCCGGGTGCTGGTCGCCGCCATCTCGGCGATCGACATCGCGCTTCACGACATCAAGGGCAAGGCGCTCGGGGTGCCGGTCCATGCGCTCCTGGGCGGCAAGCAGCGGGACCGGATCGGCACCTTCGCCACCACCGGCGCCAGGCCGGGGCCGGCCATGGTGGACGAGGCGCTGGCGTTCCGCGCCGAGGGCTTCGACTGCATCCGCCTCTGGCCCTCCGAGGCCGAGGGGCAGGGCCGCTACCAGCCGCGCGACTCTATCGCGCTCAACGCGACGGCTTGCGTGATGGTGCGCGAGGCGCTGGGCACCGCGGTGACGCTCGGCGTCGATTACCACCACCGCCTGTCGGTGGCCGAGGCCGCGTCGTTCTGCCAGCGCATGCCGCGCGGCACGCTCGACTTTCTCGAGGAGCCGCTGCGCGCCGAAACGCCCGCGGCCTACGCCGCACTGCGCGGGCTGACCGACATCCCGTTCGCGATCGGCGAGGAATGGTCGTCGAAATGGGCCGCCCTGCCCTTCATCGAGGGCGATCTTGCCCAGTTCAACCGGCTCGACATCTGCAACATCGGCGGCTTCACCGAAGCGATGAAGGTCGCGGGGTGGAGCGAGGCGCATTATGTCGATCTGATGCCCCACAACCCGCTCGGCCGGATCTGCACCGCCGCCTGCATCCAGCTTTGCGCCGCCGTGCCGAATTTCGCCTGGCTCGAATGGCTCGGGCCCGAGATCAACGCGGCGGGCGCGCGCGACGACGACATCTTCCCGATGGCCGCGCGGCGCGAGGGGACCGACTGGATCGTGCCGGACGCGCCCGGCCTGGGGGTGGAGGTTGACGAGGCCTGGCTCGCGAAGGCGTCCGAGAGCTTCACCTTCACCGAGGCGCCGCATCTGCGCCGCGCCGACGGGTCCTTCACCAACTGGTAGCCGTCCCCTCCAGCCGCGCCCCGGCTGCCGGCACCGCCTGGCCGGCGGCATCGAACAGATGGCCGACCCCGGGCCGCAGCGTCAGCGGGATCCGGTCGCCCGGGCGGGCGGGCGCGGTGCCCTCCAGCGCGACCGTCACCCGCGCCGCCCCGCCGAGTCGCCCGTGGACATGGGTCGCATCGCCGAGCCGTTCCACCAGATCGACGGACAGATCGAGCGCCGGCGCGCCCGGCCCGGCGACGGCGAAATGCGCCGCGCGCAACCCGACCGTCACGGCCGAGCCGGCAGCGATCGCGGCGGCCGGCCGGTCGAACAGGATGCGGCCCGCGCTGGCCGCCGCCTCGCCGGTCAGGTCCACGGCCAGAAGCCCGGGCGTGCTCGCAAACACCGTCGCGGGCAGAAGGTTCATGCCGGGGCTGCCGATGAACCGGGCCACGAACAGGTTCCGCGGCGCGGCATAGACCTCCATCGGGCTGCCGACCTGTTCGATCCGCCCGCCGTTCAGCACGACGATCTTGTCGGCCAGCGTCATCGCCTCTACCTGGTCGTGGGTGACGAAGATCATCGTCGCCTCGAGCCGCTGGTGCAGGGCGAGGATCTGCGTCCGCATCTCGGACCGCAGGCTCGCGTCGAGATTGCTTAAGGGTTCGTCGAACAGGAAGGCGCGCGGCTCGCGCACGATCGCCCGCCCGATCGCCACCCGCTGGCGCTGCCCGCCCGACATCTCGCGCGGGCGCCGCGGCAGCAGCGGGGTGATCTGCAGCAGCGCGGCGGCCCGAGAGATGCGCGCCTCGATCTCGGCCCTGGGCAGGCCGGCGCGGCGCAGGCCGAAGGCGAGGTTGTCAAAGGCCGACATGTGCGGGTAGAGCGCATAGCTCTGGAACACCATCGCGAGCCCGCGGTCGGCCGGCGGCACGTCCACCACCGACCGTCCGTCGATCAGGATGTCACCGGCATCGACCTCCTCCAGCCCCGCGATCATCCGCAAGAGCGTGGACTTGCCGCAGCCCGACGGGCCGACGAACACCGCCAGTTCGCGGTCCGCGATCTCGAGGTCGAGCCCGCGCACCACCTCGACCGCGCCGTAGTATTTCGACAGGGATCGGAGCGACAGGGTGGCCATGCTCAGAATTTCGCGATGCGCGCGCCGCGCAGGAAATAGCCGCTGGCGAGCGCGAACAGCAGCACCAGCGGCAGCGTGGTGTAAAGTGCCGCGGTCATCGACAGCGCCCATTCGGTCGTCCGCTGCGACCGGAACGCGAACAGCCCGACGCTGAGCGGGAAATCGGCGGGATCCTGCAGGTAGATGAGCGGGCCGAAGAAATCGTGCCAGGTGTAGAGCGTGGTGAAAACCGCCACGACGATCAGCGCCGGCCGCACGATCGGCAGCGCGATCTGGAGGAAGATGCGCAGCTCGCCCGCGCCGTCCATGCGGGCGGCGTCGAACAACTCGCGCGGGATGCCGAGGAAGAACTGGCGCAGCATGAAGATGAAGAAGGCATTGCCGAGATAGGCCGGCAGGATCAGCGGCCAGTAGGTCCCCGTCAACCCGAGGCGCGCCCAGATCAGGTAGGTGGGAAGGAAGGTCGCGATCGCCGGGATCAGGAGCGTGGCGACAGTCGCCGCGAACAGCGTGTCGCGCCCCCGCCAGCGCAGGCAGGCGAAGCTGTAGCCGGCCGCGGCGCAGGACAGCACCGTGCCGAGCGTGACCATGCCCGCGTAGAACAACGTGTTTCCGAGCAGCAGCCAGTAGGGGAACCCGGGATAGTCGAGCACCGCCACCAGGTTGCTCCAGACCGGCGGGTCGGGCCACCATTGCAGCGGGCGCGCGAAGATCTGCCCGCGGCTTTTCAGCGCCGAGACCAGCATCCAGTAGAACGGCAGCATCAGGAGCGCCGCGACGGCGATCAGCGCTGCGTGGCGCAGCACGGCCGTAAGCCATGCGCGGGGCCGGCGCCGCACCCCGGGGCCGCGGGCGGTCATCGCTGCCCCCCTTCATAATGCACCCATCGCCGCGACAGCCGGAAGATCGCCCAGGTGACCAGCCCGAGGATCGCCAGCAGGATCACTGACAGGGCCGCCGCATAGCCGAGCGAGAAGTAGCGGAACGCCATGCGGTAGATCAGCACCAGATACATCAGCGTCGATTCGCTCGGATTGCCGGTGGTGCCGCCGATCACCATAGCCTGGGCGAACACCTGGAACGAGTTGATGACCCCGATCACGAGGTTGAACAGGATCGCGGGCGAGATCAGCGGCAGGGTGATGTAGAGCATCCGTTCCCACGGCCGGCGGGTGTCGAGCCGGGCGGCGTCCTGCACCTCGGCGGGCACTTCGCGCAGTGCTGCCAGAAACACCAGCGCCTCGACCCCGAGCGGCCAGAGGCTGAGCAGCACCAGCGTCCAGAGCGCCCAGGCCGGATCACGCACCCAGTCGGGGGCCGGTACGCCGACCCAGGACAGCATGACGTTCACCGGCCCGGCGCCGGGTGTCAGGAGCAGCATGAACACCACGGTCGCCGCCACCGGCGGCACCAGCGAGGGCAGGTAGAACAAGGTCTGGTAGACCGCGACGCCGCGCAGCCCGCTGTGCAGAAGCAGCGCCAGCCCGAAGGCGAGCATGAGCCGGAGCGGCACCGACACCGCGGTATAGACAGCGGTGTTGTGCAAGGCCGTCCAGAACGACGGGTCCTCGGTCAGGATCAGGTCGTAATTGGTCAGGCCGGTGAAATCGGGCCAGTCGACGATCCCGAGGTTGGTCAGCGACATCGCCGCGGTCGCCAGCATCGGCAGCGCGGTCAACAGGACGAGCGACACCAGCCAGGGGCCGGCGAACAGCCAGCCCGCGCGCGCTTCCTGCCGCCGGGCGGCGGATCGGGGTTTGGTCCGGGTCGGTGAAGGCATCCGTTGCTCGGGGCTGAGCGCCGGCGGCCCGCGGGAGCAGGGGCCGCCGGCGGCGAGGCGCTACTGCAGTTCCGCCATGACGCGGGACAGTTCGGCCTCGCAATTCGCCTGCGCCTCGGCCAGCGCCGCCTGCGGCGTCGCCTCCTTGGCATAGACACGGGTCAGGACCAGATCGATCTGGTCGTTCAGGAAGCCTTGGATGGGCACGTTCCACATCGGCGTCGCGACCGCCGACTGGCCGCGGAAGAACTCGAGCACGTCGGCGGCGAATTCGGCGCCGCGGCTTTCGACCACCGCCGTCGGCAGATCCACCTGGGCGTTGATGTTGCCGGGGGTTTCGGGCACGTTCGCGAACCACTTGCGCACTCCGTCGGTCGAGAGGAACTCGATGTAGCTCCAGGCCGCATCGGGGTCGTTCGAGCCCTTCGGGATCACCAGCCAGTTCGGCCAGGTGCCCGACACCGAGGCGCTGCCGCTCGGCCCCACCGCATAGGGGGCGACGTTCCAGCGCTCCACCGTCAGGTTGCCGGCGTTGTTGAGATCGCCCATCAGCCAGCTCCCGGATTCGATTCCGGCCTGGCGGCCTTCGGGAAAGGCCGGGGGCAGGCCGGCGCCGCTCGGGTAGGGTTCGCGGAACGAGCCGGACCGGTCGATCGCGTTGAGATCACCCTTGTATTCCTCATTGATCCAGTCGAGCCCGAAGGCCAGCATCTCGACGATGCGCTCGTCGTTCAGCGCCACCCGGTTGTTCTCGGCGTCATAGATCTGCGCCCCGTTCAGCGCGGCCCAGATCGGCACCGTCGCCCAGTTGAGCGTCGGCAGGAACCCCGCGCGCTCCAGATAGTCGCCGTCCCAGCGGGTGAACTCCTTCGACAGCCGCCGCATCTCGTCCCAGGTCTTGGGAAAGCTCGCGCGGTCGCTCGGCAGGCCGGCGGCCTCGAACATCTCCTGATTGTAGAACACGCCGTAGGAGCCGGCCACGACCGGCACGCCGAAGGTCTGGCCGTTCCAGCGGCAGGAGGCCAGAAGCCCCTCGGGCCAGTCGGCGAGCCCCGCGCGTTCGGAGCTGGCGAGATAGCCGTCGATCGGCAAGAGCGCGCCGCGCGCCCCGAGCGCCACGGGGGTTTCCCAGACGATGCTGGCCGAGGGCGGATTGCCGGCGGCGATCGCGGCCAGGAAGCTCTGGATGAAATCCTCGACGTTGCCGATGCAGCTGACGGTGTCCACCACGGCGGCGGTCTGCATGGCGGCGAAATCGGCCGCGAGGTCGTTCTGCAGCCGGCAGACGACGTCGGATCCGCCCGGCACCCAGAAGGTCAGCGGCACCGGCGCCTGCGCCCAAAGGCGGCTGCCGCCGAACGCCCCCCCGATCACCGTTGCGCCCAGAAAACCCCGGCGGCTGAGCCCGACCGCGCCCCTGTTGGACACCCTGTTGGACCTCATGTGCAATCCTCCCGACCGGCCGCCTCCGCTGGCGGCCCCACATCATACTATACCGGCCGGATGGTTCAGTCCAAGTGGAATCGTCACAGTTCCGCATCGTGGAAGAAGGCATCGAGCGCGCCGATCGTCGCCAGCACCGACCGGGCCAGTTCGGCCCGGCGCCGGTAGCCGCCGGCGGGCGCGGCGAAGGAATCCTGCGGCGTGTAGCCCAAGAGATCCCGCGTCGGCCCGAGGTCCCAGCGCATGCCGGGATTGTCGGACATCAGGTTCACCACCGCGAAGGACAGGTCGGGCGGCGCCTCCACCGCCAGCCGGACCCCGTTGCAGAGATCCCGGTCCGACAGCCACATCTGCCGCGCCCAGTCGCCCATCGGGGTGTCGGCGTCGGGCATCTGGCCCTCGTGCATCTGGGCCGCCCCGATCCTGAGGCAGATCACCGACAGGCCGCGGCTCTGGCTGAAGGATCGGCCGAGCCGCTCGCCGAACAGCTTCGAGGCGCCGTAGGCATTCACTGGCGCGGGCGGCATGCCGGGGGTGAGCGGGCCCTCGGCGAAGCGGTGGCCGGCCACGACCCAGTTGGTGCTGGCGAAGACCACGCGCCGCACCCCGGCGAGCGACGCGGCCTGGAACAGGTTCAGCGTCAGGTCGAGGTTCAGCCGCTCGATCCGCTCCCAGCCGGCATTCGGCCAGGGGTCCGCGGCCAGGTGTACGACCGCATCCGCACCGTTCAGCCGGTCAACCCAAGCCATGTCCCAGACCGCCAGATCGGCCGCCACGATCGTCGGGTCCCCGCCGGGCACGAGGTCTAGCCCTTCGACCCGGTGGCCGGCGGCCCGCAGGTGGGGCATGATCTTGCGGCCGATCAGTCCGGCCGCACCGGTGACGACGATTGCGCTCAACGCCCTGGCTCCATCTGTCTTGCGGGTCCGTCCGGCCGCCGCGGGGCCGAGCGGTCGTCAGGTCGGCCCGGCCGGGCCCGGGGCCTGGAGCGTCCATGCCTCCAGCCGGTCGCAGACCTGCTGCTTCATCGCCGGGTCGAGCCTGAGCAGGTCGAAGTTCTCGCCAAGCCAGAGGCCATCGACCGCAAGCCGGATGATGGTCGCGGTGACGGGATCGAGACCGTCGCGCTCGATCAGCGCCTGATTGCGTCGGCTCTGGTCGCGGACCGGCTCAAGAAGTTCGGGAAAGTTCGCGAGCGCGGCGGTGATCGCGGCATTGGCGCGGCTTTCGGCGGCATCGATCTCGGGCAGTTCGCCGGCGGTGGCGCGCACATAGGCGCGGGTCCATCGCCCGAGCGGCACCGGGTCGTCGGCGACCGAGCCGGCCACGGCCGCATCGAAGTGATCGACGTAGTGGCCGATCATCGCCTGGATCAGCGCCTCTTTCGAGGGGAAGTGATAGAGAAGGCCGCCCTTGCTGACTCCGGCCTCGCGGGCGACCTGCTCGAGCGTCATCCGCGTCACGCCTTCGGACAGCACGATCCGGCCTGCGGCCTCGAGGAGCGCCTGGCGCGAATTGGCGCGCGGGGGTTGGGCCGTTGCGGGGTCTGGGTTGATGGTCAAAGCCGTTACCTTTCCTTCGGACCCTTTGCGGGCCCCGATCCGGGAGACGCGCCGCGAAACATCGGCTTGCTATTATACCGTCCGGCCGGTAGAGTGTCCATAACAAGACTGATCGATGCGGCCGACCGGCGATCCTGCAGCTAAAGCCGATCGCGCCTGCGAATACAATTCGGAAGGACCGACATGACCGACACCAGCGACGTCAAACCCCAGGGCCCTCGCGGCGTGTCCTATGCCGGGGCGAGCCTGATCCCCAGGGCCCAGGCCACGCGGTTCCTGTGGGGCGACGCGAGCGCGGGGTTCGTCTCGGACTGGATCTACGGCTCGTCGCCGAAGATGCACATGATGAGCTTCGAGATGGTGCCGGGGTCGCGTTTCGGCAATTCGCCGGATTTCAAGACCTATTACGCCTGCGCCGAGACCTACCACTGTCTGAAGGGCGAGTTCACCTTCCACTGCCCCGAAACCGGCGAGGTGCATGTGCTGCAGAAGGGCGACACGCTCTACTTCCCGCCGGACACCTGGCACTGGGGCTACAATTTCGGCGCCGAAACCTGCCACATCCTGGAATGCCTGACGCCGCGGACCGAGGAGGCTTGCGAGCTGCATGCGCTGGCCCAGCCCTGGCTCAGCGAAATCCGCTATGGCCAGCGCGAACGCATCCACGATTGGACGCCGGGCGCGCCGCGCGGGACCGAGCGGGCGCGGCTGTGCCGGGCCGGCGATTACCTCTATGAAATCGTCGGCGCCGACAAGCCGATGCGGGTCGGCCTCGTCTGTTCGACCGACATGCTGACCGTCGGACTCATCGATCTCTACCCCGGGCAGGAAAGCGAGCCGATCAGCCACCCCGGCGACAAGGTCATCTTCGGCCTTGACGGGCGGGCCAATGTGTTCTTGCCTCACGCCACCCCGAACTGGTGGGAGTTGAATCCCGGCGACGCGGGGTTCATCCCCGGCGGGGTTCAGCATTGCTTCTTCAACACGTCGGACGCGATGGCGAGGATCATCTTCGGCGTCGCGCCGCAATACCGCTAGGACCGTCTGGATCAAGGGCGGCTGGCCAGGACAGGGAGAACGACATGACACGTGAGACATTGGTTTCGCATCGCCCCTGCGGCCTCGACCGGCGGCGCTTCCTCGCGGCGCTCGCCGGCACCGGCGGGCTCGCCCTGCTGGGCGCGAAAACGGCCGGGGCGCAGACGACCGTGAACTGGCTCGGCTGGCAGGGCTATGACGAGCCGCTGAGGATCGGCAGCTTCCTCGCCGACAACGGCATCTCGCTGTCCACGACCTACATCAACTCGAACGAAGAGATCATCGCCCGGCTGTCGGCGGGCGGCGCCGGACAGGTGGACCTCATCACCATCTACTTCGGCCATGTGCCGATCCTTGTGGCGGCCGACCTGCTGGAGCCGATCGACCCTTCTCGGGTCGCCGGAATGGACCTGATGTTCCCCGAGTTCATGTCGGTCGAGGCGCTCCGCCGGGACGGCCAGCTTTACGCGGTGCCCTTCACCTGGGGCACGCTGTCGATGGTCTATGACCCGGCCGCGGTCGCCCGGCCGACGTCCTGGCGCGATGCGCTGGCCGAGGATGTGAAGGGCCGCGTCGCCATGGTGGACGACATGACCGGCCTGATCGCCACCTGGGCGCCGATCGCCACCGGCACCACCACGCCGACGCGGATCACGCTGGATGAGCTTCGCCAGACGATCGACCTCCTGATCACCATCAAGCGCGACCACGCCCGTACCTTCTCGGCCAGTTACGGCGAGGCGGTGGACCTGTTTGCGCGCGGCGAGGTGGTGACCTCGGCGATCGGCTGGGACGCGATGCTGGGCTTCGCGGCCGAGAAGGGCAAGGTGCTCGACTTCGCGATGCCCAAAGAGGGGGTGTTCGTGTTCATGGACACGCTCGCCATTCCCAAGGGCGCGCCGAACCTCGATCTCGCCTATGCGATGCTCGGGCAGTCGGTCTCGGCCGAAGGTCAGGCGCTGATCGCCTCGGCGCTGACGCAGGCAGTCATTACCGAGGCGGCGCTGCCGCTGGTCAGCGACCGCAACAGGGAAATCTACCAGTACGACAACCTCGCCGGGCTGTTCGAACTGGCCCGATTCTACCCGTTCTGGCCGCTGGAGCCCGAGGGCGACTTCGTCACCCACGAGCAGGTCATCGAAGAGTATCAGCGCTTCCTGCGGGCATGACGGCGGCGGACCGCGCTGGCTTGTCCGCCATGGCGGACCGCGCTGGTCTGTCCGCCGGGGCGGACCGCGCTGGTCTGTCCGCCGGGGCGGACGGTGCCGGTTTGTCCGCCGGGGCGGACGGTGCCGGTTTGTCCGCCGGGGCGGACGGTGCCGGTTTGTCCGCCGGGGCGGCCGCCGCGGTCGCGCCGCTCTTGCGGCTCGACGGCGTGAGCAAGTCCTACGGCACGATGACGGCCGTCGCACCGGTGGATCTGTCGGTCGCCGCCGGCGAGTTCTGCGCGATCCTCGGCCCGTCGGGCTGCGGCAAGTCCACGCTGCTGCGGATCGTCGCGGGCCTCGTCGCGCCTTCGACCGGCCGGATCCGGATCGCCGGCGAGGATGTGACGCAGCTCGGCGCCGAACGGCGGCCGACCAACATGGTGTTCCAGTCCTACGGCCTGTTTCCGCACATGACGGTCGCCCAGAACGTGGGCTTCGGGCTCAGCCTGCGGCGCCTTCCGCCCGCCGAGATTTCGGCGCGCGTCGCCGAGGCGCTGGCGCTGGTGCAGCTCGACGGCTTTGGCGCGCGCATGATTGACCGGTTGTCGGGCGGCCAGCAGCAGCGCGTGGCGCTGGCGCGCGCGCTGATCCTGCGGCCCAAGGTCCTGCTGCTCGACGAGCCGCTCTCGGCGCTGGACCTGAAGCTCCGCCACCAGATGCAGGAGGAGATCCGCCGCATCCATGCCGAGACCGGCGGCACCTTCCTGTTCGTGACGCATGACCAGGGCGAGGCCTTCGCGCTCGCGAGCCGCGTCGTGGTGATGAACGGCGGGCGGATCGAGCAGCAGGGCACGCCCGAAGAGGTCTACCGCCGACCCGCCACGCGCTTCGTCGCCGGCTTTGTCGGCGAGGCCTCGTATCTTTCGGGGCGCCGGTCGGGTGGCGTGGTCGCGCTCGGCGCCGGCCCCCGTTTCGCCGCGCCGGGGCCGGATGCGGGCGTGACCGCGATGATCCGGCCCGAGCGGCTGCGCATCGCACCCGGCGGCCTGCCGGCGCGCGTCGCCGACGTGCAGTTCCTTGGGCCGACCACGCTCGTCCTCGCGCGCTTGCCCGGCGGCGAGGTGCTGCGGGCCGCGCTCGGCGACCCGCAACCCGGCCTGTCGGCGGGCGACGAGGTGCGCCTGGCCTGGGATCCGTCGGACGTCTGGGTGCTGGATGACTGAGCGCGTGGGCCGCGCCTGGCTGCTCCTGGGACCCGCTCTGGCGGTGCTGGCCGCCCTGTTCGCGCTGCCTGCGATCCTGCTGTTTGCCGTCAGCTTCTGGGAGGTGCGGTCGTTCCGCCTTTCGCCGGCGCTGTCGTTGGCGGCCTGGGCCGGGATATGGCGCGACTATGCCGGGCTTGCGGCCTACACTGTGGGCATCGGCCTTGCGGTCAGCGCGCTGACCACCATGCTCGGTCTCGCCTTCGCGCTGGCCGTGCGCTTTGCGGTGCGCCAGGGCGACCGGCTGATGATCGCGGTCCTGATCACGCTGTTCGGCGGCTATCTGGTGAAGATCTACGCCTGGAAGTCGATCCTGGGCGCCGACGGACTGCTCAATCAGGCCCTGATCGCGCTCGGCCTGACCGGCGCGCCGCTGCAGGCGCTGATCTACAGCCGGGGCGCGGTGATCGTGGCGCTGGTCCACTTCCTGCTCCCCTTCGCGATCCTGCCGCTCTACGCGGGCCTGCGCAACGTCAGTGACACCGCGATCGAGGCGGCGCGAGACCTCGGCGCGTCCCGCGCGGCGATCCTCTGGCGCGTGGTGCTGCCGCAGGTGCGCGGCGGGCTCTTTGCCGCGATCGCCTTCACCTTCTTGCTGGCCGCGGGCGACTATGTCACGCCGATGCTGTTGGGCGGGCCGGGCGGCACGATGCTCGGGCAGTTCGTGCTGCTGGAGTTCTCGACCAATTTCGACTGGCCCGCAGGGGCCGCGCTCAGCTATGCGCTGCTCGGGTCCTGCCTGGCGGTGCTGGCGGTCCTTGCGGCAGTCGTCTTCGGTGCGGGCCGGCAGCCATGATCGGACGTCTGCTGATCGCGCTGTTCCTTCTGTTCCTGCTGGGGCCGATCCTGCTCGTCGTCCTGTTCTCGTTCGGCTCGAGCGCGCTGATCGGCTTTCCGACCGGCCCGCTGACGCTCGACTGGTACCGCGCGCTGTGGAACGACAGCGGCTTCTGGGTGTCGCTGCGGGCGAGCCTGGTCGTGGCGCTGGCCACCGCGGTCATTGCCACGCTCACCGGCACGCTGGCGGCGCTCGGGCTGCGGCGGCTCGGTGCCGGCACGGCGCGGCTTCTGACCGGCGGGCTGGCGCTGCCGGTGCTGATGCCGCCCCTGGTGGTGGCGATCGCCATCGTCGTCCTGGTGGTGCGGGGCCTCGGCCTGCCGCTCGGGGTGCCGGTGGTGGTGCTCGCCCATGTGCTCGTCACCCAGCCCTTCGTGATCCTGATCCTGCTGGCGCGGCTGGAGCGGTTCGACCCGGCGGCGATGGAGGCGGCGCGCGACCTCGGCGCGACCGAATGGCAGGCCTTCACCCGGGTGATGCTGCCGCAGATCGCCGGCGCGCTGGTGGGGGCGGGGCTGATCGCCGCGGCGATCTCGCTCGACGACTTCATCATCGCCTCGTTCACGCTCGGTGGCGGCAACACGCTGTCGACCTTCACCTGGGGCAAGATGCGCACCACGCTCGACCCGTCGATCAACGCCATCGCGACGGTGCTGATCGTGCTCACCCTGTCGCTATCGGCGGTGGCGCTGCGCCTCGCCCGCTACCGGGGCTGACCGCGCCGCCACCGCGGTCCGGGCGGCCGGATCGCGCTTTACGGCCGCGCGGCGGGCGTGCGATAGCGACAGGATGCAAGAGGTCGCGACCGAACCGTTGCAGCACGAGCGCCTGCGGGCGGCGATCGTCGAGCGCATCGCCGGCGGGGCATGGGCGCCGGGCGCGCGGATCCCGTCGGAGCGCGAGTTGTGCGCGCGCTTCGCCGTCAGCCGCACCACCACCCGGCGCGTGATCGGCGACCTCGTGCATCAGGGGCTGCTCCGGTCGCTGCCGGGCAAGGGCACGTTCGTCGCCGTGCCGCAGATGCGGCAGGAGCTGCGCGCGCTGACCGGCTTCACCGAGGACATGCGCCGCCGCGGGCTGGACCCTGTCACCCGGGTGATCGGCTTCGCCCTGCGCCCGGCCGCGCCGCGCGAGGCGGTGGCGCTGCAGCTCGCGCCCGAGGACCGGGTCATGGTCCTGCGCCGCCTGCGGCTGACCGGCGAGAAGCCGCTGGCCGTGCAGGAGGCGGTCCTGCCGGAGGCGCTCTGCCCCGGCCTCGACGCCTTCGACTTCGCGAGGATCTCGCTCTACCGGGTGCTGCGCGAGAACTACGGGCGGAAGCTGTCGCACGGGACGACGTGCCTGTCGGCGGGGCTAGCCCGGGACGAGGAGCTTGCCGCATTGAGACTGCAGCGTCCGGCGGCCGTCCTGCGCAGCGTGCAGACGACCTGGCTGGATGACGGGCGTGCCATCGAATACTGCCGGAGCAGCTTCACCAGCGATGATTTCGAACTCACCACGTCCGCCTGAAGTCCCTGCCGGGATGGTGCTTGACGCAGGCATGACCGGTAATTACCAGTCGGGCAGGGGGTCTCCGATGCCGCGCACCACGATCCAGGACTTTCTCGACCAGCCCGCCGCGGTGGCGCAGGTGCTCGACCATGCCTTCGGTGCCGGCCGGCCGGCGCTCGACGCGGCGCGGCAGGCGATCGCAGAACCGCGCGAGATCCTCGTGACCGGCATGGGCGCCTCGTATTTCGCGGCGCTCGTCTTTGCCGACGCGATGGCCAGGGCCGGCCGGCCGGTGCTGGCGGTCGAGGCCGGCGAGCTTCTGCACGGGCCGGTGGGGCTCTGCAACGGCCGGACGGTGATCCTGATCTCGCGGTCGGGCGAGAGCGTCGAGATCGTGCGGCTGCTCGACCGGATCTCCGGTTGCGACGGCGCGACCATCGGGCTGTTCAACGACCGCGCCTCCACCCTGGCCCGCCGCGCGCAGGTGCCGCTGTGGCTGAACTGCCCGCCGGACAAGATCGTGGCGCAGCAGAGCTATCTCGCCACGGTCGCCGTGCTCCTTGCGCTGGCCGGCGCGCTGGTGCCGGCCTATCGCGGGCCGGCCGACTTTGCCCCGGTGCTGACGGCGCTGCGCGAGACGGCGGCGGTGCTGCCGGGTGCGACCCAAGGCATCGGACCGCTCCTTGCCGCGCACCGCCCGCTTTACATCTTCGGCCGCCAGAGCGGCCATGCCACCGCGCTCGAGGCGCAGCTCCTGATCCACGAGGTCGGGCAGTTCCCTGCCGTCGCGATGACCGGGCACGGCTTTCGCCACGGCCCGTTCGAGGTGGTGGACAGCGGCTTCACCGCGATCCTCATCACCTGTGACGGTCCGCTCCGCGCGCTCGACGAAGCGCTCGCCCGCGACATCCGCGCCAAGGGCGGCCGTGCCTTCTGTTCGGGGCCGGGCGCCGACCTGCCCCATGCCCCGGTCCCCGAACCGCTCGCACCCCTGGTCGCGATCCTGCCCTTGCAGATGGCCGCGATCCGCCTGGCCGAGGCGCGGGGGCTGGTGCCGGGCACATTCCGCTGGTCGGGCCTAGTCACCACCAGCGAAGACGCATTGCCGCATTGACACGAACAACAGGGAAAATGCCATGGCGCACACAGGAAAGGTCAAGGTCGGGGTCATCGGGTCGCAGTTTCAGGCCGACATCCATGTCGACAGCTTCCGGATCCTGCCCGACGAGGCCGAGGTGGTGGCGATCGCCTCACCCACGCCCGGCAATGCCGAAAAGCTCGCCAAGCGCAAGGGCGTGGGCCGGTGGTACACCGACTATCGCGAGATGCTGAAGGACCCCGAGATCGAGATGGTTACCATCGCCGGTCCCAACTACCTCCACTGCCAGATGACGCTCGACATCGCGGCGGCGGGCAAGCACGTGGTCTGCGAGAAGCCGCTCGCGGTGACGATCGAGGAAGCCGAAGAGATGATCGCCGCCTGCCAGCGGGCGGGCGTCCTTCTGATGTATGCCGAGGAACTGTTCTTCACGCCGAAATACGTGAAGGCCAAGCAGATGGCCGACGAGGGCGCGTTCGGCAAGCTGCATATGGTCAAGCAGTCCGAAAAGCACTTCGGCCCGCATGCCGACTGGTTCTGGGACTGGAAGAAGTCGGGTGGCGGCGTGTTCATGGACATGGGCTGCCACGGCATCGCCTTCGTCTGGTGGTTCCTCGGCCGGCAGAAGATCAAGTCCGTCTATGCCCATATGGCGACGCAGGTGCATGGCGACATCACCGAATGCGAGGACGAGAGCTACTGCGTGGTCGAGATGGAGGACGGCGCGCTTGGCATCGTCGAGGACAGCTGGGCGCGGCGCGGCGGCATGGATGACCGGATCGAGGTCTATGGCCGCGACGGCTGCACCTATGCCGACCTGCACCACGGCAATGCGCTCCACACCTACTCGGAAAACGGCTTCTCCTACGCGGTCGAGAAGGCGGCCACGACCAAGGGCTGGACCTTCCCGGTGTTCGACGAGCTTTACAACTACGGCTTCCCGCAGGAGATGCAGCATTTCGCCCGCTGCGTGCGCGGCAAGGAAAGCTGCATCTGCGAGGGCGACGTGGGCCTCGTCGTCCAGCAGGTGCTGGCGGCGGGCTATGCCTCGCACGCCCTCGGCCGCCGGATCCCGATGGCCGACTTCCGCCCGCGCGGGGTCAGCCATCCGATCAGGCTGTGGAAGGAGAAGGGTCTGGCCGAGAGCTTCCTGACATCGCCTTGACCCCGGGCGATCGCCAGGCCGCGCTGGCCATCGACATCGGCGGCACCTCGATCAAGTTCGGCATCATCGCCGCGCGGGCGCCCGCGACCGTGGTCTTGCGCAGCGCGGCCGAGACGCCGGCCGGCGGCGACGCGGCGCGCGTCCTCGACGCGATCGCCCGCGAAGGCGGGCGGCTGATCGCCGCCGCTGCCGCTGTTGGGCTAGGGTCGAGACTCAATCAAGTCCACCATGTGACGATTGCTGCGATGAAGCAGGTTGAGGCGAAGTTTGCCTTGAGCTTGTCGTAGCGGGTGGCGATCCTTCTCCAGTCCTTGAGCCGCGCGA
>Ga0224723_1001121_pt1 | contig 16829 bp, 12 predicted proteins | sample Balambano_FR2_Me_FD_161647 | JGI IMG/M metagenome (GOLD analysis project Ga0224723, IMG submission 161647) | Freshwater sediment microbial communities from Lake Towuti, South Sulawesi, Indonesia - Balambano_FR2_MetaG | ecosystem: Environmental > Aquatic > Freshwater > Lake > Sediment | place...
GGATGGCGGGGGCGGCGGAGCTGGCGGTCCCGCTGGAGGTGTCGATCGGCGTCGGCCGCTCCTGGTACGACGCCGCTCATTGAGCCGGGCTTCCGCCCGCCCCGGAATCGACGACTCCGGGGATCCAGGCGGTCTCCCGGCCCGGAATCGACGATTCCTGTCACGGGCGCCGGCACACGAAGACGGCCGTGCCGGGGATGCGTTCCCCCCGCAGCCGGCTCCACCCGTCCCACTCGGTCGTGAGGTCGTCCGGCCACTCCGGTTCCACGAGGTCGACGAGCACGAAGCCGGCCGCCACGATCAGCCGGACCCAGTCGCCCACGGTCCGGTGGAACTCGGCGTACGTCACGGCACCCGTGCCGGCGCGCTCGACGTACGGCACCCGGGAGAAGTACGACATCGTGGCGTGGAGCCCACCGGGGCCGGGGTCGTCCGGGAACGCCCACCGGACGGGGTGCGTCACCGAGAACACCCAGCGCCCCCCCGGACGCACGACCCGGCGCACCTCGGCCTGCACGCGGTCCGCGGCCGGGGTGAACGGCAGCGCCCCGTAGGCGGAGAACGCGAGGTCGAATGCGCCGTCGGCGAACGGCAACCGGCCGGCGTCCCCCTGGACGGCACGAGCCCGGACCGCCGCCGGGGCATGACGCAGCATGCCCGCGGACAGGTCGAGGGCGATCGGCCGGGCCCCGCGGGCGGCCAGCCAGCTGCTGCACTGCGCCGCCCCCGCTCCCACCTCGAGGACATCGCGGCCGGTCACAGGCCCCAGCAACCCGGCGTCGTCCTCGCGCAACCCCTCCGGCCCCCAGACGAAACCGTCGAGGAAGGCCCCGTGCGCGGCCTGGTACCCGGGTGCCCAGGCGTCCCAGTACCTGCGGTTCACGGTCACGGTGTGCCGCGGTCCGTGATCCTCCTGTGACATCGCCGCGTTGACCCCCTCTCGTGCGGACGGATAGCCTCTCATCCTGCGCACGCCCGTGCGCGGGCTCGGTCGTCGGTCGGATCCCCGGTCTGGGTGTTCCGGTACCTCGGGTGGGACAGCGCCTCGGGCGCGTGCGGTATCGCCCCAAGATCGCATGAGTTCACTCGACCACGGCGCGCCCCCCGCGGCAGCGTCCCGACACCTCACCGACCGGAGCCCCCACGTCCATGACACTGACCCCGACCGACTCGAGCAGCGCCGTCGCGGTGAACGACATCGGGTCCGCCGACGACTTCCTCGCCGCCGTCGACGAGACCATCAAGTACTTCGGCGACGGCGACATCGTCTCCGGAACGGTCGTCAAGGTCGACCGCGACGAGGTCCTGCTCGACATCGGGTACAAGACCGAAGGGGTCATCCCGTCCCGCGAACTCAGCATCAAGCACGACGTCGACCCCGGTGAGGTCGTGACCGTCGGTGACCACGTCGAGGCCCTCGTCCTCCAGAAGGAGGACAAGGAGGGACGGCTCATCCTCTCCAAGAAGCGCGCACAGTACGAGCGCGCCTGGGGCACGATCGAGCGGATCCGGGACGAGGACGGGGTCGTCACCGGCAGCGTCATCGAGGTCGTCAAGGGGGGCCTCATCCTCGACATCGGCCTGCGCGGCTTCCTCCCGGCGTCCCTGGTCGAGATGCGCCGGGTGCGCGACCTCCAGCCGTACGTCGGCCGCGAGCTCGAAGCCAAGATCATCGAGCTGGACAAGAACCGGAACAACGTCGTGCTGTCGCGGCGGGCTTGGCTGGAGCAGACCCAGTCCGAGGTCCGCTCGTCGTTCCTCGCCCAGCTCAAGCGCGGCCAGGTGCGCACCGGCACGGTGTCCTCGCTGGTGAAGTTCGGCGCCTTCGTCGACCTCGGCGGGGTGGACGGCCTGGTGCACGTCTCCGAGCTCTCGTGGAAGCACGTCGACGACCCGGCCGAGGTGGTCGAGATCGGGCAGGAGGTCACCGTCGAGGTCCTCGACGTCGACCTGGAGCGCGAGCGGGTCTCGCTGTCGCTCAAGGCGACGCAGGAGGACCCCTGGCAGCACTTCGCCCGGACGCACGGACTGGGCCAGGTCGTGCCCGGCAAGGTGACGAAGCTGGTGCCATTCGGCGCGTTCGTCCGGGTCGAGGACGGCATCGAGGGCCTGGTCCACATCTCCGAGCTGGCCGAGCGCCACGTCGAGATCCCCGAGCAGGTGGTCCAGGTCAATGACGAGATCTTCGTCAAGGTCATCGACGTCGACCTCGAGCGGCGGCGGATCTCGCTGTCGCTCAAGCAGGCGAACGAGACCGCGGCCGTCCAGACCGCCGAGTCCTTCGACCCCACGCTCTACGGTATGGCGGCCGAGTACGACGACGCCGGCAACTACAAGTACCCCGAGGGCTTCGACCCCGAGACCGGCGAGTGGCTGCCCGGCTACGAGGCGCAGCAGGCGGAGTGGGAGCGGCAGTACGCCGAGGCTCAGGCCCGTTGGGAGGCCCACCAGGCTCAGATCGCCCGGGCGGCCCACACGTCGGGCGAGGAGGACGCCGGCCCGCCCCCCGCCGCACCCGCTGCCTCGAGTTACTCCTCCGGCAACGACGAGGAGGCGGCGGGCGGCACGCTCGCCAGTGACGAGGCCCTCGCGGCGCTCCGGGAGAAGCTGACCGGGCGCTGACCCGCTCCCGCCGTCGCAGCACGCCGCGCCCGGCTCGCGCGAGGGGCAGGCCGTGCTGCGCGTCGGGGTGACGGGGGGCATCGCCGCCGGGAAGTCGAGCGCGGTCGCCGTCCTGCGCGAGCTGGGGGCGGTCGTCGTCGACGCCGATGCCATCGCCCGGGAGGTGCTGGCCCCGGGAGGTCCGGCGGCCGCCGAGGTGGTGGCCGCCTTCGGCGAGGCCGTGACCGGGACGGACGGCCTCATCGACCGGGCCGCCCTGGGTCGGGTGGTCTTCGACGACCCGGGGCGCCGGGCCCGGCTCGAGGGCATCACGCACCCTCGGATCCAGGCCGAGGCCGCCCGGCGGTTCGCCGCGGCGCCTCCCGACGCCGTGGTCGTCCACGACATCCCCCTGCTCGTCGAGCTCAGCCTGGGCGACCGGTACCACCTCGTCGTCGTCGTCGGCGCGCCGGCCGAGCAGCGGGTTGCCCGGCTCGTCCGGGAGCGCGGGATGGCCGAGCCCGACGCCCGGTCCCGCGTCGCCGCCCAGGCGGGCGACGACGAGCGGCGGGCCGCCGCCGACGTGTGGCTGGACAACACCGGCGCCCCGAAGCGGCTGCGCGAGGACGCCCGGCGGCTGTGGCACGACCGGCTCGTGCCCTTCGAGGCGAACCTGCGCGCCCGCCGTCGGGCCGGGCGTCCCGACCGGCCCGTCCTCGTGCCGCCGGACCCGTCCTGGCCGGCCGTCGCACAGCGGCTGGCGGCCCGGGTGCGGCGGGCGGCCGGGGACCGCGCCCTCGACGTGGCGCACGTCGGGTCGACGGCCGTCCCCGGCCTGCCGGCGAAGGACGTCATCGATCTCCAGGTCGTCGTCGCCGACCTCGCGACGGCGCTCCACCTCGCGGGTGACCTGGGGCCGGCCGGCCTCGTGCCGGTGCCGGACCGATGGGACGAGCCGGTGACCCGTCCGGGTCGCGCCGCCAAGGGGTTCGCCGCGAACGCCGACCCCGGCCGGGCGGTCAACTGCCACGTCCGCCCGGTGGACAACCCGGCCGCGGCCGAGGTGCCGGCCTTCCGGGACCGGTTGCGGGCCGACCCGGCCCTGCGCGACGACTACGCCCGGCTCAAGCGGCACCTCCAGGCCCGCTCGTGGCCGACCGTCGACGACTACGCCCGCGCCAAGACCGGCTTCGTCGCGGACGTGCTGCGAGGGACGGCGACGGGGCGCCCCGGCCCGCCGGAGGCGTGATTCCCTGTCGGGCGTGAGCTCGCCCCGCGACGACGCCCAGCGCCTGGACGACCTGCGGGCCCTGGAGCTGCTCCGGCCGCTGCTGCCGGAGGTCTATCTGCCGTGGACCGATGCGTCCATCCGGCCCGCCGCGCTCGCCGCCGTGTGCAACGACGTCGTGATCCGTCGGCGGCTTCGCGTCGTCGAGCTCGGTGCGGGGATCACCACGCTCGTCCTGGCCCGTCTTCTGGCCGGCGCCGGAGGGGGACTGGTCACCATCGAGCACGACGAGCGCTGGCTGGCCGTGGTCGACGGCCTGGTGCGAAGGGCGGGCCTCGCCAGGTCCGTGCAACTCCACCATGCCGGGCTCGTCGACGGCTGGTACGACCGGATGGCGGTCGCGAAGGCGCTGGCCGACGCCCCGGGACCGGTCGACCTCCTGCTGGTCGACGGCCCGCCCGCGTGGCGCTCGGGAACGGAGCTGGCCCGGTGGCCGGCCGCGGAGGTGTTCGCCCCCCACCTGGCGCCGGACGCGACCGTCGTTCTCGACGACGTGCATCGGCCGGGGGAGCAGGAGATCGTCCGGCAGTGGCACCGGGACCACGGCTGGCCGTTGACCACCCGGTGGGCGGACGACATCGCCGTGGCGGTCCTCGGCGGTGACGACTACGCGATCTGAGACCCCCGGAGGTCATCCGAGGGCAACGACGCCGTATGCCATCAGTTACGTCACAACTGAGGTTACAGTGACGCCGTGGCATCAGATGTCGCCGCGGCTGACTGGCCCGCGACGGGTCGCGAGGCCCGGCCGTGGCAGTCGAGCGTCCCACGCGAGTTCATGTCGCGGGCCGTCCGCGAACGTCACGACGGCCCGTACGAGGCCGCCGTCGTCCCTTCCATCGCCCCGTTGACGCCGAGTCTGCCGAGCGATGTCGTCGCCCTGGACGCCGAGGCGGCGGCCGAGATCGCGCGTTTCGACGCCGACGTCGGCAGCGACCTCGTGCCCTTCGAGACCGTCATGCTCCGCTCGGAGTCGGCGTCCTCGTCGATGATCGAGAACTTGACGTCGGGCGCCCGGGCCATCGTGCTCGCCGAGATGGGCAGTCGCGAGAAGCGGAACGCCACGCTCGTCGTCGGGAACGTGGCGGCGATGCGGGCGGCGATCCGCATGGCCGACGATCTCGACGAAGAGGCGATCCTCGCGATGCACCGGGCACTGCTGCAGGACAGCGAGCCCGGCATCGCCGGCCGGTGGCGCGAGCAGCAGGTCTGGATCGGAGGGGACGCCTACGGGCCGCGCGGGGCGGAGTTCGTGCCCCCGCACCACGAGCACGTGCCGTCGCTCATGGCGGATCTCGTGGCGTTCGGCCGTCGCACCGACCTGCCCGTCCTGACCCAGGCGGCGCTGGCCCACGCCCAGTTCGAGACGATCCACCCGTTCCCCGACGGCAACGGCCGCACGGGCCGTGCCCTCGTCCACGCCTTGCTGCGCCGGCACCGCCTGACGCGCTCGGTCACCGTCCCCGTCTCCGCCGGACTGCTGACGGACACGGGCGGGTACTTCGCCGCGCTCATGGCCTACCGGGCCGGGGATCCGGCACCGATCGTCCAGCGGTTCGCCACGGCCTCGTTCCTGGCGATCGCCAACGCCCGCCGACTGGTCGACGATCTCCATGCGATTCGGGAGAGATGGGGGGCCGCGATCCGGACCCGGCGCGGAGCGACCGCATGGCGCGTGACCGACCTGCTGCTGCGGCAACCCCTCGTCGACGCGGCGACGATCGCTCGCGAGCTGGGTGTCGCGTCCGGCAACGCCCCCCGCACCGTCGCCCCGCTCGTCGAGGCGGGGATCCTCGTCGAGTCGACGGGGCACTCGCGCAACCGGGTGTGGCAGGCGCCGGAGGTGCTGTCCGCCCTCGACAGCTTCGCCGCCCGGGCCGGACGGCGGTCCCTCGACTGAGGGCGCCGTCACGGGCGACGCCGTGCCCGGGGGCGCGCGTACCGTGGCCCGGTGCGGCCCACCACGACCATCGAACGGCGGCTGTCGCCCTTCCGGGTGGTCAGCGAGTTCCGGCCCTCCGGGGACCAGCCGACCGCCATCGCCCGGCTCGCCGAGCGGCTCGACGCCGGTGAGCAGCACACCGTGCTGCTCGGCGCCACCGGCACCGGCAAGTCGGCGACCACCGCCTGGCTGGTCGAGCAGGTGCAGCGGCCCACCCTCGTCATGGCGCCGAACAAGACGCTGGCCGCCCAGCTCGCCCACGAGTTCCGGGAGCTGCTGCCCCACAACGCCGTCGAGTACTTCGTCTCGTACTACGACTACTACCAACCCGAGGCGTACATCCCGCAGACGGACACCTACATCGAGAAGGACTCGTCCATCAACGACGAGGTCGAGCGGCTGCGTCACTCGGCGACCAACTCGCTGCTGACCCGCCGCGACACCATCGTCGTGGCGTCGGTGTCGTGCATCTACGGCCTCGGCACCCCGCAGGAGTACGTCGACCGGATGGTGCCGCTCAAGGTCGGCGACACGGTCGACCGGGACGACCTGCTCCGGCGCTTCGTCACCATGCAGTACACCCGCAACGACCTGGCCTTCACCCGCGGCACCTTCCGCGTCCGGGGCGACACGGTCGAGATCATCCCGGTGTACGAGGAGCTGGCCGTCCGGGTCGAGCTGTTCGGCGACGAGATCGAGCGGCTGTACAGCCTCCACCCGGTCTCCGGCGAGATCGTCCGCGAGGAGGAGCTGGTCTACCTGTTCCCCGCCTCGCACTACGTCGCCGGCCCGGAGCGGCTCGCCCGCGCGGCCGCCGACATCGAGGTGGAGCTGGGCGAGCGGCTGGCCGAGATGGAGCGGCAGGGGAAGATGCTCGAGGCGCAGCGGCTGCGGATGCGGACCACGTACGACCTCGAGATGCTCCGCCAGGTCGGCACCTGCGCCGGGGTCGAGAACTACAGCCGCCACCTCGACGGCCGGGCGGCCGGAACCCCGCCGAACACCCTGCTCGACTACTTCCCCGAGGACTTCCTGCTCGTCATCGACGAGTCGCACGTCACCGTGCCTCAGATCGGCGGCATGTACGAGGGGGACATGTCCCGCAAGCGCACCCTGGTCGAGCACGGGTTCCGGCTGCCGTCGGCGATGGACAACCGCCCCCTGCGGTGGGAGGAGTTCGTCGACCGGATCGGGCAGAGCGTGTACTTGTCGGCCACGCCGGGGCCGTACGAGCTGCGGATGGCCCAGGGCGACGTGGTGGAGCAGATCATCCGCCCGACCGGCCTCGTCGACCCCGAGGTGGTGGTCCGTCGCACCAAGGGCCAGATCGACGACCTGCTCCACGAGATCCGCGGTCGGGCCGAGCGCGACGAGCGGGTGCTCGTGACGACGCTGACGAAGAAGATGGCCGAGGACCTCACCGACTACCTGCTCGACCAGGGGGTGCGGGTGCGGTACCTGCACTCCGAGGTCGACACCCTGCGCCGGGTCGAGCTGCTGCGGGAGCTGCGGATGGGCGAGTTCGACGTCCTCGTCGGCATCAACCTGCTGCGGGAGGGCCTGGACCTGCCCGAGGTGTCGCTGGTGTCGATCCTCGACGCCGACAAGGAGGGGTTCCTCCGCTCGGCCACGTCCCTGATCCAGACGATCGGCCGGGCGGCGCGCAACGTCTCCGGCCAGGTGATCATGTACGCGGACACGGTGACGCCGTCGATGGCCCAGGCCATCGACGAGACGAACCGCCGCCGCGAGAAGCAGGTCGCCCACAACGCCGAGCACGGCATCGACCCGACGCCGCTGCGCAAGCGGATCGCCGACATCACCGACCTGCTGGCGCGGGAGGACGAGGACACCGAGAAGCTCCTCGGGTCGGGCCGGCGCCAGTCCCGCGGCCGGGGGGCCGGGGCGGGGGCCGCCGTCACCCAGGGCGCCGGGTTCGCCGGGCCGGTCGCGGACCGGGCCAAGGACCTGCCGTCGATCGAGCTCGCCCAGCTCATCCAGGAGCTCACCGAACAGATGCACTCGGCCGCCGCCGAGCTGCGGTTCGAGGTGGCGGCCCGGCTGCGCGACGAGATCCAGGACCTCAAGAAGGAACTGCGCGGCATGCACGCGGCGGGCGTCTAGCGTGCCGACATGACAGATCTCGTCCCGAACGCCCCGGAACGCACCGACCCGCGACCTGAGTGGGGCGAGCGGGACATGCTGCTCGGGTTCCTGCGGTGGCATCGGCTGACGCTGCTGCACAAGTGCCAGGGCCTTACGGCCGGGCAGCTGCGGACCGCGGCCGTCCCCACCTCGTCGCTGACGCTGGCGGGCCTGCTCAAGCACCTCGCCCTCGTCGAGGAGTCCTGGCTGGTCGAGCGGTTCCGCGGTCAGCCGCTGCCCGAGCCGTGGGCGACCGTCGACTGGGAGGCCGACCCCGACTGGGAGTTCCGGACCGCGCGGGACGACGACCCGGCCCGGCTCGTCGCCCGCTACCGCGAGGCGTGGGACAGGGTCGACGCGATCGTCGCCGTGTCCGACCTCGACACCCGCTCCGTCGCCCAGGTCCGCGTCGACGACCGGCGCGAGCCGGTCTCGCTGCGCTGGATCCTCTGCCACCTCATCGAGGAGACCGCCCGCCACAACGGCCACGCCGACCTCCTGCGGGAGGCGATCGACGGCGCGGTGGGGGAGTAGCGCGGACGGTCAGGGCCGGGGGTCCTGGCCGAGGGCGGTGACGGGCAGGGTCGGTGGCGGGATCGGGAGTGCACCTGAGGTGCGGAGCAGGTGGTGCAGGTGCTGGGCCGGCTCGACCTCGGGGGTGGCCAGCGTGAGAATGGCCCCGTCCCCGACGGGATGCACGGTGACATGGGCCGGCAGCGGAGGCAGGCGGGTGCGGTCGCGAACGTAGGTGTGTACGCCGACGCCGGAGGGGTCACCGCGTCGGGCCTTCTGCAAGGGCCAGGTGGTGGCGCGGGCAAACATCGGTCGCCAGGTCTCGACGCAGACCTGGAGCACCCGAAGAGTGGATCCGGGTTCGGCGTTCGGCACGAGATCCACCGAGCACAGGCTGGAGAGCCCGACGATGCCGGGGCGCTCGACGGTGAGATCGAGGCTGCCGGCCCGGTCGTCGTCGGGTTCGCCGTTCCAGAGCCCGATGTGGACGCCGAGGTCGTTACGGACCCGGGTCACGAGTTCGGCCACGGAGTTGTCGTCGAGGGGTTGTCGCTCGTCCCAGGTCACGACAGGGGTGTCGGTCCTCGGCCAGAGCCCACGCCAGCCGGCGGCCTGTACGACCCCGCGCAGGAACAGGCCCGCCTGGGCCGCCTCGCCCGGACGTCCTTCCCAGTTGCAGACGACCATCAGCCTGCTCACGGCACCTCCGCAGGACGGTGAACCACCTTGACGACAACCGTCACAGGATCCTTCTCCAGCACCCTCGCCATCGCTTCGGCCGCTGCCTCTTCGGCGACGTGCCATTCGACCGGTCGACCGGCGGCGGCGGTGACCTGCCGCGTGGCTTGTTCGACCAAGGCGTCTCGGCCTTTGAAGAATCCTTTCCAGGTCCCCTCGTCGGTCACGAACTGAGCGTAGCCAGGGCCTTTGGCCTCGACGAGGGCGCCGTCGGGGAGGATGCCGTCGAATTTGATGCCGTTGACGGCGAAGGCCTCGTCGGCGCTGCGGCCGGTGACGTGCTCCTGGTAGGCGCGGGCCCGGTCCGACATGGACTCCGATACCCGGCCCCAGCCGGAGAAGCTGACCGCGCCGGTGTCGTCCGCGTGCAGCGCCGCCCGCCGTGCCAGGAACGCGGCGGGGTCGGCGGCGTACTCGGCCACCCCGGTCCGGACCGCGCGGCCGGTCGCGGCCCCGGCGACGTTGCCGGGTGCGAAGGTGAGCCCGAACTCCAGCACGTCGACGGCGACGTCCTGCCAGGTCGCGGTGGTGAGGTAGTGCCGGGTGGCGCCCCGCGGGTCGCGCGTGAGGTCGGCGAGGCCGCCGGCCTTGGACAGGCCGTAGGTCGCGATCCCGGAGACGCCGAAGGCGAGGCCGAGCGAGCCGCCCGACAGCGCGACGAGCGCGGCGATCCCGGCCCCGACGAGAAGCTGTTCGCCGACGCTGAGCCCGGTCCACCAGGCGTCGAGGTCGTCGAACAACCCGGCGAGCCAGGCGACCTCGGACAACGGGCCCGCGCCGCTCAGCTCCGGACCGATCATCGACGCCCCCAGCCAGCCGACGGCCAGACTCGAGACCGCGAGCGCGGCGGCCGCACTCGCCGCGACCACCCGCAGCCGGCGGCGGGGATTCGGCTCGCGGCCTGGCGTCGTCCGCCTCATGGCGTCGGCCCGGTGACCCCGCACGAGGGCGACGGCCGCCCGTCCCCTGGCGATCGCCGCCCCGCGGGCCGAGAGGCGGGGGAGGGTGGCCGGCCGCGACCCGGGGTCGTCCTCCTCGGACACCGCGTGGGCCGCCAGGACGACGCAGATGTCGTGCCAGGCCTGGGTGCCGGCTCGCACCGCTGTCACGGCCACGGTCTGCACCACGGCGAGCGGGACCCGTGCGGCCGTCGCGCGCGACGGGTCGGAGGCGGACGCGAGGATCCCGGTGATCCGACGCTCGGCCCGTGCTGCGACGACCCGGGGAGACCACGCGCCACCGACCACCCGGTCGTCGACGCCGACGAACGCCACGTGCCGGCGATGGGCGTCCACGAGGAGCACGGCCACGAGCAGCAGACCCAGCCACGCCCCCGTGTGCAGGCCGCGACCCGTCGCGATCCACCCCAGCTGCGCTGCCCACGGCACCTGCCAGGCGCCCAGCCAGTCGAGACCGCTGCCGACGGTCGCGTTGTACGCCGCGTGCTCCGTGACGGGCCACGAGAACCCGACCGCGCCGACCACGACGGCGAGGAGTCGCCGCGTCGGCCCGTGGCCGGCGCGAGCGCCGGCACCCCCGGAGCGCCACAGGGCCCAGGCCAGGGCCAGTGACCCCGCCGCCCACGCGGTCCAGACCATGTGGCCGGGTGACCCGGCGCTGCCGGTGAGGTCCGTGCCGACGTTGGGTGCCAGCGGATTCAGGGTGTGGACGTCCTGCACACCGAGCAGTTCGCGCAGGAAGGCGCCGAACCGGCTCCGGTCGGCGACCTCACTGGAGAAACGCCGGACGGTGCTCTCGACGGCGTGGAACCCGGCACCCAGGGCGTAGCCGAGTACGAGGACGTCGCCGGCGGAGCGGCGCCGGAACCAGCCCGGCGCCAGCGCGGCGAGCAGCAGCAGGGGCAGGAGCTTCCAGGCTTCCTCGACCAGACCGGCGACGGCGATGCTGGGGCCGTCATCGCGGACCTCCAGCCCGGTCGCCGAGGTGAGGACGAGGCTGATCGCGGCGATGGCCGGCGCCCACAACAGCGAGAAGGCGAAGGTGGCGGAGACGAGCCCCCATCCGATCGTGCGGGACCTGACCAGCAGGAAGAAGACTGCGACGACGGCGAGCGTCAGTAGCCAGGCGCGCACCGCAGGCCAGGCGGCCGGCCAGCGCAACAGCACGGCGACGAGGACCGCAGCACCCAGCCACAGCAGGACCGCCCGCACCGTGAGCAGCCGGCGCAGCAGGACGGGGTGGGCCGCGCCCCAGGCCCGCAGCCGAGCCGTCACCCGTTCGTGCCACTCCGGCGGCGCGGCGACCGGGGCGAGGGGTCGGGCGGCCGACTCGTCCCCCACGTCACCGACGATGGCACACCGGGGACCGAAGGACGAGGGTCCGCCGCCCCCTCCGGCGGCCCGTGGGCGCGAGGGGACGGCCCGGCGGTGCCGCCCGCGACGAGGCCAAGGGTTGAATGAGGTGGTGACTCGGGAATTGGGCGCGGCCGCGCGACGGGACCGGCGCCGGTGAGCGTCGTCGACGTGCTCGTCGTCGTGGCGAACGTCCTCGCTGTCGTCATGCTGCTGCCGCAGGTCGTCCGGCTGCACCGGACCCGGCGGGTCGACGGCGTGTCCCTGACGTGGGCCGCCATGGCGGTCGTCACGAACCTCGGGTGGACGGGCCATGTCCTGTGGCAGGAGTTGTACGCCGCGGTGTGGGGCTGCGTGGCGGCCGTCGCCCTGTACGCCGTGATTGCGGCCCAGCTCGTCCGGCTCGGGGCACCGGTCCGACCGTCGTTGCCGCCCGCGGTCGGCTGGGCGGCATTGCTCGCCGTGGTGGCCGCGGTCGATCGCACGGCCGGGACGCCGCTGCTGGGTCTGGTGCTCGCGGTCGGGTTCGGGGTCCAGGTCACACCGGCCGTGCGCCGCGCCTGGCGCGAGGCGGCCCCCGTCGGCATCAGCCCGACCACCTGGCTGCTCACGCTGGTGAGCGTCGCCCTCTGGGGGATCTACGGTGCCGTCAACCGTGATCCCGGGATCATCGCGTTCGGCGTCCTCGGGGTCCCGGCGTCGGCGGCGGTCCTGCTCCGCTGGTGGCTCACCCGGGACGCCCGCCGGTCGGCCGGTCAGCGGGTCGCCGCCATGGCCTGACGGACCACGTCGGCGGCGAGGGCGACGTCGGCGGCGTCGGTGGACCAGTTGCTCACCGACACCCGGACCACGGGCCGGTCCTGCCAGCGGGAGCCGGAGATCCAGGTCCGCCCGTCCCGCAGGATGTGGTCGACGACCGCCGCGGTGCGAGCCTCGTCGCCGACCGCGAACGACAGCTGCGTGGCGACCACGTCGTGGAGGACCTCGACGCCGGGGACCGCGGCGACCGCCTCGGCCATGGCGACGGCGTGGGAGTGCAGTCGCGACACGAGGTCGTCGACACCCCGGCGGCCGAGGTGACGCAGCACCGCCCAGACCGGGAACGCCCGGCCGCGCCGGGACCACTCCGGGACCCGCCAGCCCGCCTCCAGCACCCCGGAGCCGTCGCCGACCACGTACGAGGCGTGGATGCCCATGGCGCCGGCCAGCGCCGCCGTGTCCGCCACGATCACGATCCCGCAGTCGTAGGGGACGTTCAGGGTCTTGTGGGCGTCGGTCGCCCACGAGTCGGCGGCGGCCAGGCCGTCCGTCAGGTGCCGCAGGCGCCCGCAGGCCGCGGCCCAGAGCCCGATGGCGCCGTCGACGTGGACCCAGCCGCCGCGGTCGTGCACGAGCGGGATCAGCTCGGCGTACCGGTCGTGGTCGCCGGTGTGGATGTGACCCCCGTACAGGCAGACCACGAGCGGGGCCCCGGCCGGGACCGCGTCGAGGGCGGCCCGCAGCGCCTCGGGGCGCACCCGGCCCTGGCCGTCCACCGCGACCGGCGTCGGTACGCCGAGCCCCAGGAACCGCAGCGCACGGTCGACGGTCTCGTGCCGCTCGGCGTTGACGAGGACGTGGACGGCGGGTGCCCCCGTGAGGCCGCGGACCTCGACGTCCCACCCGGCCCGGGTCAGCACGGCGTGCCGGGCCGCCGCCAGCCCGGTGAAGTTCGCCGACATCCCGCCCGGGACCAGCCCGACCTGGGCGGTGTCCGGCAGCCCCACGAGGTCGAGCACCCACTCCCCGGCGACCTCCTCCAGGCCCGAGGCGGCCGGGGCCAGGGCACGCAGGCCGCAGTTCTGGTCCCAGGCCGCGGCGAGCACGTCGGCGGCGGCCCCCACCGGGTAGGCGCCGCCGACGACGAACCCGAAGAACCGCCCGCTGCCGGTCGCGGTGATCCCCGGGTCGGCGTCCGCCGCGAGCCGGTCGAGGACCGCCACCGGGTCCTCCCCGGTCTCCGGCAGCGGCCCGCCGAGCGCGACGGCGATCTCGGCGGCGGTGGCCGGGGGCACCACCGCGCGGGCCGGCAGGCCGTCGAGGTAGGCGGCCGCGGCCTCGGCCGCGCGGCGGACCAGGGCGGCGGCCTCGGGTGCCGGGGTCATGCCCGGACCGTACGCCGACCGCCCCGCGCCGTGTCCGGGGTCCGCCCTACAGTTGCCCGGTGTCCGACCGACTCGTGGTCCGGGGCGCGCGAGAGCACAACCTTCGTGACGTCGACCTGGACCTGCCGCGTGACGCGCTGGTCGTCTTCACCGGTCAGTCCGGGTCGGGCAAGTCCTCCCTCGCCTTCGACACGATCTTCGCCGAGGGCCAGCGCCGCTACGTCGAGTCGCTCTCCGCCTACGCCCGCCAGTTCCTCGGGCAGATGGACAAGCCCGACGTCGACTTCATCGAGGGGCTGAGCCCCGCGGTCTCGATCGACCAGAAGTCGACGTCGCGCAACCCGCGGTCCACGGTCGGCACCATCACCGAGGTCCACGACTACCTCCGCCTGCTCTACGCCCGGATCGGGCGGCCGCACTGCCCGGTCTGCGGCGAGCCGATCGGCCGGCAGACGCCGCAGCAGATCGTCGACCGGCTGCTCGAGCTGCCGGAGCGGACCCGGTTCCAGGTTCTCGCGCCCGTGGTCCGGGGACGCAAGGGCGAGCACGTCGAGCTGTTCCGCGAGCTGCAGTCCCAGGGGTTCAGCCGCGCCCGGGTGGACGGCGACGTGGTCTCCCTCGCCGAGGTCCCGGCGCTCGACAAGAAGCGCAAGCACGACATCGAGGTCGTCGTCGACCGCCTGGTCGCGCGGGGACCCCGGCCCGCCGACGACTCCCCGGACCTCGACCGGTGGGACGCCTCGCGCCGCCGGCTCACCGACTCCGTCGAGACCGCGCTCCGGCTGGCCGACGGCATCGTCCTCGCCGAGCTCGTGGACCTCCCGGCGGCGGACGACGACGACCGGGTCGTCGGCCCCCGGCTGCGCAAGTTCAGCGAGCGGCTGGCCTGCCCGAACGACCATCCGGTGACCCTGGACGAGCTGGAGCCGCGGACCTTCTCGTTCAACGGCCCCTACGGCGCCTGCCCGACCTGCGGCGGGCTCGGCACCCGGCTCGAGGTGGACCCGGAGCTCGTCGTCCCGGACGACGAGCTGAGCCTCGCGGGAGGGGCGGTGGCGCCGTGGGACTCCGGGACCACGAGCGTCGAGTACTTCCAGCGGCTGCTGGCATCGGTCGCCGACGCGCTGGGGTTCTCGATGGACACCCCGTGGCGGGCGCTTCCCCAGCGGGCGCGAGACGCCGTCCTTCACGGCCTCGACCACGACATCGACGTCTCGTACCAGACCCGCTACGGCCGCCAGCGGGGCTACCGCACGGCCTTCGAGGGCGTCATCCCCTTCATCCACCGCCGCTACGCCGAGACCGACTCCGAGTGGAGCCGCGACCGTTACGGCGCCTACATGCGCGAGATCCCGTGCGGCACCTGTCACGGCGCCCGCCTGCGCCCCGAGGTCCTCGCGGTCACGGTCGCGGGGCGCAACATCGCCGAGATCTCCGCCCTCACGATCCGCGAGACCACGGACTTCGTCGACACGGTCGACCTGACGGAGCGCGAGCGGTCCATCGGCGAGCGGGTGCTCCGTGAGATCCGGCTCCGGCTCGGCTTCCTGCTGGACGTCGGGCTCGACTACCTGTCCCTCGACCGGGGGGCGGGAACGCTGTCCGGCGGCGAGGCCCAGCGGATCCGGCTGGCGACGCAGATCGGATCCGGCCTGGTCGGCGTGCTGTACGTGCTCGACGAGCCGAGCATCGGGCTGCACCAGCGGGACAACCGCCGCCTCATCGACACCCTGCTCCGGCTGCGGGACCTCGGCAACACCCTCATCGTCGTCGAACACGACGAGGACACCATCCGGGCGTCGGACTGGATCGTCGACATCGGCCCCGGGGCCGGCGAGCACGGCGGCCGGGTGGTCCACTCCGGACCCCTCGCCGAGCTGCTGACGAACGACGACTCGCTCACGGGTGCCTACCTGTCGGGGCGCCGCGGCATCCCGGTGCCCGAGATCCGCCGCCCCGTGGACCGCTCCCGCGTCCTCACGGTGGTCGGGGCCACCGAGCACAACCTGCGGTCGGTCGACGTGACGATCCCGCTCGGCTGCTTCGTCGCCGTCACGGGCGTATCCGGCTCCGGCAAGTCGACCCTGGTCAACGACGTCCTCTACCAGGTGCTGGCCAACCGGCTCAACGGCGCCCGCCTGGTCCCGGGCCGCCACAAGCGGGTCACCGGCCTGGAGCACCTCGACAAGGTCGTCCACGTCGACCAGGGGCCCATCGGGCGCACCCCGCGCAGCAACCCCGCCACCTACACCGGGGTCTTCGACCACGTCCGCCGGCTGTTCGCGTCGTCCCCGGAGTCGAAGGTCCGCGGGTACCAGCCGGGGCGGTTCTCGTTCAACGTCAAGGGCGGGCGCTGCGAGAACTGCCAGGGCGACGGCACGCTGAAGATCGAGATGAACTTCCTGCCGGACGTGTACGTGCCGTGCGAGGTCTGCGGCGGCAAGCGCTACAACCGCGAGACCCTCGAGGTGCACTTCAAGGGGCGGAACATCGCCGAGGTGCTCGAGATGCCGATCGAGGAGGCGGCGGAGTTCTTCGCGGCGGTCCCGGCGATCGCGCGGCACCTGCGGACCCTCAACGACGTCGGGCTGGGCTACGTCCGGCTCGGGCAACCCGCGACCACCCTGTCCGGTGGCGAGGCGCAGCGGGTCAAGCTGGCGGCCGAGCTGCAGCGCCGCTCGACCGGTCGCACCGTCTACGTCCTCGACGAGCCGACGACCGGCCTGCACTTCGAGGACATCCGGCGCCTGCTCGGCGTCCTCCAGGGTCTCGTCGAGAAGGGCAACACCGTCGTCGTCATCGAGCACAACCTCGATGTCGTCAAGTCGGCGGACTGGGTCGTCGACCTGGGTCCCGAGGGCGGGTCCGGCGGCGGCACCGTGGTCGCCGCCGGGACGCCCGAGCAGGTGGCGGCGGTGCCCGACAGCCACACCGGACGGTTCCTGGCGGAGATCCTCGGCGTTCGGGCCGCGGTGGCACCGCGACGGCGAGCCGGCTGATCGCTGTCCCCCGCGGGGCGTGCGTGGCACGATCATCGCCGTGGGCGAGCTGTGCATGACGCGCCGGGACCTGATCCGGGCGCTGGGGGCCGTGGGGATCACGACGATCGGGGCGGGCGTCCTGGTGGCGTGCGGCGGGGATGACGC
>Ga0224723_1001122_pt1 | contig 16828 bp, 16 predicted proteins | sample Balambano_FR2_Me_FD_161647 | JGI IMG/M metagenome (GOLD analysis project Ga0224723, IMG submission 161647) | Freshwater sediment microbial communities from Lake Towuti, South Sulawesi, Indonesia - Balambano_FR2_MetaG | ecosystem: Environmental > Aquatic > Freshwater > Lake > Sediment | place...
CCTTTGACGGACTGGCCCGCACCGGCGCGGGCCAGTCCGTCAAAGGTGACGGCTTTTTCACCGGAGATATTGTAGATTTGCCCAATTGCCGTTTCATTACCCAACACAGCGACCATAGCGGCCGCCAAATCTTGCACATGGCCAAGTTGGGTCAGGTGCATCCCACTGCCAGGGATGGGCAGGGGGCGATCGCGCACAATCCGGTCAAAGAACCAGGATTCCAGCGGGTTATAGTTCTGTGGCCCGTAAATGTAGACGGGGCGCACCGAGGTAAAGGGCACACCCTGGGCTTGTAGATAGGCTTCGGTTTCAAACTTACCTTTGTGGCGACTGTTGGGGTCTACCGCATCGCCCTCGATGTGAGGCATTTGGTCAGACTTAAGGTACACCCCAGCAGAACTCACATAGATAAAGTGCTGGAGTCTACCATTAAAAAGTTCAATCAACGGCTGGGTATCGGTGAGTTCTCGTCCATTGTTGTCAAAAATGGCATCGAAGGTTTCGCCACTGAGCTTGGCTTTGAGCGCATCGGCATCGGTGCGATCGCCCACAATGGTGTGCACTCCATCCACTGGAGCAGGATGGTTACCCCGGTTAAACAGCACTACCTCGTGGCCCTGTTCCACCAGTAGTTTGGTTAATGCCACCCCAATAAACCGGGTACCGCCCATGACTAATATCCGCATCGCTAGCTCCCAACGGCTGAATATGTCCCTATATTAAGCCGTGGTGATCCCCGAAATTCTCTTTAAGAATTGGGCGGTTTGGACTAGCTACCCTTAAGCTAACCAGTAGATATTGGCCCAGACCTTACGCGGGATAGGGGAACCCGCCTAAAATGTTAGAAATTAAGCCCTTGCCCCTGTGGGCTCAGCGTGAGATGACCTCCCTATGCGAGAGCTGGACAACGCCTATCGAATCCTAGAGCTAGAGCCTGGGGCCTCACTGGAAGAGGTCAACCAGGCTTATAAGGATTTGGTGTTCGTCTGGCATCCTGATCGCATCCCTCAAGATAACGACCGGCTTTACCAAAAAGCCCAGGACAAAATCAAGGCCCTCAACCAGGCACGGGATTTACTCAGATCTCACAATCGCAATGGTCGCAGCAACGCTGGTGCCACCGCTAATCGCAACGGTGCGACTAGCAGCTATCAGACTTCCACAGGAGGCGAGCGCTACTACCGCAACGGCGACTACCGTTCTACCTACAGCAATGGGTACAACAGCAACGGCTACGGAACAAACGGTTCTGGCAGCAATGGTCGTAGCGCCAATGGCTATAGCAACGACGGGCGCAGCTATGATGCCGGTGTAGATAGCCAAGATGATCCGCCCTCGTCTCACCAGAATCGCTATTATCGCTATCAACGCGGTGCTAGTGGCAGTTACTACAGCCAGAACCGCAGCGAACCCAGCGCTACAGGAGCCAATGGCCAGCGCAATGGCGCGGCTCAGAGCCAGTCAACCGTTAACAGCGAGTCAGCTACGTCAGGCCGTGCATCGTCTGGTAATGGAGCCAATGGTAACGGTTCAGCCTCCAGTAACCATAAGGCCGCGGCTAATGAGTCAGCCCCAACCTCTAGCCAATATCAAACCTATCGACAACGGCGGGATGCTGCCGCTGGAGTTGGTGGTACCGGTGCTAGTAGCGCCAACGGTAATAGCAATTCTACCCACAACTCTGGTAGTTACGGCCCATCAACAACAGCCAATGGCCAGACTAACCCCGAAGATAAAGCTGCTGAGCAGAACTACAACACCTACAACGCCTATGCTCGCAATGCGGCCAGTAGTGCTCATCGGGATAGGCAGAACCGTGACCTCAGTGGTACAGATCTAAGCGGCGCTAACCTACGCGAAAAGGATTTCTCCAATCGCAACCTTAGTGAGGCAAATCTGAGCGGGGCCGACCTGAGTGATGCCTTTCTGCACAAAGTCAACCTCAACCGGGCTAACCTCAGCCGCGCCAAGTTGTTTCGGGCCAACCTGCTGCAAGCTGACCTCAGCCATGCCAACCTGCGTGAAGCAGATCTAATTGGGGCAGACCTGAGTGGGGCAGACCTGAGTGGGGCAGACCTGAGCGGGGCCAAGGTAGCTGTGGGCGGGCGGAGTATGGTGAAACTCACTGGCACTATCCTTACTGGAGCCATCATGCCCGACGGTTCAATTCATGATTGAGCCCGGCGGTTCAAACCACGGCTACACCACCAAAGTCGGCCTTCGCCAACTACTCGACCCAGTCATAAACCCGCGTAGGCGGGTTTTGTTTGTGTAGGCGCGGCTTCTAGCCGTCAGCTTTGAGAATTTTGTCAGTCAACCAGAATGTTTTATCAGTCAATCAAGTGTCATGCCCAAACTATTAGGGTTAAACCTGACGATTTAAGTACTCTTTAATGAGTGCCTCAATCGCATCAACCTGAAACTGCTTCTCTAGGACTAAAAGAGGCTGCGAAAAAGCCAGATAGTGCGGATTCTTAGCGGCCAAAGCTTCTAGCTGCTGGCTAAATTGTTTTAGGCGGCCACATTCAACCAATTCCAGGAGAGAAATTAAGTCATCAACAGGTGGTAAAAAGACCTCTTTAAGCAGTTGTGATGCATTTTCTACAGATGAGGATGTATCAGCAACTGAGACTTGAGCATCATGATATTTCTCATACTGCCAAGTCAAACCTAATTGCTCAGCCAGTAAATCTAATAGAACCTGAAAATCAACTGGCTTAGCTAAAAAGGCATTTCCTCCAGCTTCTAAAGCCATTTGCTGATCTTGAGGTGAAACTGATGCAGAAGAAACAATTACCTTTTGATTCTTTAGAGTTGGGGAATGGCGAATATGCTGCAAAAACTTAAGACCATCCATTACCGGCATAGCTAGATCTGTAATTAAGAGATCTGGTTCAAAACTGACTAATTTCTCTAGCCCTTCTTGGCCATTATTAGCTTCGATAATCTTAAAACCTAGAGACTTTAGAAAATGATGTAAAACGGTTCGATTTTCCCAGTGATCATCCACAATTAAGAGAGTATAACTTCCTTCACTATAACCGACAATTTGCTCTCCATTAATCTGGGCTACTTTCTGTTTCACCCAATCATGAGCCAGCGAAGTGTCAATCAAAAAAGAGAAGTTGCTGCCTTTGCCCAGTTGACTTTCGACTTGAATAGTACCACCCATTAGTTGCACGATTTGTTGACTAATTGCGAGGCCAAGCCCAGTTCCTTCAGCTTGCTTTTGGCGATCTCCAACCTGTTCAAAAGCCTCAAACAGTTTAGCTAAATCGTTGGAGGCAATACCAATACCGGTATCAGTAATTTCAAATCGAAGGGTAGCTTGTTGGTCAGAATAGCTTACAACATCAACCTTTAACAATACTGTTCCCTGTTCTGTAAATTTGATAGCGTTGCCAAGCAAATTAATCAAAACCTGTCTTAAACGTCGTTCATCAATCTTGATACCTGTAGGAAGACAATCACTAGACTGATATAAGAACTCAATAGCTTTTTGAGCGGCCTTAACTTTAAATATCTCTACAATACCCTGTAAGAAAGAAGGTAAATGCAAAACTGTTTCACAAAGTTCTAGCTTACGAGCTTCAATTTTAGCTAAATCAAGAATATCATTAATTAGCGCTAGCAAATGAGTTCCACATTGATGAATGGTATGGATGCCATCCAATTCTTTACTTGATAAATTCTTAGACCTAGCAAGAATTTGTGTATAACCCAAGATTCCATTCAGTGGAGTTCGTAGCTCATGGCTCATACTGGCTAAAAACTCGCTCTTAGCCTGATTCGCTCGATTAGCCATATCTGTAGCTAAGCTTAATTCCTGGGTGCGCTGCTTAATTCTTAGTTCAAGGGATTGATTGAGATCTTGAAGGGCTTGCTCAGCCTCAGTGCGTGCAATGGTGCCACCAAAACAACCCGCGACCGCCCAGAGCGTTGAGATTTCGGTTTGAGTCCAATGGTAACGCCGCTGGCAGTTATCAAATCCGACAAATCCCCAAAAATGCTGCTGAATCTGAATTGGAACAACGAGAATTGATTGAATACCTTGAGGGTCTAAAATATCTCGTTCTGTTTCAGGAAAATCATCAACTAAGCCATGAATAGCACGGCCTTCCTTCATCTCCTGATACCACCGGGGAAAGAACTGACTATAAAGGAGATTCTGAAGAGCTGGATTGTTAATTTCTGGCTCAACACCCTGGTTAACCCACTCCCAGCGCTGGCTCATGGTCGGCTCATTGGTCATCGGGCAGCACCCATTTTGAAACACATAAATGCGATCAACCTGAGTAGCTTGCCCGAGGTAGCTTAGGGCTTGATTAATCGCATCATCAAGGTGTTGAACTGTCAAGAGAGCGTTAGTTGCAGACGCAATACCGCGAAGTAGACGCTCTGAACTAGAGAGTTTATCGTTAATACTAAGCTCTGTATCCATTGTATTTAAAGTGGTTATTTAAACCAATCACTAGAGCCAAATCCAGACATGGGCAAAAGGTGCCATTATGTTTCCTGCTTGATTAAGACAGTAAATCTGTTTCATTTAATCAGTGATTATACGGAGTGGTTATACAGAGTGTCTTTACAGTAGTGACCCTATGATGCCATCTTAAGGGCAGGGTCTAACCATTGGAAGTTTGCCGAGGTATCAGCATCAGTCACGTTCATGGTTATTCGTGCTGTATTATAGGGCATGATGAGCAATATTTCATTAGTTAACTAGGGCTCCTAATTTTTGTAAATTTTTCTCCTAGCCAGTAATGACATTTACCTCTAGTGACCAGAACTTAATTCTCATCGTAGATGATACCCCAGCTAATCTAACTATCATTTCTGAAGTACTGAGTGATGCCGGTTTTGACGTTGCGATTGCAACTAGCGGAGAACGAGCGTTAGAGCAAGTACATCGAGAACCGCCAGATTTGATTTTGCTCGACATTATGATGCCTGGAATTGGAGGATTTGAAACCTGTTGTCGCCTCAAGGCTGATTCTAACCTCCAGATGATTCCGATTATTTTTATGACCGCTTTGACAGATGTTGAAAACAAGATTAAGGGTCTAAATCTTGGGGCTGTTGATTACATTACTAAGCCATTTCAAGAACAAGAGGTCGTTGCTCGGATCAAAACTCATTTAGAGCTACGACAAACCCAACTCAAACTACAAAGGAGTGAGGAGAGACTCACTAGAACATTAAGTTCACTTCAAGAAGTCGTATGGTCAGCATTTTTGAACCCTTTTGAGCTAGTGTATCTCAACTCATCTGTGGAAGCTATTTACGGACTATCTCCTCAAGACCTTATCAATAGACCTCAGCTTTGGTTGGATAGACTTGAAGAACACGACCGACCTTTAATGCAAAGATGTATTTCCCAACCTGTAACGTGTGGCCCCTTCGAATTAGAATATCGTGTTCTTAATACTAATGGGGAAACTCACTGGGTACACTGCACGGCCAAGATTCAGTTTGATGAATCAAAACAACAGTTTCGAGTAGACGGCATCTTACAGGACACCAGCGCTCGTAAACTAATTGAGCAAAAACTTCTCTATGCCGCCCAGCACGATAGTTTAACCAATCTAGCCAACCGATCATTTTTTATTGAAAGGCTGAGCCAAAGACTTGAATCATACCGTGAACAAGAGGATAGTCAATTTGCATTACTCTTTATCGACCTAGATCGATTCAAAAATATTAATGATAGCTTGGGGCATGGCATCGGTGATGAATTACTAATTCAAGTTGCTAAGGTTTTGCTTGAAGCTGTCCGGTCGGATGATCTAGTGGCTCGCTTAGGAGGTGATGAGTTCACTATTCTTCTGGATCATATTGGCGAGGAGAAAGAAGCTTTAATCATCAGTGATCGCATTCAAAAAAATCTTCAAAAGCCAATTAATGTTGGAACTCACTCACTCACGATCACAGCCAGTATAGGAATTGTTATTGGCTCACACTTGTATCATTCTGCTGATAATATTCTGCGAGATGCAGATATTGCGATGTATCAAGCTAAAGGATTGGGAAAAGCCTGTCATCAGCTATTTCATCAGGAAATGTATGAGCAGACTATGCATAAGCTTTATATGGAAGCTGAACTAAAGTATGCTCTTGCTAAACAAGAGTTTTTTCTGCAATATCAGCCGATTCTAAACCTGTTAGATGAGCAGTTAGTCGGCTTTGAAGCTCTTTTAAGATGGCAGCATCCGCAGTTAGGTCCTGTGCCTCCTGATGAGTTTATTCAATTGGTAGAAGAAACGGGTTTAATCACTAAAGTGGGTGAGTATGTGCTGCGTGAAGCTTGTCTACAAATGCATAACTGGCAAAGAGAATATCCAAGCACTTCCCATTTGAGCATAAGCATTAACTTATCAAGTCATGAGCTTCAGAATGCCAGCTTTATAGAAAAAATAGATGAAGTCATTGCTGAACGTCAGCTTAACCCTGGCCATCTCAAACTAGAGATGACAGAGAGTTCACTTATGAAGAATGATCAGCTAAGCCTGCAAAATCTTAAGCTGTTAAAGGGAAAAGGAATTGGCCTTAGTTTAGATGATTTTGGCACAGGCTATTCTTCCCTTAGTTATCTTCATCAGTTCCCAATTAATACCCTTAAGATTGATCGCTCCTTTATTCAGACGATGGAGCCTGGGCTGAGTAGCTTTGAAATCATTCGCGCCATTATTACGTTAGCTCATGCCCTGCAAATAGATGTTGTCGCTGAAGGTATAGAAACAGCTTTGCAGGTTGAATACCTTAAAATGCTGGAGTGCGAAATGGGTCAAGGCTACTTTTACTCAAAACCGCTCAGTGCTGAAGCCGCGACCCAATATCTTCACCAGCGGTTTTTCTAATTTTATAGTAATAAATATAACTAAAACCAAGCCCTAAACATAGCGGGTCAAGTTTACTCGATAGCGTTCCTTTTTAGTCACGGCTACATCACCAATTTCCAACCGTCCCTTGCCACGAATAGCCACTAAATCGCCCGTGTTGAGGGGATGGCTGGCCTGGGTGATAGTTTTCCAGTTCACTCGCACGTCGCCCGCGTCAATTAGCTCCACCATTTTGCTGCGCGACATGCCAAACCCTGCCGAGGCCACCGCATCCAGACGCATGGAAGCTTCTACCGTCGTCAGTTCCTTAGTTTGGGGTGGCCTCACCTTTAGCTCATCCCATTCCACCAGTTGGGTTTTAACCGGCACAGATCGCACCTGCGACAAATTGAGGGTCAAAAAATCTACCAACTCTGGCGCAACAATGGCCTGGGCACCTCGTTCTCCCAACACTAGAATGTCGCCAACTTTGTCGCGCACTAGGCCAGTCCCCAAAATGGAGCCTAAAAAATCCCGATGAGTAGCGGGGTCAAACATAAAGTTACCGGCAATGTTAATCAAAGCCAGAGGAACCTGGCGCTGATCTAACGGTAGTTCGCTGCGGGCAATGGCCAACCGCTGTCGCTCAGCCTGGGGATAGCCACCCCAGGCTAGCATCTGTACATCGATTAACCGCTGGAACATGGCTTCTGCTTCCAGCCGCTCTGGAGGTGACAAAAACCCGGTTACAACTGTTTCCCAGGTTTTGATAGCCTGTTCTGCCTGGTCTAGAATTCGGGTTAAGCAGTCGCGGTTTTCAACCCGTTTTAGTAAATCTTCCTTGGGCAGTAGGGACATAGGGAGCTAGCGTGCAGTTGGAGGAAGAGCAAGTGTGTCTATGTCTGACTCTATAGCAATTTTGGATTTTGGTTTTTGTACGTGATCGAGAAACCGGGTTTCTGGCGGTCTCAGAAACTCGGTTTTTTAGTCTAGTCTGCTATTAGGGCAAAGGCCGCAGGTTGTGGATAGAGTCTTAAACCCAAACCCTGAAACCTGAACCTAAATTCCCTAGTTCACCATTTCCTCAAGCACCTGCTTGCGCTTGGCATAAATGCTCTTGAGGTGGCGCTTCACTGTGTTGACAGTGATATAGAGTTCTAGGGCAATGGCTTCGTAGCTACGATTAGCTCGCCGCAGCACCCATACATCTCGCTCTCTAGGGGTGAGATCGTACTGGATGGCCTCCAGCAGGGCCGAGGTTTGGGCGGCCAGGGTTTGGTCTTCGAGCAGCACCAGAAAATAGGTGTCTGACGAATTTGGCCAATCTAACCACTGAACTCTGGCACGAATGCAACGGCCCACAGTACAGGTAAAGTCCTGCGTAAGCACAACAGCATGGTCTGGGAATAGGTCACGCCCTTCGAGTAAATGGCTGCACAAAGTCCATAAGCAATCCGGCACCTCCTGATTTGAAGATTGGTTGAGAGTTTGGCAAATGGCCTTACCCTTTTGATTGCGGTGCAGGCAGGTGCCGTCTTGGGCCAGAATTAAGAGGCCATCGGCAAAGCCTTCTAGCACCGCAGTGAACATGGAAAAGTCAGGTTGAGTCGTGATCTCCTGTTGAGGGGATTTGATAGGGAGGGAAGAATGAACGGTAGTGGATGAACTCGAAGTGACCATGGAGCTACCTGGTTAAAACACAACAAGGTGAGAAGAGTCATCCGGAACACAGGTGAATGATTGCGATAGGGAAAACCTCAACGCAACTGAGGGGATCTCCGCATAGATAGACCAGTTGTTTAATTGGCTGAGTTAAGTAGCTAATTGGCTAGAACAACTGCAGCGGTCAGCAAACAGTAAGTTTCTTCATATAGATAAAGAACTCATCTGGAAATTTTGTGGCGAGATTATGTGAATTTTGTGACACAGTTTGTCAACTGGTTTAGGACAATCCTTTAGTTGTCCCGTTTGCTTTCCCAGTCGCCTGTGGTGAAGCCGTGATAAAACTAAGGGGTTTATAAGCTTTGTGTTGTGGCTGTGTTGACGGTTAACCGAGTTCTCCCCGCCGATTCCACTGTCTCTGTGGTAACAGTCTTAGCACTCACAGCCGATGAGCGCACCCGTTCACGCCACCGCTTTGTGGCCGAGGATGGTACTCCAGTGGTTCTTAACCTGCCCAGGGGAACGGTGCTGCGGGGCCATATGCGGCTGACCAATGACCAAAATCAGCAGGTGCGCGTCATGGCTAAGCCAGAACCTGTGGTCGTAGTTACAGCCGAGTCTCCCCTGGCGCTAATGCGGGCAGCCTACCACCTGGGCAATCGCCATGTAGCGTTAGAAATTGCTCCAGATTGCCTGAAGCTAGCGCCTGACCCAGTGTTGGAAGCTATGCTAAGCCATTTAGGTGGCTTAACCCTTCACACTATAATGTTGCCCTTTGAGCCTGAAGCGGGTGCTTACCGCCAGGGTGAATCTCATACTCACAGCCATACCCACAGTCATGGTGCCTGACATTCAAGCCTTGCTAAAACTGCTGCAATTGGCTAGTCCTACGTTGCCAGTTGGGGCCTACAGCTACTCTGAAGGGCTAGAAACTCTGGTACACCAGGGCCTAACCGATTCGGAGGCGATTGTGCAATGGCTGGAGCTAGAGCTAGCAGGGGGGCTAATTCGAGCAGAGGGCGTAGTTGTGCGGCAAGTTCACATTGCGGCACAGACTGGAGATTGGCTAGCGATCGCTTACTACAACCAGTGGCTATCAGCCTGGCGCGACAGCGAAGAAACCCGCCAGCAGAGTTGGGCCATGGGGCGTGCCCTAGTGCGGCTAATGCATGACCTGGAGTCAGAGGTGGCTAGTCAGCTTGAGGCGCTGGAGAGCCCCTGTAATTTTGCAGTGGGCTTTGCAGGGCTGGCAGCCTGTTGGAATATACCCACTCAAACCACAGTGCTGGCCTACCTGCACGGCTGGGCCACTAACCTGATTACGGCTGCGGTCAAATTAGTACCGCTGGGGCAAACCCAGGGTCAGCAAATGCTGCTGCACCTGTACCCAACCCTTGAGGTGGTTGCTGAAAATTGTGCCACCATTGGCCTAGAGGACGTTGTTTTGAGTAACTGGGGCGCTGCCCTGGCCACCATGCAACACGAAGCTATGTACAGCCGGTTATTTCGCAGTTAACTAGTAGGTGATTCGTTCAGATTCATAGTCGTAGGGCTCGATGTGGATGGTGATCCGAGACGGGCCGTAGAGGGTTTCAAGTTTCTCTTCGACTGCTTCAGTGATTTTATGAGCGGCTTCTACTGTCGGCGGTTTGACCACCAGGTGCATATCAATCACTAGATTTAAGCCCAAGGTGATCAACAAAACCCGCAGAATAGTGCGGCGATAGTCGGACGAAGAGATCGGGTAGGAAGACACTGCCGGTAACTCGACGGAGCACCCTAAATTTACAATGCTCATCCTCCTGGGGCAAACAAAAACGTCAGCCCCGACCCAGCAAGGCTGACGCAAGTTCACAGATATGGCTGGCTTTTAGCATGCCCAGCGTGTATGCGCTGGGCCAGGCCCAGGAGCCTCAGAACGACAATCTTCCAGTTTTCTTTAGAGTTGCACCCTCACCGACTACCCTCTATCCTCTATCCCCCTCTCTTTTCTCTGCGCTTCGCACGGGCTACGCCCTACGTTCTTTCCTCTCTCCCTAGCAACGGCGACAGCCTCACTGCTGCTTCTTGGACGAAGGCTTTGAGTAAGGCATCCCGTCGATTGAGTTGAAACTGCTGCTCTACTACCTCGCCCATGCCGCCATCACCCCAGGTTTGGTTATGGCGAAAGTACTCTACAAAGCTTTTGCCGGCAATCCGGGTCAAATAGGCTCCGCTGGCCCCTTTTAAGGCGCGACCAGCCAGGGCTGTGGCCAGGTTAGTTTGCAAACCCAGGGCCAACAAATCCACTGTACCTTTGACCAGACCCAGCCCAGCCAGGGTTTTGGCCAGTGAGAGCGCCAGAGCTTTGCCCTCTTCCAGGCTGACCTCGCAGCCGTAGACCTGGCTGAGTTCCACCACCATTTGAGCATTAACGGCAGCGGTAGCCAAAAAGTCTAAGCCGGGTAGAGGAGTCATGGCGATCGCCCCGGCCCCAATCCACTGGTAGCGCTCGATGATGGCCTCAGCTTCGGCTTCTCGCTGTTCGTCCAGCAAGCGGCGAGCTGTTTTGCCCAACTGCTGCGACTGAAGCAGAATGTTATCGGCCATCAACGCATCCCCTTCAGCCCGGAGAATGTCGGCCAGGCGAAGCAGGAGTGGGGTGAGATTGGGCCGCATTTGCAGCCAGCCGCCGCCTTCTTTGGGTAATGGTTGTGGATTGGCGGCAATGGCCAGAACATCCTCCGCGGTCAGGGAAGGAACCAGGCGCGATCGCAGCCGCTCTAGCAAAGCTTCCAGGTCATTGTCAGGGTAGCGATCAGCCTTATTCAGCACCAGCACTGTGCGTTTGCCCAGCTCTAGCAGCGCTTTTAGCACCGCATATTCACTCTGACGCAGGTCGTCATCAACAACAAACACAATTAAATCGGCGCGGGTGGCCGTGTCGCGGGCCGCTGCCTCGCGCTGGGTGCCCGCTACCCCAGCTTCGGCCAGACCGGGGGTATCGATCAACCGGAGCGAGCGGGGTACCTGAGCTAACTGCCAAGTGTAGATCTGCTCTTGCTGGGTGGTGCCCATCGGTGCGCCGACCTCACCCACAGGTTCCCCTAGTAGTGCGTTGACAACGGAGGTTTTGCCCGCTGAACCGACCCCAAACACAGCAATCGTCAAGTCGCCCTGGTTCATAGCCGCTTGCAGAGTCTGGGACTGCTCTAGAATGGCCTGCCGCGCTACCTGATTTTGCAACTGTTCGACCTGGCGTGCCACGGCAGCCAAATTAAGACTGGCGGCTTCGGTAGAGGTGCGGGGTGGTGGCGGCAAAGGCCGACGGCGGCGCGGCCTCAGAAATAGCCAAAAGTAGTAGCCACCTGCGGCTACGGCCCCCAGAACTAATGTGGCTAATACCACCAACACTCCCCTAGCCAGAAGTGGAGATAGCACGGCCAGGGTGTTGTAGATTCGCACTATGGCATCCAGCAGCACCAGCAGAGCAATGAACATTGCCGCCAGCCCACCCGCTATAAGTAGCCACCGCCACCGCGTCATAGAAACCTACTACGCAACAAAGCAGAGATGCTAATGCATCCCTGCCCTACATGCTAATCAAGATTGTTAGAATGCTAAATCGCTTCAGCAGTACGCTGATAATCCCTAGAGAGGGTTGTGGGAAAACCGATTGCTCCGGCTGGGGCGGCTGCTACCACCATCGTTTTCGGTTCGGGGACGAGCTTTGTTAACCCTTAGCTCTCGGCCTAGCCATTCGGCCCCATCTAGCTCAGAGATAGCCTGGTCTTCCTTAGCTTCGTCTGCCATATCCACAAAGGCAAAGCCACGCTTGCGCCCTGTTTCCCGGTCAATTGGCAGACTAATACGGGTAACCTCGCCATATTCGGCAAATACATCCCTAATGTCGTCCTCAGAAGCCTGAAAGGACAAGTTCCCAATGTAAATAGTCACGAGTCTCTCCGAACCAAAACGCTGAAGGGTAAACTACCGACTAACCCAGGCAGAGTTAAAGCCACCTTATGATTGGGTCAGCTTAGTATTTGCTGCCATAATAGCCCATCACTTCTCAATTGGCAGTAGCCCATCTCACACCTAAACGCCCTCTTTAAAGAGACCTATTGCGAAAGGTCTAGTAAAGTCTGCTGGAGTCGGGCCAATTTCTATTAGTAACAAGAACCGTAAATGTTACGATCCATTACATTGTGATCTCAGCCCCTAAGGAGATTTATTCCCATGACCTTAACCGCTGGCACTCCTGCACCTGCCTTTACCGCTAAAGACGATGCTGGTAATACGGTTTCTTTGGCTGATTTTGCAGGAAAAACCGTCGTTTTGTACTTTTATCCCAAAGACGATACCCCTGGCTGCACCAAAGAAGCCCAGAGCTTCCGAGATTCCTACACCGAGTACCAGGGCAAAGACATTGTGGTGTTGGGGGTCAGCATGGATGATGAAGCTTCTCACAAACTTTTCAAGGAAAAGTATGGCCTGCCCTTTACCCTAGTAGCCGACTCTGATGGGGCTATCACCAAAGCCTATGATGTCGATGGTGGCGGCTACGCTAAGCGCATCACCTACATCATCAATGGTGACAGTATCATCGACCGGGTGATTGATAGCGTCAAGACTGACACCCATGCCACAGACATTTTGGCGGAAATGGGAGTGTAACTGGCAGGCTGGCGTTCTACCGCAGCGGATGGTGGTCGGCTAGGAGCTTTTCTACTTTGGCCTCGTCAATGCGGGCCGTAATTTGCTTGGATTCGTGAATATCGCGCAGGGTTTTTGACAGGCTAATGGTAGACCCCACTGCGAAGGCTGTGCCCATGCCCATGTAGCCCTTTACCCAGGCATCCACTGGCAGGTAGAGAATGCCCAGCACCAGACCGCCCACAGACAGAAGAAAGGACAACCAAGTTTGCACAACCCAGGCTGGGCTGTGGCTAGTGGAAGGTTTAAGGTCGGACATGGCTTTAACCCCAAGACAGATATGTTACGCCTTCAATCTATGAACTAGTCAAAGATTTGCTACGGCTGAGCAGACAGTTGCTGAGCCGTACTGTGTTTGGCGTGCCTGAGTGACTTAACCGTGTCTACTACCCCGCTGGCTACCTGCTGAATCTCTTCAGCGGTGGTGAACCGGCCCAAACCAAACCGCAGCGAAGCATAGGCCAGTTGGTCGCTATGGCCCAGGGCTTTGAGCACATGGGAGGGTTTTGTGCTAGCACTGCTGCAAGCCGCTCCAGAGGAGAGGGCGACCCGCGATCTCAGCCCCAGCAGCAAAGCCTGACCATCTACTCCTGCAATGCTGACATTGAGGTTGCCCGGTAGTCGCTGAGTGGGGTGGCCGTTGAAATAAATATCCTGGCAGGGCTGAAGCTTGGCCCAGAGTGCATCTCGCAACTGAGTTAGCCGAAGGGCCTCGGTAGACATTTCAGCCAGCCCCAGCTTGATAGCCTTAGCTAAGCCGACAATCTGGGGTGGATAGAGCGTGCCAGACCGCAGACCCCGTTCGTGGCCGCCGCCGTGGAGTTGGGGAGCCAGAGTAACGCGAGGATTGCGCCGCCGCACGTAGAGCGCCCCAATTCCCTTCGGGCCATAAATTTTGTGGGCTGTCAGAGAAAGCAGATCAATTTGCATGGCCTGCACATCCAGGGGAATCTTACCAATGGCCTGGGCTGCATCGCTATGAAAGAGAACGCCGAGATCGCGACACCAAGCCCCAATTTCAGCCAAAGGTTGTAGCACCCCAATTTCATTGTTGGCCGCCATCACTGATACCAGAATGGTGTTTTCCTGAAAGGCTTTCTCCAGGGCACCCAAGTTAAGCAGACCATCTGGCTGCACTGGCAGATAAGTAACTTCAAAGCCCAGAGATTCTAAGTATCGGCAGGGGTCAAGCACCGCACTGTGCTCAGTTTGCACCGTGATGATGTGCCGTCCCTGGCTGAAGTAGGCTTCGGCTACTCCCTTAATGGCCAGGTTGTTGGCCTCCGTTGCACCACTAGTGAAAACAATTTCTTCAGGACTAGCGTTGATGGCCGCAGCCACAGTTTCCCTAGCTTGTTTGATAGCCGCTTCAGCTTCCCACCCGTAGGCATGGGTAAGGCTAGCCGGGTTGCCAAAGTGTTCCGTAAAAAACGGCATCATGGCCTCCAGAACTCGCGGATCGACCGGCGTAGTGGCCTGATAGTCGAGATAAATGGGGCGATTTTGCATTTTCCTTCAGCCAGTTTAGGTAGGAGAACGGCTGGCCGCCTACTCTTTAATCTAGCGTCTCCCGAGATCTTAAGTGGATAGAGCCAAGTAACCCTGGTAGGGATCTGGTTAACTGATAAAAGCTTCGTGGCTTCGGTACTATGACGATGGCTGCTAGTGTTATGTAGCGGTTATTCCTCAAGCTGTAACTACCACTATGTCTTCAAACGGAAGTGATTTTCCTGATTACCCAACCTTTCAGCAGACCTTTTCGCAACTAGTGCCGCTGATTTTAGACGAGTGGCCTCAACTGACGAGAGACAGGCTACTGGCTACAGAAGGTGATTTAGAGCAGGTGGTTCACTACATCAGTAGCCAAACTGAACATACCCAAACCCTGGTGCGACGGCACATTGATGAGTTGGCTACTCTGCTCAGGGGTAAAACTTTTGAGGATGGTTCATTACCCACCACCCATGAACCAGGTCGAGGAGAAATGGTATCGTCCAAAATTGACGAGTTGATTACGGATTTAGAAGTCCGCACCGAGCAACTGATGAAAGAATTTAAGGCCGAAGTTTTGCCAGAACTAGAACGAAAAGCTCGCAGTAATTTAGGCACCAGCTTGCTCATCGCCCTCGGTATTGGATTTATTTTAGGTCTTACCTTTGGAGGTAAGCGTGGCTGATTCCACCTCCTTCTCCGATACATTAAGCAGTTATACCAGGCGGTTTCTGAATATTCTTGCCACGCTAGTGGATATGCATTTAGACATCGCCGTTCAGGAAGCCAATTACGAAAAACGACGGCTCATTGGCGGATTCATCATGCTAAGCATTGGCATCGGCCTGATCACAATGGGCGTTATTTTGCTGCAACTACTCGGTATTTTGTTCGTTCATTGGTTAGGCATTGGCTGGACAGGCTCAATTGCCGTCATTACCGGCACCAACTTTATCCTGGGGGTAGCGTTTCTTATGGCGGCTAGTTCGCGCCTGCGGGGGCCAGTGATGTCCCAGACTCAGGCTCGTCTGGCCCGTTCGATGGCGCTGTTGCGAACCAGGGAGTGAGGGGAAGGAGGAGGGAGGATAGGAATTTTGGATTGGCGATTTTGGATTTTGGATTTTTCGCCTTCCGTCTCCCCTCTTCCGTTTTCCGTCTTCTGCCTTATCCCTTTACCAGCCACTCCTCCAGCCCTGCCGGAGCCTTGACCTGGGCCAGAATGCGCTGGAGGGCATCACCTTCTAGCACGTCGTTGGCCAGCAGGATTTGGGTGGCCGATTCTAGCAAATCCCGGTTGAGGTGCAGAATGGTGAGGGCCATGGTGTGAGCCTTGTCGAGGGTTTGCTTAACCTGGCGATCAATTTCCGCCGCAACTTCGGGGCTGGTAACACGGCGTTCGCTTCCCCCTTCCAAAAACTGAGCCGATTGTTTGGCAAAGGCCACTGGCCCTAGGCTGGCGCTCATGCCGTATTGGGTAATGGCCCGCTCAGCCAAATCTGTAGCTTTTTGAATGTCGTCGCTGGCCCCGGTAGATACCTTGCCAAAGACGATTTCTTCTGCCGAGCGTCCGCCTAGCAGGGTAGCAAGTTGACCGCGCAGTTCATCCTCTAGCAGCAAAAAGCGATCAACCTCTGGGGTTTGCAGGGTATAGCCCAGCGCCCCCAACCCACGGGGCACAATAGAGATTTTAGACACCTTGCTACTCCCCGGCATGAGGGCACCAACCAAGGCATGGCCAACTTCGTGATAGGCCACGGTTTGCCGCTCTAGGGGAGTGAGCACGCGAGAGCGCTTTTCTAGCCCGGCAATGACCCGCTCAATGGCTTCACTGAAATCAGCCATTAGCACGGCCTGCCGGTTTTGGCGGGCTGCCATTAGTGCCGCTTCGTTGACCAGGTTAGCCAGGTCGGCTCCGGCAAAGCCTGGGGTTTGGGTGGCAATGGTGTCTAAATCTACGTCTTCACCGAGGGCGACTCCTCGGCTGTGGACGTGCAGAATTTCCAATCTGCCGCTTTTGTCGGGACGGTCAACCAGTACCTGACGGTCAAACCGACCGGGACGGCGTAGAGCCGGGTCGAGGGTTTCGGGCCGGTTGGTGGCTGCAATTACAATAACGCCGTCGTTACCGTCGAAGCCATCCATTTCGGTCAGCAGTTGGTTGA
>Ga0224723_1001124_pt1 | contig 16815 bp, 17 predicted proteins | sample Balambano_FR2_Me_FD_161647 | JGI IMG/M metagenome (GOLD analysis project Ga0224723, IMG submission 161647) | Freshwater sediment microbial communities from Lake Towuti, South Sulawesi, Indonesia - Balambano_FR2_MetaG | ecosystem: Environmental > Aquatic > Freshwater > Lake > Sediment | place...
ACCCAGCACTCAGCACCCTGCACCCAGCACTCAAGACACTAATTTCACAAACTTATTTTTACCAACTTGCAACACACGCTCAAGTAATTCGTCCTGATCGTTAAAAGTAGTATCAACATCGGTAATGCGATCGCCATCAATACGTACACCACCTTCAGTTATTTTCCGTTTACCTTCACCACTGCTTTTACATAAACCACTAACATTCAGGAGGTAAAATAATTTTGCGGGGAACTGAACCTCGGCTAGAGAAAACTCTGGAAGACTACCCTCTTTACCACCAGAAGTTGCTGCTTCTTCTGCTTCCTTGGCTACTTGTTCACCGTGATATTGAGTGACAATTTCTTTTGCAAGTAATTTTTGGCGATCGCGTGGATTGGCAGGCAGATTATCCAAAGGTAAATTTGTTAACAATTTAAAATAATCTTCTAACAAGTGATCAGGAATTTGTTGTATTTTCTGATACTTCTGTGAAGGGTGTTCAGTTAAAGCTACATAATTATTTAAGGATTTGGACATTTTCTGAACACCATCAGTACCAATTAAAATAGGCATTAGTAAACAAAATTGAGGTTTTTGTCCAAAATGTCGCTGTAAATCTCGTCCTACAGCTAAATTAAACTTTTGGTCAGTACCACCTAATTCCACATCAGATTGCACTGCTACAGAATCATACCCCTGCATTAACGGATATAGGAACTCATGGAGAAAAATAGGATTCTCTTTTCTGTAGCGTTCAGCAAATCCCTCTTTCGCTAACATTTGTCCCACAGTCATGGTAGCTAGTAACTCTAAAACTTTTCCTAAATCTAACTTTGAGAGCCACTCAGAGTTATACCGGATCTCTAACCTTCCAGGTGTATCAAAATCCAATATAGGTCGTACTTGGTCTAAATATGTTTGGGCATTTTTGACTACCTCAGCTTCTGTAAGCTGACGACGGACTTCAGATTTGCCTGTTGGGTCACCAATTCTAGCTGTAAAATCACCGATAATTAAAATAGCAGTATGACCTGCATCTTGAAAAGCTCGCAGTTTTCGCACTAGTATGCTATGACCAAGATGAAGATCAGCACCTGTAGCGTCAATCCCAAATTTTACCCTTAAAGGTCGATTAGAAATTGATAGCAGCTTTTCTAAACTTTCTTCACTTTCGGAATCTGTTGTTTGTGGGAAAATTTCAACAGTACCACGATGCAGCCAAGGAAAATTTTCCGTCATACAATGAGACTGACTATATATGTTATTCACTGTTACTTGCCTTACCGTATCGCCAAACTAATATAATTGCAAAAAATTAACCGCCTTGCTTTGCCAAAAAAATTATAGTTATATTTACAAGTGAGGAAGTGAGATAGCCGTGTCATCAAGGACTTTTGAAGATAAACAACCCCAAGCTCAGGAATCGTCAGGTTTCGAGTTCCTCAAAGGAGTAGGTCAGGTAACTGGCGGAACTCTCTTATTCATCATCATGTTGACTAGTTCCATTGTAGCCGGGGGACTGGTTGGTTTAGCAGTGAGTTTTCGTAACTTACCTGATGTCAGACAGCTACGTACCTTCTCTCCCTCAGAAACAACTTACATCTATGATGTTAAGGGTAAGCTTTTAACGAGTATCCATGGCGAAGCAAACCGGGAAGTTGTAACTTTAGATAAGATTTCGCCAAATTTAAAGCGAGCGGTACTGGCAAGTGAGGATAACGACTTCTACGCTCACCACGGTATTAACCCAAGAGGTGTGGGTCGTGCTTTGTTAGTTAACTCTAGAGGAGGTGACGTTCAAGGTGGTTCTACTGTCACCATGCAGTTGGTAAAGAACCTGTTCCTCACTCAAAGACGGCAATTTGCCCGGAAGATTGCAGAAGCAGTACTAGCTATTCGGTTGGAACAAATTTTACCAAAAGACCAGATATTGGAAATGTACCTCAATCAAGTGTATTGGGGTCATAACAATTATGGGGTACAAACTGCTGCTAGAAGTTATTTTAATAAATCTGCCGAATATTTAACCTTGGCTGAGTCGGCAATGATGGCGGGTTTAATCCAAGCACCGGAAAAATACAGCCCGTTTTTTAATATGAAACTGGCTAAAGAACAGCAGCGAATCGTTTTAAATCGGATGCAAGAGTTGGGCTGGATTACCCCGAAAGAATACGAAGATGCTCTTGCACAAGAAATTAAGCTTGGTAAAATTAAATCTTTCCAAGGTAGTGCCTTACCTTATGTTACCAATGCTGTCTCCCAAGAATTAGCCAAGAAATTTGGTCGTGACGCACTCCTGAAAGGAGGGATGCGGGTACAAACCACCGTTGATGCTAATTTTCAACGGATGGCTGAGGAAACGGTTGTTAAATGGCACAATCGGCTCTTGAGTAACGGACTGTATAAAAACCAGCTTGCTTTAGTAGCAATTGATCCACGAACTCATTACGTTAAAGCATTGGTTGGAGGTGTAGATCCCAAAACTAGTGAATTTAACCGTGCTACTCAAGCTTTACGCCAACCCGGCTCTGCTTTTAAACCTTTTGTTTACTATGCAGCGTTTGCTACTGGCAAGTACGGGCCTGATTCAACTGTCTACGATACTCCTGTCAGCTATCGTGATGGTGACGGTTGGTACTATCCACGGAACTATGATGGTGGGTTCAGTGGGGCGATGTCTATCCGTACGGCTTTGGCTCAATCTCGTAACATTCCGGTGATTAAGCTAGGTAAAGGTGTGGGAATGAATAAAGTTGTTGAAACCTGCCGGACTCTGGGAATTATGAGTCCCATGGAACCAGTGACTTCTTTACCACTTGGCGCTATTGGTGTGACACCTTTAGAGATGGCTAGTGCTTATGCTACCTTTGCTAACTATGGCTGGCAGTCTCCAGCAACAGTAATTGTTCGTGTTACAGATAGTAGTGGCAACGTTATACTAGATAACACACCAAAACCCCAACAGGTTCTAGACCCTTGGGCTTCAGCAGCTACTATTGATATCATGCGCTCGGTAATTACTAATGGTACTGGTAAAAATGCGGCAATCGGTCGTGCTGCGGCTGGTAAGACTGGGACAACTTCTTCAGAAAAGGATATTTGGTTTGTAGGTACTGTACCACAATTAACAACAGCTGTATGGGTAGGTAGAGACGATAACAAACAGTTGGCTAGTGGTGCTACTGGTGGTGTTATGGTGGCACCTATCTGGCGCGATTTTATGGTAAGAGCTTTGAAGAATGTACCACCACAGAACTTCAAATCACCCTCACAATTCTCACGTCCAAAGTCTGGAGAGTAGATAAAAGTTGCAGATTAGGTATTTCTGATATCTAGTCTGCTATTTTTAATGCTTTAGAATATAACTTTAAAGTTGTTTTTCTAAATCCGCTTTCATTCGACCCAGAGTTACTTGCATTTGGTCAAACATTTGTTGTGGAGTAACACCAAATTGACCAAGTTGAGTCTTTAATTGCTGTACGGTCATCTGTGCCATAAAATCTTCTGATAGCTCGAAGCGCTTCATAAAAACTCGATAACGCTCCATCATGGCTTCCATTTGCTCAATAAACAGCTTTTTGCCTTCTCGGTCAAATTTACCGTAGCTATTACCAAGCTGAATCAGTGCTTGATAATCTTCAAATAGCTGCTTTGCTTCTTGTTGAACTATTTCTGAGTCAAAGAATCCCATCTTTCTTAATATTCTACTGAGCAGCAATACTCAGTAGTTCATACTCCTGCCTCTACTCCTATTCTAATCTATGAAAATAATCTAGAGGAATAGTTCCGGTTAGAGTACGGTTTTTTACAGAAATTTCAACACTTGACGAATTGATTAAAACTTGAAAGTCAAGAATAGTGTTTTATCTCTTAACTTTAGTTAATATTTTTTTATATACAGGTAATTTATTTTCAATCGGGATGACTTCAATCCCATACAGCTAAAAAAAGATAGGAGTTGGATTATCCTCAACTCCTAACTTACAATTTATAGCTAATCAAGTTCTGTAGTTTTGATTACGCTTAACTGCGTGCTTTCAACTATAGAAGTTTGCAACATTGGAGTGTTAACAACAGAATTGTTTGCCAATGTAAACAGGGGATTAGATAAAATCCCAGCGATACTAGTGAAGATTAAAGTTATAATCAATCCCACTTGTAAAGGTCTGAAACCAGGAAGATTCCAACGAACTTCTGGATAATTCTTGACGACCTCAGACATTTCATGAGGTTCTTTAACTACCATCATCTTAACTACACGAATGTAGTAGTAAATTGAGATGACGCTAGTGATTAACCCAAGTAACACTAACCAGTAAAGTCCTGCTTGCCAACCTGCCCAGAACAAGTAGATTTTACCGAAAAACCCAGCTAACGGTGGAATGCCGCCTAGGGAAAGTAAAGAAATACTTAATCCTAAAGTTAACAGAGGGTCTTTTTGGTATAAGCCAGAGTACTCTGATATCTGATCAGTTCCTGTACGTAGAGAGAAGAGAATTACGCAGGTAAAGCCGCATAAATTCATGAACAGATAAACTAGCAGGTAAAATATCATACTAGAATATCCAGCTTCTGTACCAGCAATCAAACCAATCATTACGAACCCAGCTTGAGCGATAGATGAATAAGCTAGCATTCGTTTCATGCTGGTTTGCGCTAGCGCTACCACGTTACCTAAAATCATACTGAGAACGGCAAGAGCAGTGAAAACAAAGCGCCATTCTTCTGTAACTAAGGGGAAAGCAGTGGTTAGTAAGCGGATAGCAAGAGCAAAACCAGCTGCTTTTGAACCAACAGACAAGAAAGCGATAACCGGAGTCGGAGCGCCTTCATATACGTCCGGTGTCCATTGATGGAAAGGTGCTGCGGAGATTTTAAAGCCAACACCTGCAATTACGAAAACAAGAGCTATTACTAGGCCTAGTGATTGGGCAACATCAGCGATCGCTATACCCTGAGCGATCGCATTCAACTGAGTTTCACCACCAGACAGGCCATAGAGCAGTGAAACCCCATATAAAAATACTGCTGTACTGGAAGCTCCAATTAATAGATATTTTAGTGCTGCTTCGTTAGAGCGAGAGTCGCGCTTGGTATATCCTGTCATTAAGTAAGAGGAAATACTCAGGGTTTCTAAGGAGATAAAAATCATCACCAACTCGCTAGCCCCTGATAAGAACATTCCTCCCAAGGTAGCAGTCAGCAAAATCGCAATGAACTCTGCTAAAGCTGTGCCGCTTTGCTCAACATAACGAATTGACATCAAAATGGTAACAGCACTAGACAAGGCAATAATGCCCCGAAAGACTATGCTCAAGTCGTCACCATTGAAGCCGCCGCTAAACCCGATGGGATTAATATTGTCCCATTGTAGGAAAAGAGCAACTATAGAAGCCAACAAACCCGCGATCGCCAGATAACCAATCCAGCGCGAGGATGTCCGTCCCACAATCAAGTCTACAATCAAAACTCCCATGAGGGTAAGAATTACAATCCCTTCTGGCAGTATGGTTCCAGCATTCAACTGGGATGCAAGATTAGCAAAATCCATTTGGTGTTGTATTAGTTTTGGCTATTGGACGTTAAAGAATCAACTGTGTTAATTCTATTGTCTTTTAGCGAAGTTGCATCCTTGGAGTTATATTCAGCTTTTACATCATTACACTTACTAATGCTGAAACTCAGCTTTTTAAATGTACCAACTGAAATAAATGATATCTAGAATACCTAATTCATCATCAAAAAACCAATTCATTATTTTACGAATCTACCTATTGAGATAATATCGCATTTAGATGAAGCTGATTATAGTTCTTTATAATTAAGCAATTGTAAAAATGACTGGGTAATGCTTTAACTTTTACCTTTCTAGTGTTTTTGATGTAATTATTTATGCACAATTTCAGGTTTTTGTTTATTCAGTAGAGGATTGTGCTAATTGGCACTTATTACATAAACCAAAAAATTCAAGTGTATGGTAAAAAATATTAAACTTATGGAGCGCTTGCAACTGAATTTCTAGTTCATGAACTGGACATTGAGTAATTGGAATTGACATTCCACATCGTAAACAAGTAAGGTGATGCTTGTCTTGCTGAGTTAAGCTATAAAGCGCTTCACCATTAGCCAATGTTCGCATTTGTACCATACCCTCTAATTTCAAGGCTTCCAAAGAGCGATAGACTGTTGCTAATCCCATACTTTGACTACGGTTACGTAATTCAACGTAAATATCCTGTGCTGAAATACCTTGTTTAATGCTTTTCAGCAAGTCTAAAATTCGGTCTTGACTGCGGGTACGTATAGTTTTCATAGGCACTTTAAATACACTGTCAATTTAATTGAATGCGTTACTTGAGTTAATCATAAGTAAACTGTAATATTTACATAATCTTATTTTCACTTAATTTCAGCAGAAAGATATAGTATATCTGAAGCAGCATTCAGCAAAAACAAGTGCAAACGAAGTATCAAGCCAAAATTTTTGTCACGCTTCGTCCTTCTGTTCTAGATCCTGCTGGTGTAGCAGTCAAATCGGGACTGAAGCAACTCGGATACGATAACGTTGACCAAGTAAGGATTGGTAAGTACATTGAACTTACCCTCACTTCTTCTGATGAAAATAAAGCCCGCCAAGATTTAGATCAGATATGTGACCAAATGCTAGCAAATCCGGTGATTGAAAACTACCGTTTTGACTTGATTGAGGTAGAAACGCAGACGGGAGTGATTTAGAGTGTGGTGTGGGGAGGATAGGTTTTGTGTATAGACTTGGGGGGCAGGTTTTGTATATAGTTTTCGCGTTGGAGAATTAGAGCTTACCTGCCCTTACAGTACGTTATTTATCCACCAATGACTAAATTCGGTATCATCGTCTTCCCTGGTTCAAACTGCGATCGCGATGTCGCTTACGTAACAAGAGACATACTTCAACAACCAACTCGTATGGTTTGGCATCAAGAAACGGATATTTCTGACTTAGATGTGGTCATCATACCTGGTGGTTTCAGCTACGGTGATTATCTGCGCTGCGGTGCGATCGCTCGCTTCTCACCTGTTATGCAACAAATAGTAGAGTTCGCCGAAAAAGGTAAATTTGTCATCGGTATTTGTAATGGATTTCAAGTATTAACTGAATCTGGCTTACTACCAGGAGCATTAACAAGAAACCGAGACTTACACTTTGTATGCGATCGCGTACCTTTAAAAGTTGAAAATACAAATCTACCCTTCACACAAAAATATGACCAGGGTGAAATTATCACTTTACCCATAGCTCATGGAGAAGGACGATTTTATGCAGATAAAAAAACGTTAGCCGAGATTGAAGCTAACGGACAAGTTATATTTCGTTACGCAGGCGAAAATCCAAACGGTTCGCTAAACGGTATTGCGGGTATTAGCAATTTAAAAGGTAACATCTTGGGAATGATGCCACATCCAGAAAGAGCATCTGATGTCATGCTAGGCAATAACGATGGGTTAAGGATGTTCGCTGGATTAGTAGAAAAGGTTGCAGTAGAGACGACTAGATGAGTCGTCTGGTTACAACGGGAGCGACAAGATGAAAAGGGGAAATATTATGAGTATTTTAATTCTTCTTATCACCTGTTCCCCCAACAGACGACCTAATGGGTCGTCTCTAGAATTTATTAGCTCTACTCTTCCAACTCCTCCATTTCTTCCTCTTCTTCTTCGTCTTCGCTTGTTTTTCTTACAGAGTTAGCGGAAACAACAGCTCCCATTTCTAGCTTTTCGCGTACCAACTGCTTGATTTGTTCAGCAAATTCTGGCTTCTCTTCAAAGTACTTAACAGCGTTATCCCGACCTTGGGAAATGTTATCACCACTGTAGCTGTACCAAGCTCCTTTACGAGTTAGCACGCCAGTTTCTTCCGCTAAATCTACTAAACAACCTAAAGTAGAAATGCCCTTACCGAAAATGATGTCAAATTCTGCAATTCTAAAAGGAGGTGCGACTTTATTTTTAGCGACTTTAACTTTAACGCGGTTTCCAAATTCCTCTGTACCTTTTTTCAAGGTTTGAATTCGGCGAATATCTAAACGTACAGAAGAATAATACTTGAGAGCGTTACCACCAGTAGTAGTTTCTGGATTACCATAACTAACACCAATTTTTTGCCGCAATTGGTTGAGGAAAATAACTGTACAACCAGATTTACCAATATTACCCGTAATTTTACGTAAAGCTTGGCTCATCAACCTTGCTTGAAGACCAACGTGAGCATCACCCATTTCGCCTTCTATTTCAGCACGAGGAACTAGAGCTGCTACTGAGTCAATAACTACAATATCAACCGCTGCTGAACGAACAAGTTGATCGACAATTTCTAAAGCAGATTCTCCTGTATCTGGTTGTGAAACCAGCAAGTTTTCAATATCCACACCCAAGCACCCAGCATAAGCGGGGTCTAATGCGTGTTCTGCATCCACGTAAGCTGCGATACCACCTTGTTTTTGGACTTCAGCAACTGCGTGTAACGCTAGTGTAGTTTTACCAGAACTTTCTGGACCATAAATTTCAATTACTCGTCCCTTGGGCAAACCGCCACCCAATGCTAAATCTAGGGTAAGCGCTCCACTGGAAATTGTTTCTATCTTCATCCGGGTAGCATCACCCAAACGCACAATTGTGCCTTTTCCAAAGGTACGCTCAATTTGGTTGAGTACCATGTTGAGGGCTTTTTGCTTGCCAGCGTTATCAGTGGTGTTAACAGCCATTCCTGCCTCTATATATATTGATTTTAGGATTGATTTGGAAGTCTGAATAGAACAGATATACTATTTTAGTCAGAAATTATGGGAATTTGTCTACTTTAAAAAACAATTTTGTGTGGGCTGTGGGGTGCGGTTTTTCTTGCTTGACTATAAATTATCGGGTGAGCGGGTTTTGTTGTGGGTCTCTCTATTTAAACATATTATACGCGCTCTTCCCCGCCCCTATAGATTATCCCATCACCCCCATCACCTTTTCTTCTCTTTACTTGAGATTTTTGGCTCTATAAAACGTCTCTAGACTATCTTTATCACCGACAAAACGCCAGTGCCAAGGTTCATAACTGACGCCTTGGGGGTTATCTTTAGGAAAGGACATCTCAAAGTTATAACGGGCTGCGTTGGCTGCTAACCATTTGTAAGCTTTGGTATTTTCAAAGGTAGTTTGGAGATTCTCTGCTGGTGCTGCGCCATCACCAATATCTACAGCATAACCTGTATGATGTTCACTATATCCGGGGGGAGCGCTGACTGATGCTCTTTCTTGTGCTGTTTGGTTACGTTGAGCTTTCAGGCTAAAAAATACTTGTTCTTGGTCTTTGATGGAGCGAAAGCCAGAAATTGATACTAATGACACACCTGCTCTTTGAGCTGCTTGTGTCATTGCTTGAAATTGTTGAGCTGCTTGCGATCGCATTTTAATTCGTCTATCGCTAGAAATAGGGATTAGTTCCGTTTCGGGTGCTTCTGAGTAAGGAATATGCCCAAATATAGTATCGCCTGCTTTTTGAGAATTTATGGAACCTGGAGTTGTATCAAGTGTTGGTTGAGAATCAATATTTTTTTTCGATACATATAAAAAAAATAAAAAACCACTAATGGTTGCTAATATAACAAAGCCTGCGACTCCCCAAATTATCCAAATTAATGGATTTGTGCGTTCCTTAGATGTTGTATCAGGAGTATCGCGTAAAGCTGCTGGAATGTCCTCACCTGAAGAATTAGAAGGATTAGATGAGTTTTGCGCTTTTCCAGAAAACTCAGGATTATTCAAAGGTAAACTCCTGATTGTGTTGAATCGCCATAACAAATTGTAGACTGGACAAGAATAAACGCAATAGGTAACATTTTACATCTGTATCTTTAAGCATAGCCTTGATAAACCTCTTAGAACTATATGTCAAGTTGGTGGGATTAGTCCTATTTGGTTTTCTTATGGGACGTAAATTACCTCCTTCAGTTCCCACTTTATTAGGACAGTTTCTTTACTGGGTGGGTGTTCCGTTAGGTATTGTTGTTTTTCTACGCAAAGCTGATTTGTCTGGACAAATCTGGATTGCTGTGGCGATCGCCTATCTCGCTACTATCTTAGGAGCATTTCTAGCTTGGTTAGTAATGAGATGGCAAGAGTATTTCATGAAAACTGTATATCAAGCACCGACTCAAGGTAGTTTTATTCTGACTGCAATGGTAGGTAATACCGGTTATCTCGGTTATCCAGTGGTTTTGGCAATGGTAGGTAAGGAATACTTTGCTTGGGCGTTATTTTACGATCTACTAGGAACAGTTGTTGCTGCTTATGGTTTCGGTGTAGCGTTAGCTGCATATTTTGGCGGTAGTGTCAACTATTGGCAAGTCTCTAAAGCAATACTTATAAATCCAGCTTTATGGAGTTTTGGGTTTGGTTTATTATTTAGACAAGTCAATATACCTTTAGCGTTAGAATTTTGGTTAGATAAATTGGCATGGAGCGCAGTTGGCTTATCTCTGGGTTTGATTGGAATGCGTTTGAGTAAGCTTTCTTCTTGGCACAGTTTACCGCAAGCGGCTATGAGCCTAACAATCAAAATGCTGCTAGTTCCTTTAATTTTAGGCATTACTCTACCGTTTTTTGGACTTAGCAAAGCTACAGCACAAGTAATCATACTGCAAATGGCAATGCCTCCAGCCTTTGCAACATTAGTGCTAGCCGAAACCTTTAACCTAGACCGGAATCTAGCTGTTACTACCTTGGCATTAGGATGTATTCTACTACTATTTACTCTTCCGCTGTGGTTGTGGCTGTTTTGATGGGTACAGGGTGGATGGGAAGTGTGTTGTAACTTATAACTTTAGTTACAAGTTCTTCTGGTTGCATATACTCGTAATGTTCAAAAGGTTGATGAATCCAGGGATTATCTGGCAAATAATCTACATAATAATTTGGAACAATAATAGAGCAAGACTTATACCAAAGTACAGCAGTACGAATTTCCTCGATTACAGATTGATTATTTTCCTTTAGCCAAGGAATTGTCTGTTGGAGTGTAACTCCAGAATCTACCAAATCATCAACTAAAAGAATATGTGTACCTAATTGTTCAGTAGTCATAGTTAAATGACTGGAAAAGGTCAATTGCCCTCTTCCTTGCTTACCAGCACCACTGTATGATGAAGTTGCTAATATTGCCAAGGGCTGCTGATAAATACGGGAGAGAATATCTCCTACACGCAATCCTCCTCTCGCAAGACAGACAATTTGATTAAATTTCCACCCAGATTCAAAAATTTGAGCGGCTAATTGCTCAATTTTTTCGTGGTAATCTGACCAAGAAATGTAAAGGTCTGGCATAAAAGATGTAATTTATGGCTGATAGTTAGTCACAAACTCTTTATTTTAGTATGAACAAGAGTGCATTATGAGCGATTATGTCCCTAGTAATTTTGAAAAGCAGAGTTTTGAAAACCAAAAGCTGAATTTGAAAACGAAATTAGCTTACGGTGCTGGTGATTTGGTATCGGGGATTACTACAAATATTTCTGTATTTTTTCTTTTAGTGTTTTTTACTAATGTTGCTGGTATTCCAGCGGGAATGGCTGGTAGCATTTTATTAATTGGTAAAATATGGGATGCTGTAAACGACCCATTTGTAGGCGTGTTAACAGACAAAACTCAATCACGACGTTGGGGAAGACGCTTACCTTGGTTGTTGTATGGAGCAGTTCCTTTCGGATTATTTTTCTTTTTACAGTGGATTGTACCCCAATTTGGTGGTGATGCAAATAGGAATGTTTGGGGATTATTTTGGTATTACGTAGTTATTGGACTGATATCTCAAGTATTTTATACAATTGTTAACTTGCCTTACACGGCAATGACTCCAGAGTTAACTCAAGATTACGATGAGCGTACAAGTCTTACTAGCTTTCGCTTTGGTTTTTCCATTGGTGGTAGCATTTTCTCACTGCTGTTAGCAAAATTTATTTTTAATTTGATTTCAGATCGCCAGCAGCAATATATCGTTTTAACAGCTATTTGTAGTGTGATATCTGTTTTGGCTTTATTCTGGTGCGTATTCGGTACACGCGATCGCGCTATGGCTTTTGAAGCGAAACGTACCGCTACGGAACAACCTCCATCTATTCCCTTTAAAGAACAGCTTTTAATTGTTTTTGGCAATGTACCTTTTTTATTTATTATTGGAATATACCTTTTTTCCTGGTTAGCTGTACAAATAACAGCTAGCATAATTCCATATTTTGTCGTTAACTGTATGCGTTTGAAGGAGTCAGACGTACCTACAGTAATGATTGGAGTGCAAGGAACTGCTCTTGTAATGCTATTTGTTTTAAGTGCTTTGAGTAAAAAAATCGGCAAAAAAGCCGTTTATTTTATGGGAATCACTTTATGGATAATCGCAGCCGCAGGATTATTTTTCTTACAGCCATCACAAATAGGCTTAATGTACGTTATGGCAGTAATGGCGGGTGTTGGCGTATCCGCAGCTTACCTGACACCTTGGTCAATGATACCAGATGTAATTGAACTGGATGAACTTCAAACAGGGCAAAGACGAGAAGGAATTTTTTATGCTTTTATGGTATTGCTGCAAAAATTTGGGCTAGCATTGGGGTTATTTTTGGTAGGGAATGCATTACAAGCGTCTGGTTTTAAAGAAGCCGTTGTTGGACAGAGTACATTACCAGTACAACCAGAATCAGCACTCTTAGCTATTCGTCTCGCTGTCGGCCCTTTACCTACTATTTGTTTAATTTTAAGCTTAGTTTTAACGTATTTCTACCCCATTACCCGTGAAATGCACGCAGAAATTATGTTGAAACTTAAGCATAACAGGGAACAGGGAACAGAGAGGGAGTAGGTGGTAGGCAGTAGGGTAATCCCATAATTAAAATAGGGGATTGTCATGAGACTACACAGCTGCTCATGTCTTAGGGGGGATGCCACGTAAACGATTCCTTCAATCAGTTCTGCTTTTGTGATGTGGGGTGCAGCTGCATACCGCCGCTCAAATTCTGGACGAGTCAAGCGATCGCCATTTTCCAGAGGTGGTAAGTCCTGAGTTTTTGAGTGGGGCAGATGAGTCGTCATGGTGGCTTTCTCAATCCCTTAGTTTCGTAATCTGATTTTATCAAACAGTGATTTTCTGCTTATAACCACACATTCTAGAGACGACCCACCAGATCGTCTCTTTGTTCGGGTGATAGGCGGAAATCTACCTAATACAACAGCAATAATACTTATAAAATAGAGGCAAATAGCATTTATTGCACGGAAATTAAATGGCAGATGCAAAGTTAGAGGAACTTTCGACTCAATTAGAAAGTTCAAGTTTACGCGATCGCATGGTAGCTCTTGCTATGTTAAGGGATGTATCGGCAGAGGATGCTGTACCCCTAATCAAAAAAGTCTTGGATGATGAATCTTTGCAAATTCGTTCTATGGCAATATTCGCCTTAGGAGTTAAGCAAACAGAAGAATGTTATCCAATTTTAGTTAAAATTCTTGAAAGTGACCCAGATTATGGTATCCGCGCTGATGCTGCGGGTGCTTTAGGATATTTGGGTGATGTCAGAGCATTTGAGGTGTTGTCAAGGGCTTTTTATGAAGATACCGATTGGCTAGTTCGTTTTAGTGCAGCAGTATCTTTAGGTAATATCAAAGACCCCCGCGCTCATCAGGTACTGATTCAAGCACTGGATAACGAAGAAGTCGTAATTCAACAAGCAGCGATCGCAGCACTGGGAGAAATCAAAGATATTAAGTCTGTAGAGCATATCCTACGTTTTGCTCAATCAGAAGATTGGTTAGTAAGGCAACGTCTTGCAGAAGCTTTGGGAAATCTTCCTAGTCATAAAACTATCGCAGCTTTGAAATATCTAGAAAAAGATAATCATCATCACGTTTCTGAAGCAGCGAGAATTTCCCTGAAGCGTCTTGAAGAAGCAGGTAATTAATTACGGTAAAATTTTAGTTCATACCTTTTACCTTCTGAATAGAACATTAGATTAACACAGGTAATTTAATTGATGGATATTAAAGAATTTTTTGAATTAAGCGCTGGCAAATGGTTTTCCCACCGTACAAGTCACCATTTGGCATTTAAACAAGCAGAAGATGGTAAATCAGATATCGTAATTGAGACTTTACCGAAAGACCATCCAGAAGTGATCAAATTATGTCAGCAATATGAAGTAGATCCAAACAGTGCATCTTGTGGGGCTAGGGTGACATGGAACGGTACTATGGAGTGGGATGAAGAAAAACATAAAGGCTCTACAGTTTTAGTGACAGTACCTGATGAAAATAATCCTCATGAAGGTAAGCTTCTACGAGAAATGGGTTACGCAGAGAAAACTCCAGTTGCAGGTACTTATAAAATGGGTAGCGATGACGCATTAACTCTGATTACAGAGTATGAAACCATGTCATCTGAGGAAAGATTGTGGTTTGCTAGTCCTAATTTACGAATGCGGGTGAGTGTTCTCAAGCGCTTTGGTGGTTTTAGTATGGCTTCGTTTACTTCTGAAATCCGTATGGGTGGTTCTGCAACAGCAGCGAAAACCTCTGAAGCTGTTAATGCATCGTAGGGATTTTATCAATTTCTAGCGGTGTTCCCCAAGTGTATAACTCAAGAGGGCGAACAGTCGTAAGCGCACGCTTACGCGAACGCCCCTACTATGTAATTAAAATACAAACGTAATTTTAATCTAGACCATCCCGCCAGCAGCTTGAAAGCGAGCGCGAGCGCGTTTGTAGGCTTGGTTTGTTTGAATTTGCTCTTGACGGTCTTGTGTACCTACTTGATTTAAGCGAGTTTGAGCTTCGTTAAAGGCTGTGCGAGCTTCCTCTAGGTTGATTTTGTCACCACGCTCAGCACCGTTAACCAAGACTGTCACTTCGTTTTCGTCAACTTCAGCAATCCCATCCATGACTGCGATCGCTACCCAATCCTGGTTTTTGTTGGAGCGAACTCGCATTACACCAGTGTCAAGGGCACTTAGTAGTGGTGCGTGTCCAGTAAGTATACCTAGTTGACCTGTAGTACTAGGTAAAATTACTTCTTCAGCGTCTTCATCCCACACTGTTTTATCAGGAGCAATTACACGAACAGTTAATGCCATATTTTATTAATTGTTAGTTGTTGGTTGTTAGTTGGTAGTGGATAGTCAATCTTGGTTTAGCAATAACTACTAGCCACTACCTATTACCCAATTAGCCTTTAAGTTTCTCAGCTTTAGCCATGGCTTCGTTAATATCGCCGACCATGTAGAAAGCTTGTTCTGGTAGTTCATCTAGTTGACCAGAAAGAATCATTTGGAAGCCCTTAATGGTATCTTCTAGTTTCACATACTTACCAGGAGAGCCTGTAAACACTTCTGCTACAAAGAACGGCTGAGATAAGAAGCGCTCAACCTTCCGCGCTCTTGCCACTACAAGACGGTCATCTTCAGACAATTCATCTAGACCTAGAATCGCAATAATATCTTGCAATTCTTTATACCGCTGTAAAGTAGATTGCACTGAGCGAGCGGTATTGTAGTGGTCATCTCCAACAATACTGGGCTGTAACATGGTAGAAGTAGAACCTAGTGGATCTACTGCCGGATAAATACCTTTAGATGCTAAACCACGAGAAAGTACTGTTGTACCATCTAAGTGAGCAAAGGTTGTAGCTGGTGCGGGGTCAGTTAAGTCGTCCGCAGGTACATATACAGCTTGAATGGAGGTGATAGAACCCTCGTTGGTGGAAGTGATGCGCTCTTGCAATTCACCTACGTCAGTACCAAGTGTAGGTTGATATCCTACCGCAGAAGGCATCCGACCTAATAGCGCTGATACTTCCGAACCTGCTTGTACGAATCTGAAGATGTTGTCAACAAATAGCAGTACGTCCTGCTTGTTCACATCTCGGAAATATTCAGCCATTGTTAAACCAGACAAACCAACCCGCATTCTTGCTCCGGGTGGTTCGTTCATCTGACCGTATACTAGAGCAATTTTGGAATCGTTAAGGTTGTCTTTATTAATAACCCCAGATTCCATCATTTCATTGTAGAGGTCATTACCTTCACGGGTACGCTCACCTACACCAGCAAACACGGACACACCACCGTGTTCTGTAGCGATGTTGTTAATCAACTCCATCATGATTACAGTCTTGCCGACGCCCGCACCGCCAAACAAGCCAATTTTACCACCACGACGATAGGGAGTGAGCAAGTCAACGACTTTAATCCCAGTCTCAAATACAGAAGGTTTGGTTTCTAATTCTGTAAGTTTAGGTGCTGGACGGTGAATAGGAGAGGTTTCGGTGTTGTTTACAGGTCCTTGATTATCTACGGGTTCACCTAGGACGTTAAAAATCCGTCCTAAAGTTGCTTTACCAACTGGCACACTGATAGGAGCGCCAGTATCAACGGCTTCCATCCCACGTACTAAGCCATCGGTAGTACTCATAGAAACAGCCCGCACTTGGTTGTCGCCTAGCAACTGCTGTACTTCACAGGTAACGGAGACATCTTGTCCTGCTTCGTTTTTGCCTGCGATGGTCAAAGCGTTGTAGATTTGCGGCATTTTACCGCCAGGGAATTTAACGTCTACAACTGGACCAATGATTTGTGTAATGAAGCCAATGTTTGTTTTTTCTGCGGTGGTAACCATGCTGGTTCTATTAGTTGAAGCTATATTTCAGATTGACTCGTAAAAGACATAAGTTTAAGCAATGTCATTTCCCAGATTAGCACTCAACGACCCCAGTCTTCGCCATAAATTCATTATTAAGAGAATAGAGGGGGAGTGATGGGGGGTGATGGGGGG
>Ga0224723_1001125_pt1 | contig 16793 bp, 19 predicted proteins | sample Balambano_FR2_Me_FD_161647 | JGI IMG/M metagenome (GOLD analysis project Ga0224723, IMG submission 161647) | Freshwater sediment microbial communities from Lake Towuti, South Sulawesi, Indonesia - Balambano_FR2_MetaG | ecosystem: Environmental > Aquatic > Freshwater > Lake > Sediment | place...
TGGCAATTCGTCGCTCACCCACTCCATCCGCTGCGATGCCATCATTATTCCGGGGTGAAACTCCTCATTGCCTCGCCTCTCATCCCCAGGCACGAGGCACAGGGGTTTTCCCGGCGATGCTGATAAATAGGGCAAAAAATAGCTGTAGCGCAATTCCCCACAGCACGGGCTGCCAGCGCACAGCCTGTCGATTAGTTGAGAATAAGTAGGCGATCGCTATGAAAACTAGCAGACCGAGTAGCGAAATGAGACGCTCCGTAAATTTTCTTTTTTGAAGTGGTAGATGACTCGATTAATATTCTCCTTTCCAGGCAGAGGGCTGCTGAAATTTGTAAATATCCTGAATGACTTGAACCCAGCCGTCGGATACAGAGTCGAGCAGGCGATCGCCCTTCTCCTGAGTCGCCACCGTTGGATCGCCCAACACCCCACTCTGGCTCAGGTCACGAGTCGTCCAGGCAAAGGGTAGCTTGCCTTCCATGCTGAGCAAACTCTCTTCGGGCAGACCATGAGGATATTCTGCTACTGCCTTCTCCATGTGAACCTGATCGGGCAAAACTGAAAGCATCAGACTCGTTTCAGCATCGCCTGCGTGAATGCCTAACTCCTTTTCTTTGGGTGAAAGCAACTCACCTGCACAGTGAGGCACCCGCCAGGTAAACAGAGGAAATACCATAAAATCTTCGTGCTGCTGGTGCAAATCTCGCGCCACAATTTCCATCACCTGAGGCTGTCCGCCGTGAGAGTTAAGCAGCACCAGCTTGCGGAACCCAGCCCGATAAACGCTTTCGGCAACTTCGGTGAGAGTTGCTATTAGCGTTTGTGCGCTCAGGGTAATCGTTCCGGGGAAGTGCCAGTGTTCGTTTGATTTGCCGTAGTACAAAGGCGGCAGGGCAAAGGCAGGAATTTCAGGATTCAGCTTTTCCAGCGCTTTACCTAAAACCGCGACCCCAATTGCAGCATCCACAATCAGCGGCAGATGCGGGCCGTGTTGCTCGATTGCCCCGACTGGCTGAAGCAACACCACATTTGCCTTGTCAGGCATTGTCTGAACATCAGTCCAGGTGAGGTATGGGAAAAACCTACTGGGTGGAATAAAGCTATGCATACAGTCTCTAAAGTCACGCTCGTATTCTACAGAGTCGAGACCGCTTCGGACTGTAGCGAAATATAGCGGTAGCCATATTGATTAGGACATTTTGGCGGCGCGGCGGAGCCGCGCCGCCAAAATGTCCTAGTCCTAACCTAGCTGACTACAGCTATATCACTTAAGCTCGATATGCAATTTAGAGACTGATTTGGTTTTTGTGTAAACGCGGACAGAATGCCCGCGTTTACACAAAAATCTGAACACACTCATTTACGAGCCGTAGTCGATGTAGTCTGTGCGCTTAACTCTAGGTTGGGCAGGTGGTAAAAACTGCTGCTCGACGTAGGGGTAAGAGGGGGGAATGTTGGGCTGGTGGATGATGTGAGTAGTGTTGCGGGGAGGCTGACGCTGCGGCAGTAGCAGCACGATGATGATGCAAATAAAAACGACACTGCCGCCCACAATTAGCACCAAAACTAGCCCCCCAACCATCCACAGGACACCAGATTGAGAGGCTTGCTCTGAGGAGGTATCGTCTGCGCGTCGGGCGGTAATGTCTGCAACAGATTGTTGCTGTTCTTGAAGCTGCGCCAGGACTTGCTCAAGCTCGTCTTCCTGGTCTTGCAGGCGTGATTCTAGCCGGGTGATAGTGGTTTCCTGGTCGTCTAGCTTGTCTTCTAGGGCTTCGGCGATCGCCCGCTGTCGGTCTAGCTCTCGCTGCAACTGAGAACTACTTTCAGAACTCAGCCCGCTAGTGGAAGAAGGAACAGGTAATGGCGACGGCTGCTCTATCACGGACGAGGGAGGCTGTACCTCAGCCGGAGACGAGCTAAATGGCAAACCAGCCCGCAGCAACAGTACTGCTGCGAATCCCGTGACCGCACAGCCAGCTAAAAACGCCGTAGTATCGCTCATGGTTTTGATAATTTTGCTGCGGCTAAACTACGGCAACGAAACCTGAGACTTATTCACCCCTTGCCCCGATTCTTGACTAAACCTGACCTGATGCATAAAGTCAACCGAGTAGATGCAGGATAAATACTAACACCATACTCTGCTCTATTCTTAGCTTGCCAGGATTTTTAGGCAATTTATTTCAGACTATTTATTAGACCATTTAGTTAAAGGGGCGATCGCAAAAAAGTTAACCCATTGGCTGCTGAGGCAAAAACAGAATTTGCTCACGTGGGTCGCACTGCTCTAGCGCTTGAAGAATTTCTGCCTCAGAGGGATTGTGATTTTGCATGAGAAATTGCAGGAATTTGAAAGTGGGAGTGTAGGTGCGAAAATAGCCCCCATGTACATCAATCTTGCCTAGCAGGTAAGGCAGAATGTTACCCAAATCGATCAGCAGTGCTGTGAATGGATTTAACCCCAGAGCGATCGCATTTACGCCGACCATTCTAGAGCAGTCGAGATAGTTGAAGCTTTCAAACAGGTCATAGGCAGAAGTCGCTTCGACCGCTTTTCTAGAAAGCAGCGCATTGCGAATCCAGAGCATTTCTTTGGGTTTGTTGCCTCGTCTGATATAAACATTGCCTAAGCGCAAGCCTGACATTTCAATGCTGGGTTCGGTAAACCAGTTGCTCAAGATTGAGAGATAGCGCAGTACGATGTCGCGATCGCTTGACATCAGGTAGATCTGCTCACAGCGGCGAATTGCCGAGCGAACGTAGTTATTTCTGCCTTCTTGGATTAGCTCTAGCGGAATGTCGGGTGAGGCCATAATTAGCTTGCCTAAATCCAGGCATTCGCCCATTTGCTTTTCCTGCTCGGTCGTGCGATCGTCTTTGCCAAAGCGATCGGACAGGACGCGCAGGGTGTTGACGACGACCAAACCGCCCATGCTGTGCCCCACCAGGTTGACCTTTGTGCGATCGCTTTTGGGCAAATCAACCGAATCTTCCATTGGCGCAGCGGGAGCCTGAAGCTGCTTGAGGACTCGATCGAGCCGCCAAAAAAACTCCGCCAGGTCAGGTGCGCCATAGTGAATCGCTCGGTAGCGATCGCGCTGATAAGCCACTGCTCGCAATAGCCCAAACGCAAGGAGCCACAGCAAAAATACGATGACCGGAAACGTCCAATACCAGCGCACTTGCAAGGGTAGGACTAGATCATAAAGCAACGCCAAAATCAGGCTGGGCAGTAAGCTGATGACAAACAGGCTGCCGACAAATTTGAGCAAAATTCCAACATTGCCGATCAGATCTTTGAGCAAGCCCAGGTTGAAGAAGGGCTGTTCGCTGGGCCAGTGATAGCCGACGTAGAGATGCTGGGCTGAAATCGTGTTGCTGCTCTGTAAAACATCCGCTTCTTCGGCAAAGTCATCGTAAAAGCCCTTAGCGGGAGTGGCATAGCCATGAGTCCGCAGCGTCAGCGTATTGACATCCTGTTTTTGGATCGTCCGCGCCAGTTCATCAATGTTAAACAGGGGGCGAAAGCGGCGGGTTGAGGGAAGTCGTCGCTCTACTTGAAGTGAAACGGAAGCAGTGCTGACAACCAGATAAGTATGAGGGTTTTGGCGATCGCCATACACTTCAAAGTTGCGGCTAATGGCCTGAGTAAACTGCTTTTGCTTCCAGCTATTCAGCGTTTTGATCACAAACGCTTCGTCTACTTCTTGGCAGAAACCAGGATATTTTTCATGACATTCAGCCATATTCTGAAAGTCATTGTGAAGTTGGCAGTAGATCAGCAATTCCTGGTGAAGCGTTTCGGCGATCGCGACCTCGGTCAACTTGCCTGCATAAGTTTTAGCATCAGCACCATATTCCGCAACATAGGCAAGCTGCACAGCACGAGTCCTTGTCCACCAATCAGAAAAGGGAGCCGCATTGCGAATAATGCCGCCGAGCCAGCGCTGGTCAATCTGACTGGCTTCAGCATTTTTCCACCGAAACGGCAGCGGTTCAGCAGTGTAGCAGCGCTCAACGATCATGAAACAACCCCATCCAACTTATCGAATTTCTTCCAGCGCTTCCTCTACCTTTGCCACACCTTCAGCATTGTTTTGCTGTTGATAGAGGGTAAGCGCTTGTTCAAAGTTGGCGATCGCCTCATCCGTGCGATCGCGCCCCTGGAGCGCCACCCCTAGCTCATAAAACGCTTCTGGGTTCTGGGGGGAAAGCTCAACCAGCCGCCGATAGGCCACAATAGCCCGCAGGTAGTCTCCCTTTTCTAGCAAGACGCTGCCAATCAGTGCGTGTGGCTCTGGTGAGTTAGGCTCTGCCGAAACGCCCCGCTGATAGGACGCAAGAGCCTGATCTAAATCTCCTTGAGCGCGAAAAATATCGCCAATCTGCAAGTGAATTTGGGCATTGCGCGGTTCCAGTTCAGAGGCTCGTTCTAAAGCCGCTAACCCGTTGGTGAAGTCGCCCGAATTGACTAGCGCCACGCCCAGATTTAACTGAATGGTGCCTCGACGGGGATTGATCTGTGAAGCCCGCTGGAGTGCCTCGACTGCTTCTGAATAGCGCTCTTGCTGAATCAGTACGGAACCCACTGATTCCAGCACGGCCGCGTTGTTGGGGTTCAGCGCTGCTACCTGCTGATAGGCTTGCAGTGCGCCTTCATAGTCTTCTTGCCGCACCAGCACAACGCCCAAACCGAGATAGGCATCCACGTTGTTGCGCTCTAGCTGGGTGGTTTGGCGATAGGCTTCGGCGGCTCCGCTATAGTCACCCAGGTTGGCCAGGCTGTAGCCGAGTGCGTAGTAAAAGTCGGCATTGTCATTATCCAGGGCGATCGCCTGCTGATAGGCCGTGGCGGCTTCCTGGTAGTTATTTTGCCGTGCCTGCAAGTAGCCAATGCCTGAAAAGATTCGAGCATTTTCTGGGTCAAGGCTGGCGGCCTGCTGATAGGTTGCCAGCGCCGCTGCATAATCTCCTGCATCAACCTGCTGTCGCCCCTGCCGCAACAGATCGTTTAGCTGCCGATTGTTGTTTTGTGCCAGTAAAACTTCCTGCGTTCGCTGACCCTGTACCTGAGCTTGAGCGGGTTGAGCGATCGCCCCCAGCATTCCTGACATTGCCACACCGACTGCCAACGTCATGCCTACAGTCGATCTTTGTCGGCTGATTGCTTTACAGACAGCACCACCGACAGTTTTCTTAACCGCCTTAACCGCTTGCTTGTTCACAGCCAACCCCTTGCTTGTTCACAGCCAACTTCGTGCATTTCCTACCGTTGTTTACTTTGTTGATTACTTTGTTGATTAGCTACAGCGATCTGAAAACCAGATCAGGACTCATCTACGATCAGGACTTACGCAGCCAGATCCCCCAACCCCCTTTAAAAAGGGGGCTTCCGGAGTTCCCCCCTTTTCAAGGGGGGCTAAGGGGGATCAAGGTTTCAGGTTTCAAATGCGTAAGTCCTGACGATCACAGATTTCAGGGATTTCAGAACAGCAATTTACCGAGAAACCCATCAATACGCAAGAGGCAGAATGGTAGTGTCATGAAAGAATTTTGTAAGAGGACAAGGCATGATTTTATCAACAACTGACGTAATTCAGGGAGCAGTGGTTGAATCTTACCTGGGAGTCGTCACCGCAGAGGTGGTGTATGGCAGCAACGCGCTGAGAGATTTTTTTGCGGGAATCCGCGACATCATCGGCGGGCGCACTGCTAGCTATGAGCGGGTGTTTGAAAAGGGGCAGCAAGAGGCGATCGCCGAATTAGGGCTACGGGCTGAGCGGATGGGCGCAAATGCCGTCATCGGCATCGAAGTAGACACAGGCACCATCAACATTGATGAAACTGGAGCCTTGCTGCTAATCACAGCCACCGGAACAGCCGTTCGACTGCGCTAGTAGAACTCCCCCTTCCGAAGGAGCAGTGACCTCCCCTCAAGGGAGAGAAAAAGAGCAGCAGACCGATCCTAAAGTAGAGTCTCAGATAACTGCTAGAAAAACGAGTTGGCGAGGGAGTTTACTGGTATGACATATGCAAATCGGCCCGATGTAGTAGAGCCTGTTGTTGCAGCCACCGATTACCATGACCGGGTTAGATGGGGCCCCATCTTTGCGGGTCTGGTGATCGCCTTAGTATCACAGTTGATTTTGAGCGCATTTGGAGCGGCGATCGGGTTGACCACGCTGGCAGGTTCAGACGCGCCCAACACCGCTGCTGGGAATGTCGGAACTGCTGTCGGCATCTGGACAATCATTAGCTTGCTCATTTCGCTGTTTTTGGGTAGCTGGGTAATGGCTCGGAGTTGCGGCCCAATGAACCGCAACACGGGACTGTTGAATGGCGCAATCCTCTGGGCAACCACTTTGGCACTCAGCGCATGGCTACTCACTAGCGGCGTATCGGGACTGTTTGGCATTGTCGCCTCCAACGCTGGAGAAATTATTAATCAGGTGCAGCCTCCCGGTGGTGTAGATGTTCCCGATCCTGGTGCAGTCAATACAACGCCTGAGCAAACCCGCGATCTTGCAGGCAATGCCGCTAAAGCAGGCTGGTCATTTGTAATTGGTTCCTTGCTGAGTCTGGCAGCTTCCCTGATTGGGGCTTCGGCTGGCACTCGCACCCCTCGCGTTGCTACCTATGTAGAACGCTAGAGGGACAGACCGCAGGTTTAGTTGTGGTGTCTCTCCAATTGGCACGTTTTATGAACTTAGATAAGACGTGCTTTTTCTTTAGATTTCTGGGGTGAATGGTATGGCAAAAGGAGGAAGGAGGAAGGAGGAAGGATGAGGAAGGATGAGGGAGGAAGGAGGAATCGAAACTTTGGCTATGCAACGCTTTGGCGAGTCCAATGTTGTCCTAATTAACTCTTCAAGTGCTATGGTGTGGTGGAGCCGGGATTTTCATTGAAATACTTGCTGTTTTTGCAGATACTCCTGCTCTAGACGGTGTGCTTCTAGGTCATCTGCCATAATTTCAGCATCAATTTCTTCTCGATTGGCATGATAGTAGGCTAGTGCTGCATACACTCCTGCCAGGGTAAGGTGTGGATACTGACGGGTAATTTCTTCGGCACTATGTCTTAGCTTGTACCAGCTTGCTACTCGGTGAACGGTGATTCCTGTTCCGGCAATTTTAGGCCTATTGTGTCTGGTTTCTGGAGAAGAATCTAGTAAGCTGCTGAGGTTAGTAGTCATTTTGTTTTCACTGCTTCTCAATGATCGGTATCTATTACTCTATTTTCAGTCTATGAGCTTTTTTGGCTGGCGATCGCCCCTTCACCCTTCACCCTTCACTCTTGCGCCCGTCTCAATTCGATCGCCACTGCTCGAATGCCCTCTGCAATTTGCTGAAATGCCTCATCTCGATTATCCCAGTTTGTTACAGGCTATTTATTTTTGGGCAAAACAGGAAGCTGACTAAAGGGTGCGCCTGTCCAATCTACCGGACGCAGCAGGATAGGAATGACGTGAGCCTCACCTGCGATCGCCCCTCACTCTTCACGCTTTTCCACTGTTTCACTGAAAGCCTCTAGGAAGGCAATCGCCCCTTTCGCAAAAACGTTATATTATCCGTGAAATGGCGAGTGACTTCTGTAACGGCTGCTTTGCCACCCTGAAACCAGCGTTCATGGTTGAGCAAATCTCGCCTGAGTATAGCCCACCGGCTCGGTTGATGCTGTTCATTTGAACTTTGGGCTTGTCTGAACATTGAGGTTGCTCCTAAAACCGCTTGATGATAGGTTGCCTCGCTTTTCTGGATATCTGCTGAAGTCAGCGTCAGAACGGCAATCGTCTCACCATTGGGTGAATGAATTCAAATTCAAATGCCTGTCCGTCTCTGTAGCAATGCACAACGGCTCCGCGATCGCCCTGCCTCAGCCCATATTCTTCAATATCATGCGTGAGGGTAACTACATCAAGTTCATCAATTGCAGTATTGAGGTGTTGAATCATGGTGCTGCCTCAGAGCGGATGAGCGGTTACAAATGGAGATTTTTTGCTAAGAGAGGGCGATTACCCTAAAGGGAACTGCTTCGCACCGCCAGTTCGGTAAGCAAATCAGCTTCTATCAGTTGAAGATTGTCAGGTAAGTCAATCGTGATTTGCATATTCAAACTCTAAAGTAGTGATTTCTAAAGGTGTTTACAGATTTTGGTGGCTAGCTTTCTTCACTAGCTATTCTAAATTTTCTAAATCAGCAAGATCCTGCAATCTTCCTGATGCCTTTTTGTTAATTTTGAGGTTTTCTAAACTAATGAAATCAACTCTAATTCCACTAATTGAAACTTCAACTTTAGATTGATAACAGATATTAAAATCAACTCCATCAGGAGTTGTTACTAAGTCAATTCGGTTAGGGGGATATCCAAGCTGGATTACCTGGTCTGGGATGACAAAATCGTTTTGACTTAGCCCCACAGAGCCAAAGCCAAAATCTGACAGAGCGTTCATTAGCCGCTTGGCGTTTGCCACCTCCATCTCAATCCAAATGTCTAAATCTTTGGTGTAGCGAGGATGTCCATGTAAGGCAACAGCATAGCCGCCAATCACCATATAGCGAACCTCATGTTTGTTTAACAATTCGATAAACTCTTTGAAATCCTGGCTCAGCATTGTATCTCCATTGATGATACTCTCGGCGAATCGTTTCTAAAGCAGCCAGCCTTGCTGCATAAGATTGACTTCGCCAATAGTCCACATCTGACTTTGAAGATTTGAGATTAGTTTTTGTAACTATAATCGCGCGTTTTTCAGACATCGCCCCTATCTTTCAGTAAACGTCACTCTATTAACCGTTTGCTCCTCTACCCCATCACCCTCCTCAACTCGATCGCCACTGCTCGAATGCCCTCCGCGATTTCCCGAAATGCCTCATCTTGATTATCCCAGGTTGTCACGGGCTGTTTATTTTTGGGCAAAACGGGAGCTGACTGAAGGATGCGCCGCCCAATCTACCGGACGCAGCAGAGTAAGGACGATTACGGCACGTCCTTCACCCCTTATATTCTTTGCTCTTTCGTCTTCATTCCTCTGATTCTTGAAGGGTATGATCGTACAACGCTTGACTAATCCGAAAGCCTGCTTCGGTGATTAAACGATCAAGCAATGGTTTGGCAGCAGGAATAAGTCCTTGGTTTTTGGCATTGACTAGAATACCTACAATGCCACGAATTTTAAGACCATATTGCAAGGCAATACTTCTGCCAAGACGTTCATCAATCAGTAAACGGTCGGCATTCAGCTCAATTGCAAGAGAAATTGCAGAGGCTTCACCCGGATCAAGGACTTGGCTCAGGGTTTGAATAAGTTGAAAGTTTTTAGGAGTTTGAATTTCAAGCCACCCTGTGTTGATCAGTGTCGAGATAGTAGATCGAATTTCGGGGAGACGCACCAGTTCAGTGTGGACAATGGGCGGAATCAGAACTGTTGGATAAATCTTTTGTAGAAGGCTGATTTCACCAATCACGGCTAGGTTGCTCAGGGGTGAGGTGTTGCTGACAATTTGCATTACCAACCATTCTGGCGCAGACTGCTGAGGTCTTGCTCTAAATCGTCAAGATCATAGTGAATGCAGATACCACGACTAGCAATCAGGCGTTGAAATTCAATTTGATGAAGGTTGGCAAGTTGGCTGGCAGTGCCAAGGGTGATGCGGTTTTGCTGAAAGAGGGCGATCGCCAGTTCGGTACGCAAATCGGCTTCGGTCAGTTGAAGATGGTCAGGTAGGTCAATCGTGATTTGCATGATTCAAGCTCTAAGGTAGGATTTCTCTAGAGTTTGCAACCCATTAAGAGGCTAATAGTGCAGTGACAGCTTCTTCAGACATAAAGCGGCGAAAGTCTAAAATTTCGACTAAAACTAGTTTTTCATCTTGAGAATAGTGCAGAATCACTTGACCTTCTTCCTCTGCGTAGGCAATCGGATCTTCAGATAGCTCAACTAAAAGAGCATCAACATCTTTGCTATAGCTAATCTTTTTCATATCTAGACTTCCTGCCAGGATAAAGAGTAATGATCAAAATAAATGTACTGAATTCTCGGTAGACCACTCTCAGCACTCGGTTTTCATCTAATCGCTTTTGAGCAATCTGTTTATCATCTTCTCCAAGTTCTAATTTGTCAGGTAAACGAATGGCTTCGGCGACGAATTCTGGCTTGACCGTGATTCCATGATTAGCAAGTATTTCTATCTTGAGTTGTGAGTGTTCACTGAAGCGAATTTCTTTCATGGGTCGCTTGCCTGAGCCAGTCGTGGATAGTTGGTTGCGATCGCTTCATCGTTGACACCTGATTTCCACTCTACCCTCTACCCTTTTCCCTCCTCAACTCGATCGCCACTGCTCGAATGCCCTCAGCGATTTGCCGAAATGCCTCATCTCGATTATCCCAGGTTGTCACGGGCCGTTTATTTTTAGGCAGCATATCAAGCTGACTGAAGGGTGCGCCTGCCCAATCTACCGGACGCAGCAGGATGGGAATGACGTGAGCTTCACCCGCCTGATGGCGTTCCATTGCCCGTTTGATTTCCAGGTCGTAGCAGGTGTTGTCTGCAATGGAGTCGGAACTGATTAGCAGCAGGATAATGTCGGCGGTGTTGAGCTGTTGGCTAATCACTTGCTCCCGTTCGTCTCCGGGGAGAATTTGGCGACTGTCCCAACTGCTGATGACTCCTTGTCGTTCTAGCAGGTTGAGGTGTTTGGCTAACTCCTGTTGCAGGGCTTCATCCTTTGGGGCATAGGAGAAGAAGAGGGCGATCGCTTGTCCTTGCAGAATCAGACCATGAGCAATTTCGTGGTTGTAGTACTTGCAGTTGGATTGAATTTCAGAAATTGCCCAAAGTATCTGTTTCCTTCCACCATTGATGATCAGGCTGTTCAAATCCTTTAGATGATTTTTTGTTAATTCCACTCGAATTTTACATAGAACAATTGCTGCTCTATTGCATAAATAAGGCTCTGCACGTGGATAAATGTTTGGATTTTGAAGTACTGTCAATAACTTTTCAACCATCCAATCATTGCTCAATGATGCCAATGCATTAATTATTCTATTGGTTAATTTATGTTCCGGATTAATCAAAGCCTCAAATAAATCTAGAATAACTTCTTGTTTGCCAAGTTCTGCTAAAACAATAATGGCTGCTTGACTACCTGAATCTTTAAACCTGAACAGTATTTTCAGCGCTTCCTCAGTAGCGATCTTTCGTAAAGATTCTGCAACTTGTATTTGAGTTTCAACAGATAACCTTCTTTCATACTGCCATTGCCAAATGGCATCGTCATCTCCTAAAGCACGCAATTCTTGTTCAGTAAGTCCTGGAACGGTTATTATCTTATCAAATATTGTAATTGAGGTTTGTATATGCTTATTTTCTTCACCAGGAAGATGGTAATATCTCACGGTTTTAGCTAATTCTGAAGTTGCTTCAGCTAGTCCAAATTTCCCCAAGGCAATTGCTGCACTTCTGCGAACTGAGTAGTCTGTGTCTTGGAGAGCATTTATCAAAAGAGGAATCGCCTCTCGATTACTTAATTCACCTAATATATCAGCAGCAGTTCTACGAATATTCTTGTTGCTGTTCTCTAAGCCTTCACAGAGTTTTGAAAATGCTTCATTATTATGCAACATCCCCAAAGTGATTGCTGCACACCAACCAACTTCCCAATTAGGGTGCTGAAGCATCTTGCAAAGCTCTTCAATCACTATCAAACTATTCTGTTTAACCAAATTTTCAATGACCTTTCTGCGAATTTTATGATCTTGATCTCCCAGGTTCTTAATTAACGCCATAGTCGTATCTTTTGTACAATGCTTTCCTAAAGCATCAATAATACCTTCACGAACAAAGGAGTCAGTCTCATTCTCTAATGCTTGAATAAGTTTATTAGCAACAGATTCATTAACAATTCTTCCCAGTAGATCTACTGCCCTTCTCCTGGAATTTGAACAATCTTGGCTGTCAACTATCTCAAACAATTTAGGTATAAGATTTATACCATCTAACTTTACCAATAGGATTTCAGGCTCTGGAGAGCTGAAAATTGTAAGAAAAGTGGAACTAAAAACCTTTTTATGTAACTCTGAAATGGCATCGGCAGGCGAGAGTGTACTAAGTGACTTAATAATTTGTATCCATAATTCAGTTTTTGGATCTGGCAAACTAAAAGTTTTCTGTTCTCGGAAAAGATTATTTAAATCCCGTAGTTTTTGGCATAAATAATGAATTGCTAGCCGCCCGCCAATATTTGTTAGCCAAGTTACAGCACTTTGAGTAATATCTAAATTCTCACTTTCTATAGCTTGGAGTAAAGATGGAATTACTAATTCAGATTGAGTTATTCCTAGTAGCTCAACTTTAAGCCACTCTGGTATTGCGAGCATATTTATAGTTTCAATGGCTTGCTGTTGAACAGCCGAACGGCCTTTTCCGGCTAATTTCGCTCCTAATCTCAAGTCCACATGCAGCGCTAGCTTTATGACTCGCAATGCCAAAGCCTCCTCTTCCACGAGTGCCAGCATTAGGGCGATCGCCTCTGTCCACTTCAAATAGTTGAGGTACTCGCGTTTGAATTTGTCCTCATCCTCAAGTAGCGTAGGAAGCTGTTGCAGTAGGTGTTCAGCCGCATAGTATTCCTGAATTAGTTGATGACAAAAACTGACTTCACCTTTGTGAGATCTTTGCAGCAGATGATATTTAAGGAGATTTTTGAGCAATACTTGAGCTTGTCTCTGGTCAATCGCTTCCGTGCTTGGGAATTGGAGCAGTATATTTGTCGCTTGCCTTTCTGAAATGACTAAACTTGGATTGTGTGGATCGGGCGATCGCAACATTTCAAAAGCCAAGTATTTCAGCAAAAGATTCCAATACTCAAGCTCCTCTGGAGAAACTGGAATTCCCTCTTGATTGATTTTGTAGTTTGTGTAACTTCCAGTGAACCTTCGGAATGCCTCTCCTAAGCTTTCTGGCACCGGATCTGAGTTTTTGGAAATGTCGTATAGCATCCATAAAACAAATGGTGTTTTTCCAAGCTCTCGGTCGTCTTTGTTTAAGAGCTTCAGGATTTGCTCCTCTTGCCCTGGCATACATTCTCTTAAAAACCTTGTGATTTCTGGGTCACTTAGGGTTTGTAGATTCAGTCGTCTTTGGATGCCCAAACTGTCGCCAGAACTGCGTGTAGTACAGACAAGCGGAATTTTGGCGCGATCGCAATCCGCTCGAAAGCCCACCAGCTTACTATAAATGGTGCCTGCGGGAATCTCATTCAATCCATCCAAGAGCAGAAATAGACGTTTCTCTTGAAACAAAAGCGTTTTGATTTCCGAAATTGTTAAAGGTAGTTCTGGTTCTAACGCTTCTTTTATTAGGGTTAACATTCCTGAACTGTCTTCATCATCGGAAAGCAGTTTTTGATAATCTTTCAGCTTCACCAACACAGGAATGCGAGGTCGTGTGCTTTTCAGTTCTTGCTCTGCTAGAACGACCCAGAGCCTTAGCAACGCGGTTGTTTTTCCTGTACCTGGGGAACCAACCAATAAAACGTGTTCTGATTTGGCATAATGAATGATTCCTTGAAGTAACCCCCAAGGATCGCTCTCTTTCTTCCCTGGAGTGTCTTCACTTGTCTCTTCGATTTGTACGGTTTGCTCAAACGTAAAGGTTGCTTGGCGGGCAGAAATTGCCTCAGTCAGACGATAACGATTCCACCATTGCTCGTAATACTGGCAAAGCGATCGCAAATACGACTTTACCCTTTCGGTGTCCAATGTTGTGCCCTGATGATTGGTAGTTGGCAATAAATCACTCCAACGCCAATCGCTCCCATGAAACTCCTGCTGTAAATCTCTCAATTCTGGAAACTGCTCCAAAATTACATGAGTCGGAATCGCACCGCCGCCCAAATCAGAAGAGCGATCGCGGGTAAATTTGACAATTCCGCAAACTTTCCCCGTCCGCTGATTGAGCAATGGCGAACCGCTCATTCCCGGTCGCACCTGTCCCAGGTTAAACAAAATTGAGTCTGCACTTCCGGTGGTGCCGTCACAGTTGAACGTGCGCGGTTCTCCCTGGCGATCGCCTTCATCGGGATAGCCAAATAAATACAGTGGATCGCGGGGTTCGACCTCCGCATCCAGGTAAACGCAGGGTGGGTTGGCGTGGGTTGGAAGCGTGACTCGTAGCAGAGCCAAGTCATAGGGGCTTGGGAGCGATCGCTCTACCACTGCCTGTAAACCGTTCTCCTGGCTCTGCCACTGTATTTGAATAGGTTCCTTTACTCCTTGCACCACATGAGCGCAGGTAAGAACCCATCCTGGAGCCACAAAAAAGCCTGTGCCCCAACCCTGTCGATAGGGAAAGGTCAACTTCACGGTACACTGTTGCAACAAATCCTCTAGCTGGCTCATGCTTCAGAACTTACTCTGCCTTTTCCCACTCCAGCGTAATTTCGAGATTGGCTTTGCCTGTACCTCTAACAATGGCCGCCACCAGACTGCCCTGCTCAATCTGAATCTCTAGCCCAAACTTAACGCTGGCTTTACTGGGAGATACTTTTTGCAACGAGGTGGTGATTGCTTCGGCAACTCCCTCGATCGCATCTGTCACCCCCTGAAAGGACTTGACATCAAACCCAACATCTTCCCGCCCAGACTGAGCAACTTCAACCTTTACCTGTGCCCCATTTGGAAGTTGAACTGGAACGGTGCCGCTGGAGGAATCTGCAAAATGGGAATCTGTAAAGGACATGAATTGATTTCCTTACCATTTGCCTCAGTTATAGCAGGAAGGAGGAGGGAGGGAGAGGGGGAAGGGATGAGAGATGAGGAGGGGGGCGATCGCCCTTTAACTGCACCAACACCGGAACCTGACCTTCCTCTGCCAACGCGATCGCTAGCTGTTTTAGTGCCGTTGACTTTCCTGAACCGGGTCTTCCTGCCAACAGCACGTGTTCCCGCTGTTCCCCCAGTGCATACTTTCGCAATCCTGTGAGAACTGGGAACTGCTCAACCTGCCGTTCCTATGGCTGTTTGTCCTGTTGCTCTACTGAACGAGCCTCCAGCGGCAATAGCGCATCTGTGGGTGTGTACAGAGCGTTTTGCTGAGAATAAAGGTGGGCGATCGCCCTTAAATATGGCTCAAAATCAATGCTCATGCTTGACTGAAAGCTATTTGTAAACGTCTCCACGAGAACCGATGATGGTGATCACGTAGGTTTGAGTATCTCGATCCTCGATAAACAGCACCCGATATTTACCGACCCGTAAGCGCAGTTCAGAACGACCTTTCAAGGGTTTGATATCAAGCGTATCTGGTTCCGTCAGTAGTGTATCCAATGCTTCAACTACCCTTAACTGATCGTCTGGCTGCATTCGTTCCAGATATTTCTGGGCAGGCTTCAAAACGACATACCGCCAATCAGCCAAGATTGCCTCCAAACAGCTTTTGCTTCAAAGCGGCTGAGGTCATACCAGGGTCTCGCCCTGCCCAATACTCCTGCAAAGCGGCTTCACTTTCAGAGATTTCTTCAGCAGAAATAGTTTCGTCTGTTCCTTCCACCTCAACCGGATGAAGTAGGCTCACCGATAAGTCCTTCAGTAATCGAGCTTGGTCAATTAAGGGAAGGCGCTTTGCTAAATTTAGAACTTCTTCGTAGGTGGGCATGGTTCTGATCCAAATTGCTCATTTTACCCTCAGTATAGGGACAAACTCTTGCTGTTGAAGGCTTGTGACCTCGTTGTAACTGCTGTTCAATCGCTGACTTGTGGCTCAATTTTGTCTGAGCGTTCCCATTCCAACGTAATTTCGAGGTTGGCTTTGCCCGTACCTCTAACGATGGCTGCCACCAAACTGCCCTGCTCAATCTGAATCTCTAGCCCAAACTTAACGCTGGCTTTACTGGGAGATACTTTTTGCAACGAGGCGGTGATTGCTTCGGCAACTCCCTCGATCGCATCTGTCACCCCCCGAAAGGATTTGACATCAAACCCAACATCTTCCCGTCCAGACTGAGCGATTTCAACCTTTACCTGTGCCCCATTTGGAAGCTGAACCGGAACAGTGCCGCTAGAGGAATCTACAAAATGGGAATCTGCAAAGGCCATGAATTAATTTCCTCACCATTTGCCTCAGTTATAGCAGGAAGGAAGAGGGAGGGATGAGGGATGAGGGGAAGGGCGATCGCCCTCAAATATGGCTCAAATTCACTCTGCATTGGAGGGGGCTGTGCTTCATATCTGATTCTGATGTCTAAATACAAATTTGTATGGCTGAGATACAAATTTGTATAGCAAACATGGAAGTTTGAATGGCCAGCATACAAGTTTGTATGATTAAGATACAAATTTGATTGTCTGGAGTACAAATTTGTCGGTCTGGAGTACAAGTTTGACTGTTTGAACAACAACTTTGTATATCTAGAGAACAACTTTGTATATCTGAGCGACAAACTTGTATATCTGAGCAACAAGTTTGAGTATTTGAGTTCTAAAGGTGAGGGATAGAGTTCAAGGTGGGACTGATTCTGTTTCAAGACTAAGGTTTTGCACACAGAGGCTAACAGTGCGGAACTTGAGAAAAGGCAACATTTGCCTGGGAATTGTAAAATAAATTGTGTCAAAGGTCAGAAGTTGAGATCTAATGAACTACTGAACCAGAGACAAGAGTCGTATGACCTTTCAACCCGAACTGCTAGACCAACTGCTGCAAAGCTATGAGAAGCCCGAAGACCTGCTGGGCGAAGGTGGAATTTTGAAACAATTGACCAAAGCCTTAGTGGAACGCTGTTTAGAGGCGGA
>Ga0224723_1001126_pt1 | contig 16786 bp, 20 predicted proteins | sample Balambano_FR2_Me_FD_161647 | JGI IMG/M metagenome (GOLD analysis project Ga0224723, IMG submission 161647) | Freshwater sediment microbial communities from Lake Towuti, South Sulawesi, Indonesia - Balambano_FR2_MetaG | ecosystem: Environmental > Aquatic > Freshwater > Lake > Sediment | place...
CACAAACAGCAACGAGCCTGCGGCGACCGCCTGCATGCGCCGGTGGGTCACGCCGCTGGACTGGCGCGCGGCGCGCAAGAACGCGAACGCGCCGTACAGCAGCACGGCAATCACGACCACAAAGGCCGTGAGCTGGAGCCAGAGCGGCGGCGGGGTGCTGGCTGCCAACACAAGCGCCAGCAGCAGCGTCGACCAGCTGATCAGGCGTCTGGCCCAGCGTGGCACGCCGCTAAACTCGTCGGCCAAGCGAAAAAGCTGTGCGGCGATCACTAGCAGCAGCGCCGTTGTGATATTGCGCAGTTCGCTGGCCGGGGGCAGCAGGCCGAGCCGGCCGCCCAGGCCTAGCAGCGTGCTCAGCATAGGGGCCGCGAACAGCAGCACGATGTCGATGTTGACCTTCCACGGCTGATGAACAGCCTGCGCGACCAGGCGCACAAACAAGGCCGTAAACACGGCCCAGCCGAGATAGAGGACAAACTCAATCGCGCTCACAAGACGCACTTCCTCGGTGTCTGTGTCGATTCCGCACGTGGGTGACTGGAGACGTCATTGTACACTGTGGGCAGCAGTTTGCTTTAGCAAAAGACGTGCCAGAAGCAAGGGGCCGCATAGCGGGCCAAAAAGTGGCGCGGCTGCCTGGCCAAGTGCGGGTATAATGCAGACACAGATCTGAACGAAAAAGGCAATCTATGGGTGAGTGCCGGCCAATCCGTATCCTGGTCGTCGACGACCATCCGCTGGCGCACAGTGGGATGCGCTTGTTCCTGAGCAGCTACCCCGATCTCGAATTGGTCGGCGAGGCCATGAACGGCGCCGAGGCCGTCGAGGCCTGTGCGCGGTTGCGCCCGGACGTAGTGTTGATGGACATGATGATGCCGCAGCTCGACGGCATCGAGGCGACGCGCCAGATCAAGAAGCGCTTCCCGCAGACGCGGGTGATCGCGCTGACGAGCTATGGCGAGGGCGATCTGGTGGAGCGCGTCTTGCGCGTGGGGGCAAGCGGCTATCTGCTCAAGAACGTGTCCTCGTTCGATCTGGCGCAGGCCATCCGCGCAGCACACGCGGGCCGCTCGACCCTGGCCCCCGAGGCGGCCGAGGCGCTGCTGAACACGATGCAAAGCAGCGACGAGCAAGTCGCCTTCACCGAGCGCGAGCGTGAAGTCTTGCGCCTGCTGGTGCGCGGCCTTTCCAACAGCGAGATCGCCGAGCAGCTCTGCATCACGCGGGCGACCGTCAAGTTTCACGTTGGCGGCATCTTCGGCAAGCTCGGCGTGGCTACGCGCGCCGAGGCAATCGCCAAGGCCTACGAGCAGCGCCTCGTCAGCCTAGGATGAGCAGATGTTGGCCAGCCTGAAGCTGTCCTGGCTGATCGCCGATCACGCCGCGGTTGATCGCATAAATTTCCTGCCAGCGCAGCGCCTCGCCCCACAGGAAGCGGGCTGCGCCGGCCTGGAGGCGAGCGTCGATCCTCGACTCGGGGCGAGGCTTTAGAACAGCTCGTCCATCTCGGCCAGCGCGCGGCGGCGCGACTCGGCGCTCATGTCGGCGCGCTCGGCCGCCACGGCCTTGTAGAAGGCGGCGTCGTAGGGGCGGGTGCGCATGACCACGGGCATCGGCACGCAATGGCCCAGCACCATGGCCTGCTGCTTGCTGTCGAGCGTCGCGAGCACGCTCTTGAGGTTGGCGCCGCCGGCCACGCCGGTGAAGACGGCGTCGATATCGCGCTCGTCGTTGAGCAGGGCGGTGATCCGGCTGCCGAGCTGGCTCATGACCTCGGCGTCGATCGAGGAGGGCCGCTGGTCGACCACCAGCAGGGTCACGCTATACTTGCGCATTTCGCGCGCGATCGTGCCGAAGATTGTCTGGCGAGCCACACGCGGGTCCAGAAACTTGTGGGCCTCTTCGATCGTGATCATAAGCTGGCGCGGCTTATCGGCGGGGTTCTTGCTCTGAAAATACAGCTCGGTCTGATCGCGCCAGCGGTTATGGATGCGGCGCGTGATAATGTTGGCCACCAGCATATACGCCAGCGAGGAGCCGTACTTGCCGAACTCCAGCACCACGTGCTTGCCGGCGGCCAGTGCGTCGATCAGGTGCCCGATCGGCGCGGCGCTGGCCTGCTCTTTCACAAAGCCCAGCCGCGTGATCTGGGCCAGCTTGCGCTTGAGTGCGCTGAGCGCGCCCTGGTGTGCGCCCCGCTCCTCGGCAAAGGCCGCCAGTGCCTCGGCGTCCATCCCCAGCAGCTCGACGAGCCAGCGCTCTTTGAAGCGATCTGCCAGCAGGTAGGACGACTCGGCGGCCGTGGAGGAAAGGTTTAGCTCGTCCTGGAGCAGCATCACGTCCTCAACGTCGATCTGGTCCAGGCCGATCAGCACGGCCTCGTCGACGGGCACTTTGCGCCGACGGCTGCTTTCGGGGTCCATCGAGAAGATTAGCACCTGCGCGACAAAAAGCTGGCGCAGGCCTTTCACAAAGCTGCCGTCTTCCGACTGCGTCTCCCAGCCGTACTCGCTATGCATGTCAAAGATCAAGTTGGCCGCCGCGCCGGTTTTGATCACGCCGCACAGCAGCAGGCGCGTGAGAAAGCTTTTGCCGGTGCCGCTTTTGCCAAACACGCCGTTGGAGCGCTCGACGAAGCGGCCGAGGTCGACACATACGGGCACGTCCATGTCGAGCGGGCGGCCTAGCTCGAAGTGCGTGCCGCCCTCGGCCCCAAACACGCGCCTGAAGTCGCCCTCGTCGGCTTCCAGCACGGGCGAAAAATGGCGCGGGACGGTCTTGACCGGGCGGAGGCCCTCGCTCAGATCGGCGGGCAGCATTAGCATCGGGCGCAGCTCGGCCGTGCCGTAGGTCGAGGTACCGGCCAGCACCTGGTGGAAGAAAGGGTCGCCGTTGGGCGGGTCGATCAGCACCTTCTGGTTGGTTGCTTCGAGCGTCACGTCGGTGATCATGGAGAAGAACTGGTGCTTTTCGCCCTGCACCACCACAAACTTGCCGACGCGCACGTCTTCGATGCTCTCGCGCGACTCGATGCGCGCACAGAGCCCCGCGCCGAGCGAGCCGCTCACAATCACGCCGAGCTTACCGCGCTGGGCCATCTGCCCCTCCGTTCCGCACATGCGTACGGGCGCAGTCTAGCACGCCTGGCGGGCGCCTGTCAACCGCGTGGTATACTCGCGCCTATGGCACAGCCCGACACCTACGCTGCCCTGCTCCAAGCCCTGCGCGTGGCGCGGCAGCAGCAAACATCCGCCGAGCTACCTTTCGAGCGCAGCCTGACAGCGCTCGAACTCGAGCGTGCCCTCGAAACGGTCGAGTCCTACCGAGCGATTAGCGCGCGCTGGCCGCTCGAATGGCACAACCTGCCGACGCGCTTCTGGGCCGGCCTGAACCGGCTGGTGCGGCGCTACCTGCGCTGGTATATCGAGCCGATTGTGGCGCAGCAGAATGCCTTCAACGCAGCCGTGGCCGAGCTGCTGCACGCGTTTGCGCGCGCCAGGGAAGAATTGAACGCGCAAGCGGCGGTGGCGGCACACGTGGCCCCCGCTCCCTTCACAGAAGCACTGGCCGAGGCCGAGGTTGCGGAGCTGATGGCGCTCGTCGCCGAGCGGGCGCGCGCCGAGCCGCCTGCGAGCTTTCCCGAGCTGGAGATCGGGCCGCTGCTGGCGCGCCTGGAAGGCCTGAGCGAGGTGCGCGCCCACTGGGAGCTACGCGGCGCTACGGTTTACGAGCGCGGGCTGATTGCCGTGCATAAACTGGTGCGGCGCTACCTGCGCTGGCTAGTCAACCCCCTGGTGGCGCAGCAGAACGCCCATAACGCCGCCGTGGTGCAGGCCCTGCGCGCGCTCTTCGCCGTGGACGCCGAGGCCCGCGCGGAGCTAGCCGCACAGCGGGCGGGGTCAAGCAGCCGGCAGCGGGCAAGAGGCAACCAGCGATAGGCAGCAGCAGGCCGATTGCCCTCTCCCCTACCGCTGCGCGGCATCCGCTCTCGCTGTGCCGGGAGAAGGGACACAGCACTGCCTGCCCTGCATTGGCGCCCCTTCTCCCGCAGCAGGGAGATGCGGGCGGGGGAAGAGGGCAACAAACAGCCTAGCGATCCACCAGCGCGATCGGCCGCACGGGCGAGCCGGTCGCACCCACGAACTTGAGCGGCGTGCAGATCAGCAGCGAGCGATAGTGCCGGCCGGCCACCAGTTCGGCGAGCGCCAGGTTTTCGAGAATGTAGATGCCGTGGCGCGCCAGCAGCAGCAGGTGGCCGGGCAAATAACAGCCTAGCTCGTCGTCCCAACGCCCAATCACGTCCCAGGCCATGTTGTCGGCGCCCACCGCCAGCGCGCCCCGCTCGATAGCCCAGCGCGAGGCCGAGGCATCCATGCCCGGCCCCGCCAGATAGCGCTGCTCGTCGTGCCAGAAGCGCTGGTTGCCGGTGTAGACCAGCAGCACCTCGCCGGGGGAAAGGGCCACGCCCTGCCGCTCGCAGCAGGCGGCCAACTCGGCCGCAGTCACGGCGTAGCCAGGCTCGAGTGACTCGACGCCGTGCAAGGCCGGGACGTCGAGCAGCACGGCGTGGGCCACAATCGGGGCGATCTCCTCGACGCCGTGACGCGTAAAGCCCTTGGTCGTCTGCACCGTGGCGTCGACCGGCACGCCGCCGCAGAGCACGAGCGCCTCGGACTGGTGCGAGAGCGCGTCAATGTGGGTGCCGCTGTGCTCCATACAGACGATCATGCCGGAGGCACTGGTGCGCGGCCCCGACTCCGGCGGGCTGTAGCCGTCCTGGTGGCGGCGGTGCAGCGCGTAGAAGTAGCCCGGCCGGTGGTTCGGGTGAATCGGCATATCGTCCCTGCGCGGCTGCTCCAGGTCGATGACCTTGAGCCGGGCCAGGTCTATGTCGGTGATGCTGGTCATCTTAGTGCCCCAGCACCGGGTGCGGCACGTAGGGCTCCTCGAGCTGCTTGATCTCCTCGGGCGTGAGCGTGATTTCGAGTGCGGCCACGGCCTCTTCGAGCTGATACAGCTTGCTGGCCCCGATGATCGGCGCCGTCACGCCGGGAGCCTGGAGCACCCAGGCCGTTGCGATCTGGGCGGGCCTTACGCCGCGGCGCTCGGCGATCGCGGCGACCCGCTCGACCACCACGAAGTCTGAGTCCTGGTAGTACATCGCGTGGGCGAAGCCGTCGCTTTTGGCGCGGGCCGTCTCGCCGCTTTTCTCGCGGGTGCGGTTGCCGGCCAGAAAGCCGCGCGCGAGCGGGCTCCAGGGAATCAGGCCCACGCCCTCGGCCATGCAGAACGGGTTCATCTCGCGCTCCTCCTCGCGGTAGACCAGGTTGTAGTGGTTTTGCATGGCCACGAAGCGCGTCCAGCCGTGTTTCTCGGCGGTTGCAAGCATCCTGGCGAACTGCCAGGCGTACATGCTCGAGGCGCCGATGTAGCGGGCCTTGCCGGCCTTGACCACGTCGTGCAGGGCTTCGAGCGTTTCTGCGATCGGCGTCTCGGGATCGAAGCGGTGGATCTGGTAGAGGTCGACGTAGTCGGTTTCGAGGCGCTTCAGGCTGGCGTCGATCGCGGCCATGATATGCTTGCGCGAGAGGCCCTTGTCGTTCGGCCCCGGCCCCATCGGGTTGAACACTTTTGTCGCGATCACCACGTCCTCGCGTTTGGCGAAGTCGCGCAGCGCGCGCCCGACAACTTCTTCGCTCTTGCCGAGCGAGTACACATCGGCGGTGTCGAAAAAGTTGATGCCTAGTTCGAGGGCGCGCTTGATAAAGGGCCGGCTGGCCTCTTCGTCCAGAACCCAGTCGCGCCACTGCGGCGAGCCGTAGGTCATGGTTCCCAAGCAGATGCGCGAAACGTTCAGGCCCGTCGCGCCTAGTCGCACGTACTCCATCAGCTCGCTCCTTGCTCGTCAGGAAAGGGATACCTCCATCCTAACACGACGGCATGGCGCCGTCGAGTCGAAGGGCCTTCGGCGTTTCTGTAATTTCAAAGCTACTTCGTAGCAGAGAGCCATCGGACAATAAATTTGCAGAAAGCACGATGCACGATCGAGGACGCCACGGTAGCCGTCAAGCTGGCTCGGCATCGAGGTCGGGCCGGCTGGTGTCGAGCACAACCTCGAACAGCTCGAGTTTGCTGGGGCTGCGAAAGGTTTCCCTGGGCAAGGTGCCCGATGCGGCATGGCCCTTCCTGAAGGCATCCGAGTGAACCCAGGCCTCGAAATTCGCCCGTGTCTGCCAGCAGGTCAGCACGATGTACGGATCATCGTCGTTGACCGGGCGCAGCAACTGGTTGCTAATGAAACCTGGCATCGTGTCTACCAGCCCAGCCCGGTTGCGGAAGGTCGTTTCGAAGGCTTCGGTGTGCTGGGCGTCGACAAAGATACGATTGGCACTCACAAACATGGTGTTCCCCTCTAGTTCAACCAGGCGAGATCGAGCCGATCTCCCGTCGTGCAACGGCCCCGGGAAGGCGCGACGAGCAGGGTGGCGGCGGCTTGCTGGCAGAGCCGGACAAAGCGGGCGAAGTCGCGCGCCGCAAAGCGCAGGATCGTCCGCTCGAACAGCAGCGACACGACGCCAGTATCGTAGCACAATGAGACGGCACGCCCACCACCGCTCGTCGCAAGCAGCCCTGGTTCTACCGAGGCAGCGAGCGCTGTGCGAAGCAAGGCGCTCAGCGAGCGCGTCAAGCGCGGCGCGGTGCTGCTAGCGGCACTCGCCACCGGCGCGGCGGTAGCCGTGGCTGGCCCGATTGGCTTCATCGGGCTGATGGTGCCGCATATCGTGCGGCTGCTGACGGGGCCGGATCACCGGCGTCTGCTGCCCGCCTGTGCGCTGGGCGGCGCGACACTGCTGGTCCTGGCCGACCTCGTCGCGCGCACCGTCGCCGCGCCAGCCGAGGTGCCGGTCGGCCTGATCACGGCGCTCGCGGGCGGCCCGTTCTTTTTGGCCTTGCTTGTGCGCACGCGCCGCGTGTATGGCTGGGGCTAAGCTACCGATGCAACTCCGATTAGCAATCGACGAACAGAGCACCGTGGTGCAACAGGCACAACGCCAGCTCGGCGTGTCGCTCGACGACAGCGGTCTCGAGTAGGCCCTGCGCTTCCCAGCGTCGTTTGGCCGCGGGCGCATGCAGCACACCGCTTCCGCGAGGGCTTCGCACTGACCGTGGTCGACGTAGTGCCACACGAGGCGCTTGAATTGGTCTGGTCGGTGCGCCAGCACAGCCCCAACCTGGGCCTCGACTTCTGCCTCGCCGGAACCGCGACCACCCGCATGCACGGCCCGGATACGCTGTACAAGGTGCAGGCCGGGCATCTAAGCTGCGGGTACTTTAGCGGCACGGCGCTGCACGGCACGCCACGGGTAGACGGCCCGATGTGGTTGCCATAACATGCAGTCCTTGGATAGTGAGGTTATGCGTCTGTTCGCAGATAGACAGGCGTGGCCAAAGCCGCTAAAGCATACAATCAGGGTAGCTCCTACAACGCCGGGCGTCTATACCGTAACGGATGCTTCCTGTGCCGTCGCGGATGGCGCAAGTTCGACCCGGCGCCGCCAGAGCTTGAATAGCTCTGCCAGCAGCGTGAAGATGGCCACGCCAACGCCGAGCTCCAGCCAGTCGCGCACCGACAAGGGCACTTTCTCCATCACATCGCGCAGGCCCGGCAGATAGATTCCCAGCAAAAGGAGCACGAGCGAGAAGCTGAGGGCGCCGAGCAGCCAGCGATTGCCCAGCAGGCCCGTTTGTAGGATCGATTGCGTTTCCGAGCGGGCGTTGAAGGCGTGTGCCAGTTGCACTAGTGCCAACATTGTGAAGGCCAGCGTGCGCGCTCGCTCGATTGCTCCCCCGTGGACATACAGCTCCACAAAAAAGATGCCCAGCGTCAGCAGGCCCATAATCGCGCCGTGGAAAACGATGCTCGTCACGTCAAGACGGCTCAAAATGCCTTGCTGCGGTCGGCGTGGCGGTCGCCGCATCACATCCGCCGCTGCCGGGTCAAAGCCCAGCGCCAGCGCGGGCGGCGTGCCGGTCACGAGGTTCAGCCACAAGATCTGCAGCGCGGTGAACGGCACGGCAATGCCGGCCGCAATGGCGAGCAGCACCACCATTACACCCCCGGCGTGACAGGCCAGCATATAGATTACGAACTTGCGGATGTTGTCGAAGATGCGCCGACCCTCGGCCACGGCGGTGACAATGGTGGCAAAATTATCGTCGCTGAGGATGACATCAGCCGCGTCTTTGGTGACATCCGTCCCTGCACGGCCCATCGCCACACCGGCGTTGGCATGCTTGATCGCCGGTGCATCGTTGACCCCGTCGCCGGTCATCGCTACCACCTGCCCTTGCTCACGCAGCGCCTTGACCAGCATGAGCTTGTTCTCAGGGCTGACCCGCGCGAACACGCGCGGCATAGGTTGCTGACGTGCGAGCTGCGCTTCGGTCAACTCGTCCAGTTGACGCCCGTGCATGATGCCGCTGTGTGTCGCGTCGAAGATACCGAGTTGCTGTGCAACGTAAAGCGCCGTTGCCTGATGGTCGCCGGTGATCATCAGCACCTCGATACCCGCCGTGCGACACTGCGCAATGGCCGCCTGGGCTTCCGGTCGCGGCGGATCGACCAGGCCTATCAGGCCGAGAAAGCGCATACGGTGCTCCACATCCTCCGGCTCGTCGTCCTCATCGTGGCGGGTGATGATGCGGTAGGCCAGGCCCAGCACCCGCAACCCTTGAGCCGCCATCGTATCGTTGGCAGCCTGAATCTCTGCGCGGATGTCTGCGTTCAATGCTCGTGTTACGCCGTCCTTGTCGTCCTCCGAACAAGCGGCTAGCACGGCCTCGGGCGCGCCTTTGGTCAGCACGATCAATTGGCCGTTCGGTGCCTTATAGGCCACGCTCATGCGTTTGCGCCGGCTATCGAAGGGCCATTCGGCGAGCAGGCGGTACTGCTCCACCAGCGCTTCTTTGACAACGCCGACCTTCTGTGCCACAACCTGCAGTGCCACCTCGGTCGGGTCGCCCACGGCCTCCCAAACGCCATCGTCGTCTTGCTGCAACACAGCATTGTTGCACAAGGCCATGGTTAGTACGGGCAATGCCAGTGCAGCGCCTGTATGCGTTACTGGCCGATCGCCGAGCATGATGCTGCCCTCAGGTACAAGCCCCGTGCCTGTCACCTGATAGCGCGTCCCGGCGACCCACAGGTCGGTCGCTACCATGCGGCCTTCGGTCAGCGTGCCGGTTTTATCCGAACAGATCGTCGTGACCGCGCCCAGCGTCTCGACCGCCGGCAAGTTGCGCACGATCGCATGGCGGCGGGCCATGCGCTGCACCCCCAGAGCCATCGTTACGGCCACTACCGCGCTGAGCCCTTCGGGGATGACCGCCACTGCCAGGCTGATCGAGGTCAGAACCATGTCTTCCAGGGGCCGGCCCTGCACGATCCCGATCACAGCGATTAGCGCACACAACACGACCGTCACCCAGACCAACACCTTGCCCAGTGCATCGAGCTTGATCTGCAAGGGCGTCGGCTTTTCGAGCGGGGTGGCCAGGGTTTCGGCAATCCGTCCGACCTGGGTGGCGCTGCCTGTGGCCACGACAATGCCTTTGCCGCGCCCACAGCGCACCACGGTGCCCAGAAAGACCATGTTGCGCTGCTCGCTGACCGCCAGGCCGGCGTCGGTCATGCGCTCGGCGCTTTTCTCAACCGGCAGCGATTCGCCGGTCAGAATAGCTTCATCCAAGGCCAAATTCAGCGCCTCGGTCAGCCGGATATCGGCGGGGATGCTATCGCCCTCTTCCAGCAACACCAGATCGCCCGGCACAAGCGTCCAGGCAGGCACATCGTCGATCTGGTCGTCGCGAACCACAGTTGCCACGGGGCCAGCCAGTTGCTTGAGCGACGCGAGCGCCTGTTCGGCCTTGTACTCTTGCACGAAGCCAATGCCGACCGTCACCAGCACCACCACGGCGATCGCGATCGCCGCTGGAAACTTGCCCAGCGCCAGCGAAAGCAGCGCCGCGCCCAGCAGGATATACATCATGTAGTTGGCGAACTGCTTGAGCACCAGGCGCAGGGGCGAGACCTTCTCGGGCTCGGGTAGGCGATTGGGGCCGTGGTCGTGCAGGCGGTGCGTGGCCTCTGCCTGCGATAGTCCCTCTGTCAGATCGGTCGCCAGCGTTGTACTTAGATCAGCAACATCACGGATGTGTGGAACGCTTTCCAGCCTTATCACGCTGGCCGAACGACGGTCATCCTCCTGGGACATGGGTTGTATTGCTCCTGTTTTTAAAGCAAATGGTAGGCCGGTGTTTGCAAACGAGTTGGCGAGCAGACGATCAGCGCTGCCGATCGCTGCGCTGGTGCTTGGGCACGAGTAAGGGCGCCTGATCGGCGACGCGGGCCGCGTGGCTGGAGGGGCTGGAAAGCCAACCACCAAGCAGGGCCAACCCGATCACCGGCGGACCCAAAACGGCAAGCCCTGCCCACGACAGCGGCGCAATCCCCGCCACGTAGACGTTTTCCGCCAGCAGATACAGCGCCAGAAGCAGAATGTAGCTTGCGACCTTGATCCGTAGACAGCGGTAGCACACAGTATCCTCCTTGGTGATTGCACACGGCCCGTGCCGAACAGCCTGCTCGCGAACAAAATGATTACCTGTGTGTGGGCGACGACATCGGCGCGCTGGGCTGCTGAATCGTGTTGCCGTGCGCGGGCGCACCCGTGGCAAACACGGCGTCAACGGCCGCGACCACAGCCGGGTCGAACTGGCTGCCAGCACAGCGCCCGAGCTCGGCTAACGCACTCAGGTGGCTGCGAGATGCCTGATACCTGCGCTCGCTCGTCATGGCCCCATAAGCATCCACGCTCGCCACGATCCGCGCGCCGAGCGGGATGCTACTGCCGCGCAGCCCTCGCGGGTAGCCGCGCCCATCGTAGTGCTCACGATGCGCGCGGATGATCGTAGCCACTGGTGCGAACTGTGGCCAGGGCGTGAGCAGATTAGCCCCGAGATCCGGGACGTGGCGCATCAAAGTCCATTGCGGGGCTGTCAGCAGGCCAGGGTTGCGCAGGATCGTGTCGGGCAGGCTAAGCCTGCCGATGTTGTGCAGCAAGGCGGCGCAGCCGATCTCGACAATGCTATTTTCAGCACAGCCCAGCCATCGCGCTATCGTCATCGCCAAGGGCACCAAACGTCGGCTGCGGGCGGCGATGTCGGGCTCGCGCAGCGCCAGTGACTGCGACAACGCCTCCATGATCGCAGCCGTACTGCGCCGCTCGAGCAGATTGGAATACACGGACCAGCTCATGACGATTATCCTAGAATATGTCCTAGATGACTTGCCACATCCGTCACCGGCAAGGGGTCGTCGGCTGTCAGTTCCAGCGGCGCGAAGTAGCCCCAATACTGATAGACGCTGCTCCCCCGGATCAGGGGGTTCCTGTGCGATCCACTCGCCAACCCGGAGCTTTCGGGCAGGGCCATAGCGCACCAAGCTGCTGCGCAGCACGGCGACCTCAGTTGCAGCGCGCGGCAGGCGTAAGCGCGACCAACTGGCTGACGCTGCGCATCAACGCCAGCAGTTCGGGTGCTTGCGCCGCCAGCGGAATGGCAGCCGCGTCGAGCCGGCACGCCCGCGCACGATGCTCCACGGCGAACGCCGTATCGCCCTGCTTCGCTGCAATCCGCGCCAGCAAGACATCGCGCGGGAAGCAGGCCTCGAGCAGCGCGCGAGAAGCTTCCAAGACGGCGCGGGCCTCCTCCAGACGATCAAGGGCTATCAGGCACAACGCGTGGTCGAGATGTAAGACCAGGCGGTTTGGTTCTATCTGGAGCAGTTCTTCGATCAGCGGCAAGGCCTCGTGCCAACGTTGGGATCGGGTCGCCGTGCGGGTCGGCCGTGGGCTCGCCAAGATAGGCGCTGATCCGCGTTTCAAGCGTCTCGGACAAGACGTGCTCCAAGCTCTCGGCCTCCGCCTGCACTTCGTCCCACCTATAGCCCAGCACCTCGACCAGAAACAGCTCGAGCAGCCGCTGGCGGCGCAGCACCGCCAGGGCGAGTGCCTCGCCGGCTGCGCTCAGGCGAACACCCTGGTAGGGGGTGTAGCAGACCAGGCCGAGCTGCGCTAAGCGCTGCGCCATGCTCGTCACGGCAGACGCGCTGAGTGTCAGGTGCCCTGCCAACGTGGAGGTGGCAACCTCCTGGCCGCCATCTTGAAGCTGATCTATAGCGCGCACGTAGCCCTCGACCGCCGCCGAATGCCGCGTCCGGCCGCGCGGAGTGTGTTGGGTCTCATTAGCTAGGGAACGGACAGTGCTATCCATTGGTAGCTCGGACAATTTGGGTGACAACAACAGTATTTTTGGATAACCAAAAATATAGATCACGTACTGGCAAAAGTCAAGTCTTTGTCCAAAGCGAACTTGCGGGGCGCCCTGAGATCGCGCACAATAGAGGGCGATGGGAAACCAGATCAGGCATCGTGCTGCGGCGCTGGCGCGCGGAGGGGCAGGGTGATGACGGACGACGATCAGCGTCGCCGCGTAACGTCGGCGATGGAGGATTACCTCAAGGCGATCTATCTGCTCCAGCAGGAGCAGCGCCAGGCCACGAACCAACTGCTCGCCGAGCGCCTCGCTATCAAGCCGACGTCGGTGACCGGGATGGTGAAGACGCTGTCCGACCTGCACTTAGTCGTGTACACACCGTACCAGGGCGTGGTGCTGACCGAGGCCGGCCGCAAGATTGCCCTGGAAGTGCTGCGGCATCACCGCCTGCTGGAGCTATATTTGGTCGAAGCCTTGGGCTACAGTTGGGACGAGGTGCATGCCGAGGCCGAGGCCCTCGAGCACGTCATTTCGGAGAAGCTGGAGGCCAAGATCGCCGCGCACCTGGGCCACCCGACCGTCGACCCGCACGGCGACCCGATCCCCTCGCTTGAAGGAGAGGTGCCAGAAGCGAGCACCACAAGGCTCGCCGATCTCGGCATCGGCGAGCGGGGTCGCTTGACTCGTGTGCTCGACCAGCACGCCGAGCGCTTGCGCTACCTGACCCGCTTGGGTCTGGTGCCGGGGGCGCTGCTGGAAGTTATCGACAGTGCGCCCTTCGAGGGGCCCGTCTCGGTACGCGTCGGGGATGCCGTCCATCCGCTGGATCGGCGGCTGGCCCGCATGCTGCTCGTCGAGCCGCTTGCAGCTACGTAGTCACGATTCTTCGTTTTTGTCCTTACGCCGTTCGCGTCCTGACCTGGCGACGCTCGGTCGCCTTCGCCGGCTCACGGCCTTCCAGACGCAAGCCCCGCAGCCGCAGCAGCTCACCCTCGCCCCCGTCGGTCACGGCCGGCTGGCCCGTGGTAATCGTGCCGGTCTTGTCAAGGACCACTGTGGCGATCTTGCCGGCCCGCTCCAAGGAATCGGCGTTCTTGATCAGGATGCCATGCTGAGCACCCGTGCCCGTTCTAATCATAATCGCCGTCGGTGTGGCGAGGCCAAGCGCGCAGGGGCAGGCGATCACCAGCACAGCCACGGCGAAGATCATCGCCTGCACCGCATCACCAGTGAGCAGACACCAGACGAGGCTGGAGCAGAACCACGTCTAGGCGCCACCGATCGGCGCGCGCGCCGCTCCTGGAAGCGGCGCAGCCGCTCGCCGTGCCGGGTACGTTGGCACAGGCGAGCGGCAACAAAATGTCGGGCGATCTGCAGGGCTGGGACGCTTGTCATAGAATGCTAGGGGCCGCCTTCGACACTCTCGCCTCCGCCAAGAAAGTGCGTACGCAGGCCCAACTCCTCGGCGCCCAGCAGCCCCAGCAGCACCTGCTGGCCGTCGGGGTTCTCGGGGTGCAGCTCGAAGCGCGCGCGCTCGAAGAGCTGCATCGTGTAGGGCTGGCCGTCCGAGCCGATGCCGTTATACTGCTCGCTGAGCGGGTAGCCAAACCTGGCCAGCCCGCCGTTGGCCTGCCAGTAGGCCGCGAAGCTTGGCCCGACGCTATGGCCCGTCTCGGGGAAGAAGACGTTGCCTGCCGGTGCGTTTTCGGCCGTGACCGGCGCGAGCGCCTCGTAGAGGTGGGGCGTGGGCAGCGAGTTGTCGAGGCTAATCAGGTAGCGCGTCAGGCTCAGGATCTGCTCGTCGTTCAGCAGCTCCGCGGTGAACATGGGCATCTTGCCGGGGATGCCGCCACGCAGCAGCTCGGTCAGGCCCTGCGCCAGCGCCTCGGCCGGCACGCCCACAAGCTCGGGCGGCAACTGGTTGAGCGGCGGGCCGAGCCGGCCCGAGGCGGCCAGCCCGTGGCAGATCGCGCAGTGCTGGTCGAAAACAAGCTTGCCCGCCTCTTCCCCTTCTTGCTGCGTTGGTAGCGCCTGCGCCCGCGGCACGCTCGACGCGCCCCCGCTCAGACCGATGGCGACCAGCAGGGCCGCCGCGCCCAACAAGCACGGTCGAAGCGTCGCCTGCCTCATGGAGCTACTCCTTCTCGTGGCGCTTGGCCACGTATCCTCAGCCGGCAACACTGCCGGCCTGACGGCATCAGGAGCGTGATGTTGTGCTGGGAATGCAAGGCGTAGTATAGCCCGAAGTGCTTGAAGCTTCAAGTAGTGGCGAACTAGCCCCGAAAGGCATCGGCGTAGTCGCGGGCGAACTGGTCGAAGCTGATCGGCTCTTTGTGGGCCACCTGGCGCACCGTATCGGTGACAAGATCGCCGTAGCCGGCTGCAAACACCTGGTTCAACAGGCCTAGATCTTTCGCCATGAAGGCTGGCACGCCGAAGCCCAGCAGGCTCTCGACCAACTGCTCAGCCGGGATATCGACGTATTGCACGGGCTTGCCGAGCGCGGCGCTGAGCTTCTCGGCAAGCTGTGCCTGCGTCAGCGACTCAGGCCCCGTTACGATATACGTTTGCCCTGCGTGGCCCTCCTCGGTCAGCGTCGCAGCCGCCACGGCCGCGATGTCGCGTGTGTCGACCAGGCCGACCTTGCCCTGGCCCATGGCGCCGTAAAAGACGCCCTGGCTAGCGATCGAGCCGGCGCTGCCGAGCAGGTTCTGCATGAAAGAGTGCGGCTGGATAATCGTCCAGGCCAGGCCCGCTTCCTTGAGCTGTCGCTCGGTCTCGGCATGGGCCTGCGCCAGAAAGATCGGCGAGTCGGCCGAGGCGCCCAGGGCGGAAATTTTGACGATCTGTGCCACGCCCGCCGCGCGCGCCGCCGCGATCAAGCTGGCCTGCTGCTCGACCTGCCGCTCGTCGGCCGACGAGAGTAACAGCACGCGCTCTATTCCATCAAGCGCCGCCGCCAGCGTTTCGGGCGCGCCGAGATCGCCGACGGCTGCTTCGACGCCCTGCCCTTCGAGCTCGGCCGCCTTTTCGGCCTTGCGCGTGAGCGCCCGCACGGGCTGGCCCGCCGCTTTCAGCAGCCGCACGATCTCGCTGCCGATCGTTCCCGTCGCACCCGTCACCAGAATCGTCGCCATGTTCCTGTTCCCTTCTAGATGCTCCAGACTGTCTCGTAGTTGACGATCGGCTCGAAGCGCACACCGTGGCGCTCGAAGACCTCGCGCAGCGCTAGCATTGGCGCCAGGCTGCTCATCTGCTGGGCCTGCTCCAGGCTTTCCCAAACGCTCACGTTCACCATCGACGCCGAATCACGCTCGATACCGGCGTGGTAGCTGTGTACCCCCGCCAGCGCGCGGATAGCCGGGATTAGCTCGGCGCCGGCCGCGTCCAGCGCCGCCGCAACCTCGTCGAAACGTGCCGCGTCAAAGTTTCCCCGCGAGATCCGCACGACCATCTCGTCTCCTCCATGCCGCTTGCCACCGGCTCGCCTTCGCACTATAATCGGACCAAGGTCCACTTTGGATCGCAAGTATCTTAGCGGACCTCGGTCCGCTTGTCAAGAGAATGTTTGATGCGAGATGATCTGCCGCTCATCGTGCTTAGGGATGGGCCGGAGCGACACGAGCGCAGCGATGCCGCCGCCAACCGGGAGCGTATTCTAGCTGCCGCCCGCATACTCTTTGCGAGTGAGGGCGTCGGCCCCGTGACCATGGCTGAGATCGCGCAGGCCGCGGGGGTTGGCAAGGGAACGCTCTACCGCCGCTTTGCCGACAAAGGCGAGCTATGCCTGGCGCTTGTCGATGCCGAGCTGCGCTTGTTTCAGAACCGTGTGCTCGCCACCTTGCGCGAGCACTACGCCGCGCACAGCTCGCCACTCGCGCAGCTCTGCTGGTTTCTCGACGCGCTGACCCACTTCCAAGACGCGCATCTGCCGCTGCTGTACGAAGCGCAGCGCGCGGGCAACCTGAGCGCCGACAAAGCGCTGCCGCACGTCTGGCTACGCCTGACCGTCGCCAGTCTGCTCGAGGCGGCCGTTGAATCCGGGGAAGCCGCAGCCGACCTCGACGTCGAGTACCTGGCGAGCGCACTGCTCGCCCCGCTTCAAGCGCCCTTCTTCCGCTTCGAGCGCGACGCGCGCGGCATCCCGCCTGAGCGTATGAGTGCCGCCCTTTGCCGGCTGGTTCAGGCCCTGCGGCGCTAGGGGATGGCCGCCCCGAGCAGCGCGAAGATTTCGGGGCAGTGGGTCAGCACGATCAACACCTCGGGGTGGGCGCGGGCGAAGGCATGCAGGCGCTCGAGCCTCGCGCGCAGGACCAGCGGATCGTCTTGCAGCCATTCTGTCAGGCGCGAGGGTGGGCGCAACTCGCGGATAGCCCGGCTGTGCCAGGCACCGTTGGCCGCCAGCAATACAGAGCCCGACTCGGTGCGCGCAAGCAGCCCGATCTGGCCG
>Ga0224723_1001127_pt1 | contig 16777 bp, 13 predicted proteins | sample Balambano_FR2_Me_FD_161647 | JGI IMG/M metagenome (GOLD analysis project Ga0224723, IMG submission 161647) | Freshwater sediment microbial communities from Lake Towuti, South Sulawesi, Indonesia - Balambano_FR2_MetaG | ecosystem: Environmental > Aquatic > Freshwater > Lake > Sediment | place...
CAGGCCGAGCGCCGACTTTTCGAAGATGGCAGGTTCTTCACGCCGGACGGAAAGGCTCGATTTATCTTCGATCCACCGCGCCCGGCACCGGACGCCTGCGACGAAAGCTATCCATTTTTGCTGCTAACCGGGCGCGGTACTTCGGCGCAGTGGCATACGCTGACACGGACCGGGAGGTCGGATGTGCTCCGAAAGCTATCACCCGGCGGCGCCTATGTGGAGATTCACCCGGCGGATGCGGAGCGGCTCGAGATTACGCCGGGGAGCGAAGTATCGATCCAGTCCCGCCGGGGCGAAATGTTAGCGATGGCTCATGTCACCTCGATTGTGCAAGAGGGGCAGGTCTTTATTCCAATGCACTATGAGCCGGTGAACCGGCTGATCGCGCCTGTCTTCGATCCGCATTCGCGGCAGCCTAGTTACAAGGCATGCGCGGTCAGGATCGAGCGCGCCCGGCAGCCGCGCGAGCGGCGTCGCCGGGGGTATTGATATTTGCAAACCACGATTCTTCATCAGGACGAATCCAGCGTTGGCCGAGGTGCCCATCCGCCACGAGCGCACTGATGGCGCGCCGGATCGAGAGATCGCCGCGATGCCCCCGCCCGATGGCGACCGCCAGCGGCGCGACTGGATAGATGGCGGCCAGCGGTTCCCAGCGAGGTGCATCGGCACCTTGCGCGCGGGAAGGGACCACCGCTCCGAGGGAGAGCAATTCTTCAAGGAACGCCACGGGTATTCGCGGGAGATCGATGCCGAGGACCAGCAGCCGCGACGTGAGCGTGCGAGGGAGGACGGAGGCGATGCCGCCAAGCGGGCCGAGGCCGGGTTCGACGTCTTCGATCACTCGAAAACCGTTGCCCGCCCATGGACCGTGCGCGGGTCCGGAGATGAAAAGCTGCGCCGGTTCCAATTCCTGGAGGAGCGAGACTTGCCGCAACCAAAGAGGCACGCCGAAGAAGGGCAGCGCGGCCTTATCGAAGCCCATGCGGCTGGATTTCCCTCCCGCGAGGAGCACGGCGGAAAAAGGCGCATTCGGGGTTGGCGGCGGCGGGGAATACGGGATGTTATGCAGCACACAAGCAGCTTAAACGAAGAGTGAATATCCGCATCAAGCATATCTATCTTTCGCCCGGCCATAACTATTTCGGCCACTATGGAAAAGCGCCCGGGGAGCATCCGATGGTGGAATGCGAGCGGGTTCGCGTGGTTGCCGGGCGCGGGATCGAAGGGGACCGCTTTTTCGACTTCAAGGCGGATTACAAGGGGCAGATCACTTTTTTCGCGCACGAGACATGGGAAGGGCTGTGCGCGCAGTTGGATGTTTGGGATAAACCGCCGTCCGTCTTTCGGCGCAACGTCATCACTCGCGGCGTGGACCTGAATGAATGGATCGGCACGGAGTTTAGCATCCAAGGAGTGCGATTCTTCGGCACACAGGAAAGCGCGCCCTGTGAGTGGATGGACACCGCCTTCGCACCAGGGGCGGAAGCGGCGCTCGCCGGACGGGGCGGCCTCCGCGCGCGAATCCTGACGGATGGGGAACTGCGCGTGGACGGATAGCGGAAAAAATCGAGCGGCAGCGGTCCCGCGGTTTCTCCCGGCTCGACGCCCGGCCCCGAATGCAATAGCCACGGCGTGATGTCGAAACCGTTTGCGGCCATTATCTATGCGCTGATCCTCGCATTTTTTGGCGCGTTTTTTTTGTGGCCCATTAGCCAGACACTGAGCGGCGCGCTTTGGGATGCGGATGGAAAGTTCACGCTCGACTACGTCCTCGAAGTCTTTCGCAACGAAATCTACGTCGAGGGGCTCCGCAATGCCCTGCTCCTCGGCGCGGCCTCGACGGTGGTGACGATTCTCATCGCGCTTCCGCTGGCGGTGCTCGCCGATCGCTTCGATTTTCCCGCGAAGAAAGTGCTCACGGCGCTGATCCTCGTGCCGATGATTCTGCCGCCTTTTGTGGGTGCCATTGGCATCCGGCAAATGCTTGGCGGTTTCGGGTCGGTGAATTCAGCGCTGCAAGCGATCGGCCTGCTCGATCCGGACGGCACGATCGACTGGCTTGGGCAGGGGCGGTTTTGGGGCATTGTGCTGCTGAATGCGCTGCACCTTTACCCGATCCTTTATCTAAACCTCACCGCGGCGCTCGCGAACGTCGATCCCGCGATGGGTGAAGCGGCGGAGAATCTCGGCTGCACGGGATGGCGCAAATTTTGGCGAATCACTCTGCCGCTCATGATGCCCGGCCTTTTCGCTGGCGGCACTATCGTCTTCATCTTTGCATTTACGGAACTCGGCGTGCCGCTGATTTTCGATTACACGCGCGTCACGAGTGTGCAGATTTTTTACGGCATCAAAGAGATCGCGGGCAACCCCTTCCCTTTCGCGCTGGTGGTGGTGATGCTCGTCTCGACGGTGCTGCTGTATCTCGCGAGCAAATTTCTCTTTGGAAGCCATGGGCACGCCATGATGGCGAAAGCGACGGTCTCGGGCGGGGCGCACGCCGCGGGCGGGTGGCGCGGGTGGGCGTGCGCCGCATTGTTTGGCGGGATCACTGCGGTGGCGCTGCTGCCACACCTCGGCGTGCTGCTGGTGAGCTTTTCGGGCGAATGGTACCGCACCGTGCTTCCCGCGCAGTGGACCACGGCGCATTATGAGGCCGCGCTCGGGCATTATCTTACCGTGCCGTCGATCACGAATTCGCTGAAATACGCGAGTGCCGCGACTCTGATCGATCTCTTTCTCGGGCTGGCCATCGCCTATATCGTGGTGCGCACGCGGCTGCCGGGCCGCGCCTTTCTCGATGCGCTGGCCATGCTGCCGCTGGCGGTGCCCGGCCTCGTGCTCGCTTTTGGCTACATCTCGATGACGCAGGATCACAGTCTGGGCAAACTGGCCGCGCTGCTGTGCGCGCCCATCGGCTGGTTCGATGCGGAGACTGGCGCTGCCGCAGCGCAGGGCACCTTGGAATTCCTGAGCGCGCATTTTTCGCCGGGGCGCGATCCCACGCTGCTGCTCATCATCGCCTACAGCGTCCGGCGGCTCCCGTACATCGTGCGGAGCGCAGTGGCTGGCCTCCAGCAGACGAGCGTGACGCTCGAAGAAGCCGCGCAGAATCTGGGCTGCCCACCGGTGAGGACGCTGCGGCGCATCACGCTGCCGCTCATCGCGGCGAATCTCATCGCGGGCGCGCTCCTGGCTTTTTCCTTCGCGATGCTCGAGGTGAGCGATTCGCTGATCCTCGCGCAGCGCCAGCAGCACTACCCGATCACGAAAGCGATCTACGAACTCTTTCAACTGCTCGGCGAAGGCCGCTTCGTGGCCAGCGCGCTCGGCGTGTGGGCGATGGTGTTTCTCGGGATCACGATCTTCACGGCAAGCCGCATCCTCGGCAAAAAGCTGGGAGCACTCTTCCGCGCCTAGGCAGCCCAGCGCCGGATCGCGCAGTGGGCAAAATTTTCAAAAAAAGCAGTTGCCCGGGGGACCCTGGCACATACCCTCCCCGCCTCCCAAATGGAGCCTTAGCTCAATCGGTTAGAGCGCTGCCCTGTCACGGCAGAGGTTGCGGGTTCGAGTCCCGTAGGCTCCGCCACTTTGCATAAATCGCGAAGTGGCCAGTCCTAAAGTGCTTATGCAGAATAAGCCGCTGTTGAAAATTTTTGGCTGTAGATTTTCGTGACTGATTCGTGACCAGCGCGCCTCGCTCAGCCGTTTTATTCGTTTCACTGGCTTCGGTGCTTCATTCGCAGCACATCGATGCAAGGCCAACTCGCCCCAAACTCAGCCGCCTTTCTCAGACACGCAGTGACGGGGCCTAGGTGCGCCACCGCTCGGCACGCCTCACCCGACTACCTGCGACTCGATCGAATCAAATTTCAGAATCTTGATTCGTGTGTTCAAATGCGTAAACACCGCCTCAGCACCATGAGATACCTCCTGATTCCAGCGGTCTGTCTTTCGTCGGCATTCTCGGCGTGGTCTGCCCCGCTCTTGAAAGAAGAATCCACGCAGCAGGCGGCTTTGGTCGCAAAGCTTGAAAAGAGCGATCCCAAGGATCCACGCCTGTTTTTCTTGAGGTCCCAACAGGAGATTCTGGATAGGCTTGCCGAAAAGTATGATAAGCGAACCGATGCGGATGCCATTTGGCTGAAGGAGGTCGTTCACCTGTTCATGGCCGCCCTGCACCGGGCTTTTGAGGGAAAAATCGATGACAAGAAGCTGGATGGGACGTGGCCAGACGTCGCGTCGGGCAAACTCGCCGGTGGATGGTGGCGCGTTGCGCTCGACAGTTCGGCAAAGGCGCCGTTCCATCTTGCAGGCCCCTTTCCCAAGCCCAGCAAAGAGGATATTGCGGCGTTTCCGCTGATGCTTGCGCACATATGGTACGATCTGCGTGTTGCAATGATCACGCATGGCCCGGGAACCGATCCCATGTGGAAGGAGGTAGAAGAGATCATTAAAGCTGTGTGGTCGGACAAGAAAGAGCTGCCGCGATCCATGGTCGATGGACAGATCGCCGCAGCGGGAGTCTTCCCATCCCTCAAGCCCTTCAACCCCATCGAACTGCGAAACACGGTCCGCGGCCAGGTGATCGCATTCTTAAAAACCAAAGGCAAAAACGGGCCAACTACGGGCTTGCAGGAGAAATCCACTCCACCTGCGGAGGCATTTCCTGTTTTTGGAAAATGACGACAACGCCCCTATAAAGGCGCTCGATGGTCAGACAATATCCGTCATGACCGATCGGATGTCGTCCAATGTGCCTGCCGCTGCATTCATACCGATTCCCGTGGTGTCCAGTGCTGCGTCGATCCCTTCCGTAAGGGTCGTTACGTCATCTCCTAACCCTGTGATCTCTTCCACGAGCTTCTCGTAGGCGTCTTTGACTTCCGTCACGTTCTTGGTCCAGTTCTCCCCAAACGAATCGAGTTGCTCCATAAGTTCCGCGGTCCTCTCATGCGCCGTCTCGACGACGGCCGCGAATCTCTCATCAACTGATTCTACCAGTTTCGTGCATGTTTCACTGACGGAGTCGAGTGTCTCCTCGCAACGCTCCTGAATCACTTCAAGAACGTCTTCCTCAAGAAATCCCCTCAGCTCCTCTGCCTCAGTCTCCAACGCAGAACCGGCCTCTCCAAAGATCTGGCCCGATTCCTCGCGAAGAGATTCCGCAGCATCCTCCACGACGCTATCCAACTCCTTCCAGGTTGCGTTTATCAGCTCATTCAGACCTTCACGAACTTCGGTCAAGCGCTGAGGCAAGTCTGTCGTCGCTTGCTCCAGTCGATCCAAATCCCCAAAGAGTCCTGCCAGCCGTTCGCCGATTTCTGTGTTCGCAGCGCCAAGCGCGGCGGTTAAGCCTTCCATTTCCCCCACCAGCGCTTCGGCCTGCTGAACGACCATTGTGCGCCTTTCCATGCACGCAGCGGCACGGTCGCGAATGTCTTGCCATGCCGCGGTTTCGACCTCTATTTCGCGTCTTAAGGTTTCAAAATCCATGGCTGGCGGTTAAATGGAAATTCCTACGGTTCCTGAGAGTCCCCGGACCCTGTCCAGTTCGTTAAGCACCGGTGCGAATGCCGTGCGCAACAAATCAAGCGCCTGCTCCGACGTCTGCCTGCTGCTCTGTGCGGCATCACTGCCGTTGATGATGGTGTCACGGAAATCATCGAGCCCGGTCTGAAGGTGGTCCATCATGACATTGATCTCTTCATTGAGTTCTGAAATCCATTCACCCGTAACCTGCTCCGCTTTGTCAGGGAGAATCTTTTCGACGATTTCCTCGATCAGCTTTTCGATGCGTTCCACGCATTCATCCTGCATCTCGGTGATTGGGCTGAGCACCTTCTCCGCGATGTGCTCCGTGATTTGCTGCTGGAACTCCTCAAAGCGGGCAACCGTTGACTCCAGAGCTTCTTCCATAACTTCCACAAGGTCATCCACACTCACAGATGCGCCGGTTAAGGTGTCATCCACGGCCTGCTTCGCATTATCCCGCGTCTCCTCCCATCCTCCAAGGTCTGTTTCCATGGTTTGAAGAGCGACATCAACTTCGTTTCCGGCCTCATCCAGTTGCGCAACAATTGCCTGCGTGCGCGCCTCAAGAGCATGGCATTGCTGGGTGAGCGCAGCCGCTTGAGGGGCGGCGGCTTGCAGAACTGATCCGATCTGCTCCTGAAGGGACTGGCGTGCTTCTTCCAACCTGGTCTCGATTTCGGTGTCAAATTCGCGGAGAAGCTCCAATGCGCCCCCAGCTGTCGCGGACAACCGCGACAGCAATGCGTCCAATTCCTGTTTCTGTGCATCCGTCATGTTCAGAATCCCATCCGAAGGATCTCCAAAGCCTTTTTGATAGAGGACGCAACCACGCGGACGACCATGAGTTGCGGCAGAATCGGTGACAGGGCGGAGGTGATCTGTACCTGCATCTGACTGGTCAGAATGCCGTCCATCACCTCCTGCTCCAAGCGATCGAGGGCGGCATCCTTTGTCTTCTGGGCTTCTTCCTTGAGCCGTTCCGTCAATTCCTGCTCGGCCCGGTCTTTCAACTCGTCCAAGGCCTCCTGCACCTCCGTCCTGACGGTGTCCGCGACATCCTCAAATCGGCTCACCTGCTCTTCGACCACCTTCTCGAGCTTGTCCTTCCACCCTTCGGTGGCCTCGTGCACTGCATCTTTCCAGAACTCTTCGGCGTGCTCTACCAGTCCTTCATGGAGTTCGACGATTCGCTCCCGCAATTCCTCCCATTTTTCCCGCAGCCGGTCGGGCAGCTCCGTGCCAATGTCGTCCAAACGCCCCATAAGATCAGCATGGTCATCCCGGAAGCCGTCGTGGAGCGCGACCACTTTTTCTGCTAGGCCAGTCACGCGGCTGTCATATCTCAACACTCCATCCAGCGCTGATTCCAAAGTCGATGCCGCGATCTGAAGTTTGCCCAAGGCCTGCCCGAGCTCGCCAAATGCGTCGCCGTCATCATCCCCGGCACCATCAAGCTGGGTCACGGCGCCTCCCCCGCCTCCTGCACCTCCTCCAGCCGTGGATGCATTGACCAGTTGAAGAACCTCCGCCTTCCGCAGAATGTCAGTGAGGCTCGATAGCGAGTTGATCCCTGTGGTCACTGGGTCACATGATTTGTCTGGCCACATCCAGAACGGGTTTTACTGCCTCCACCGCGTCCATCAGGACCTTCGTTTTGTCGCGAATCACCCCGACGGCGGAGGTTAGCTTGCTGATTTGATCCACTCCGTTTTCCTTCAAGGTCTTCACACCTTCGACCAGTGCTTCGCCCTGCTCCTTCACGCCATCTGGAAGGGCGTTCATGAAGTGCTCCTCCAGCATTTCGCTGGAGGAATCTTGGAGTTCCTCCACGCGCTCCAAAAACTCCTCGGCATTCTCCTGATATTCTTCCGCCAAACTCGTGACAAGGCCATTCACCTTGTCGAGTTCTGCGATGGTGGCTTCACGAAATGAGCCACTCAGATCCTGCAATGTTTCGCGAATTTCATCGGAGGCATCGTTCATGGCACTGATTGCCTCATCCCGCCATCCACCTAACTCCCTGACGCCCTCTTCGGCCTTTTGTCTCACGTCGGTCAAGTCCAGGGGGTGTTTCAGTTGTGCAATGACGAGGTCGATCGAGTTCGTGACGCCGGCGGAGAACTGTCCGAGCAGCAATTTCGCCTTGGTTCTCACTGCCAGTGCTTCGGCGAAGAGCATTTCGAGATTATCCAGCGCCTTGGCGGCGAACTTGATTTGTTCGTCAACATGCGCACGAGCAGCCTTGGAGCGCTGAAGTTCCGATACTAGCGCAGCAATGAAGACCGCATCGGCTTCCTCGCTCATATCACGTTCGAGATTGGATGGGAGAGTGGAACCAAACACCTCCATCGAGAAGGCGGCGCAGTTGGGACCGGAGCTTGAACTCCGCTCCCGCTCCGGACTTGTCTGTCCATCGCAGCAGGTAAACGCCCGGTTTTATCATGGAAAGGTCGGCGCCATCTTTGGTCCCTTCATGCGTGATGGGGAAATAGCCGTCCCTATACGGACAAGTGAGCTGAATGGAGCCATCCTCCAGAGTAGCATACTCTAGGGTCAGATCGGGTCTGCCTTGCCACTCTGCCACGGTGGCCTTGAAGTTGAGCGTTGTCGGATGTGAGTCTGAGTCCGCATGTTTGATAACAACGCTGAAGGTGCGCCTTTCCTTGAGTCGGAGTGTTCCTTTCGGTTGGTAGCTTCCTTCCGTTTCGCTCTTAGGTTCCGATTCACCGGCAGTGCTGGGGGCGGGGACCTGTGGTTTTGATGCGTCCGCGTCAGAAGAAGCAGACACTGTCAGCCTAGTCCAGTCTTGGCGATCTACATTCTTGAAGCCAGCATGCTCCGTGTTCTTGCATTTCGCGGAATCGAGAACCCACGTCACAGCCCTGTGTTCAATGCATGAGTGTTCGGTATCTTTCGCGCGGTTGCGTCCTTGTTGAAGCAATTGGAGAAGGCCGGTTGATAACGTTTCTCCGTCGTTCGCTGGATCAGGCGATTCTTTGCCCACAAATCCTCTGCGGATGCATTGATGTAGTGCCAGTGATCCGATCAGAAGAAAAAAGTTCGAAGTCTGGCCTACGCCCGTCGCCTTACTACACAGCAGAGCTCTGCCAGTTGCGGAAGCCGAAGCGCCTAAGGACGAGGTAACCTCTGCGGCAATCTGGCCTTCCAAAGCTACGTCCTGTGGGAATTTGAACTGGAAACCGCGTGCAACTTTTGGGGACATTCTGGGATATAAACGGAACTCATTCTTGGCACGCTCTTGTGATTCATCGGCACGGTTTGCCTTAACGAGATCCAAGGCAAAGTTCGGACGACCATGAACCCTCTGATCGATCTCGAAGCCCGTGGAAATCGTGGCGAAAGACCACTCCGTGAGAGGCTTCTTCAACGTTGCCCAATACCCCGCTGGCGGATCGTTTTGGCACGTGCGTCCGTCGAAAAACATCGAACTGAAGCCCTTCCTCCAGAGAACGCACGCGGCCGAGAATATGCCGTCTGCCCCGATTTGCTGCGGGAAGGCATCCGTAGTTCTAACGGCCACTTCGTGTGCGTCGCCGAGGCAGAACGTGAACTCCCAGTCTGCCAGTTTTGAAATCAAGCTCAGTGCCTTTCTGCAATCGTCTTTTTGTTTCTCTGCAAAAAAGGGGATAGCCACCAAGATCTCGTTTACCGCCTTGTCCTTGTCCTGCTTCTCGATGCAGGTATGCAGCAATGAGGCAAGGTAGGGCGCCAAAAGCTCTAGGCCCGCCTCAAGCGCCTCCCTTAAACCAATGACCTCAAGACTAGACCCCTCCTTTTGAGTGTCTTTCAGCGATACGGCCAGTTCCACAGGGCACTCCCCTAAACGACTTACAACCGCAAAGATGGAGTCTACTCTCTGCGACACAGGTTTGCTCAAGGGGTTGTCGCGATCCGCGGTAGATCCCTCAGTTTTCGCGTTCGGAACGTGAGACGCTTTCGTATCTCGGTGTGGCGGGAGCACCGGAAAAAGCACCTCGCTTGAGAATGCGAAAATATCTCCAACGGTTGTCCAATTAAGGTCCTTTCCTTGCTCCGCTTTCTGCGAGGAACAGGCGAAGTCGTCGATAAAAACAGCTAGGCGCACGCTCATTGGGTCGGAAGTCTAGATGGCTTGAAACGTCGCATCGCGCAGCTTGAGGGAGACGGCTCTTAGCTTTTCTGCCTCCTTGTCCAAACCATCTAGAAGTTTAAGGCGAGCCTTAAAGAGGTTGGCCCGTGCTTCGGCCTTCGCCTTTTGCTGTTCGAAGGTATCCTGCGCTGCGGTATCCTTGTCCTCAAGGCGCATACGCAGAGAACGAACGAACCGCTCGATCCAGGCGTAAAGAAGGTTCTTGTCCTGAGCCGTCTCCTTTTTGGCGGAGTCATCCAGGAGGCGTTCGGCGTTGGCGAGCACCTTTTGCTCCGCCTGCCGCCTTGCAGCACCTAGGGCAATTTCATGTTTGTTTCGCAGATCCCTGTAAGCCAGCCAGCCAAACCACATGAGTGCCGCGACCAAAGCCGTGCAGGTGGCAACAGCTCCCCACGGCCTAACACTGCGCAAGCCGGTCTCCGCCACATGCGGTTCCCGCTCCAAAGCCTCGCCCTTCTGCTTGGCATCGAGCGCGCGATCACTGGGGGCCAACAACAGGGCCAGTGGCGAGGCATCGAACCATGGCGTGTTGTCGTTCCAAACCGTCTGATCTCCACGCAGGAAGTTGATGACCCGGCGTTTGACATGCTCCTTATCGCTGGCGGTTGCGGCATCCTCGTAGGCGGGAACCAAGCCCTGCCAATGGGCACCGGTTCCCCAAATCGCCAAGCCAAATATAACGGTCGCCGCGCCGATCCATTTGAAAGTTCCCGAAAGCTGCCACAGCATGACGAATCCGGCGGCCATCAGCATCAAGCTCAGCCGGCACTCCAACATCATCAGTACCCAGACCGCCAGCACGCAAAGGGCAAGCCTCAGCAACCGCCTCGATATTTCAAGGTCATTGCCGGTGGTGGCGGCGCCCGCCGCGAAACATCCGACCAGAATGAGGCAGACAATACAAGAAGCCCAATAGTGCCACGACCGATTTGTCCAGAGCGGTGATTTTGCCAGGTTGCTTTGAGTGAGTTCCGCAGTATTCGCGACTGACGGGGATGGCGACGCAGTGGAGGGGGTCCGAATACCACCAAACAAGGCTGCGCCACTTTCCTGCGAGGCCACGATGCGACCTGCCGCATCCGCGCCGCTCTCCACCTCAGCGAGGGTCTTTATAGCCCGCAGATAAACCTGAAAAGCATCGTTCCCAGCATTGCCGTTGAGCGCGGCAGCCTGCGTAAGAACGCGGGCCAGATAATCTAATATATCGAGGTCGTCAGCGCTGAATGCGGTAGTGAAGGTGGCTGTATTGTTCCCCAAGTTTGAGGTGACAGCCGTGACCGTCAGAGCGGTTTTGAGGTTCCTCAGCAGCCGACGAGAACTTTCCGCCTGAATCGCAGGCCAAATGGTGCGAGCATCTTGAGTCACCTGACGTGATATTAGGGTTGGTTCGTCTTGTGTAGCTGGAGCGTTTAGAGTTGGGGACGCCTGAGCACCCTTTGTGAGAGCATCGATCAGGTCCTTCAATTCATTGCGCATCGGGTCCGCCTTCGTTTTGCCTTTCCATGCGCCGTCGAACCGCTTTTTCAATTCGTTCGCGTGATCCAGCATGGCCTTCTCCAAGAAAAGCCTTGTGCCTCCATCGACTTGATCCGCTGTTTCGTAACTCGTAACCAGCGTTTCGAGTGCCGCAGGGGCAGGGGCCGGTGAGGCTGCTTTCCCCGTTTCAAGAGCAGCTTTAGGCGCAATCGAAACCGCCACGAGTCTAGTCATAAGCGCCCGGTGATCGACGATTAGCTTCTCGTTGTCCGAGATCTGTTTTTCCTCAGGGGAAAGATTGCGATCCATCCAAATCCCAGCGGACCGAAGTTTCTCCGCGAGAACAAAGGCGGCAGCCTCCCTCATAGGATGGAATCCATTTCTCCACGCCGAATCGCAAATGGCTTTAACCGCCGCTTCGTCCAGAGGTTTTGAATCGGCTGTTAAAACAAGCAAGTCTTGATAAAATCTCTTGAACCTCTCAAAATTGGACTGCCACCTTTCAAGATTAGCCAATTCCCCCTGAAGGGTCGAAAGCTCACCATTGAGCTTTGGCACACGCTCCGCCGGAGCTAGAGAAATCTTCGCTTGTAGAGCCGGTATCGTGGTTTCCCTTAGTTCTTCGATTCTCTTTCCGACATCTGTTTTAAGCTGATTTTGCGCTTGGATGTCGCCAAAGCTCGTCGGTTGAGCCTTAAGGAGATCCTTCACCGCCGATTCGTTGGTAAAGCTTCGGCCAGTGTTGTCGAGGTTGGGCGGAGCACCAAAGGTAAACGAAGGAACAGGGGGCGGAGTGGCTGGAGGGGTAGCCGGGGTGGCAGGGACTGTTGCAGGAGACGGCACCTGTAAAAGCGGGTATTGCCTCCTCCATTCCATGCAGGCGTAAACCGGCAGATCCGGATAATAGGCTACGGCTTGGAACCCCGTGTTCTGGAGCGCTTCCACCCGCGCCGGCGCGGCATACTTGTCCATTCCTGCAGGAACCCAACGCCCGAACCACAGCACCGCCAAGAAAACGGAAATGACAATCGGCGGTAGAACCAGCCACTTTTTACCCCGTATGCTCCAAGCCGCCCAAAACGCAATCCAACTCGCGCCCAAGATGCCTGTCACCAAGACATACATCCACAGGACATCGGGAGACAGTTCGAGATCGTTGGACTTGAAGAGCGCCTTTAGTGGATTGGGAATCCCGAGAATCATCAACGGCGCGAATATGGCCAAGAGGGGTCCCAAGAGCTTCATGGGGGCGGTGGCAGCCTCCTTGAGCAAACCACCCAGTCGAGGGAAGGCACCTTTCAACACAGGATCCTCTGGAACCTTGTATACACCCTCCCCGAGGTTATCCACGGGCTGCGCTGCCTTGCCGAAAAGCGCATCCTTTTCCGCGATGAGCGCGGACCAAAAGCCGCCAGGGGATTTTTCACGAGATCCCGTTTCTTGCCGTGTATCCGGGAAACTTTGGTTTAATTGATCGCTACCTGGGATCCGGATCATTACGCGAACATTCTCGGGAACTGGGACGAGATCTCGCGTTAACTCTGGTCCGGACTGCTCCGGAATACCGGAATCTTCCATATCGAAAGCCTTGAGTTCATCGGCGAGGAAAGGAATTTCTATTTCCTCCTTCTCCACGAGCTTGCTGCTGATGTTCTGCCGGGCCGCGGCCGGCTCGACAGGCTTGAGTTGCCGAGCGATTTCGTCTTTCAGCTTGTAGACGGCAATGCCTTTCTCACCGGAACCGCCTGCGAGCTCGAGCAGTTTCATTCGGTCCACCGCAAGACGCTCCTTGAGTTCCTTGAGCTTGGTTTGACGATTCTCCTCCCTCCATGCGAGAAGAACGCCACCCTCGGCTTCAAGTCGGGCCTGAAGCTCTTTGAGTGGCTTGTCCGACTCCACGGGTTTTGCCTCGGCTCCATCGATATTTGTTCCAACCCATGCGGCTGTCTCCTCGATTCGCCGCTGCTCCAAGGCGCAGCGCTCCAGCAGCGTGGCGAAGATCCATACTGCACGGTTGAGACCAAGAATGTGAACGACGTGCGGAGGAATGGCGCTGGGGAGGATCGGTGTTTCCGTGTCCGCGGCCCATCTCTCGATCATCTTGACCATTTCTTGCTCAGAACCAGCGGCCGCGGAAACGGCCTGAGCTCCCAAGGCGCATTCCTCAAGCGCCCGGCGCAGGGACTCATGATACTCCGCGTCCTTCGGTAGTGAGATCTCCACAAACGGGTTCACCCAATCGTCCGCCAGTATCTGGAAGTTCGAAACGCTCCAATAAACGTCGTCCCCTCTCTTTTCCCCACCGTGGCCCGCTCCCTTTTCCAATGCCACAGTGCAACGCCCATCACTTCCCGAGGGTTCCGCATCAAACTTCAACAGGATTCGTTCGAGGAGATCTTTGCCCGCGGTCAACATGGGGCCGGGAGTTCCTTCACTGCGAAAGTGCTCCAGCAAGGCGCGCACCTCGACCAGCCTCTTGCGAACCTCATTTTTCGCCTCAGCAACCTTGGGCGGAGAGAGAGCATGCTCCAGCCGTTTCTTTTCGGCGTCGCCTTCTGTGCGGGCCACGGCGACAGCCATCTTAAGTCTCGCGTCATCGTCGTCGCCGATCCCGAGTGCCGCATAGCGACTTGCGAGATCCTTCACTGCAATTTCCAGCTTCGCATCCAACTTGTCCGTGAGCTTCTTTTTGTCGCTGTCCTTCAATTCGCCATAAGCAACCAGCGCCTCTGCCTCGGCGGTTTGAATCGGAGGGACTGCCTGCACATCCTTCAGCAGTTTTTGCTTGAGTTTGTTCTTTGCGATCTTTTCGGCCCATTTCTCGCGCTCTACTTTTTCAATCCCGCTGAGATCGAACGTCTCAAGCCATCTGTCCCACTGGGCAATATCTGCTTTAAGATCGCCCCGGACGGACGGCGGCAGGGATTTGACATCAAATCCGGCATCAAGCAGCGCTTGCAGCAACTGGTCTTTCTGAACGGGAGCGTCGGGCATGTTTGGCGAGTTTTGACAATCGGAAAGCCGATAGTCCACGCGATTTTGTTGCCAGAGGCTCGCTGAACCTTAGCCCCAATTCTGTTCTAAAGCGCGCTACGCGATTCGCCGGTCTGCTAGCACGGCGAAAGCGCTGCCTGAAGTGCCTCCGAAAGGAACCGCCTGATGGCTAAAAAAAGGGCTTGTTAAAAATTGCGAAGAATTCCGCTCACCCCATGCTGGATCAGCCACCATGCGGCTGATCCAGCGGGGGTGACGAAATGCCCTCAGCGGCGTCACACGGCGATCTTCCGCTCCCGCCGCTCGAGCGCCGGCGTCGTGGCGGGTCGAGTGCGGCCTTTAGTCCAGGTGCGCAGGGCACCGATCTGTTCGGCCATGAACTTCGAGAGCGGCACGAATTCCGTGAGGACTTCGCCGATGGTGAGGTCGGTGGGTTCATCACCGCGGTCGAAGGCGCGATACAGCGCTTCCACGAAGACCTGTTCGATTTCGGAGCCGGTGAATCCGTCGGTGACTTTCGCGAGTTGCGCGAGGTCGAAGGACTCCGGCTCGCGAGTGTATTTGGCGATCTGAATCTGCCAGATGCGTTCGCGTTCTTCGCGATTTGGCAGGTCGATAAAGAAGAGCTGATCCCAGCGGCCCACGCGGAGCAGTTCCGGCGGGAGTTGGCTGACGTCGTTGGCAGTCGCCACAATAAACACAGGAGCTTTTTTCTCCTGCATCCAAGACAGCAGGCTGCCGAAGACGCGGGCGGACGTGCCGCCGTCGGTGGAGCCGGAGCTTTTGCTGCCGCTCAGACCCTTCTCGAATTCATCGAGCCAGAGCACGCACGGAGCGATGGCCTCGGCAGTCTGGATGACGGAGCGCAGGTTGGATTCCGACTGGCCGACGATCCCGGCGAAGATGCGCCCAGCGTCGAGCCGCAGGAGCGGCACGCCGAAAACGCTGGCCGTCGCCTTTGCCGTCAGCGACTTGCCGCAACCGGGGATACCGAGCATGAGCACGCCCTTGGGTGTGGGCAGGCCGTATTCGGCGGCACGCGGCGTGAACGCCTCGCGCCGCTTGAGCAGCCAGTTCTTCAGCACGTCGAGTCCGCCGATGGTATCGAGCGATTCGTTTGTTTCGATCAGCTCGAGCAGGCCATTCTTTTTCACCGCCTGCGCTTTCTCCCGGGCGATGATCGCCGGATCGAGCGCGCCCGATTCCACGAGGGAAAGCGCGTAGGCATTCTCGGCTTCGTTCGTCGTCATGCCGCGTGCGGCATCTAGCAGCGTGGTGGCCGCATTGCCGTCCGGCGCGGTCAGGCGCTGGCGGCGTCCCTTGGTCATCGTCTCGTTGTGCGAGGCGACGATGCCATCCATGACTACGCGCAGTTGTTCGCGGTCGGGGAGCGCGAACTCGACGATGGCGATTTCGCGTTCCAGCTCGGGCGGCAGGGTCAGACGACAGCCTAGCACGGCAATGGTTCGGCCTTTGGTGCGCGCTTCGTGGATCACGTCCTTCAGCTTCCGAACGAGCACGGGATTCGGCTCGTCGAGGAACTGATGAAAATCCCGCAAGAGCAGGATCGAGTTTTCGGGAAGCTCGCCGACCAGGGCGAGCACCTCCAATGGCTCGCCGCAATCGCGAACGGTGCCTTTGCCCGTGTCGATCAACCCTTCGGTGACCGACCAAGCGTAAAGCGCGTGGTTCAATTCAGTGGCGACGGCTTTCAGCTCCGCCTCCACGCGCTGCTCCTCGTGACTGACGAGGTAAAGGCCAGCGTAACCGGCCCGGATGTATCGGGTGATTTTCTCCCGCATGATGTTTCTCCTTTCGTTATTGGTTGAAGTGCCGGTGCTCCCACTCGAGGCAGGCCGTCCGCGACGGATCGGCGAACAGCAGGTGACCGGCGCGGTCGCGCACCTCCCACTTCTGGGAAGTGTCGTTGAACTCGATGCTGGTCAGCCGCTCGACACGGAGCGCACCGATTTCGGCGAGCGGGATTGTCTCGGTGTAGAGACCAGTGACGATCCCGCCCGGTGCCACGGTCAGGACGTTCATTGTCCCAGCCGTTGCTGCGCAGTCCGGCGGCTGCGCTGATGGTATTCGGGTTTCTTGGTGCGGGCGGCGACGGTTCCGAGCGCTTCTTCGAGGAAGCGCGTGGCCTGTTCGCAATCCGCGCCGTGGAAGGCCACGGCTTCGATGCGAATGTCGCCCGCCGGGCCGACGACGATCTCGATGGTGCGCTGGGTTTTCACCAGGCACCTCCGATCACGAGCTTGATGGCACCGTTCGCCGCCGCTTTGCGCTGCACGGAATGTCCGCGTTTGCGCGCCTCGGCGGTGGCTTTGTGAATGGCGTAGAGCTGCAGGAGCCGGCCAAAATCTGGGCCGACTTCCTTCGCCACATGGCCGTCCCACCAATCGGTCGTGAGACCGAAGGTGCCGTCTGGCTGCCGGTTCACGGCAATGTCATACGGGCCTTTAAGCCGGATGACGTGTTCGCCGCGCACGGTGTTGCTGGCGTAGCCCCGCGCCGTCGCGTTGGCAACGACGCTGAGGCCGAGTTCCCCGCACGCGCTGGTGAGCGCCGCGAGGTCTTTGATCTGGGTGGTAATGGTCGCGAAATGACTCATCG
>Ga0224723_1001128_pt1 | contig 16766 bp, 15 predicted proteins | sample Balambano_FR2_Me_FD_161647 | JGI IMG/M metagenome (GOLD analysis project Ga0224723, IMG submission 161647) | Freshwater sediment microbial communities from Lake Towuti, South Sulawesi, Indonesia - Balambano_FR2_MetaG | ecosystem: Environmental > Aquatic > Freshwater > Lake > Sediment | place...
GGGTTGGGTCAGGGTGAGTTGGTTCCAACCCATGTGGGGAATGGTGATGCCCGGTTCCTGGCGAATTTTTTTGATGTGGCCCGCAATTAGCTCCAGCCCAGGTTCCTGGCCTTCGTCACTATAGTCAAATAGGAGTTGTAGACCCAGGCAAATCCCTAAAAAGGGCTTGCCGCTGGCGATTTGGTCTTTGATGGGCTGCACCAGGTCGCGCGATCGCAGGTGCCGCATGGCCGGGTCAAAGGCCCCATCGCCAGGCAACACTAGGGCATCGGCGGCGGCCAGGTCAGCGGCCAGGTCGGTAATCTGCGGCTCGGCCCCGGCAATGGCTAACCCCTTGCAGGCCGAGTGCAAGTTACCCATGTCGTAGTCAATCACGGCGATTTTAGCCATAGTGCCTCTGGGGTAGGGGACTGGTTTTATCGTACAGGGTAGGTTGGGGGGATTTTGGATTTTGAACTTTAGATTGGAAGGTGGTTGATTTATTTAGCATTGGCTTGAGTTAGGGGCTGGATGCGGCTAGTTGAGCCACGAACGCTTGGTGTTCTAAGGATTGCAGGTCCGTTTGCAAAACCGTCAACACCTGGGCCATATCTCCGGTGAGTATGGCGTTGACCGCTAGCCACAGCCCTGGAAACCGGGCGCTACGCAGAATGCCATCCCCATCCACAGACAGGCGTTGATAGGCGCCATCTGTGAGCGTGTACCAGTCGATTTGGTTTTCAAACACCTGCCAGACCAGGTATTCTGTTACCCCGTTGCGGCGGTAGGCTTGCTTTTTGTCCCCCAGGTCAAGGGCGGCACTGCTGGCGGCAATCTCAATCACCAGTTCGGGGGCACCCTCCAGATAGCCCTCGGCGGTGACGCGGGTCTGCCCTCCAGCGCTTTCGTCTATCAACAGTACGATATCGGGCTGGGGCTCGTTGTCGAGGTCAAGCTGAACGGTGGGTTCTATGCCTGACCGAGTACCTGGCGTAAAGGCGACATAGGTGCCCAACCAGGTATCCACTCGACTGTGGGGTTCAGCATGCTGCTGAAAGCGCAGGGGCGAGGCCACGTAGACGACTCCTTCAATCAATTCGGCTTTGGCTACCGGCGCAGCGGCATAGCGGCGCTCAAACTCAGGGCGCGTGAGGCGATCTCCGCTTTCTAACGGCGGAACTGGATTAGCGCCACCCACCTTAGAGGAACTGCGTTGATAGGTCGTCATAGGGCTAGGGATAGCAGGGATAGTTCTATGCTACAGGCGAACTTAGGGCTCCAGGTGGTAAGGTCTTCCTGACTTTTGCACATCCACGTTTGCGGCTAGCGCTGTTTCAAGCTGTGGCTTAGGTTGGCCAGCTATTCAGTATGCTGGTAGCAGGCTAGCCCCAGTGATGCCCATGCTTCAAACTGCCAAACGCACTTACACCATAGAAGAATATCTACAGTTGGACGTTAACTCAGAGGAACGTCATGAATTTTGGCATGGAGAAATCAGACCCATGACGGGGGGGACGCCCAACCATAACGACATCACCGGAAATTTGCTGATCGCTTTGAAATCTGCCCTGCGGGGAAAACCTTATCGCACGTTTATACTAGACCAACGACTGTGGATTCCAGATTGCAGTATCTACACCTACCCGGATGTGATGGTGGTACCCCAACCCCTGCAATTACAAATGGGACGGAGTGATACCGTGACCAATCCCTGCTTTATTGCTGAGGTGCTATCTAACTCAACAAAAAGTTACGACCGGGGGGATAAGTTTCTGGCCTATCGCACAATTCCAACGTTTCAGGAATATTTATTGATTGACCAGCACAGTATCCATGTGGAGCACCACGTTAAAACATCACCAAATCAATGGTTGCTTTCTGAGTACGATGCACTGGACATTACCCTTACCTTCAACACATTCGATTGCAAAGTCAACATTGCTGACCTTTACGACACTATTGATTTCGATATTTAAACCAGGTATCTCGTCGAGTGCTCAACTCAGAGAACGTTCGAGTTCACCCCTGCTACAGCCCCTGCTTTACTGAAAGGAATTTGGCAGGCGATATCGGTGAGGCTATACCAGTCGATTTGGTTTTCAAACACTTGCCAGACCAGGTACTCGGTTACGCCATTGCGGCGGTAGGCTTGCTTTTTGTCCCCCAGGTCAAGGGCGGCGCTGCTGGCGGCAATCTCAATCACCAGTTCGGGGGCACCCTCCAGATAGCCCTCGGCGGTGAGGCGGGTCTGCCCTCCAGCGCTTTCGTCTATCAGCATCACAATGTCGGGCTGGGGCTCGTTGTCGAGGTCGAGTTGAACCGTCGGTTCGATAGGGTTGGCAGAGTAGTTCTATGCTACAAGCGTATTTAGGCTCTGCAAAGTTGGGGGCTCAAGAAGTCAGGGGTCAGGAGATGGGGGCTTAATTCCACTCATGCTCATTCTTTGGGGCCACAGCTAAACTGAATTAAGGGCATCGCTTTTGTGAACTCAACCCATTGGTCAACTAGACTAGTCAGTTATTAAACATGGTGTAGCCATGAAATCAAAACGGTCTGGCCCGCCGCCAATTGCATATATTGCAGCTGTAGTGATGCTGTTAGGGTTGGGCAACTGGTGGCTTAACCGCTCTGGTTTGAACCCTCTACAAATAGGTAATGGGGCTGACGGTACTTTGCCATCTCCAACCAGCGGCTCCGATGCCACCACTGCCGATATCGAGCCAGGCACTCCACCCCCAACCACGGGCGCCTCCACACCTAATGGTGAGTGTGGTCTGGTGGCTGGGCAGCCCTGCGCGACCCTGGCCCAGGTGCCTGCGGTACCGGCGGGGAGTTTCAACTATGGCGGCTCCACGGTGTTTGCCTCACTCAGGCAGTCCTTTGTTACAGATGCTCTGGCGGTTGCCCACCCAACGTTTGAGCTGCGCTACACCGAACCTATTTCTGGCAAACCCGGTAGTGGCGAGGGCATTAAGATGTTGCTGGATGGCCAACTTAGCTTTGCCCAAAGCTCTCGTCCGCTAAGCGATGAGGAATATGCGTTGGCTCAAGGCCGCGGCTTTCAATTAAGGCAAATCCCCATTGCTACCGATGCCCTGGTCTTTTTTGTCAACCCTGAGCTGGTGTTGGCTACCCAGGGGTTAACCCTGGCCCAAGTTCAAGACATCTACAGCGGCAAAATTAAAAACTGGACGGAACTGGGTGGCCCAGATCTGGCGATTACCCCGTTCATCAGAACCGTAGAGGGGGGTGGCACTTTCTTTCAAGATGCGGTTCTGGCCGATGGCGATTTGGGCGACAACGTCCAGGAACTGCGGGATACCACCACCACCATTCAACGAGTGGCGTCTACTTCGGGTGCGATCGCCTACGCTACCGCGGCCCAGGCTTTAGGGCAACAAACTATTAAGGCCATGCCGCTACAGGGTAGTAATGGCGAATGGACACTACCTGCCGTAGCGGGCCGCCGAGACAGCGTTAACTACGAGGGTCTAGAGGATGGCAGTTACCCCCTGACTCGCCGACTGTTCGTCATCGTCCGTAAGGACGGCCTGGTGGATGAGCAGGCCGGGGTAGCCTATGCCAACCTGCTGCTCAGTCAGGAAGGCCAAGCCCTGGTTGAGCAGGCTGGGTTTATGCGGCTTTATTGAGGTCAATCCCACGATGGGGGCTAACCGCAGCGGCACATTGACTTATCTCCTTACAAGTCGTTACTGTGCTCCGGCCTTATAGAAGGGCCGCTTAACCACCAAAGCAGGGCGCTGCTGATCGCGAATGTCTACCGCCAAGGTTTGCCCGACTTTGGCCAGGGAACTGGGCACATAGGCCAGGGCAATGGGGATATTCAACGTGGGGGAGAGGGTGCCGCTGGTGACGGTGCCCACTGGTTTGCCATTGTGCATAACAGCATAGTCGTGGCGAGCGATGTAGCGCTCTGTTAGGGTTAACCCCACCAGCCGCCGAGTTACACCATCCCGTTTTTGCTGCTCCAGCACAGGCCGACCCATGAAGTCGCCTGTTTCATCTAGATGCACCAACCAGCCCAGACCGGCTTCTAGAGGGCTGGTGGTATCGTCAATATCCTGGCCATAGAGAGCCATAGCCGCCTCCAAGCGGAGGGTGTCTCTGGCTCCTAGGCCACAGGGAGTAACGCCTTCGTCCAGCAGTGCCTCCCAGAGGGCGACCCCTGTAGCCGCGTCGGTCATAATCTCAAAGCCGTCCTCGCCGGTATAGCCAGTACGGGCCAAGAAGGCCGACTGCCCTAGCACGGTGCTATCTACATGGCCAAAGCGACTGACCGCAGAGAGTTCCTCAGCGGTCAACCCTTGCAGAATACTGAGAGCCTGGGGGCCTTGCAAAGACAGCAGCACCCGCTCTCTGGAGTAATCTACTAAAGCGATGTCCGTGTCAGCCAGGTGTTCTAACAGCCAGGTTTTGTCTTTTTCCGTTGTGGCTGCATTAACGATGGCGACTACGGCTTCCAGGCTATCTCCATCGCGACGTTTGAGGTAAAGAATTAAATCGTCAATTATGCCGCCTTGGGGATTGAGCAACACTGTGTATTGGGCTTTGCCGGGTGCGAGCCGGGCCAGGTTAGAGGGCACCAATCGCTGCAAAGCCGCCAGCACATGGTTGCCCTGCAATTCAAATTTGCCCATGTGGGAAATATCAAACAGTCCTGCCTGAGTGCGCACGGCTTCATGTTCCTGCTTGATGCTACCGAACTGGACAGGCATATCCCATCCGGCAAATTCAGTCATGCGAGCGTGCAGGGCAATGCAGCGGGAATGAAGGGGGGTTTGTAAAAGCATAGAGGCCAGGTGAGAAGGTGGGGGAGTGGGCGGGTGGAGGAGCAATGCAATTGTGCTAATCCTTTGCGATAGCCATAATCCCCTATTTTGCTAGGGTAAACAACTTAGTAGTTTGCCGTTTGCCTTCAATCACCCATCCCTAATTCTTGATGAAACCACCCAAATCAGGCCGATAGCGGGCTACGAATCCGCCACGGCTATCGTAGATGGCCACCTGACGGTTGACCTGATGGCTAAAGGTAATAATTTGCTCAATCAACTGCTGCACGGCGGGGTTGAGTTCGTTGGTGAAGGCAAAGGTGCCATCGGCGGCTGGCGGCGTAATGGCCTGGCGTAGAGGTTCAGCGTACTGGCTGGTGAGAACCACTTGCACTTGGCTGGGGTCTTCTCGCACCGTGCAGGGAGTAACGTCTAGGGCACACATTTCGCCCAGCTTAGTAGTCAGACCTTGTAAGGCAACAGCTGTACGCAGGCGATTTTGCGCGTTAGTGAGGGCGGGTTGGTAGGTTTCTAACAACCGGGTTCCCTCAGCGGCCAAAATTGTATCGCTGGGAATTTGCTGGGCGCTGGCTACGGCCTGTTGCCAGTGCGAAACTGCCTGACCCCACTGGTTTTTGGCTTCCGAAGCCGCCGCCGCCCGAGCCGCCTGAACCGCCTGATCATAGTTGCGGGCACTGGCTTCCTCCAGGGTGGCCTGGTTAGTAGATCGCATCAACTGCTGTTGGTACACCTTAAGCTGCGCCTGCGCCTCGGCGTAGGCCATTGTGCCTTGCGGAACCAACGACAGTCCTTTGATGGCGGCCTGCCATTCCTTGGTGGCTAACTGCCATCCGGCTAGAGAGTTAGCCGTTTCCATGCGCTGTTGGGCTAGCTGGCCGGTTTGAATCGCAGTATTAAAGTTGGCTTCGGCTTCCTCTTCGGCAACAACGCGACGACCGATAGCACTGTGGTTTTCGCGATACTCATAGCGCTTTTTCTGAGCATAGTCAAACACCGGGCTGTCAGCCGGGATGGTCTCCAGCCGATCAATAGCCTGCTGCCAGAGCAGATGCACATTCACCCAGCGTTCTACCGGGTGGGGTGGGTTCTGGCTCAGGTTGGCTGCTTCGGCTGCGATATCCTGGGCCTGGACGACTGCGTTTAGGGCGATAATGCTGTCTTGATAGCGCTCTAAATCAACCTGAGCCGCCGGATAGTGGAATGACCAATTGGGAATTGGCGACACAATATCAATGGCAGCCTGGAGGTCAGACTGCGCGGCCTGTAGATCCTCCCCACTGGGGTTAGCCAACAGAGTGGCCTGGGCCAGGCCGTAGAATTCCTCGGCTTGGTCGATGCGATCGCAACTTCCCACTACACAAGGCCGGGTCAGCGCGTAGGCAAATAAGCCGCTGCCCAACAAAATCATGGCGGCTACGCCATAGCTCCAGTAGTAGCGCATAAACCGCAGCATCTGCTCACCCAGTTGCCGACCCTGCTGCGGCCACGACTGACTACTGGGTGGCTGAATGGCCGTAGATGGTAGGGCCAGGGCCGCATCGCTAAGAGAGGACTCTTCGCCCTTGGGAGATTCAGACTTGGCGTTGAGTAGGGGCTGCGCCCCTGGGTCAGTCGGCTCAGCCTCTGAACCAGCCTCGGTAAACTTTAGATAATTGGCGGCAGAGTCGTCAGAAGCAGCCTGATCCAGAGCTAGGGAACCCGATGCACTCGTCTGATCGGCTGGGAAGACAACCTTTGCAGCATCGTCAAGCCGCCAGGTAAAGGTATGCATAGCGTAGGGCTGGTGAACCGCAGCCAGTCTCAGGTAAATTCGCAGCGGCACAGACTCCACTTCTGCCCAGGCAGAATCGGCTAGTCCCAAGGCCGGCATAACATCAGCAACGGCAGCCTCAAGGAGCTTCAGCACCACATTGGGGTCGCTAACCTCAGGGGCATCATGCTGCGCCATAATCAGCAGTCGCCCGCCGTGTTCAACACAGCTAATCTCTAGCTCTGGCTCTACGTCTCTGATGTGTAGATAAGCTGTTAACCCCTGACTAAGGGCCTCAAGGCTAGCATAGGTGGGAGGTGGAGAAATAGCCATAGAGTGTGAATAGATGACGGTTTAGACAACAGAAGCTCCCAGTCGTCGCGTGGCTTCATTGATGGTATTAGCCGTGTTAACAATGGCGTTAGCCTTGTGAGTATGCTAGTGCAAGGTCGCCATTCTGGGACAATCAATTACAGTAACTAGCTCCAGCAAGTACAGAGAGTAAGGGTGAAGCGGTGGTCATTTTAATCGTGGAAGACGAAGCAGAAATTGCCCGTCTGATTCGGCTCTACCTGGAAAAAGAAGGCTTTACCTGTGAAGTTTGCGAAGACGGGGAAACCGCCCTACGCTATCAGCAAACCCTACAACCCGATTTGATCATTCTGGATGTGATGCTGCCCAAGCTAGATGGCCTGGAGGTCTGCGCCCGCATTCGCCAGGGACCAGGGGCGAAGGATCCCTACATTCTTATGCTTACGGCTCGCGGCGAAGAGATAGACCGCATCATTGGTCTGTCTACCGGCGCTGATGATTATCTGGTTAAACCCTTCAGCCCCCGCGAACTGGTGGCACGGGTAAGGGCGTTGCTGCGCCGCAGCCTGCGCCACGGCCAGGAGCCGATGGTGCAAACTTACCAAACCGCCCACTTTACTGTCGATTTGACCCAGCGCATTGCCCAACGCCATCTGTCCAACGCCGAGCCTGAACTACTAGACCTTACCCCTCTGGAATTTGACCTGCTGGCCACATTTATGAGCTACCCAGGCCGGGTTTGGAGCCGTCATCACCTGATTGAGAAGCTCTGGGGCGACGACTTTTTTGGCGATGAACGAGTCGTAGATACCCACATTGCCCGCCTGCGCAAGAAAGTCGAACCCGACTCATCTCAGCCGGTCTACGTCAAGACGGTGACAGGGGTAGGCTATCGGTTTGAGGATGAGCCGGTCTAGGCGTTAGCGCTCTTCCACAACCCCCTACGCTACTGAATTTCGCTACCCAGGCGCCAGCCTTGAGCCAGAACGCCAGGATGCAGAGGAAGCTCTAGAAATGGCCGCTGTGGTCTTAACTTCGTAACTCAGCAGTTACCGCAGCAACCGGGGTTGTAGACCCATGATTATTCTTTCTGCTGCTGCCGTAGGTGTTCACTCATAGCTCTACTCCTGGAGTTCCGAGATCGCCTGAATTAAGACCTCTGGTTCAATCGGTTTGACAATATGTCGTTGAAAGCCTGCTGCCATTGCCTGCTGATAGTCAATTTCCCCGGCATAGGCAGTCAGGGCGATCGCAGGAATTGTTCCCCCCTGTTCGGCTGGCAGAGTTCTAATCTGTCGCAACAACATATAACCATCCACATCGGGCATCCCGATATCGCTCAACAGCACACTTGGCTGAAATTGAGTTAGAGCCGTAAGTGCTTCACTTGCAGTTGTAGCGGCGAGGACATTAGCCCCATGTAGCTCTAGCAGGAAGATAAGAAACTCGAGGGTACTGTCGTCATCATCCACAACTAAGATGCGGATGCCTTGCAAATTGACAGAGGATTTGGAGGGCCGTGGTTTTTGATTGACCATTGGTTGATGTTGCATTGTTGAGAGTTTGATGGTGAAGGTGGCTCCCTGCCCTTCGCCGGGGCTATCGGCTTGAACAGTTCCGCCATGTAGTTCTACCAAGTAGCGAACAATCGCCAGTCCCAATCCCAGTCCGCCAAAGCGTCGAGTTGTCGCAGAACTCTCCTGGCGGAATTGGTCAAAAACATAGGGCAGAAAATCAGCGGGGATGCCCTTGCCACTATCAGTAACGGTGATTTGAGCTTGAGAGTCAATACGTTCGAGTCGGATGTCTACTCGTCCTCCCTCGGCTGTGAACTTGACAGCGTTGGAAAGCAAGTTCCACACTACTTGCTGCAATCGTCCGGTATCTCCTGCAACCTGTCCAACATTGGGTTCAAGTTGGGTATCAATTTGAATCGATTTGGCTTCTGCGGCGAGGCGAACGGTTTCTAGTGCGGCCTGAATGATGGTCACTAAATTAACGGGCCTGATATCCAAACTCAATTTGCCGCGCAAAATGCGAGATACATCCAGTAAGTCGTTAATCAGTTGCGCTTGTATGTGGGCATTGCGTTCAATCACTTCTAGCGCCCGATCAGTTTTTTGTTCGTCTAGCTGGCGACTTCGCAGTAGCTTTGACCAGCCGAGAATGGGGTTGAGGGGCGATCTCAACTCATGGGACACCACTGCCAAAAACTCATCTTTGATCCGATTGGCGGCTTCGGCGGCTTCTCGTGCGGCTTGTTCTTGTGCCAAAAGCTGTTCGCGTTCGGCTTCGGCTTGTTTGCGATCAGTGATGTTTGTACAGAGGATAATAAGTCCTTCGGTCGTTGGATAAGCCCGATTCTCAAACCAGACGTCCCAACTGTTGTAGAGATACTCAAACTGCATTGGGGTCTGCTCACGCACTACCTGGTGCAAGCGATCGTAAAACTCTGTCCCCACTAAATCTGGAAAGAGATCCCAAAAGCATCTGCCTAAAATTTCATCGCGAGACTTTTGCATTGTGGTCGCCGCTTGAGGATTGAGATAGATAACATACCAATCGTGATCGAACCAGACAAAATCTTCGTGAATGCTTGCTAGAAGTGCATATAGTCTACATTCTGCGGTTTCTGCCTGCTGGCGCAAGATTTGCTCTTGGTGTAAAAGTTGTTCTCGCTCGACCTCGGCTTGTTTGCGCTCGGTGATATCTTTGAAGACGATCGCTACTTTTCGTGTCTCTGGTTCACCCATGCGGCAGGCATAGACATCGAACCAGCGATTCATAGGCACGGAACTATGCTCAAAGCGAACCGGTTCACCCGTGAGGGCGACTCTGCCATAGGTTTCAAACCAGAAGTCCTCCAGGTCAGGTACCAACTGCCGCGCTGTTTTACCAATGGCTTGTTGCAGTCCTGTTTGCTGCTCAAAAGTTGAATTAATTTCTAAGAAGCGGTAATCGACCGGTGTATTGTTCTCATCAAACAGCACTTCAATGATGCAAAAGCCTTCATCGATCGACTCAAACAGCGTTCGGTAGCGCTCCTCAGACTGGCGCAATGCGGCTTCTGCCTGTCTGCGCTCAGCTTCGATGCGCTTACGCTCAGTAATTTCAGTCACAAAGATCGCCAGTCCATCTGCCGATGGATACACTCGATACTCAAACCAGCGGTTCCAGTCGGGAAATAGCCACTCAAATTCCACTAAGGTTTGCTGGCTCAAGGCCCACTGAAACTGCCTGTAAGCTTCACTATTCACCGTTTCGGGAAACAGTTCCCAAGCATTTTGACCTACCAGGGCTTCCTGCTCCCTATCCACAATTTCACAGTAGCGATCGTTGACGTAGGTGAAATACCAGTCTCGATCCAGCACGACAAATGCATCACTGATACTCGATAAAATCGTTTCTACTTTTTGTTGAGCGGCTTCTGCTTCCAATCTCAAGGCTTGTTCTCGTTGCGTTGCCTCTCGTCGCAGTTGTGCCAGCTTCAAGTTAGCTTCGACTCGCGCCAGCAATTCACGGGCAGAGAAGGGCTTGGTGAGATAATCATCAGATCCTATCTCCAGTCCTTCAATGCGGGCTTCTTCACCCGCCCGTGCCGACAATAGAATGATGGGAATGTCTTGGGTGGTGGGCTCAGAGCGAAGCGATTGCAACAGCTCAAACCCATCCATTTCCGGCATCATCACATCGGTTAAAACAAGATCTGGTATCTGCTGTCGAATTGCGGCCAATGCTGCGACTCCATTCGCAACGGTTTCTACCTGATACGGCTGGCTTAACAGACGCTGCAGGTAGTCGCGCATGTCGGCGTTATCATCTGCCAGCAGAATTCGAGCGGTTGGGGTAGAGGACGACTGAGGTTGAACAGGAATGGACCGTGAGAGTTCCGATGCTCGAGCATCGGAACTCTCACTCGATGTTGACGACCAACGTAACATTTCTTCAACATAGGGCATTGCTCCCGTTGCCGTGGAAGCCAGAGTGCGAGTTACGCCAATGCGCTCACTGGGTAGGTGAGCATAACCTACTGGAATCGTTACCGTGAAGCAGGTGCCCTGCTCGACTGCGCTGTTAACCCGAATTGAGCCACTGTGCAGGTTAACGAGTTCCTGCACTAATGCCAGTCCGATGCCTGATCCTTCGTAGCTGCGTCCTCTGGCTCCCTTCACCCGATGAAATCGCTCAAAAATGTGAGGTAGCTCTTCAGCCGGAATGCCTGTTCCTGTGTCTCGCACCTCTAGTTCAATCTGATGATCAACAGCCCGGAGGGAAACGGCAATCTCCCCTTCAAACGTAAATTTGAAAGCATTGGAGAGGAGATTCAAAACAATCTTTTCCCACATCTCCCGATCAACATAAACGGGTTCGGGTAGTGAGGGGCAGTCTACCTGCAAGCGCATCCCTGCTCGCTCAATCGCTGATCTAAACACCCCGGCTAAATCAGCCGTCAACCTTGCCAGGTCAGTTGGCTCATAGACGGCTTGAATTCGACCGGCTTCAATGCGAGAAAAGTCCAATAGCGTATTGACCAGTTTCAGCAAACGTTGCGAGTTGCGGTAGGCAATTTCGAGTTGTTCACGATCACTGGGTGATAGACTATCCGAGCTGGCTAAAACACTCTCTAACGGATTTAGCATAAGAGTCAGCGGAGTCCGAAACTCATGGCTGACATTGCTAAAAAAGGTGGTTTTCGCCTGATCGAGTTCTGCCAATCTCTCGGCTCGTTTGCGTTCTTCTTCGTAGGCGCGGGCATTGGCGATCGCCAACGCTATCTGTCCAGCCACCTGATTGAGGAAATCACAATAGCTCTCATCCAGCCTGCGACGAGGGCTGGCGATTGCCACCAACACTCCGGTTACCCTACTCTGGTTTGTCGCTGCGATCGGTAATACTATTGCTTCCTGCGGATGTTCAGGCCACGAGCTTACCGAAAGAACCCCAAAGCGGGTTAGTAAATCAGTAATCACCTGGGATTGGGCAGTTTGAACCGCCTGAATAATCAACCAGTCATCCGGGCTATTTTCATCCATTAAATTGATGCGGGCAGGACAAACGGAGTGATTGGGTGCCCATTTAGTGCTGTCGCAACGGTGGGCATACTGTCCATCCTGATCAATCAAATAGAGGAGAGCAGCGGGAATATCAAGCGGATCAGACTCAAAAGCCTCGATCATCAAGGCACATAATTCTTCGGCAGTTTTGGCAATTCCAGTTTTTGCCGCTACTTCCCGCAACAGTTGAGCACGGCGCTCGTTCAACACACGGTAGGTGGTTTCAGTCACCACATTGAACACACCTTCAACAACTCCCCCTTCTCCTTGAATTGGGTTGAAGGTGTATTCGAAGAAGCACTCTTCGGTATAGCCAAACCGATGCATTGAGAGCAGGTCATCTTTGTGAAAGGTTCCCTCACCGGTTGCTAAAACACTGGCTAGCTCTGCTCCAATGTCGTCCCAAATTTCAGACCAAACCTCACGTCCAGGACGACCCAGGGCCCAGGGATGCTTGTCTCCGACGATTGGTCGCCAAGCGTCGTTGTATAGTAGCAAGCAATCAGGCCCCCAGTAGATGGCAATAGGGAAACGGGAATTGAGGCAGATACTCAATGTTGATCTCAAGCTTTGGGGCCACGTTTCAACTGCACCTAGCGACGTTTGCGACCAGTCGTGCGATCGCATCAGCCCTGCCATTTCGCTGTCACCAACAAAAATCGTTTCAGAGCAATTTGTGTTCATTATGGGTTACCAGGGCAATCTCCTGAATCAATGCGCTGACCGTCGGTCGATCCACGGCTACCATTCCTTTCAGTTGTAGCGATTTGGGAAGCCAAAATTGGGCAAACTGCTGCGCAGCACCCACCTGTGATTTTCTGATATTGGATAGAGGTGCAAATCTATCTACAGAGTGAACTCCTAAAATTAGTTTTGAGGTAGACTTGCGGCTGCTTAATTGAGTGGCTGACAAAACATCGTCTCCTGAAACCAGGTTTCTTTTGAGGTGCAAAGCATTGCCTTAGTTGCCCAAACAGAAACCCAGTTTCTCTATCTGTTATCGCTGATTGACTGACAAAACTTTGGCTTAGGGCGGTTCAAACCACGGCTACACAACCAAAGTCGGCCACGCGGGTTCATGAATAAATCGATGCACCCCATTTCAAGCTTGCATGGTCACTTTCAAGCTTGTGTGGTCACTTCTGAAGCTTGCGTGGTCACTTTCAAGCTTGTGTGGTTACTTTCAAGCTTGCGTGGTTACTTCTGAAGCTTGTGTGGTCACTTCTGAAGCTTGTGTGGTTACTTTCAAGCTTGCGTGGTTACTTCTGAAGCTTGTGTGGTCACTTCTGAAGCTTGTGTGGTTACTTCTGAAGGTTGTGTCGTTACTGCCGAAGGTCGCGTGGTTACTCATGGCCATTAACTCCTAAACAACGCTTTTACATTGCGTGAGAAGGCGGAAGCATTTCGTAAAGGCCCCCTCCCAGCATGGGAGAGGGCCGCTACATCACCTATTTAATGAACCACGACTCCATTACTCCAGCCGCAGGATCTTATCCATCACCACCATCCACTGGTTCGGCGGTTCCGCAATTGGGGAACGCCCGCCACTGGAGTCAGCCGCTGGGGTGGGGACGGGGATCGGTTCGCACCAGTCGTTGGGGTCAGCATAGCCCCGGCTATGCAAGATTTTGATGGCCCGGTCTAGCCCTCGCAAACTACCGTAGAGCACATGGCGCACTCGCTCCGGCTGGGGTTGCGGTCTTTGGGAAGACGTAGGCGGAAGGTCGGACGCCCCGCTGGCATCCGATTCAGGATATTGCAACATCACATTCGTTTCCTTTCTAGAGGTACAGGAAAAGAACGCGAAAACCCCAGCCACCCACGCGGTAAACGTGCAAACTGAGGGGGCTGGGGTACCATAAACCCTAGCCTCGCAATCTGCTTCGGAGATTTGCGGGGTTAGCTGTTCGTAGGTGTTGAGCGCACCTACGGACAGCGCCGAGATTTTCGAGTTCTGTGGACATCGCCGCCTTGTGCAAACGGCTTAGTGTAAAAGACTACTGGTACAAATGCAGCTTGTCAACCGGGATAGCAAATTTTCTTAGCACACGCCCGTAGGGTGCCGTCACCGCCCCGCGTGACGCACCAAAGCTCTACTCTGTGGTGCATTGGGTAAAGCGGAAGATATACAGATCTTTGCCGCCTATCTACCCCGCAGAGGGCTATTATGCAGATTATTCGCCGCCCATCTACCCCCAGAGGGTAATTAGACAGCGGATAATCTGCCTATTCACCTGAAAAGAGGTAGATGGACAGATTAAATCTGTCTAATAAGTTGTTGGGCTGTTTCTCGTTATCTGTAAGGGCAGTTCAGAAATCGCCTCGGTTGAGTGCTAAAACGTATCGAATGAATCCTCTTGTAGCGCCAAAACGTATTGACAATGTAAATACATATTGCCTACACTGTGAGGTATGGATGTGTATTTCGCGCTCAACGGTGTTACCTTCGTTTGGAATGATGAGAAAGCCAGAATTAACCCGATAAACCATGATGGTGTTACGTTTCAGCAAGCCACAGAAGCCTTCTTCGACCCGTTGCTTGTAGTAGTTGATGCTAGTCGCAATGATGAGGCGCGAGATGCTGTCATTGGTTTAGACCGACGCTGGAATCTCTTGTACGTTGTTCACATAGAGCGTGAAAACGACATTATTCGGATCATTTCGGCTCGTAAAGCGACACGCAAGGAGCGAGAAGACTATGAAGGTTGAAGCATTAAAAAAGCGACTAGACAAGAATCGTCCCATGACTACGATTACGATTCGCATTCCCGAAGATGTAATTGAGGATTTGAAGCGGGTTGCACCATTGCTTGGTTTTTCAGGGTATCAACCTCTGGTGCGTGCTTACATTGGGCAAGGGCTTCGCACTGACTTAGAACGGTTAGAGGGCGATACGGTGTTTGCATTGATTGCTAGTTTAAAGCGTCATGGTGTGAGTGATGAAGTAATTCAGGAGGCACTGGGTGAAGTCGCGCAACGTTAGCCCAAGTCCTCGGTTACAGCCAGCAGCCCAACACTGCGCTGCAACGGACGGAATGGAGATCTTGGCGGTGATGCAAAAGTTGTCTGCCGCCGTTGAGCTTCACCGTTAGCCCGATGGGTTACCTACCAGGGGTAGTCGTCGAAGGGCTATCAGTGGGTGCAATACTCAAGTGGATGTAAATGCCTATTGGAGCGTAAATAACAAATTTGCAACGAGGTGTGATTGCCGAATTAGCAGTTTTTTCTTGAACAGCCTAAAATGTTGCGAACAATATGTAGAGAGGTAAGTTACAGCTAAAGCTTCACCCTAAGATTGCTGTCTTTGGATTAAATTATTGTCTAAAAACTGGATGTGAAACTACCAATGAGTAATAAAGAACCTGAACCAGTGCCGAATGCCTCCGAAAATGCTACTGACAGCACTTGGAAGAGTTTGGGAGACGGATGCGGGAATTTAATAAGTTTAATAGTACTCATGCCATTAGTTTTTTTGGGATATGATCTGATGATGAGTATTATAGGGGGTATAGTGAAACCAAACATCATAGCAGTGAATTGGGACTCTGAAATTACTAGTGATATAGAGACTCGCTGTGAACGGATAAACACAACTGATGACATATCTATGGATCATGATTTAGCTGAATTCGACGGTTGGAAACTTATTTATTTATCTGAAGACACACGCAGGAAGAAAGATGCGCTAGTTTGCTTTCAAAGAGCGCAATATCTCGCAGAATAATACAGCGTGCTTCCATTGTAGAAGCTATAAATACACCTCGAAAATTGAGCTATTGTGACCTGTGTAGTCACAATAATGCATATGCCAAAACTTATACCAATTTTGTATGAAGACGCATGCAAGAAGCTTTGACGGCAAGGGGCTTAAGCCCCTTGTTATGTGCAGCCTCACAAGGAATTGGTATTAGAAGTAATCAAGTCAACTCAAGCCACCACAATTAGGAGTTTTTTGTTAACCACCTAACACAGGTCTGACACATCTGAGACAGACAAGCAGTAGTGTGGTCTATAATGGGAAAAGTTGCACCTTGTATGCTGTGTGAGCGAAACTGTCTACATCGAAACCAGCATCTTGGGCTATCTCACAGCCAGATCAACCAAAAATCTGATCTTGGCAGCGAATATAGAAGTCACAAAGGATTGGTGGGAGTCTCGTCGAAGTGCTTTCACACTTTATATTTCTAAACTTGTCCTGGATGAGGTGGGACGGGGAGATCCCGAGATCGCAGCTAATCGTCTAGAAATCCTCAATAGAGTCCCTTTGGTTGAACTCAATCAGGATGTACAAAGTTTAGCAGCCCAATTTCTTTCCCGCAGCAATCTTCCTCCCAGGGCTTCTGACGATGCGGTTCATATTGCTGCTGCCACCGTCCACGGCATGGATTACCTGTTAACCTGGAATTGTAAGCATATTGCAAACGCACAAATTCAAAGAAAGCTTGAAGAGATTAGCTTTGAATTTGGATACCAGTTACCTGTAATTTGCACTCCCTACGAACTATTAGGAGATTGAGCGATGTGGCAAGATGAGATTCTAGATGAAATTCATAAGTTTCGTGAGGAACATGCAAAGTCTTTTAACTATGACTTGGATGCAATGTTTGCAGACTGGCAAAAAAGACAGTCAGAAGGTGGAAGAGAAGTCGTCAGTTTGTCGCCAAAACGCGGTCTAACAACACGTTGGAGCGGACGGGCGAAAGATCTTGGTGAGGATGCCGAGGATACTAGCCGCCGCTCAACTTAGCCGTTAGACCGCCTGAGTTATCTGTTGGGACGTAGCGAAAGCTTATCTGTAAGATTAGATGCCTAAGTTCAGCGAGGTTTTTGATTGGGATTTAGTTGGGAGGGTTTGACAGG
>Ga0224723_1001129_pt1 | contig 16748 bp, 16 predicted proteins | sample Balambano_FR2_Me_FD_161647 | JGI IMG/M metagenome (GOLD analysis project Ga0224723, IMG submission 161647) | Freshwater sediment microbial communities from Lake Towuti, South Sulawesi, Indonesia - Balambano_FR2_MetaG | ecosystem: Environmental > Aquatic > Freshwater > Lake > Sediment | place...
GATGGGCGGTGGCTCGGGGCTGCGGCGCGCGGCCGGCTGCGACGTCCCAGGCTATCCCGCCGCGGCTGCGGTGGGCGGCGACGCGGGCCGGGCCGGCCGGTCCACCGGGGCCGCGCCGGGCATGCCGTGACGACCGTAGGCTCGCGGGCATGGGCGATGCAGCCCCGGGCACCGGGCACGCCGCCCGCCGGTGGTCCGACGCTCTGGCGGCGTGGCGGATCCCCGATCGCATCCTGGGTCGCGCTCCCGCCCCGCCCTGGTCGTTCCCCGCCGGACTGGCCCGCGCGGACCCGGACCCGGTCGACACGCCGTCCCGGGACCGCGGCCGCGAGGCCCTCCCGGCCGGCGGCGACGTCCTCGACGTCGGCTGCGGGGCCGGTCGCGCCGGCCTGGCCCTCGTCCCGCCCGCGGCCCGGGTGGTCGGGGTCGATCGCGACCCCGGCGCGCTGCGCGCCTTCGTCCGCGCCGCCGCCGGCCTGGGCGTCCGGCACGAGGCCGTCCTCGGCCCCTGGCCCGACGTGGCCGGCCGGGTCGCGCTCGCCGACGTGGCGGTCGCCCACCACGTCGCGTACGGCGTCGAGGGCCTCGGCCGCTTCGCCGCGGCCCTCGACGCCCGCGCCCGGCACCGGGTCGTGCTGGAACTGGCGCAGCGGCACCCCCTGGCGTGGCTCGCGCCGCTGTGGCGGCGGTTCTGGGGCCTCGACCGGCCCGACGGGCCGACGGCGGCGGACGCTCGCGACGTCCTGGCGGCGGCCGGCATGGCGGTGCAGGTCGAGGAGTGGGCGGACGCCTCCCGGCGGGGGCCGCAGGTCCTCACGGTCCCGGAGCGGATCGAGTACGTCCGGACCCGGCTGTGTCTCACCGCCGACCGCGACCCGGAGATCGCCGACGCCCTCCACGGGATCGACCTCGATGCCCCGCACCGCGTCGTGACGCTGTGGTGGGACGCGGGGCGGATCGCAGGGGCGGCCGTCTCGGATTGAGACGCCCGCCCCTGCGAGAAACTCCTAACGTCGCGGTTCGACACACCTCATCCGCGAGTGCGAGGAGCCGTCGATGACCGACGAGCGCTCGTCCCGTACCTGCTGCGGGCTGACCCCGACCCCCGCCGTCGAGGACGCGCTGCGCACGGTCTACGTCCTGTCCGGCCGGGCCGAACCGGTCACCACCTCGGCCCTGGCGCGCGAGCTCGGGGTGACCGCGCCGACGGTGTCGGCGATGGTCCGGCGCCTGGACGAGCACGGCCTGGTGGAGCGCGGCGGCGAGCAGCGGGTGACGCTCACCCCGCACGGGGCCGGCCACGCCCGGCACGTGGTGCGGCGGCACCGCGTCGTCGAGACCTTCCTGGTGCGGGTGCTCGGCATGCCGTGGGACGCCGTCCACGCCGAGGCCGACCGCCTCGAGCACGCGGTCTCCGACGCACTGCTCGAACGGCTGGACGCCTTCCTGGGCCGGCCCGAGCGGGACCCGCACGGGGATCCCGTGCCGCGCGACGGGGACGGGCGGGACGAGGACTGGGGCGTCCGGCTCGACACCGCGCCGCCCGCCTGCCATTTCGTCGTCGAGCGCGTGTACGACCGCGACCCTGCCGCCCTGCGGCACCTGGCGGACCTGGGCATCCGACCGGGGGCCGGCCTCGACGTCGTCGCGCAGGCCCCCTTCGGCGGGCCGCTGTGGGTGCGCCTGGACGGCCGCGACCACGCCCTCGGCGACACTTTGGTGCGCCTGGTCCACGGGCGGGTGGCCCCGTGAGGAGGCGAGCCACGGCCGTGGTCGCCGCGCTGAGTCCGCTGCTCCTGGCCCTGTCCGCCTGCGCCGCCGCGTCCGCGGACGACCGCCCCGTCGGCGAGCGGCCGCTGCGCGTCACCGCGACGACCACCTTCCTCACCGACGCCGCCGAGCGCCTCGGGGGGCCGCGGGTCGAGGTCACCGGGCTCATGGGACCGGGCGTCGATCCCCACCTGTACCGGGCGAGCGCGGGCGACGTCCGGGCGCTGCGCGAGGCCGACCTCGTCGTGTACAACGGCCTGGAGCTGGAGGGCCGGATGGCCGACCTCCTGGCGGAGATCGGCGACCGGCGGCCGACGGTCGCCGTGGCCGAGGCGGTGCCCGAGGGGGACCTGCTGCCCGCCTCGGGCGCGGCGGCCTACGGCGGCCGGTACGACCCCCACGTCTGGTTCGACGTCCCCGCCTGGAGCCAGGCGCTCGCGTCGCTCGCCGCCGCCCTGGCGGAGGTGGACCCGGCCGGCGCGGCGACGTACCGCGCGAACCTCGCCGCCCACCAGGAGGAGCTGGCCGCCGTCGACGGGGAGGTCCGGGCCCTCGTCGGGAGCATCCCAGCGGAGAACCGGCTGCTCGTCACGTCCCACGACGCGTTCGCCTACTTCGGCCGTCGCTACGGCCTCGAGGTCGCCGCGGTCCAGGGCATCTCCACGGCGGCGGAGGCCACGACCGCGGACGTCGAGCGCATCGCCGAACTGCTCGCCGCGCGCCGGGTGCCGGCCGTGTTCGTCGAGACCAGCGTCCCGCCGCAGACGATCGACGCGGTCCTCGCGGCCACGGCCGAGCGGGGGCACACCGCCCGCGTCGGCGGCGAGCTGTACACCGACGCCGGCGGGGACGCGGGCACCCCGGAGGGCACCTACCAGGGGATGGTCCTGGCGAACGCCCGGCGGGTCTCGGCCGCCCTCGGCGGCGCGCCGGCCCCCGCCCCAGGGGACGGGTGAGACCCGTGCTCCGCGCGACGGCCCGCCCGACGGCCCCGGCACCGGTCGCCGGGGACCCGGCCGCGACCGCCCCGGCCCTGGAGATCCGCTCCCTCACCGTGTCGTACCGGTCGACCCCGGTGCTCGTGGACGTGGACGCGACGTTCCCGCGCGGCCGCCTGTCCGCCGTGGTGGGGCCGAACGGCGCCGGGAAGTCCACGCTCCTCAAGGCGGCGCTCGGCCTCGTCCCCGCCGACGCCGGACACGTCGTCCTCGGCGGCAGACGGCTCCCGGACGCGCTCGACCGCGTCGCGTACGTCCCGCAGACGGAGTCCGTGGACTGGGACTTCCCCATCACGGCGGGCGAGGTCGTCGCCATGGGCCGGTACCGGGCCGCCGGCTGGTTCCGTCGCCTCGGGCGCGAGGACCGGGCGATCGCCGCCGGGTGCCTGGACCGGGTCGGGATGGCCGCTCACGCCCGCCGCCAGATCGGCCGACTGTCCGGCGGACAGCGGCAGCGCGTCTTCGTCGCCCGGGCGCTGGCCCAGCAGGCCCCCCTGCTGCTGATGGACGAGCCCTTCGCCGGGATCGACGCCCGGTCGCAGGCGGACCTGCTCGCCCTGCTGCGCGGCCTGTGCGACGAGGGCGCCTCCGTCGTCGCCGTGCACCACGACATCGGTCAGGTGCGGGCGGCGTTCGACTGGGCGCTGCTGCTCGACGTCCGCGCCTTCGGCTGCGGTCCCCCGGCCGACGTGCTGTCGCCCGCGTCCGTCGCGGCGGCCTACGGCGTCGTGGGAGAGACCCCGTGGGCGAGCTGATCCCGGCCCTGGCCGGCGTCCTGCGGTTGCCGTACACCGACACGGTCGTCCTGCTCGGCGCGATCGTGCTCGGGGTGACGAGCGGCGTCCTCGGCTGCTTCGCCGTCCTGCGGCGACGGAGCATGGTCGGCGACGCCGTCGCCCACGCCACGCTGCCGGGGGTGTGCCTGGCGTTCCTGCTGGCCGGCGCGAAGGACCTGCCGAGCCTGCTGGTCGGCGCGGCGGTCGCCGGTCTCGTCGCCTCACTGGCGATGGTCGGGGCCGAGCGGATCGGGTTGGCCCCCGACGCCGCGGTCGGCGTCGTGCTGTCGGGGTCGTTCGCCCTGGGGGTCGTGCTGCTCACGGCCATCGCGGCGAGCGGGGACGCCGACCAGGCGGGCCTGGACGACTACCTGTTCGGCCAGGCGGCCGGGCTGCTCGAGCGGGACGTCGCCGTGATGGCCCTCGTCGGCGGGGTCGCCGTCGCGGTCGCCGCCGCCGGCCGCCGGGCGCTCACCGCCACCCTGTTCGACCCGGCGCACGCGGCGGCCATCGGGCTGCGCGTCCGGCTCGTCGAGGTGGGGATGACCGTGCTGCTCGTCGTGGCCGTCGTCGTCGGGGTCCGGGTGGTCGGGGCCATCCTCATGGTCGCGATGCTCGTGGCGCCGGCCGTCACGGCCCGCCAGTTCGTCGCCGGCCTCCCGGCCATGATGGCGCTGGCCGGCGCCGTCGGGGCGGCCGTGGGAGCCGTCGGTGCCCTGGCGGCGACCCGTGCCGGCCTGCCGACGGGTCCGGTCGTCGTGCTGGTGGGGGTCGCGGTGGCCGGGGCCGCCCTCGTCGTGGCGCCGGGCCGGGGCGTCGGGTGGCGGGCCCGTGAGCTCGCCGCCCGCCGCCGGCGGGCCCGGCGCGAGACCCTCACGTCGCGGCCGTGAGCGACGACGCCGTCATCGTCGCCGTCGCCGTCCTCACGGCCACGGCGTGCGGCCTGCTGGGACCCTTCCTGGTCCTGCGCCGGACCGCCCTGCTGGCCGACGCCGTCAGCCACGCCGTGCTGCCCGGCATCGTCGCGGTGTGGGTGATCGGCCACACCCGGGCCCCGCTGCCCGTGGTGGCCGGGGCCGCCGCGTTCGCCGTGGTCTGCGTGCTCGCGGTCGACGCCCTGCGCCGCAGCGGGCTGGTCGCGTCGGACGCGGCGATCGCGCTGACGTTCCCCGCCTTGTTCTCCCTGGGCGTGCTCGGGGTCACCCGCTACGCCGACGGGGTGCACCTGGACCTGGACGCGACGGTCTACGGCGAGATCGCCCTGGTGCCGTTCACCACGGTCACGATCGGCGGGATCGAGGTCGCGCGGGCGCTGGTCGTGCTCGCGGTGGTCGCGGCCGTGGACGCGGCGCTCATCGCGCTGACGTGGAAGGAACTCGCGGCGGCCACGTTCGACCCGGACCACGCCGCCGCCGCCCGGTTGCGGCCGCGGCTGCTCGCGCGGTCGATCGTCGTCGCGGTCGCCGTGACCGCGGTGGCCGCCTTCGAGGCGGTGGGCGCGATCCTCGTCGTCACGCTGCTCATCGTGCCCGCGGCCACCGCGTCCCTCGTCACCCGGCGCCTGTGGCACATGGTGGCGGTGTCCGTCGCCGTCGGATGGGTCGGGGCGGTCGCCGGGCACCGGCTGGCGACGGCCCTGGACAGCTCGGTCGCCGGCGCCATGGGGCTGGCGTGCACGGCGTGCCTGGTCGTGGCGGTGGCGACCCGTGCCGCGGCCGGGTCGCCGACGCTGCGACGGACGTGCCGCCGAGTCGTCAGTAGGGGCGCCCGAAGCCGCGGGTCGCCTCCCGCATGACGTCGAGGACCGCCTCCTGCTCGGCGGTGGTCCGACGCCCGCCGGCCGCCGTGATACCGCGGGTGTTCGCGATGAGCGGGATGTCGGCCTCCCCGTGCTCGGCCACCATCGCCATCGCCCACCGGGAGAAGACCCGCGGCGCGGCGCTCGCGTGCAGCACCTCGATCTTCTCGTGCCGCGGGTCCTTCTCGATCCGGGCGAGGAGGGCGCGCACCTGGCCCTCCTCGCCCTCCAGCGTCTGGCAGAACCAGTCGTCGTAGGTCAGCAGCGCCCCCGTGATGCCGGCACGGGTGTTGCGGGAACGGGCGACCCGGAAGATGTCGCCCAGGACCTGCGTGCGGTCGCTCCCGGGAACCAGGCTGTGACTGCGGTAGACGAGGCGGAACCCGGGGTCGCGCTCGGTGGCGTCGGCGGCTGGCATGGCTGGTCCTCTCTGCCGGTGACGGTCCCCCGGGCGCTCGGTCGGTGGTCGCGGCTCAGCCGACCGAGGGCCCGAGCCCCAGGGACTGCGGGGTGCTGGGGTCGGGCGAGGGCTGCGGGATGCCCTCGTCGAGCTGCCCGAACTCGGTCATGAGGGCCTTGTTCCACGGCGTCTGCTCCTCGGCGACGAGGGAGTCCGTCGTGAGGATCAGTCCGGCCACGGACGCCCCGTTCTGCAGCGCCGAGCGGACCACGCGCAGCGGGTCGACGATCCCGAGGTCGACCATGTCGCCGAACCGGCCCTCGAGGGCGTCGAAGCCCTCGTCGACGCCCATGGTCGACACCTGCTTGACGACCTCGTCGCCGTCGTGGCCGGCATTGCTCGCGATGAGGTGGACGGGCTCGCTGAGCGCCCGGCGCACGATCTCGACGCCGATCCGGTAGTCGCCCTCGACCGCGAGGGCGTCCAGGGCGGGCTCGGCGTGGAGCAGGGCGGCCCCCCCGCCGGCGACGATGCCCTCGGCGATCGCCGCCCGGGTCGCCTGCAGGGCGTCGTCGACGCGATGGCGGATCTCCTTGGCCTCGGCGTTCGTCGGCGCCCCGACCCAGATGACGGCCGCCTTGCCCGACAGCCGGGCGATGCGCTCGGACAGGAAGTCCTCGTCGGTGCCGATCGTGGCCTGCGCCAGCTCCGCCTTGAGCTGGGAGATCCGCGCCTCGCGCACCTCGGGGGCACCCGCTCCCCCGATGATGACGGTCCGCTCGCGGCCGACCCGGACCTGCGCCGCGCGACCGAGGTCGCCGACGGTGATCTGGTCCAGGGCGAAGGAGGACGTCTTGCTGTGGACTCGGCCCCCGCACAGGGCGGCCATGTCCTCGAGCAGGTGGACGCGCTTCTCGCCGAACCCGGGCGCTTGGACCGCGGCGGCCTGGAGCAACCGGTTGCGGTGGTTGTGCACGAGCATCTGCAGGGCTGTGCCCTCGACCTTCTCGCCGATGACGACGAGCGGGGCGGGGTCGCGCATGATCCGGTCCAGGACCGGCATGAGGTGCCTGACTTCGGTGATCTTCTCGGTGCTGAAGAGGATGTACGGCATGTCGAGGACCGCCTCGAGCGTCGCCGGCTCGGTGACGAAGTACTGCGAGACGAACCCGTTGTCGAACTCGAAGTCCTCGACGAAGGACACCGTCATCCCGATGGTCGGGGAGTCCTCGACGGTCACCACGCCGTCCTCGCCGACGGTGTGCAGCGCCCGGCCGACGACCCCGCCGATGGCGACGTCGTCGTTGGCCGAGACCGCCGCCACCCGGGCGTAGTCCTCCTCGGTGGTCACCGGGTGGGCGGCGGCGGCCAGGCGCTCGACGAGGGCCGCCACCGCCGTGTCGATCCCCCGCTTGACGAGGACCGGGTTGCCGCCCTCGGCGATGGCGGCCATGCCCTGCCGGACGACGGCCTGGGCCAGGACCGTGGCGGTCGTCGTGCCGTCGCCGACGATGTCGTTCGTCTTGATCGCGGCTTCCTTGAGGAGCTGGGCGCCCATGTTCTCGAAGGGGTCGCGCAGGTGGATCTCGCGGGCGATCGTCACCCCGTCGTTCGTCACCTCGGGGGTGCCGACGATCTTCTCGAGGACGACGTTGCGGCCCTTGGGGCCGAGTGTGCTCTTGACGGCGTCGGCCAACTGGTCGACACCGGCCTGGAGGAGCCGGCGGGCGTCCTCCCCGAAACGCAGTTCCTTCGCCATCGAAGGGACCTCCTGTCGTGGGCGGAGTGGGTGGCGTCGCCGCGCGGGAGCGACTCCGCCGTCGGGGTCGCGACGTCAGCCGACGACGCGGAGGTCGAAACCGATGTACTCGGCGGCGTCCTCGGGATTCGCGAACATGATCGTCCGGTCGTCCTCGTGGATCATCCGGCCGTAGTGGGTGGACATGCTCTCCTCGAACTCGGCCGCGTTGAACCAGCCGTCCTCCTCGCCGGCGGCCTCGTCGATGTCGCTGTAGACGACGTCGAACCGGTTCTTCCCGTCGATGCGGATCATCGACGGCAGGTACGTCACCGTGACGTTGGGCAGCTTCTTGAGCACGTCGGCCACGACGACGCCCACCTGGCTGTTCATCAGCGTGAACCCGCACATGTCCGAGGGGGTGGCGTTCCGGGCGAAGCGGCTCTCTACGGTCGCGGTCACTGGTTCAGCTCCTTCGGGGTCTGCAGGTGGAGGTCGGCGAGGATGCCGGCGAAACGGTTCTTGGCCGTGTCGAGGGCGTCCTCGAATCGCGGCGGCTTGGCGTCGGCCTGCGACCAGATCGGCTGCAGGGTGCGGGCGGCCTCCAGGCACCGCGGGACCCACGTCGCGAGCCAGCCGTCCATGAGGGCGGTGTTGTGGGCGGCGAACTCGCGGTCCTGGGTCAGCGGCGCGAAGCACGCCACGGTCCAGCGCAGGTCGCGCTCGGCGTAGTCGTACTCGCCCGCCCCCACGATCGTCGGGGTGACGAAGTCGCCGTTCCCGGCGGCGGACTGCATGACGAGGTTGCTGCGGAACAGCTCACCGACGAGCGGCTCGAACACGACGTTGGTGGCGAACATCGACTCGCCCCAGTCGTCCTGGATCGCGGGCAGCGCCTCGGTCACCCGGCGGACGCCCTGCCAGACCGCGTCGTCGTTCCACGCGTCGAGGTGGGCGGCCCCGTCGAAGCCGGGGAGCTCCTCCGACAGCGTGAGGTTGTACAGCGCCAGGTCCTGGGCGAACCGGATCTTGTGCATGCTGTTCACCGCGATGGCGGTGTTGTGCATGTTCGTGGGCGCCGACCGGTTGCTCGCGGCGAAGACGTACAGGCCGAGGATGTGCTCGACGTGCATCCAGGCGCCGACGTTGCGCTCGACGAAGGTCACCCAGTTCTTCGCCCACTGCTCGAAGGCCTTGGAGCTGCGGGCGTTCTCGATGTTCTGGTTGACCTGCCGGACCACGTTGGCGTTGTTCCGGTACATCGTGAGTTCCCACTCCTCGTTGGGATCGCGGAACTCGTGCCAGCCGTGGGCGGGCCACACCAGGTCCTTGCCGCCGCCGCCGGTGCCCTTCCCGCGGACCGGCTCCGGCTCGTCGACGCCCCAGGCCTTGAGCTTGGTCCAGTGCAGCGGGTACCCGGCGTCGCCGTTGGCGAAGCCGTAGATCCAGCCCTGCGACAGGTAGTGCCGGGGGTCGGGCTGGACCTCGACGGTCACGTCCTCGTAGTGGCTCTGCTTGCGCTTGGCGGACGTGTAGTAGTTGAAGCGACGGGCCTGCGGGCTGGAGTCGGGGAATTCCTGGGCCCCGGCCTCGGCGTCGGTGAACGCCGGCTTCGGCACACTGCGGTTCGGCCGCTGCGCCAGGGGTTCTGTGGTGGTCATGGGCTCTTCTCGCCTCCTGATTCGCCGGTGGTCGTGAACTTGTCGTAGAAGATGTCCTGGGGTCGGATCCCGAGGTCACCGAGGACCTCGACGGCCGCCTCCACCATGGGCGGGGGTCCGCACACGTACGCGTCGCGCCCCGTGAGGTCCGGCTCCAGCCGGCGGACCACATCGGTGATGAGACCGACCTCGCCGTCCCAGTCGGCGTCCGGGATCTCGGACAGCGCCGGGACGTACCGGAAGCCGGGGATCTCGTCCTCCAGCGCCCGGAGCTCCTTCTCGAAGCACAGGTCCCGCCGGCGGCGGACCCCGTAGTAGAAGACCGCCGTGCGGTCCACCCCGCGTTCCGCCATCGACCGCAGCAGGCCGAGGACCGGGGCGAGCCCGGCGCCGCCCGCCACGAAGACGATCCCCGAGGTCCGGTTCTCCCGGAGCGTGAAGGTGCCGAACGGGCCCTCGACCTCGACCTCGTCGCCGATCCTCATCCGGGTGGCCAGGTACTCGGAGAACAGGCCGCCGGGGTAGACCTTGACGACGAACTCGAACCGCCCGTCGCGCGAGGGCGTGTTCGCCATGGAGAACGAGCGGCTCTCGGCCGTCCCGGGCACGGTGATGTCGAGGTACTGGCCCGGGAAGAACTTGAGCTCCGACGGCTCGAGCAGCTGCAGCGTGAGGTGCCGCATGTCGGGGGTGACCGGGTCGTTGGCGACGACCGCGGCCCGGCCGCGGCGCAGCGGCAGGCCCGAGCGGATGATGTCCTCGTCGTAGTTCAGCAGCTCGATGACGACGTCCTCGTAGACGTGCGCCCGGCACAGCAGGGTCATGCCCTCGTCCCGCTCGTAGTCCGGCAGGGCGAAGGTCGAGTACCGCTCGAGCTCGATGTCGTCGCCGTCCAGGACGAAGGACTTGCAGGCCGCGCACTGGCCCTCCTTGCACCCGTGCATGAGCTGGATGCCCTGCTCGGCGGCCGCGCGCAGGACGGTCTGGTCCTCGTCGACCTCGAGGTCGATCCCGACCGGCTCGAAGCGGACGATGTGCTTGTCACCCATGGGCGGCGGACCCCTCGGTCGGCGGAGCGGGGACGGTCACGGCGAGCGGGCGACGGGACGGGCGGGGGGAGGACCGATGGCGTCGGTCCTCCCCCCTCGCCTGACCCGCGCTCAGGCGTTCGCGGGTGCGGGGCGGCCGGCGGGGCCCTGACGGACGTAGTCCGCGGCGAACGCCTCGCGCTCCGCGTCGCTCATCTCGTTGAGGAGGACGTTGGGGCTCAGCAGCGGACCCATCCGCCGCAGGTGGTCCAGCGTCCACATCTTCCGGGGGTCGAGATCGAGGTGCGGCTGCGCCGTCATGGTCCTGCCGTCCTCGCGGACGAAGCCCATGTCGGACACGACGTCGGCCCAGTTCCAGCCGTGGTAGAGCGTCTCCCACTCGCGCTTGCCGACCAGGCGGCCCATGTTGGGCGTCTCGCGGCCCTGGTAGGACGGGCGGAAGGCGATCTTGTCGGTCCAGTGGCACACCTCGTGGCAGTAGGTCCGCCACTGGCCGTCGACCTGGTCCATCACCATGTCCTCGCGCACCAGGCAGGGCACCATGCAGGTCCAGCAGCGGTGCGGGTACACGTAGTCGACGTCCTCGGCCACGATCGGGTGGTGCCCGTTCGGCGTGGCCAGCCGGGAGTAGTTCTCCCACCAGGCGCCGTACCTGTCGTACCAGCCGGGGTACTTGTGCTCGAACCACTCGAAGTCGGCCTCGGTCATGGGGTCGATCCGCCAGTAGTTCGCCAGCCACCCGGTGGCGAAGAACTGGGCCACCTCGTGGACGTAGCCCTTGTTCCAGATCTGGTTCCAGGCCTCCTCGATGAGGTCGTGCGGGATGACCAGCCCGTACTTCTCCAGCGGGACCAGGTAGCTGCGGTAGTAGTCGTCGTAGATCCACCGCCGCCACATCTCGGCGTAGGACTCCCGGTCCTTGCGGCGGTCCTTGGTGCCGTACTCGATGAACGTGCCGATCGCGGCGTCCACGACGCGGTGGTTGTTCCACCACGCGTAGCGGAGGTCGCGCTCGAGCAGCTGGCGGTTGTCCTCGTCCGACAGCGCCATGAGCAGCGTGGCGTAGCCGTTGGAGATGTGACGGGACTCGTCGGACTGCACCGAGTGGAACACCGTCGGCAGGAGGTAGTCGCCGTTGGCCGCGGCCTCGGCGGGCATGGCGACGAACAGCGTGTTGGTGAACGCCGTCTCCGCCACGATGGTGAGGTAGATGCTCGCCGCGGTGATGGCGTCACCGGTGATGAACCCTTCGGCGAACTGCCGGCCGATGGTGCCGCAGTAGTCGTTGTGGAAGCCGCGCAGGCTGGTGTTGAAGCCTGCCGGGTCGATGTAGTTGTTCATGTAGAGGCGCTTGAGGTTCTGCTGGATCGTCGAGTGCCGGACCTCGTCGATCATCTGGATGGCCTGCCCGTTGTGCAGCTCCGGGTTCGGCACGGCGTGGAAGAGCATCGGCATCGACCGGGCCGCCGAGATCTCCGGCAGCGGGATGATCGAGAGGAACAGCTTCTGCCATTCCAGCCACCGCTCCTGCACCTGGCGGAACATGTTGCCCCGGATGGCCCCGTCCTGGGCGCCGTAGACCCGGTGGTCCTTCTCCTCCTGCATCGGGAAGTACGAGCGCAGGACCTGCTTGAGCGGGTCCTTCTTCTGCGCCTTCTGGAAGGTGTAGTCCGTCCCGTACTTCATGTACGGCTCGTGGTAGACCGGCTCCCAGGCCAGTTCCTGGATCTTCTGATGGGCCTTCGCCAGACTCTGTCGGCTCACGTCGTCTCCTCGCGGTGCGCCAGGGATGATCCGTCGCTCACGGTCCGTCGGTCGCGCCCTGGGTCACGACCTCGTGACGTCGTCGCCCCGCCCGGGGCCGCCTCGGTGCGGGGCCGAGGTGGGCGGCCGGGGACCGGAGTGCGACGCACCGGGTCGCGGGCCCGGTGCGTCTCGGGTTGTGGTGCCAGGAATGACATCCCGCACCGGTGGGCGACGAGGTCTCAATATGAGACAGTGGGCCCCTCGCCCCTGCTTAGTCTCAAGGTGGACGCTGGTGTCCCGGCAGGGACGAGGCCTCCCCGACCCAGCGCCGGGCCGGGGGGACGACTGCTGCGAGGAGACGTGCCCATGGGCATGACACGCGGCACCGTCGACCGGGGCACCCCTGCGTCCGGCCGCCCGTCGAGGACCGGAGCGCCCACCGTCCCGGTGCCGCCCACCAGCCGCGACGGGACCGTGGTCCGGGCCCGGGACTCGTTCCTGCGCGACGAACCCGTGCCTCGTGGCGCGGTACGACAGGCCATCCTCGCGTCCTGGGTGCGGTCGCGGGAGATGCACGTGGATCCCGCGAGGATCGACCTCGGCCGGGAGGCGGATTCGGCCCGCGACTCCCCGCTGTTCCACGCCGCGCGGCCGCTCATCGACGCGACGGCCGCGAGCATGGCCAACGAGCCCATGAGCCTCATCCTGTGCGACCACGAGGGCGTCGTGCTCGACCGCCGCACGGGGGACTCCCGGCTCGCCCAGCACCTCGACCGGGTGTGGCTGGCTCCCGGCTTCTGCTACGCGGAGCACCGGGTCGGGACGAACGGGATCGGGACCGCCCTGGAGTGCCGGGGCCCGGCCAACGTCTTCGGCCACGAGCACTACGTCGAGCGCCTGGAGGCGCTGGCCTGCGCCGCCGCACCCGTCCGCCACCCCGTCTCGGGCCGGATCGTCGGGGTGGTGGACCTCACCGGGTGGCGGCGCGACGCCGACTGGCTGATGACGACGACGACCGTGATGATCGCCCGCCAGATCGAGCAGTGCCTGCTCGACCAGGCGTCACAGCACGAGCTGGCCCTGCTCGAGGACTACCTCACCGCCAGCCGGCGAAACCAGGGCGCGGTGATGGCCGTGAGCGACGACATCCTCATGCTCAACGACCGGGCGCGGACCCTGGTCGACCCGGGGGACCAGGCGTCGCTGGTCGCGGCGGCGGCGGAGACCCTCGCCGCGGGTCGCGCCGGGCAGATCGTCGTCGACCTGCCGAGCGGGGCGGTCGTCCGCGTGCTGTGCCGCCCCAGCCGGTCCGCGGGCGCCGGCTCCGGCGGGGTCCTGCTCGTCCACCCCGTCGACCGAGCCCCTCGCAGCCGTCCCCCGGGCCACCACCACGCCGCCCCGCCGCCGGCGGTCGTCGGGTCCGGGACGTTGTGGACGCGGTGCGTCCAGGCCGTCGACCGGCAGCTGCACCTGCGGGAGTGGACGGTCCTGGCGGGCGAGCCCGGCAGCGGCCGGCGGACGCTGCTGCGAGGCGTGCACCAGACGTGCCGCTCGACCGACCACCTGCGGGTGCTGCAAGCCGCCCAGTTCGACCAGGACTGGCTGGCGGACCTGGCCGCCGAGCTCGACGAGGGGGCGTCGACACTGGTCCTCGCCGACGTCGACCTGCTGCCGCCGGACGCCGTCCGGGAGGTCGTCGACATCCTGGAGCCGCACCGGGAGGCGACCGAGGCGGACCGGACGTGGGTGGCCGCGACGGTGGCCGGCGGGCCCCAGTCCCCCGAGCTGTCGGCACTGCTCGACCTGTTCCCGCGCACGGTGGACGTCCCCCCGCTGCGCCACCACGTCGAGGACGTCCCCGACCTCGTCCGCGCCTGCGTCAGCCGGCTGACCCACGGCGGGGACCTGGCCGTGTCGCCCGAGGCCATGCGCGTGCTCACGCGGTACCCGTGGCCGGGCAACGTCGCCCAGCTCGACCAGGTCGTGCGCCGGGTGGTCGCCCGACGCCGCTCCGGCGTCATCGGTCCCGCGGACCTGCCGGCCGAGGTGCACGCCACCTCGCGCCGCGTGCTGTCACCGCTGGAGGCCATCGAGTGCGACGCCATCGTCCAGGCGCTCGCGGCGGCCGACGGCAACAAGGCCGAGGCCGGGCGCCTCCTGGGGCTGTCGCGGGCGACGATCTACCGCAAGGTCCGGGAGTACGGCATCACCGCGCCGCCGCCGGAGGGACAGCGCCGGGCCGGCTGAGGCGCCGATGCGGCCGACCGCGCCGGGCCGCCGGCGCGGTCGGGCCCGGGCGGACCCTCACCAGGAGGGCAGCCGGACCTGGGGCAGGCGCCGCAGGTCCTCGCGAGGAAGGGCCGAGGCCGCCGCCAGCACCTGCCGCTGCACCTGGTCGATCCGTTCGTCCACGCGGCCTCGCAGGGCGAACGCGAGAGCGCCGAGCGCCCGGACCGTCGTGTCGTCGACGCCCGGCTTGGGCGCCGCGAGCACGGCGACCCCCTGCGGTTCGGCCGAGTCGCCCAGCGCCACCCCGACCGAGACGGCCTCCCGCGGGTTGTCGTGGCGGGAGGCGTAGACGTCGCGCAGCGCCATGACGGTCTCGTGGAACCGCGCCACGTCCCCCTCCAGACCGAGGGCGGTGACGTCCCCGTCGTCCAGGGCGGCGGTCCGGGCCGAGAAGCACCGGACGTACCCGACCAGCGCCCCGGTCCACAGCGCCTCCACGAGGGCGGCGTGCCCCTCGTCCCGGGGCCGGTCGGGTTCCGGGGGGTCCGTCAGGGCCGCCACCAGCCGCTCGCAGCACAGCAGCACGTACTGGAGGTCGTCGAAGACGGCGGCCAGCCCGGCGAGGCGCCTGGTCTCGGCGGTGTCGAGCTCGGCGACGGCCGGGGGCGAGGTCCCGCCCGCCGCCGGCCGACCGGGGACCCGCTCCTCGCCCGGCGCCCGTCCGTTCCCGGTCACCGCGGCGTGACCTCGGCCATCTCGGCCCACCCCGACCCGGGGGCGTCGGGTACGTGGATGATCGACGGCCGGGTGGCCACGACGTCGGGCAGCCACGCCATGGCCTTCGCGAAGTGGTCGGTGCCGACGTGGGCCCGCCCCGCGTCGGCGTCCGCGAAGCCCTCCACGAGGTAGTACTGGTGAGGGTCCGCGACGCTGCGCGACCACTCGAAGAACAGGTTGCCGGGCTCGCCGCGCGTGCCGTCGGTGAAGTCCCGGACCCGGTCGAGCCAGGAGTCGGCGTACTCGGGTCGGATGGTCCACTTGACGACGATGAGGATCATCGGGGGTCCTCCGGGGCCGGGAGCGGGACGCCTCAGCGCGAGGCGGCGGTGGGGTAACGGGCGGCGAGGAGCCCGCGGCAGTACTCGCCGTTGGCCTCGATGCCGAACCGGGTGAGGCGCGCCCGACGCAGGTGCAGAGGGACCTGATCGGCGGGGACGGCAGTGCCGTCGGCGTGGACGAGGAGCGGGGCGTCATCGCCGGACGGCAGGCCGACGGCCGCCCGCCGGCGACGCAGCCGGGCGAGGTCCTCGGACGCCGGCAGGTCCCCCAGGCGGACGCCTGCCAGGTCCTCGGGGGTCGCACCGGCGTCCACGAGCGGCCGCGCGACGCGGTCCTGGCCCGCCAGGGCCGCCTTGCCGAGGAACTGGCGTCGCAGCTCTGCGAGTTCGTCGACGGCCTCCCCGGCGAACGTGGCCACGAATCCGGCCCCCGAGGCGACCCCGGCGTTGATCTCCGGCGCGGCGTGGTGGTCGAGCAGCGTGACCTCGGCCCGGTCGACGCCCGGGACGGCCGACACCGCGTCGTGGGCGTCCGCGACCATGAGGAACGAGAAGTTCGGCGCGCAGTAGAACGTCGGCAGGCGCAGCCGGACCCGCGCGACCCCGGCCTCCACGGTGCACGACTCGACGAAGCCGAGGTCGGTGATCGGCTCGTCGATCTCCGGGTCGAGCACCGTGGCCAGGGCCTCGCGGACCCGGGCCGCGGCGCCCGATCCGGGCGCGGTCACGACGTGACGAGCTGCTCGGCCGGCTGGGTCGGCTCACCCGCCTGGGTCGGCAGGCGCAGCTCGGCGGGGACGGGGATGTCGTACAGCTTCGCCGCGTTGAGCCCGAGGATCTTCTTCTTCGTGGCCGTCGTCAGCTTGGCGTAGTCGGTGAACGCGTCGTCGTCCGGCATCTGCCAGTCGACGAAGCCCTCGACCTGCCACTTCGGCGTCCAGATGTTGTAGTCGCCGCCGAAGGTCATCTTGTCCTCGCCGACCCAGAACAGCAGTTCACCCATGGCCCGGGCGAAGAACTTCGGGCGCGAGTGCATGAGGCCGCCGATGACGACCGACAGCCCCGCGTAGACGTTCGGCTCCTGCACGGCCATGTAGCAGAAGTCGTCGATGCGCGGCAGGCCGACGTGCTCGACGATGAAGTTGAGCTCGGGGAAGTCCGTGGCGACCTGGTCGACGTCGTCCATGCTGAACGCGTCCTTGTTGAGCGGCCAGATCGTCGGGCCCTTGTGGACGTGCTGGTTCTTGATGCCGAGCTCCTGGCACTTCTCGAGGAAGCGGTACGACTCCGGGTCCGTGAGCTTCCACCCGCGGGAGCCCTCGTACCACTCGGCGGTGTAGAGCTTGACGCCCTTGAGGTTCCACCGCTTGGCGTCCTCCGCTAGCTGCTTCAGCCCGACATCGCCCTCGCGGGGGTCCCAGCGGCCGTTGACGATGAGGCGGTCGGGGTACCTCTCCACCAGGGAGCCGTTCTGCTCGGCGGTGTTGAACCCGTTGGTGTACCAGTCCTTGAGGTACGTGGACTG
>Ga0224723_1001130_pt1 | contig 16731 bp, 17 predicted proteins | sample Balambano_FR2_Me_FD_161647 | JGI IMG/M metagenome (GOLD analysis project Ga0224723, IMG submission 161647) | Freshwater sediment microbial communities from Lake Towuti, South Sulawesi, Indonesia - Balambano_FR2_MetaG | ecosystem: Environmental > Aquatic > Freshwater > Lake > Sediment | place...
GGATGCCGCGCCCGAGGTCCGCGCCGCGGCGCTCGCGGCCGTGGCCCGCGTCGAGCCGGAGGCCGCCGACCTCGTGCCGCTGCTCGCCGCCGCGCTGGAGGACGCCTCGCCCGCCGTGCGCCACGAGGCCGCCGCGCAGCTTGCCCAGGCTGGCGAGCGCGGCCGGGCCGCCCAGGACAAGCTCTTCGCCCTGCTGGACCAGCCCGCCGACCGCTCCCCCGCGCTCGAGGCCCTGCGCGCCGTGAAGCCCGCGGAAGACGCCCTCCCGCAGCTCCTCGCCGCGCTGGACCATGCGGACTGGAACGTCCGCGCCTTCTCCGCGGACGCGCTGGGCCAGCTCGGCAAAGCCGGCCGCCCCGCGGTGGAGCGCCTCCAGAAGATCGTCGCCGAGGACCCGCATGAGGACGTGAAGCGCGCCGCCCGCCGCGCCAACCGCCGCATCCGCGAGGCAAAGTAGCCGCCCCCCGGCAAAGACGTTTGACCACCCTTCCGCCCCCGCTACCCTTCCCCAACTCCAACTCCGAGCCCCGTCGAATCATGTCCCAGCACACCACCCCAGGCGGGTACCCCACCCGCCGTGACTTCATCAAGAAATCCGCCGCCGCGGCCACCGCCGCCGCCGTCGTCAGCACGCTCAAGACGCCGGTGTACGGCCAGAGCCAGGCGCCCTCCGCCGGCCGCGTCATCGGCGCGAACGACCGCATAGTCTGCGCCTTCGTGGGCGTCGGCGGGCAGGGCTACAACGCCCATGTGCGCACCTGCAAGGATCAGGCCTCGCGCAACAACACCGCGCTCGCCGCGGTGTGCGACGTTTCCAAGCACCGCGTCGGCGAGGTGAAGAACTTCGTCGGCGAAGGCTGCGAGGGCTACGGCGACTACCGCCGCATCGTGGACCGCAAGGACATTGACGTGATCTTCTGCTCGACGGTGGACCACTGGCACACGCCGGTCACCCTCGCCGGCCTCCAGAGCGGCAAGCATGTGTACGTCGAGAAGCCCATGACCCGCTACCTCGGCGAGGCCTTCGAAATTTACGACATGGCCAAGCGCACCGGGAAGCTGGTGAACGTCGGTTCGCAGGGTTCCTCGGACCAGAAGTGGCACCAGGCGGCCAAGTGGATCAAGGCCGGCAAGATCGGCCCCGTGGTCATGTGCCAGGGCAGCTACATGCGCAACAACCCCAAGGGCGAGTGGAACTACGGCATCGCCGGCTGGGCCACGCCCGAGGACATTGACTGGAAGCAGTGGCTCGGCCAGGTCCACAAGCAGGTCCCCTTCAACGCCGACCACTACTTCCGCTGGCGCAAATACTTCCCCTACTGCTCCGGCCTCCTCGGCGACCTCATCCCGCACAAGCTGCATCCCTACATGCTCGCCACCGGCAACCCGGAGTTCCCCACCCGCGTCGCCAGCCTCGGCAACAGGAGCTTCAAGACCGACCGCAACACCCCCGGCACGCCCGAGCGCGACGTGGACGAGATCGTGCAGGTCATCGCCGAGTTCCCCAGCGGCATGGTGATGCACGTCACCAGCTCCACCGTGAACGAGACGGGCACGCAGGAGCTCATCCGCGGCCACCGCGCCAACCTCCAGATGGGCGGCAACCGCGTCGAGCTGCGCCCCGAGCGGCCCTTCACCGAGGAGGTGGACCCCGAGGTCAGCGAGCAGTTTCCCGCCGAGAGCGTCGCCGCGCACCATGTGGACTTCTTTGATGCCATCCGCACCGGCCGCCAGCCCAACGCCGGCATTGACCTCGCCGTGCGCGTGCAGACCGTCATCTCGCTCGCCGAGATGTCCAGTCGCCTCAACGCCATGTGCCTCTTCGACGAGAAGACCCGCAAGGTGACCACGCAGGACGGCCGCGAGGTGAAGCCCATCAACTACGGCTGGAACGAGCTGTCCTGATCCCGCCCCGCTTCACGGGCCCGCCGGACCTCCGCCGGCGGGCCTTTTTGCTTTCCCGCATGGAACTCCGCCTCGCCCGCCACGCGATGGCGACGCGCTTCGAACTGCTGCTCCCCGGCGATGATGAAACGCGCCTCCGGGCGGCCGGCGAGGAGGCGCTCGAAGAAATCTCCCGTCTCGAGGCCGCGCTAAGCCTGTACCGGTCCGACAGCGAGATCAGCGCGATCAACCGCGCCGCCGCCGCCGGCTGGGTGCGCGTGTCGCCCGAAGTCGCCACCCTCATCGCCCGCGCCGTCGCGCTTTCGCACGCCACCGGCGGCGCGTTTGACCCGACCGTGGCCCCGCTGGTCGAGGCGTGGGGGCTGCGCGCCGGCGCGGGCCGCGTGCCTTCGGATGCGGAGCTGGCCGCCGCCCGCGAGGCCGTGGGCGCGCACCTGGTCGAGGCCGATCCGGCCGGGGCGGTGCGTTTCCTCCGGCGCGGCGTGCGGCTCGATCTCGGCTCCATCGGCAAGGGCTACGCGCTCGACCGCGCCGCCAAGCTGCTGCGCGAGGCTGGCGTCACGAGCGCGCTGCTGCACGGTGGCAGCAGCTCCGTTTACGCCCTAGGCACGCCGTCCGGCGAGGAGGCGTGGAAGGTGGCGGTGGACGTGGAACCCAATTTCAAATTGCAAACTTCAAATCTTAAATTTTCTCCGCCGGCCAACGAGTCATCATCCACCGTTCACCCTTCACCCTTCACTCCCCAGCCGCCCGTCTTCCCCCTGCACGAAGAATCCCTCTCCGTCTCCGCCGTCTGGGGCAAGGGCTTCGAGGCCGGCGGACGCTTCCACGGCCACGTCCTCGATCCGCGGTCCGGCCGGCCGGTCGAGGGCGCGCTGCTGGCCGCCGTGGTGCTGCCGTCGGCGACGGATTCCGACGCGCTCTCCACCGCGCTGCTCGTCGGCGGGGCGGCGATGTTTGACAGGATGCGCACGGCGGCCCCCGCGTTTCGCGGGCTGCTGCTGGAGCGCGCCGCGCAGCCGCCGGGCTACCGCCTCGCGGCCAGCGGCATCTCCGCCAGCGTCCGGTGAAGCGGGCCTTCCGGGCGCGGCTCGCTGGCGACCAGCCGCACCGCGGCCACCGGCCACGGCTCCGTGGGCGGCACGGCGATCCGTCCAAGGGCCTGCGCGAGCTGCAGCTGCGCGCCGCTCCGCACGTCGTTCCGCACGCGGGCGAGCGTGACATGCGGATGAAACGCCCGCTCTTCCGCCTGCTTGGCGAAGGGCGCCACCGCCTCCTCCACGGCCTGCTGCAGCGGCCCCAGCGCGCCGGCCTCGTCCGTGAGCCGCACCCAGAGCACGCGCGCCCGTTTCGGCGCCGGGAACGCGCCAAACGCCGCGAACTCCACTGGAAAACCCGCCGTCGCCGCGACGGCCTTCTCCAACGTCGCGCGCAGCGCCGGGGTCCGCTCTTCCGGCACCTCGCCGAGGAACCGCAGCGTGACGTGGAGTTGATCCGCCTCCGTCAGCCGCAGCGTGCCCGGCAGCGTCGCCAGCCGCAGCGACTCCTGCAGCGCGAGCAGCGCTTTCAGGACGGAGGGCGGCGGCCAAAGACCGACGAACAGGCGCATCCCCGCCTTTCTCCCGCCCTCAATGCCCCGCTGCAATCACTTCCGCCGTCCGGGTGCGGGACGCGGCGGACGTCACCGGGCGGCCGCCTGACGCATCGCGCGGAAGAGGCGCAGCTTCGCGTAGTCGTACCTCCCGCTCAGCGCGGCGTGGACCGGGCTGAGGTACTGGCCGCCCAGCTTCTCAAACGCCCCGGCCAGCTCCGCCTGCTCTGCCGCGCTGAACAACCGCGCCAAGTCCAGCGCCTCGCCCGCCTCGACCGCGTTGGCCAGATGCGTCGCGACCGTGCCTACCGTCAGGCCGCGGTCGCGCGCGACCTGCTCCGGCGACGCGCCCGCGCGGTACTGTCGCAGCGTCTCGCGCACCGTCTCGGTGAGCAGCTCGCCGCGCGAGCGGGCCGGCGCGGGCGCCGGCTGGGACGATTCCTCGGCAAAAATCTGCCGCGGGTTCGTTTGCAGATGCGCGGCGATCTCCGCCAGGAACGCCGCGCCGTAGCCGCGCCACTTGGCTTCGCCTACGCCGGGAATCCGGCGGAAGCCGGCCTCGTCCGCCGGGTAGTCGCGCGCCATCCAGCGCAGCGACACGTCGCCGAAGACGATGTACGGCGGCACGCCCTGCGCGTCGGCCAGCTCCTTCCGCAGCCGGCGCAGCTTCTCGAAGAGCAGCTCGTCGCACGCGATCTCGCCCGCGCGCTCCGCCGCCGGGCGCGGGCCCTCCATCGGCTTCGTCAGGGTGATCGTGCGCCGCTCCTTCAGCGCCGCGCGGCCCGCCTCGGTCAGCTCCACGGTGGGAAACTGCCCGCCCGCCTGCGCGATGTGGCCCAGCCGCATCAGTTCGCGTGCGATGGCGCCCCATTCGTTCCGCGTGTGCTCCTTCCCGATGCCGTAGGTGCTCAGCTCATGGTGGCCCCACTGGCGGATTTTCTCCGTGTCGCCGCCGGTGAGCACGGCGATGACGTGGTTCAGCCCCACGCTGAAGCCGCCCCGCTGCCGGATGCGCACGAGGCAGCTCATGAGCTTCTGCGCCGCCACGGTGCCGTCGAAGGTCGCGCGCGGGGCGAGGCAGTTGTCGCACGCGCCGCAGTGGTCGTCCGGGAACTCCTCGCCGAAGTAGTCCAGCAGCATCACGCGCCGGCACTCCGCGCATTCGGCGTAGTGGACCATCGTGTCGAGCTGCTGCTGCGCCACGCGCCGCTCGTCCGGCGAGGGCTTCTCCTCGATGAAGCGCTTCTGCTTCACCACGTCGCCCGCGCCGTAGAGCAGCAGGCACTCGCTCGGCAGGCCGTCGCGCCCGGCGCGGCCGGTCTCCTGGTAGTAGCCCTCGATGTTCTTCGGCAGGTCGTAATGGATGACGAAGCGGACGTTCGGCTTGTTGATGCCCATGCCGAACGCGATCGTCGCGCACACCACGCGCGCCTCGTCGCGCAGAAACCTGTCCTGGCTCGCGTCGCGGTCCGCCTTCTCCATGCCCGCGTGGTACGGCACGGCCTTCACGCCGTCCTCGGCGAGCTTCGCCGCCAGCGTGTCCGCGCCGGCGCGGCTGGCCACGTAGATGATGCCCGCGTCGCGCGGCCGGGCGCGGAGGAAGTCCAGCACCTGCCGGTACGCGGCGGACTTGGGCGCGACGCGGTAGGTGAGGTTCGGCCGGTTGAAGCTGGCGACGAAGACGCCCGGCTCCCGCAGGTGAAGCTGCCCGACGATGTCCTCCCGCACGCGCGTCGTGGCGGTGGCGGTGAGGGCCATGAAGGGCACGGCCGGCAGGCGCTCGCGCAGCGTGCGGAGCTGGCGGTACTCGGGCCGGAAGTCGTGGCCCCACTCGCTGATGCAGTGCGCCTCGTCCACGGCCACGGCCGCGACGCTCCAGCGGCGGAGGTCGTCGAGCATCGTGCCGGCCATGAGCCGCTCGGGCGCGAGGTAGAGCAGCTTGAACCCGCCGCGGTTCAGGCCGCGCCAGCGTTCGCTCCGCTCGGCCTCGGACAGTGACGAATTGAGGAAGGTGGCCGCCACGCCGTTCGCCCGCAGCGCGTCCACCTGGTCCTTCATCAGCGCGATCAGCGGCGAGATCACGACCGTCAGCCCCGGCCGGACCAGCGCGGGAAGCTGGAAGCATAGCGATTTTCCGCCGCCGGTCGGCAGCAGCGCGAACACGTCCCGCCCCGCCAGCGTGGCGCGCATGATCTCCTCCTGCAGCGGGCGGAAGGCGTCGTAGCCGAACACCTCCTTCAGCGGCGTCAGGAGGTCGGCGGCGCGGGCGTCGGCGGGCACGCCATGGTTCTTAGCGCAGCGGACCCGGCGGGCCAAGCCGGGCTTCCGCTCAGATGGCGAAGTCGTTGTACTCCGGCTTCACCAGCTCCGTCGGCGGGTTCAGCATCCCGGCCGCCACGGTAGCGTTCGTGCCCGGCTCGATCAGGATGAACGACCCGGTGAGCCGGTTCGTCGCGTAGCCGTCGTACACGAGCGGCTTCGCCGTCTTGAGGCGGACCTCGCCGATGTCGTTCATCACCAGGTCGGCGGGCGCCGGCTCCGGCTCGAAGCTGTGGATGTTGATGCGGTGCTCCAGCGCCGTGACCATCGCCTGCACCGTCTGGGTGGCGTGCTTGAGGAGGTACTTCCGGCCGCGCTGCAGCGGGCGCGGGTGCATCCAGCAGACGCGCGCGTGCAGGTCCGTGCCTGCGCCGGGCAGGGCGTCCAGCCCCACCAGCATGTCGCCGCGGCTCACGTCGAGGTCGTCGGCGAGCTGCACGGTCACGCTCTGCGGGCAGAAGGCCTCGGCCAGCGGGCCGTCGTAGGTCCAGATGTCCTTCACCGTGCTCTTCAGGCCGGAAGGCAGGACCATCACCTTTTGGCCAGCGCGCAGGATGCCGCCGGCGATCTGGCCGCTGAGTCCGCGGAAGTCATGGAGCGAGTGGTCCGTAGGGTTGTTGGGCCGGTTCACCCACTGCACCGGCAGGCGGAAGCCTTGCAGGTTCCAGTCACTCGCGATGTGGACGGTCTCCAGGTGGCCGAGCAGGGAAGGCCCGACATACCAGGGCGTGTGCCGCGAGGGCTGGACGACGTTGTCGCCCTGCAGCGCGCTCAGGGGGATGAACTTCACGTCCTTGATGTCCAGCCGCGGCAGGAAGGTCTCGAACTCGTCGCGGATCTCCGTGAAGCGCGCCTCGTTCCAGTCCACGAGGTCCATCTTGTTCACCGCGATGACGAGGTGCGGGATGCGCAGCAGGGAGGCGAGGTAGGTGTGGCGGCGGCTCTGCTCGATCACGCCCTGGCGCGCGTCCACCAGCACCACGGAAAGGTTCGCCGTGGAGGCGCCGGTGACCATGTTGCGCGTGTACTGCACGTGCCCGGGCGTGTCCGCGACGATGAACTTGCGCCGCGGCGTGGCGAAGTAGCGGTAGGCCACGTCAATCGTGATGCCCTGCTCGCGCTCGGCCCGCAGGCCGTCGGTGAGGTTGGCAAGGTTGATCTGCCCGCCGCCGGTGAGGTCGGCCGAGCGCTCGAGCGCCTCGAGCTGGTCCTCCATGATGGACTTGGAGTCGTACAGCAGCCGGCCGATCAGCGTGGACTTGCCGTCGTCCACGCTGCCGCAGGTGTTGAAGCGGAGGAGCTCGATGGGGTGGGGGGCGGGGGGCATTCCTTGAAAACTAGGCTCCGCTCTCGGAATGGAGGTGCCGGGCGACAATCTCCTTAACGTAGCTTGGGATGTTCCTCTGAAGCGCAGTCGTCCTTCGTCGGAGTTTCTCGTAATCCTCAATCTCGCCACCGGTCCATAGGATGTCGGCTCGTCGTGCTTCCCGCATGGCAATATGAGTATATTGATCAGGATAAGCCCAGTAGCAGGAACGGCAGATTTCAGCCCGCTTTAGTTCCTGCCAGTTGACACAGTGCTCGCAGGACCATGATTTGGCACGATTGGCTGAACCGCAGAGCAGCATGTAGTCATCAGGCTTTTGCCCGGACGAATGGTCATCACCAAGAACCTCAAATGGGATCCGATGATCAATCTGCAATTCATTCTCAGGAAACGATTCCAGATAAATCGCACAGCGGGCACCGTGGAGGTCAAGCAGCCTTTGCTTCAACTGCTTTCCCAGTACTGTTCTGCCAGCTTGCCGCCCAAATCGCGCCGACTTCGGATCACCGAAACGATAAGCGGCGATCTTTCGACCGTCGCCTCCAATAACACGGAACATCTCGATTGGTATCCCGTTCTCCTTCACGTCACGAACAGCACGTGGCGGATGGTTATAACCGTATTTGTCCTTGAGTTCTTCGGTCGTAATGAAGCCATGCTTTAAGATGTGATTTACGACCGTCTTGGGGCGCTTCGCCGTGACCGCACGGCACAGTCTGATGAATTCAGCCGACAGCCGGAGCTTGCTCATCGCCTGCCCTCCAGCAGCACCAATTGCTCATCTCTGGTCTGTAGGTGGCGGCGTCGAATGCATAACCGATCCGCCAGAGCAGGTGACAGGTATAGGGATTCAAATGTCATTTCCTTGCGCCCAAGCAGGGTGGCCTGGGATGAGCGTCCCGCCTCCAGCTCAATCAGATGCAGGCCAAGATGCATCGGCAACGGTTGGCCGTGGACCCGATCGCCAGTACGTCCATCATAGCTGACGAGGTAGCTGATATCCCGCGCATTGAGCGACTCCAGTACTTGGACGAACTCTTCAAACAAGACAGCTTTCAGGTATCTTGGGTCGCGCTGTCCACAGACGCCCTGATAGGGGGGGTCCATATAAATCAAATCTCGCCTCCCCGCCCGCGCCAGGACCTGCTTGTAATCGCATGACAGACACGTCGTCCTGCCTCTAAGCAGGCGTGACGCCCCCAGGATGTTGACGCGCATGGTGTCAGGATGCATTCCGGCACGCCGGTTGTCCGGGCTCTGGTTGAACCTCCCATCAGCATTGTAGCGGACGGCCGCCTTTACGCACCTTGCCAGCAGGTACAACAACTTGTCCGGCTGCGGCGCGCGGTTGAACGCCTCGCGAGCCTGATCGTAAAAGCTCCGGCGGTCCTGATGCTGAGCCTGCCAAAGCATCTCATACTGCCGGCACAGCTTCTCAGGAGACGAGATGACGGCTTCCCATAGCCCCATCAGCGGCCGGTTAAGATCATTGATGATGAAGGCGCACGCGAGATCCTGCGCGGCAGCTTTCAAGGTGACTGCCGCAGATCCCGCGAAAGGCTCGATCAGTGTGTCCACGTCCGACGGAAATTGAGCGATGATGGCCGCAGCGAGGTTTCTCTTGCTGCCTTGGTAAGGGAATGGCTGCGGCACTTTCATTTTTGCAATTGCGCCAGAGGACGCCGTGCTTTCAAAGCGTTAGAAATACCCCGCCTTCTTCCGGTCCTCCATCGCCGCCTCGCCGGCCCTGTCATTGGCGCGGGCACCACGCTCCGGCATCCGCATGGCTGCGAGCCCGGCCAGGATGCCATCAAGCTTGGCATTGCTGCCATGCCGTGCGGTCCAGCGGCGGATGTATTCCCAATCCAGCTTATCCTCGCCCTGCAGTGCGATGACGTCGCGCACATCATCCAAGTCCCTGCCGCGCGCCCAGCGCAGCTTGGTGACGATGACGTCTTCCGCGGTCAGCACCGCCGTGGGCAGTCCTTCGTAGGTGATGGGGCGGCGGCGGCGGAAACGTTCCTGGTCGTAGAGGTCGCTGCCCAGTTGAAACAGCTCGACCATAAAGCTGGATTCCTGATGGATGAGCGTGCTGCGGAAGGTAACGTTGTTGGTTTCAAAGGTCATCTGCGCGTCCAGCGAGAAGCCCGGTCCGAGCGCGTCCAGAACCGGTTGCCAGGAAAAGCCCGACGGCAGGGCCAGCACGAGGTCCGCATCCTTGGTCGAACGCGGGTCGGCGTAGTAGTTCCGCGCGAACGAACCGACCAGCACGTGGGGGATGCCAGCCTGATTCAGCGCGGCGATGACGCACCGGACGATGGTGGTCGCGGCCATCATGTCGCGGCCTCCTCCAATTGACGCTTCAACTTGATGCGACGGCGGAGTTCGGCGAGCAGCTCCGCCTCCGTGTTTGTTGGCCGCTGCTCCCGCAAACCGGCGAGGCTGATGGAGCAGGCGTAGTCAAAGAGTTCCGGCCCCGCCTGCATCCGCGCCTCGGGCGAAAGCAGACGGGAACGCTCAATGCGCCTCCAGAACAAATCATCCGCCAGCGGTTGGAACTCGTTCGCCATGCGCTCAAAAATACCCTGCCTTCTTCCGGGCCTCCATCGCCGCCTCGCTGGCCTTGTCGTGGGCGCGGGTGCCGCGGGCGGCGGGCGCTGGCCGGCGGTTGTGTTGAAGCGGAGGACTCACCATTCAGGCGGCAGGATGGTTGGGATGACATCGCGCTTGTTCCGGCGATAGACGGCGAAGTCTCGGCGGTCGGTCGTGATCACAGAGTGGGCGGGAAACAGCTCGCTCATGCGGACGACGCACAGGTCGCAGAGGTCGGGATTCCGGTCGCCAAACCGGTCGGCGAGTTCCGCCAGATGTTCCTGGTTGGCCGACAGGTCGAACTTCACCTCCACGAGACCGCTGGTCAGCGCCGCCAGCACAGGCGACGCGCTGCCCAGCAGGTAGGCCGACTCGATCAGAACCGCCTCGCAGGTGAGCAGGGGCGCAGAGACCTGGGCCGCCAGCCCCGCGGCCCAGGCGTGGTGCTGGTCCTGCGCGTTCAGGAAGGCGACCAGGAAGCCCGTGTCGGCGATGGCGGTCATCGCTTGCCGAAGCCTTCCCGCAGGGAGAGGTCGCGCGGCCCCCTGACGGTTCCGGCCAGCGCCATCCAGGGCTTTTGCTCCGCGCTGGCCAGCGCCTTCTCCAACTGGAGCCGGATGACCTCGCTCCGGGACTGGCCGGTGCGTTCGGCCGTTTCCTTCAGCCACGCCGCGAGGTGTCCCGGCAGACGGACTGTCAGTGTGTTGCTCATCTGGCGGAAGCGTATGACACCGTCATGGGGATGCAACCAGCGGGCGGTTCAGAAATACCCCGCCTTCTTCCGGTCCTCCATCGCCGCCTCGCTGGCCTTGTCGTCGGCGCGGGTGCCGCGCTCGGTGACGCGGGCGGCGGCGACCTCGGCGATGATGTCGTCCACGCTGTCGGCCGGGCTCTCGATCATGCCGGTGCTGATCATGTCCGCGATGGTGCGCACGCGGCAGACCATGCGCTTGCGCGGCTCGCCGGGGCGTGGCCGGGCGCCCTCGTAGGGATCGGGCCGCGTCGGGTCAGCGTGCTCGGGCGGCACGGGCAGCCACTGACCGCCGCGGCGGAAGCACTCGCGCAGGTGGCTGAAGTAGATGCTGGGCACCGTGAGCTTCTCCTTCCGGATGTATTCCCACACGTCCATCTCGGTCCAGTTGGAGAGCGGGAAGACGCGCATGTTTTCGCCGGGGTTGAGCCGCGCGTTGTAGAGGTTCCAGATTTCCGGCCGCTGGTTCTTAGGATCCCACTGGCCGAAGGCGTCGCGGAAGCTGAAGAAGCGCTCCTTGGCGCGGGCCTTCTCCTCGTCGCGCCGCGCGCCGCCGATGCAGCAGTCAAAACGGAATTCCTCGATGGCGGCGAGCAGCACGGGAATCTGGAGCTGGTTGCGGCTCACCTGGCCGGGTGTGGGCGTCGCGAGGCCCTTCGCAATGGCTTCGTCCACGGTGCGGACGATGAGCTTCGCGCCCAGTTCCTTCGCGCGCCGGTCGCGGAACCCGATGAGTTCCGGAAACTCATGCCCCGTCTCCACGTTGAGGAACGGCATCGGGATGTCCGAAGGGCGGAAGGCCTTCTCCGCGAGGCGCAGGAGGCAGATGGAGTCCTTGCCGCCGGAGAAGAGGAGGGCGGGCCGTTCAAATTCCGCCGCAACCTCGCGCATGACATGGACCGCCTCCGTCTCGAGGAACTGGAGGTGATCCAAGTGATATGAGGACATGAGGGAATGGGTGATTGGAAATGGGGCTGCTGGTCAGCGACGCTCGACCGAATGGATCAGTCCAGTGATAAGCTTGCCCGTGATCCTGCAATGATTCATCAGCTCGTCCTGCTCGGAGGCGGAGATGAAACAATTGTCGAGCAGGACGTAGCTCATGGACCGCACTTCGCCGCACGAACGGCGGGCGTAGCCGTAGACCTGCCTCTTCTCCGCGAGATGGATGCTTTCCCAGCCTTCGGCCAAGTTGTTCATCACCGAGACGGCGGCGCGACGCAGCTGGTCGCTGAGACCGAAGTCCAGAGCGAGAGGCTCGCGTCGGCACAGCGCATACGCCTTCTGCGTCAGAGCCCGTGCGGCTTTCCAGGCCTCGGTGTCCTCAAATGACCGTGGCGTTGACATCGCGCCCATTTCCCATCGCCTATCACCCATACCCTCTGATCGCCTTCTGCCCCCACCCCGCGTGCAGGCCGCACTCGCGCTTCTCGTCGGCCTTGGCCGGGTCGAAGTAGTCCCACTCGTTCGGCAGGCCGTGCTGCTTCAAGTAGGCCTCCATCTCCGCGTCGGACCAGTGGAAGACCGGGCTGAGCTTCAGCGTGTTGAAGCTGGCGTCGGCCGACACGATGTCCAAGCCGGCGCGGTTGGGATTCTGCACCTTCCGGAGTGCGGTGAACCATACGCTTGGCACCAGTTCCTTCATGCCGCGCTGGAAGGGCTCCAGCTTCATCACGGTGCTGAAGGCCTTGATGCGCTCCTCGTTCTCGGGCGTCGGGTCGGGCATGCCGCCGTGGACGGCGTCGTAATGCGCGGCCGTGAGGCGCGGGACGTAGGGCTTGAGGTTCAGCTTCAGCAGTGAGTTGAGCTGTTCGGCATGCCGGTAGGTCGCCGGGCGGTTGTAGCCATGATCCACCCAGAGCACTGGGATGTCCGGCCGAACCTGCGTGACCAGGTGCAGAATGACGGCCTCGTACGGGCGAAAGTTGGTGGAAACGACAGCACGCCCGCCGGCCTGGGCGAGGCCCCACTTCACGATGTCGAGTGGAGGCTTGCCGTGAAGGTCGGCGTTGGCTTGGGCGATCAGGTCAGGTGTCATTTCCAGTCAGCTTTAAGAGTTTTTCGAGATCGGCGATGTCTTTGGCTCTTCCGCTGGCCCGCTTGTTGGCCAGGAGGTCTGCCAGGCTGATGACTTTTGCAGCGACCCCATCGAGTTCGACGGTCACCGCCCGAGGGTAGGCCTCGCGAAAATTCAGCCCGCTGACCTTGGGAACAATCTCAATGTAGTTGGGGCGTGCGCCAAAATGGGTAACGTTCTCCAGGTCTAGAAACCATTCCCTGCTCAACCCCGGCATCTCGGAGCCAAAGAAGCGGCGGATGGCCTGCACGAGCCTTTCGGCATTGGTTTCCGATACCGCCACCCAGACATCCAAGTCCGTTGTGGGGCGGACATAACCATAATGCGCGACGGCGTGGCCGCCCATGAGCAGGTATTCAACGCCAGCTTCGTTTAGCGAGATTAGGAAGTCGCGGAAGTCGTCGCTGAGATGCCTCGGGTCCATAGGCGTACTGGCGCATGAATTCAAGATGCCGAAGGCGCGCCGCGGGAGTCAGGGAACGCCACCAGGCGTCGTCGTCGTCCTCCGCCTCGCGCAGGGATCGAAATCGGCGAACGACCGGCTGAATGACTCGCGGCATGGTTGAAAGATTAGCGGTTGATCCTTACGACATCAATTCGCCGCGGCCGGCTGCTCCTTCCAGAGCGTCCGTTCCACCCAGTCGCCCAGCCGCTCGCCGGGCCGGCGTTCCGCGGCGTAGCGCGTCAGCAGAGGACGGAACTCCGCCTCCAGCTCCGCCTCCTTGAGCATGTCCTTCCAGACCCGGTTCAGGCGGGTGCCGGCGGCGTTGCCGCCGAGCCAGACCTGGTAGCGGCCGGGCGCCTTTCCGACAAAGCCGATCTCCGCCATGTACGGCCGCGCGCAGCCGTTCGGGCAGCCCGTCGAGCGGATGACGATCTCGTCGCCGTTCAGGCCGACCTCGGCGCAGAGCTTCTCGATCCGGTTGACCAGCCCCGGCAGTGCGCGCTCCGACTCGGCGAGGGCCAGGCCGCAGGTGGGCAGGGCCGGGCAGGCCATGGAGGCGGCGTGCAGGGCGGTGGCTTGGTTCTCGGTCCGGATGCCGTGGCCGGCGAGCAGTGAGTTGAGCGCGGCGCGGTCGGCCTCGGAAATGTTGGCGAGAATGACGTTCTGGTTCGCGGACAAGCGGAACTCAATCTTGGGAAACTGCTCCGCCACCTGCCGCAGCGCGGTCTTCATCCGGTGGCCGTCCATGTCCTTCACGCGGCCGGTCTGCACGAAGAGCGTGAGGAACCACGAGCCGTCCACGGCGCGGTGCCAGCCGTACTGGTCGCCCATCGTGGTGAACTGGTACGGCCGCGCCGGCTCCAGCACGAAGCCCGCGCGTCGACTGACTTCCTCCCGCGCCCAGTCAGCGCCGCGCTCGGCGATGACATACTTCAGCCGCGCGTGCTTGCGGTCCGTGCGGTCGCCGAAGTCGCGGTGGATCGTGAGCACGGCCTTGGCCACTTCGACGAGCTTGTCGGGCGGGAAGAAGCCCAGCACGTCCGCCAGCCGCGGGTAGGTCTGTGAGTTGCCGTGGCTGCGCCCCATGCCGCCGCCCACGGCGAGATTGTAGCCCAGCAGCCGGTCACCTTCGATGAGGGCGATGAAGCCGAGGTCGTTGGTGAAGACATCCATGTCATTTACCGGCGGGATGACGAAGGCCGTCTTGAACTTACGCGGCAGGTAAGTGCGGCCGTAGAGCGGGTCCACGAACTCCCTGTTCGCCGCGTCCTCCAGATTGAGCTGCACGCCGTCAATCCAGATGGCGTGGTACGCGCCGGTCTGCGGCGCGAGGGCCAGCGCCACGCGGTGCGCGTCGCGGAACACCTCGTCCCGCGCGCGGCTGGTGGCCGGCGTGGGCGACGCCATGACGTTGCGGTTCACGTCGCCGCACGCGGCCAGCGTGGAGAGCAGGGACTCATTGATCTTTTTGATCAGCGGGCCGAGGCCGGACTTCACCACGCCGTGGAACTGGATGCTCTGCCGGGTGGTGATGCGAAGCGTGTCGTTGCCGTGGGCCGTCGCGAGGTCGTCAAAGGTGATCCACTGCGCGGGCGTCATCACGCCGCCGGGGATGCGCCCGCGGATCATCATGATGAACTTCTTGCCCGTCTTGCGCAGGTCGCGGTCGTCCTGCTGGTAGATGCCGTGGAACTTGAGGAACTGCTGGTCGTCCTCGGAAAACCGGTCCGCCGCCGGGTCAGCCAGCGTGGCGGCGATGGTGCCGGCCAGCGTGGGAATGGCGGTCTTGATCTCTTCGTTGTGCGTGAGCTTGCGCTCGGCCGGGACGGCCTCGGCAGTTTGAATCATAAGCAAAATGCTCGCCTTACTTAGAATTAAGCTTCCGCTTCCGCCAAGCCTGTCAACTTTGGGCCGATGACTCCGGCAAAACAAGCGCCGCCCGCATCCGCCGTGGCGCCGAACGATTCGGCCAGGACGCCAGTGGACCGGACTGTGCGCGTTGCCTTCAAGACATGGATTCCGGAGAGGGTGGAAGGAGCGCGCCAACTGCGGCCGCAGTCAGCGCCACCGGACTCATGGAGGGCGATGAACCGGCCGTCGTGAAGCGGTGCCGTCGGCAACCTGCGTCACGACCGCCCTCGGGAAGATTCAGCGGCTTGTCCCCTTGCATGAAGGCACGATGACGGCGGCGCTTCCCGCGGAGGGCGGCCCAGGCGGCGTTCCAAGCCGTTGTGCCGACGAATGCCGTTCACGCCGGAACCGACCACGCACGGGGCACCGTCGTCCGGTCTGCCGGTTCCCGCCTGGGCGTCATCCGGCCGCCAGCGCCACCGCTTGCCGAAGGGCGGCGATGACCCGCGCGGCGGCGGCCTCGTTGTCGAGGGCGTTGAGCGCGGCGTTGAACGGCTCGGCGCGCACGGGTCCGTCGTAGCCCAGCCCAAGCAGCACGGCCAGGAACTCGCGCACCGGGATCACGCCCGTGGCGGCTGGCAGCTCGCGGCGGCCGTCCTGCTGCTCCGCCAGCGGCACGCCGGCCGGCGCGTCGTTCAGGTCCACGGCCACGATGTCCGAGTTCTTCAGTCCACGCAGTGCGGCGGCGGTGTCCCCGGCGGACCACCAGTGCCACGAGTCCAGCACGAGGCCCGTGCCCGGCACGCCGATGGCGGCGACCAGCTCGCGCGCGCCGGCGAGGTTGTGGACGAAGGGATGCCGGAAACGCGCGCGCAGGCTGGGCGTGCCGACGTACTCGAGGCCGAGCTGCAGCCCGTGATCGCGCAGGATGGCCGCGGCCTCGCGCAGACGCGCGGCGTGCCGCTCCAGGTTGGCGGGTTGCTCCAGTTCATCGTGTCCCGGCATGAGCCAGGTGCCGACGCGTGTCGCGCCCACGTCGCGCAGCGCCGCGGCGGCCTTGGGCAGCGCGGCGAGATCCTTCTGGAACGCCTCCTCGGTTTGGCGGAACTCGACCGGCAGGCCGGCCGCGCCCCACTTCAGCTTCATCCCGTCCAGCGTGGCGCGCAGGCGGCGCCGGCCGTCCGCGTCCTGCCGCACGAGCCAGCCGGCGTCCGGCTGCACGGACTCGAAGCCGTGGACCTGCGCCAGCCGGAGGATCTCCGGCGGCTCGCCGCCGATGCCGACGGCCCCGGGCGTGAGGTCCAGCGTGAAGCGCCGGGCCGGCGGCCCGGCGGCCCGCGTGTTCACGGCGAGGGCCAGGCCGGCCGTCCCGGCGGCGGTGGCGGCGAGGAAGCTGCGTCGGGTCAAGGCGGGCATGGCGGGAGGATGCTCGCGGGCGCGGGCGGGCTTCAACGTTCAACCGCCGCGACGGTCAGCCGGCGGAGCTTGATTTCACGGCGGCCGCCGGGCCGGACCGCGTTCCCCCCTGTCCGACGGCCGCGGAAATCAAACAGCTGTGAGCCTGGGCGTGTTTTTCACCGGTCCTTCAACTTCAGCCCGGCGTGGCGGCCGGGACTGGATGAGGGGGGCCGGACGCTGGAAGGCCCGGCGGCGGCACACTTGGCCGGCGTGGGCGGAGCGCCGGTCTTCGCCCGGCCCGGGCGGCCTGTCCGGCCGAGCTATGCGCGGCGCTCCACGGCGCAAACCCTACTACTGCCGAAGGCCCGGCAATGTCCTGATTAGAATGAGGAAAGCAGGAAATGAGGAAGAAAATCAGGGTTTCCTGCCTTCCTGATTAGGACACTGCCAAAGGCCCTGCGGCGTGGACACGCGG
>Ga0224723_1001131_pt1 | contig 16730 bp, 14 predicted proteins | sample Balambano_FR2_Me_FD_161647 | JGI IMG/M metagenome (GOLD analysis project Ga0224723, IMG submission 161647) | Freshwater sediment microbial communities from Lake Towuti, South Sulawesi, Indonesia - Balambano_FR2_MetaG | ecosystem: Environmental > Aquatic > Freshwater > Lake > Sediment | place...
CCCCCTCACCCCCCGATCGCAGCAAACTTTCGGGAAGTACAATCAGCGTCGTGCCGCGTCGATCGACCACATAGACTTTCTGATTTGGCGGAATGGTGAGTCCTTCGTCTTCGCAGCGTGCCTGCCAGGAGTTGCCCTCATAAATCACTCGTCCGGTTTGACCGGGGAGAATCGCGGTGAGGGTTTGTGCTTCCCGTGCATCTTGAATAAGGTGATGGGTTTTGCGGGGCATCAGGCGACGCACCAGCAGCGTCAGCACCACTGAGAGAATCAGCCATAGCCCCACCTGAATGATCAAATTGGGGATGAGTTGAGCCACGATCGCCACAATGATCGCGCTGATCCCCATTGTTAATTCCACAAATGCAGTCGGCAGGATGAATTCCAGCACACACAGAATCACGCCTGCAATCAACCACAGCATCGGAAGACTGAGCGACATATTTTCCTCAAGAATCCCCTGAAATGCGATCGTCTCAATCCGCTCAGACCGAAAAATCAAGAATTGTTGCGAAGATGGCTTGCCAGAGCAGAAATCACACGATATACAAGAACGAATCTATCCTAGCTTGAGCGTTCTTTCGCTGCCCAGTCAGCTTACCCTAATGGGGTAGGTTTGGGGGGTCAAGTTGCAGGATTCGGTTGATTCAAGTTCGTCCGGTTCAGTGCAAGGGTTCCATTTCGCGTCGCCATGAGCAGTGCTGTTATGCAGACTATGCAGACCATGCAGATTCAGTGCCCCAATCCAGAATGCCGTCATCCTAACAGTCTTAGTGATCGGCAATGCGAGCAGTGCAACACGCCGCTGGTGCATCAATACCTGTGGGCAGTCGGTGCAAACGTTGCTGAATTTCCCGTGGGGGCGATCGTGGGCGGTCGCTATGCCGTCACCAGTCCCCGAATCTGGCTCGATACCCAGCCTGCCCAGTTGCCGGATGTGTCGTTCAATCTGCCTGATGCGGCTCTGCCCTATCTGCATCTCTATGTCGATCGCCTGCACCTGCCTGGACTGTATGACCTTTATGCTCAGGGGCAGGACGCGACACCGATTTTGCTGCTGGAAAATGCGCCGATTACAGCAGATGGAGTCATGTTGCCTGCTTTGGAATCGCTCTGGTCGAGTGCAAGTCCGGTGCGGCAGCTCTATTGGCTCTGGCAATTGCTCGATTTGTGGCAGCCGCTTCAGCGTGAGGGCGTGACGCGCAGTTTGCTGATGGCGGAAAATCTGCGAGTTGAGGGCTGGCGAGTCCGCATCCGAGAGCTAGTTGCAGATGAAATTGCCTCTGCGGTCACCGTGTCTCCCGATATTGAATTCCCGGATTTAGATTCTCCTCTCAATTCCTCAACCCATGCGCCAACCCTGGCAGACCTGGGACAATTCTGGCAACCCTGGGCAGACCTGGCACAGCCCGAAATCCGGGAATCCTTGCGAGCACTCTGTCAGCAAATGCAAACCCTGACAGATCCGATAGAGCCGCATGACGTTCAATCGATCGCCCATCAGCTCAACCCTCTTTTGCTGGAACAGGCAGCCCAGCTACCCCTGAAACTCACGATCGCCGGAGCCACCAATACTGGACCGCAGCGCACCCACAACGAAGACACCTGCTATCCCGATCAGTTTCAGTTGCCCACCAACGATGGACTGATGCCCTATGTGGCGATCGTTTGCGATGGAGTGGGGGGACACGAAGGCGGCGAAGTTGCCAGTCAGCTTGCCCTGCGATCGCTGAAGTCTCTGCTGCGGGCTTTCTTTGCCGAAATCGCCGAACAAACGGAAGTCGTGCCGCCTGAAGTGATTGCCGAGCAGCTCATTGAAGTGGTGCGAATTGTGAACAACCAAATTGCCGCCCAGAATGATGCTCAGGGGCGATCGCTGCGGCAGCGAATGGGCACAACCCTGGTGATGGCGCTCCAGGTTCCGCAAAAGCTGTCTACGGGCAGTAATTCCCATGAGCTGTATGTGGTTCATGTGGGCGACAGCCGCGCCTACTGGCTGAATTTGCAATCCTGTCTGCGGCTGACCGTTGATGATGATGTGGCGGTGCGAGAGGTGCGGCTGGGGCGCAGTCTTTATCGAGAGGCACGGCAGCGACCGGATGCGGCGGCACTGGTGCAGGCACTTGGCACACGCGGTGCAGACACTCTGCAAATTACCGTGCAGCGATTTCTGGTTGAAGAAGATAGCCTGCTGCTGCTTTGTTCCGACGGGCTGAGCGACTATCAGCGAGTCGAGCAATCCTGGGAAGCAATTACTCAGGAGGTGATGCGCGGCAAAATGTCCCTCGAATTTGCTGTGGAATCCTGGATTACAATCGCCAATCAGCAAAACGGACACGACAACGTCTCGATCGTCCTGATGCACTGTCAGATCAATCCGACGATTCAGCTTTATGAGCCGCGTTCGGCGATCGAACCTCGGTCAGAAACCCTGCCAGGTAGCACCGAAACTGAACTGACTGAATCCGCCAGAGCACTGCTCTACGACGAAGATGCCGATCCAGCCCCCACCTCTGAACAACCTGCTCCCCGTCCCTGGCTTGTAGCGATCGGGCTGTTTGCTGCGCTGCTGGCTGCGGGGGCGATCGGCCTAGGGCTCTGGCGAGCGGCTGACCCGATTGGATTCCAGCAAACCATTGATCAGGTCGTTCCTGGCGATCGAGAATGATCCCATCGATCGGATTTCTTCGCTTGCCGCCAATCGCCAGTACAATAATCATCTGCAAGGCAGGCGAGTAACCAATGGACTATCGACAGGCAGGGGTTGACGTAGAAGCAGGACGCGCATTTGTGCAGCAGATTCGCACGATGGTCGAGCGCACCTTTCGCCCCGAAGTGTTAGGCGGCTTGGGGGGGTTTAGCGGATTTTTTGAGCTACCGAGCGGCTATCGTGAGCCTGTCCTGGTTTCTGGAACCGATGGCGTGGGCACAAAGCTGAAGCTGGCGCAGCAGTGCGATCGCCACAACACGGTCGGCATTGATCTGGTGGCAATGTGTGTCAATGACGTGCTCACCTCTGGGGCAGAACCCCTGTTTTTTCTCGATTATCTGGCGACCGGAAAGCTGAATGGGGATCAGCTTGCGGAAGTGGTGGCGGGAATCACCGAAGGCTGTCAGCAGGCAGGCTGTGCGCTTTTGGGCGGCGAAACGGCAGAAATGCCGGGATTTTATCAGCCAGGAGAATATGATTTGGCAGGTTTTTGTGTTGGCATTGTCGAAAAAAGTCAAATTTTGAACGGCTCGCAGGTACAGGTGGGCGATGTGGCGATCGGTCTATCCAGTCAGGGCGTTCACAGTAATGGCTTCAGTCTGGTGCGAAAAATCATCGAAACCAGCGGACAGTCCCTCACCGATCGCCCGGAAATCTTGGGCGGCAAAACCCTCGGCGAGGAACTGCTCACCCCTACTCAGATTTACGTCAAACCTGTCCTGGCGGCGCTGCGATCGGGGCTGGAGATTCACGGCATGGCGCACATCACGGGCGGCGGGCTCCCAGAAAACCTGCCGCGCTGCCTCGGAGCCAATCAGTCAGTGCAGGTGGATTCCCAAAGCTGGACGGTTCCGCCGATTTTTGCATGGCTGGCGGCGCAGGGGCAGGTCGATCGTCTGGAGATGTTTAATACGTTCAACATGGGCATTGGCTTTATCGTGCTGGTGTCGCCCAATCAGGTCGATCGCACGCTGGAGCATTTTCAGACGCAGCAAGTTGTCGCCTGGACGATCGGAGAAGTGGTGTCTGGAACCGGAGAACTTTTGCTGAAGTAGCGTTTTTTGCTAAATACGGCTAGTTTCTCCGTAATGTTGTCAATTTCTGCATCAGCGACAAGAATAAGAAAACGGTTTGCAGAACGGTGAACGATTTCAGGCATGATCCAATTACTGCCAGGAGAAGACTATCAAGGAATTGATCTATCAGGACAAACCCTGCGAGGGCAAAATCTACGAGGAATCAATCTCTGCCGCGCTAACCTGACTGGAGCTAATCTGGAAGCAGCCAATTTGAGCGATGCCAAGCTCCTTGGCGCAAACTTACAGGAAGCCCAGCTCGTAGGAGCCAATCTGGAACGCGCCCGATTTACGAATGCTTTGATGCAAGGCATTGACCTGTCTCATGCGCGACTGGTAGAAGCAAACCTGAGCGGTACGAACCTGAGCCATGCCGTTTTGCGATCGGCGAACTTGCGCTTTGCTCAAATTGAAGGAGCCTGTCTCAAAGCAGCCGACCTGGAACAGGCTCAGCTTGAGGGAGCCGCGCTACACGGGGCATATCTACGGCGAGCGGTCTTGCAGCAGGCAAATTTACAAAACGCCACGCTGACACGGGCACAGCTCCGACAGGTCAATCTAACGGATGCCAACCTGTACCGGGCAAAGCTGCCGGGAGCCGATCTGCGTTACGCCCATCTCAATCGCGCGGTTCTGACTGAAGCCAATCTCGATCGGGCTGATCTTCAAGGCGCAACCCTGATCGAAGCAAATTTGAGTCACACAAATCTGGCGCGATCGAGCCTGATGTTAGCCAATCTGACTCAGGCACAGCTTCAGCAGGCGATATTAACCAAGGCTGACCTGGCAGGGGCAAACCTGACGCAAGCCAATCTGCAGCAAGCAAACCTAATCGGCGCTAATCTGCTGGCAGCCAGCCTGCAGCAGGCAACGCTCACCGATGCCAACCTGCTGCGCGTCTATCTGGGAAACGCCAATCTAAAATCCTGCAATCTTGCCTACACCGCGCTCTGTCGTGCCTATCTGGGGGGTGCCAATCTGGAGGAAGCTGATCTAACGGGGGCTGACCTGCGCGAGACAAACTCTACGGCAGCAAATTTTTCTCGTGCCTGTCTGCAAGATGCCCAACTGGAGCGTGCCTATCTGGCAGATGTTGACTGCACCGCTGCAAACCTCACAGGAGCTGATTTGCGATCGGCAGAGCTAACGCGCACAAACTTTGCTGAGGCGATCGTTCGCTATGCCAGTTTGGGTGGCAACTTCGGTTTGTCTACAGCGCAGGGTGAAAACTTACGGAAGCGTGGCGCGAGAATTGCTGACTTGCTCGTCATTGCATCGAGCAGCATTGCCGAACAGGAACGCACCCACCGTCAGTTTTGCAGCGATGTGGCTGCCCGGTTATCAGACTTGGGAGAGCTGGTTGGTTTATTTGGCTACTGTATTGGCAACTGGCAGCAGCAAACCGCCGAAGCCCTGAATTTCCTTCAGCCAACTGCAATTCCCCATCTGCAAATGCGGCAGCAGCTTGTCACTCACTATCAGCAGTTGATGGTTGATTGGCAGACGCAACTGCAGGAGTGCGAACAGAATCTGGCTGATCCCGAATTTTGTGAAGACGTGCAAAGCTGGCAGCCGATCGACTTCAGCCGCCATCATGCTGACCTCAATACTCAAGGGTATGAACTCATGCGGCAGCTCGATCTTTACTAGAGTTTCACGCTGCTGAAATCTGCCGATTTCGTCATGAAGTAGGTTATTCAGCGTTCGATGCGCTGGTTTTACCGAAAACATAGCCGACTACAGCCGTTAGCGTCGCAGTCAGGGTTGATCGCGCCCAATCTTGCCACTCCTGAGAATATTCTTTGTTTAGGAAAACGACAACGCTAATGATCATCAGCGCAGAGACTAAAAGAACTCCCACCGCGTACAGCAGAAGTTCCTTAATCAAGTCAGCCTGCGCCCTGCGCTCTTCTCGTCGCAGACGCGATCGCCGCTCTTCCGGTGTTTCGGAATGAATATCAATTTTGATATTTGCAGGATTAATTCCCAACTGCCGCAGGTAGTCGTCAGTTGACTCCACCGGGATATGAGGATGCGCTGCCTGATACGGAGTGCGCTCCGGTGAGTCAGGAAATGGGGGCATAGACGATCGCTACGTGAACCTGTTCTACGGATGCGGGCTTAGGGAATGACAATCTCTTTTTTGACCTGATCATCTTCGACAACTGCCAAGCTGCGCCCTTTCTTTTTCTCATCGCTAACAATGCCGTAAAGCGCTAATCCGGTTCTCAGCACTTCTGCCATATTTTTACCGGACTCGGTTGCCAATTTTTGCAGCAGCTCATATGCCTCTGGGGTCAAATCAAGATTAAGCCGCTTCCTGGGTTTAATTGCACTATCTGTCATAAATTTATTCTCCTTATAACCCTTAACAGTGACCGAAACCACAACCGATGACCTCAACGATGAGCAATTGCAATTGAGTCTGCAATTGAGTTATTGAAACCGAGTTAGCGGCGGTCACTACTCCTACACACGACTCTGCGGCATGGGCGAACCGAGAACCGAGAAACAGATCTATTCAAACAAGACCCTTCAAACAAGACACTCAAACACCATAGCAGAGCCACGATGTTAAATTGCCTCAGATTTTACACCCTGATGTCAACCCATCTTGATGTAAAAGCTGTCGCGTGACTGCTCGTTTTAATCAGACTTCATTCTACTCATTTCTTGCATCATCTGACTACATTCCTCATACAGATTTCATATAAAAAATATACAGGGCTAGCATCTATCACCTGGATAAATACTAGCCCTGCCTTATGAATGATGTCTGAATGTTGGATAAACGGTGGCGATCTTAGAGGGATTATTCTGGGAGATCGGGCTGCACGGCTAGCTTATTCCCACTGGTGTCAAACACCCAGACCAGAGTATCTGGGGTAAGGGTTTGTTCCTCCTCACAAAAGGCAGTCCAATAACATCCCTGCCATTTCACCTGACCGTATGCGTTGGGAGAAATCGTCTTCGTCACGATCGCCAGATAAGCTCTGGCTGGACTTTGAGAACCGAGAGGCATGATTCCCTGAAGTCGTTTGGATGGCGACCGGCTGTGTTGGGAGCGCACCATAGAAACCTCCAGCATAGGGGCTTATATTTGCTGAAAAGTATTCAGTTGAAGCTGAATATAAACTCATTATAAGCACAATATTTGAATAAGGGAATGAGCTAATATACACAAAAAATGTGTAATTCCTCGAAAGCAAAGCCTGACATGGAAATGGGCTTGCTGGCAAGTTCCAGATAACCTGACCTGCTGACCCAATTTTTTGTCAGATTGCGATCGAGGAAAAAATTTCTCTATGCCCGGTAAAACATATCCAGGACAAGATGCTCAGTGGAGTGCCCCTCGTCTTGCTCACCCCAGGGAGGCGAAGGAGTCAACGAACAGGCGAAGAACCTCGGTGGGGACTCCATTAGTCCAGCAGGTGCGAGTAAGAATCGCGTCGTCGAAGTTGGCGTTGGGTAGTTTCGTTCCAGTGAAGTTTGCATCAGTGAGGTCAGCCCCCTTAAAGCTGGTTCCCCAAGTGACGGCAATAGTAGTCACAAATCGACGAATCATCGAATGTCGTCCGTCGCCTTTCAGGGCACGCCAGCACTGATAGCCTGTCAGCATCATGATGCAGGGCACGACCGCAACGACTGAGGCAATAATCTGGGTGATGGCAACCGTGAGAGCAAACCCTACAACAAACACTGAAGCAATCAGAACCGCAGCACGCATTCCCATCGCAGCCCATCCGCCAGCGGCTAACACTGTTGCAATCACGGTCGCGGCTAATACCGTTGAAATAATCGTGATCGCGTTCGCGATGGCAAAGGAAATTGAAAAGGCGATCGGGTTAACCAAGCTTGCAACCAGAGGTCCAGTCACGGCGACTGAAACTGAAACCGCGAAGGCAATCAGAAACAAACTGTAGCCCGCCTTTAGCCCGTGCTGCGTTGAGACGATCGCATAGCCAACCAGCAGCAGCAGCATTATCCAGCCTGCAGTGATTTCCTCAAACCGGCTCGTGTGGACGCGCAGACCGAGATTGACGATCGTTGCCATAATGCCTGCTCCAATCCCCAGCAGAGCTGCCAGCACGACCAACCCCAAAATCAGCAGGATAATGCCCCGCGTCCGTAGTCCGATTTTGGCTCCTGCAAAATTGACACCCCGCAGCATTGCCTGCTGAAAGTTGGCACCGCGCAGGTCTGCCTGGCTAAAATCCGCGCCGGACAAATCATATCCCCGGAACGATCGCCCTCGCAGCTTGAGTCCGCTAAAGTTTCGCTCGCCCTGCCGATACCGTCTTAGAATCTCATCTGCTTCTGCCATGTCACTCACCTCATGGATAAACCTGATACACCTTTACTGGCACAGACAACTTTGCCTGATCTTGCCAGCCGCTATCGATGCTTCATCGCGATAGTGAGATGCTCAATGTGAATACTCAGTTGATGATAATTACCCTGATGCTTGTTGCTTAATGATGGTAAATTGTGCCGTAAGTTCCCGAAGTCGATCGATAAACGGGACGAGGTAGATAGCACGGCATCGCAGCTTAACCTATGGCACAGCTTTAATTTTGGTGAATTTTTGGTAAAGCTGTTCTGTTTCGATGGGTTCCGTTTGAATGCGTTCTTTCAATAGATTATCAAATGAATCGCCCCTTCCCTGGGCACCCTTCCACATCTAAAGCCTTGCCCCGCAACCCTTTGCCCTGATTTAGAATCCTGTTCACTTGAGTCCTGTCTGTTGCTCGACTTAGCGTGACTGAAACTCCCTTGACTGAAACTCTCTTGACTGAAACTCCTTGAGGAGATGGGCTGCAATGCGTTGAGCTGCGCCGTCTGTGCCCATGCGCTGCTGCCCGTTTTGCTGGATCTGATACAGGCGATCGGGGTCGTTGAGCAAAGCCTTCACTGCCGAAGAAACCATCTGTGGACGATCGACCAGCGTGACTGAGCAGCCCAGCAGCCGGGTTTGTGCCTCTGCAAAAGCGGGCGTGAACTGTGGTCCTTTTCCGGGTAGCGTAATCGCGGGTTTGCCCAAGCCCACAAGCTGCTCAGTGGCAGTTCCTGCCATTGCAATGCCCAAATCTGCCTGGTGGATGCAGTCGTTAAACTTAGGAGTCAGCACCAGATGGGCATTCACCTGGAGATAGGACTCATCTGCTTGCTGCCGCCAGCCCTGGACACGCAGCGTTTGCTGAAATTCAGTCATATCTAGCCCTGGAGCGATCGCCGCCACAAACAGGAGCGATCGATCGGGCATTGCCTTTTGCAGCGTGGTTGCTGACTGCACAATGAGATTCCAGTTCTCAAAGGCTTCCGGAACTCGTGAACCGGGAAGCAGGGCAATGGTGAGCGGTGGCGGTTCTACAGCAGGCAGGAAGGTCTGACCACTCGGCTCCAGCCCATCCATCATCGGATTGCCCAGATCAAAAGCGCGGATCTGCCATCGCCGCAAAAGGTTTGTTGTGATTCGATCGCGCGGAAAAACAGCTCGACAGCGCGGACGGCTCAACAGCCAGCGTTCCCAGGGCAAATAGACCGACCCCGACCAGCTTTCAAGCTGCTCAAACCACGATCGTCGAGGCAGCAGCCCATGTTCGTCGCGCAGATAGTATTCTGATTTTGCTGTGCCCACAAAGGCATAGGGTGCCCGGCTCCACCAAGCAAACAAGAGCGGCACAATGTCTCCGACTGCCAGGACAAAGCCCCCCTGTTTCGCCCACGATCGCACCGTCTGAAGCTGAGTCCGGGTAAGCTGCGCCAAGCCGCCCCGCAGATCTCGCGCAAGCTGCCGCCCATCCATGTAAACAAAGCCACCTGAGGGCATCGGCTTCACGGCTCCCACGATCGGAATGCCCTGCCGCTGGTAGGCTCGTCCTTCCCCCACAATCGGCAGTGCGACAATCTCGATCGCAGGGAACTGCTGCTGGAGTTCCTGCACAATTCGCAGCGCGATTGTGTCTTCTCCATGTCCGTTACTAATACAAAGGAGACGCATGATTAGAAAAATCGCTAAAGTTAGGTCAACGCCGCCTAAAGCTCGCTCGCCCGAACAGTATCGAATTCGGCAATCAAATCGTCAACGAGCCGCATCACCTCATAGAGAAAAAGATATTTGTCTGAATTGCCGTAGCGATTGCGGTAGATGACCGTTTCCAGGTCGCGCACCCCAGCGGTAAAGCGGTTTTTGACCCAGGAGAGGGTTGCTGCGGGAACTTGCAGCTCTGGGTTTCGTACCAGTTTCTCACAGATTGAGACTGCATCAGATTGTCGGATGAGTCTCACAAAACGCATTTGCACGCCCATTCCTGTGGGTAGCTCAACGCTGTGATCCGGATGCAGAATCGTTTCTGGCTCCTGAAGTTTTTGTCTCAAAATTTGAAGCACATAGACTTCTTCAGGGACGTAAGCCCCACCGCGTGATGGGTGAACAGGCAGAGGGGGATCGGTAAATCGGCAGTTGAGATCCTGAATGGCAGCTTCGATATGAATCAGGCGCGAGTTGAGCGCACTGACTGCCTCGCCAATTGCGGTTTCGGAGCGTTGATTGAGCTGATGTTTGAGCGTTTCAAGTTCTGTGCCGATCGCCGCTGGCGCAAAATGTTGAGAAAAATCACTTAAATGGGACTGAAGCTGGTGCAAATACTGCTCAATGTGCTGGATGCGATCGAGGAGTTGCGGCAGCTCATCCAGCTTTTGCTGAAGCGTTTCATAGTCCGATCGCAGGGTGGAGACGTCTTGCCGCAGACTATTGACTTCACCCGTTTCCAGCGCGATGAGGCGACTCTGAGTTTTCGCATAGGATTCTGCCATTGCCCGCCGCATCCGCATCAGAATCGCTTCCTGCCCAGGTGCTGCCGGGGTTGCCCCAACGACGCGGTTAACGTATGTAGCTTGGTCAGCACAGATCTGCTCAAGGCGATCGATCCGAAGGTGTGTCTGGGTTCTGGACGCTTCGATCTGGCGGCGATATCGACTGTTTAAACCCACTGCAAACACCAGCGGCAGCATTCCCAGCACTGCCGGCAGTACAGCTTGTGAGAACAGCGCAATCAGCAAACAGACGATCGAGATGGCAATCGTAAGGATTTCTACCGACCCTGTCCAGTCCTTTGACACATTCTTTACCCTGATGCAACTTAACACTAGATAGAACCTAAGCCGAAATACAGGTTCTATCAAGCCGATCAAATCATCTCTTTAAAGAATAGTGGAAGGGTAGCGGCAATGGCAGCTATTCGTGATTGCCAAGGTTTTGATAGCGGTACAGCGCGTAGGCATCAAAAAGGACACCCACCAGGCTACAGACAGTGCCAATTAGGACAACGCCTCGAACCTCACTGCCACTTCCAAAAATACTGAGAAAATATGCAATTTGAGCAACTGCGGATTGGCTTAACGATTCCTGCTGGGGCAAGTATGCCCATCCTCGCGCGATCGTTAACAAGACCCCAATGAGGACGACAGGCGCGATAAAGCTAAAAATCGCAGTTAATATCAGGGAGCGTAAAAGATGAGGGACGTTAATCATAGCGGCAGAGGGGGTGGTCGGCAAAGGGAATGATACGGGCAATTTCTTAAGTTCTAAGATAGTCGGCGATCGCCCAACTTCCGAGCACCTGTCAGAAATCTTAAATAGTCATTAAGAAACTCTGTCAACGCTGACATGGGTTATGTTTAAGATGACGATTTCTAACGGTTTGTACCGATCGGCTCGATCGACGACTTTGTACAGGGACTTCGTAAAGGAACAGGAAGTACGGGAACAGGAAGATTGACTCAAACAGGACGAACGACAGATTTGGGACGATGGCTGCAACGTCTGTTCGCAGCAGTTTTGTTGGGGGGGCAAGTGGTGATCCATTTGCTCAGAGGCAAGATTCAGCGACGAAACACGCTCGATCAGATGGTGGCGGTGGGTCCGGCTTCGGTGCTGGTGGCGCTGCTGACGGCGGCATTTGTGGGCATGGTGTTTACCATTCAGGTTTCCCGCGAGTTCATTCGCTTTGGGGCAGGTTCGGCGATCGGTGGGGTGCTGGCAATTGCACTAGCGCGAGAGCTTGCTCCGGTGCTGACGGCGGTGATTTTGGCAGGTCGGGTGGGGTCTGCTTTTGCGGCTGAAATTGGCGCAATGCAGGTGACAGAGCAAATCGACGCGCTATATATGCTCAAAACTGACCCGATCGACTATCTGGTGATTCCCAGAGTGGTTGCATGCTGCCTGATGCTGCCAATTCTCACCATTCTCTCGTTTGTGACAGGAATGGTTGGGGGATTGCTGGTTGCCACGACGCTTTACAACATCTCGGATGAAGTTTTTCTGACCTCTGTGCGTAACTTTCTCACCCCCTGGGATCTTGTTAGCGGCATGATCAAGGGTGGGGTTTTTGGCTCACTGATTGCCGTCATTGGTTCAAGCTGGGGACTCACCACTTCTGGAGGCGCAAAAGGCGTTGGGCAATCAACGACAACAGCGGTCGTCACGGCATTGCTGACCATTTTTATTACAAATTTTTTCCTTTCCTGGCTCATGTTTCAGGGTCCGGGGAGCGAATTGTTTAACCTGTAACTTTTTAATTTTTAACGTTGCTTGGGATGCTGACGGCGGCTCCCGTTAAGCAGGGTAAAAACGCTGAGCAGGGCAAAAACATAGTAAAAACACATTCGACGCTGCAGATTGAGCCTGTCCCTTAAAATAGAAAAGGCTTTGTTTAGCGTCTGAGGGAGACTGCGATCGCCATGACCACCTCACCTACCGCTTCCACTCCGCCCGCTATCACCGACACGGTTCGGCTTGAACCCAGCTATGCAATTCCGATCGTCCTTGTGCTGGCAGCGATTCCCCTCTGGTTTGTGAACGCCTGGATGAGTGGAACGATCGCCCTCTTTGGTGCATTTCTTCTGTTTCAGGCGGCAACCCTGCGGCTGCGCTTTACGCCTGTCGCGCTAGAAGTGTATCGAGGCGAACAGATGATTCGCTGCTTTCCCTACCAGGAATGGCAGAATTGGCGCATTTTCTGGTTGGGCATTCCAATCTTGCTGTACTTCAAGGAAGTGAAAAGCATTCACTTTTTGCCCGTGCTGTTTGATGCGAAGATGCTGCGAATTTGTCTGGAGCAACGCTGTCCCCGCGTCGAGTGATGGTCAATCTACGATGTTGCTCTGCTTTCTTCAAAGCGTCACGTTTAGTTGAATCTGCTGCGTAATTGAACTTAACAACAATTGAGCGTATGAATTCTGATTCGTCTTTTTCCTCAGACCCAACCAGCAGACCGCCGATTCCCCTCAATCTTGGCTCTAGCAGCGTTCCGCCCAGCACGGCATCCTCTTCGGCATCTTCTGCGGAAGTGAACGACCTGGAACGGCGAGTGGCAGACCTGCGCCAGCAAGAGAAAAAACTGCAGCAGGAAATCGCATCGCTGCAAACGTCCTATAACGCGATGCTGCAGCGGCAAGTTACCGAGGCACAAACGGCGATCGGGCGACTCGTCAAAGAAAGCCTGGGCGATCTGGAGCAGCGGAAGCAGGCACTTCAGCTTTCGATCGAGCAGCTAGAGCGGCGGCAGGAGCGCATCCGCAATGAGATGAAAACGACTTTTGCTGGAGCATCACAGGATCTGGCGATTCGCGTTCAGGGCTTCAAAGATTATCTCGTGGGCAGCCTGCAAGATCTGGCAGCCGCAGCCGAGCAGCTTCAGCTCACACCTCCGATCGAAGAAGTTCAGCAGCGTCCGGCAGCACCTGCCAAAGCCCCAGCCAGTGCCTCAGCAGGCGGACAGCCCCCCCAACCCGAAGCCGCAACCCCTCAGTTTGCCGAGAAGAAGTTTCAGGACGAAACGAAAATTATCCGCAAATTGCTGGATCAGTATCGCACGATGCCCGACTACTACGGTCCGCCCTGGCAGCTCCGCCGCACGTTTGAGCCGATTCACGCTGAGCGAGTGGCAAACTGGTTTTTTACCCAGGGAGGTCGGGGCGCGATCCGATCGATGGGATCACGGCTGCAAAATATCCTGATTGCCTCAGCGGTGATCTCGATTTTGAACGAGCTATACGGCGAACGACTGCGTCCGCTGATTTTGGGCAATTCTCCCGAACGGCTGGGCGAGTGGCGGCGAGGCTTGCAGGACTGTCTCGGCATTTCTCGCGGCGACTTTGGCACGGAAGAAGGCATTGTGCTGTTTGAAGCACCCGAACCGCTGGTGCAGCGAGCCGATCGCCTGGTGAAGCAAAAGCAACTGCCGCTGATTCTGGTGGATGAATCTGAGGAGATGATCAGTCTGTCGCTGCTGCAATTCCCGCTGTGGCTGGCGTTTGCCCCTGACCCAATGAACCCCGTACCTTATTAGTCGGTGAAAGGTTGAGCCTTTTCCGCCTGCAAATTCCCTAATAGCGTGCTAAGGACGATCGCCTGCGCCTCTGGCATTTGTCCATAGGAAAACCCGTAGGGCAGATCGGGTGGGAGCTGAGCAACCAGAAATTCCAGGGCGTATGGGCTGCCGTAGACTCCCAGAGCAACCAGACCGAGCGTTCCAGAATCTTCGCACAGCAAGCGATTCACTAGCTCCTGCACCGTCTGAGCTAGCCCAGCACTCCCGCGAAACGGATTGCCCCGGATAAAAAGCTGGAGCAGGGTCGGCGGGGAGTTGGTTTCAGCCATCAACAAGCCGATCGTATTTCGATCGATCACCTGCAATGAATAGCCCAGTTCGGCAGGAAGGGTGACTGCCGGAGCCGATCGCGCCAGAAAACCGCTGTTCAGCGCATCATCTACCACGATTAAATTGCGGGGAGCAGGACGAGCGGCAAGACCAGCAATCATTTGTCCGCTCAAAAACTGAGCCAGCCTGTCTCCCGGCGTGCAATGCACCTGGGTCGAGTGCCGTAAGATCGCGGTTGCCACCTCGATCGCTGCGGGCTGGGCAAGCTGCGTTAGATCGATCGGGGGCGGTGGATGTCTTTCCCAATCGTGAGTACTGTCGCCTGTAATGCGCGTATCGCTCACTTTCTGTTTGGCTCGCCAGATGCGATCGAGCGATGCCTGAATCTGCGCCAGCGGAATCCGTCCGGTTTCGACTGCCTCACAGATTGCCTCGATCGCTCCTTCAGCGTCAACCGGCATCAGCACAATATCTGCCCCTGCCTCGACTGCCAGCACCGGAGCTTCGGTTGCGCCGTATCGATCGAGAATTGCGCCCATGATCAGCGCATCAGTGACAATCAGCCCGTTAAAGTGGATTTGCTGGCGCAGCAGCCCCGTCAGAATCGATCGCGACAGCGTTGCCGGATGGGTTCGATCCAGAGCAGGCAACCGAAGATGAGCCGTCATGATGCCATCAACCTGAGCAGCAATCGCCTGCTGGAACGGCGGCAGCTCAATTTGCTGCAGGCGCGACAAATCGTGATCGATCACAGGCAGATCTAGATGGGAATCGATCGCCGTATCGCCATGTCCCGGAAAATGTTTGGCGGTCGTTAAGACTGAAACCGACTGTGCTCCCGCAATGAACGCCGCTCCGAGCCGCCCGACCATTTCTGGCGTATCGCCCCAAGCCCGCACATTAATCACCGGATTTGCCGGATTGTTATTCACATCCACGACCGGAGCCAGCACCCAGTTTAAACCGATCGCCTTTGCCTCTTGAGCGGTGATTTTGCCCATTTGAAACGCAAGGTCGATCGCCAGAGCCGGGGCGTTGCGGGCAATCTGTCCCAGTGCCATGGGCGGCGGAAACCAGGTTGCCCCTGCAAATCTCTGTCCAACCCCTTCCTCGATATCTGCTGCAATCAGCAAAGGAATCTCAGCCCACTCCTGAAGCTGCTGCGATCGCAAGCCAATTTCTGTCGCACTGCCCCCCAGCAAGATGACACCGCCCACCCCCAACTCCTGAATCAATCGCTTTAAATCGGCGTTTGGTGCTTCCCAGCGCGGGTATTCGATCTGGTGGTCAAACAAATGTCCAGACGCACGGACGACAATCATTTGGGCGATTTGCTGCCGCAGCGATAGCGTTTCCCAGTCAGGTAGAGCCGAGAGTAGACCTGTTCTTGTCAACGCTGGCTGCCCTCTTCGAGTTCGTCTTCCTCGTCGTCGAGATCGTCGTCGAGTTCCAGGTCAGCATCGTATTGGGCATCAAACTCATCGCCCAACTCTGCGGCTTGTGCATTTGGCTCTGCACTTGGCTCGATCGCGCTTTCCTCATCGGGCTTGCGTTCCTGGCTGAGTTTGTTCAGCAGCGACAGCACCTTTGTTCCCCGTTCGATCGATCGATCTTCGACGAAAATTACTTCGGGGGTGCGTCTGAGGCTGAGCCGTTGCCCCAGTTCACTGCGGACATAGCCCGTCGCCGACTTGAGACCTGCCATTGCTGCGGCTCTTGCTTCGTCTGAACCGTAGACGCTGACAAAAATTTTTGCGTGCTGCAAATCGCCCGACACATCAACATCGGTCACGCTAACCATGCCGCGCCCAACGCGATCGTCTTTAATGCCGTTAAAAAGCAGTTGGCTGACTTCTCGCTTAATCAGTTCAGATACGCGGGCGACCCGACGACCAGTAGCCATAGTTCTCCTCCCAATAGTTCGCGACAGACAGCTTTGCTAAGCGTAGCGGATGCCGATCGCAATCGTGATGCCTCTTTGGGCAAATTTGTTCTGACTTCAAGAAATAATCGGTTTTGTTCAGGCAGCAGCACTAAGCCGGACTCAAACCCAGCATGGCACGCAGGGTAAAGCCCAAAAACGTCAGGGCAGCCAGCAAGAAAAGAACGGTGGCAACGGCTGTGACTGGACGCTTAAACAGCGGGATCAGCGGACTGAACATGGTCAGCAGCACACCCAGCGAAAACGAAATTAAATAGCGAGGATAGCGGGAAACGTTGTTTAAAAAGTCTTGCATAGGACGAATAAAAAGGGGGTGGTTTGAGCTGTGTCCGTTTGAA
>Ga0224723_1001132_pt1 | contig 16711 bp, 6 predicted proteins | sample Balambano_FR2_Me_FD_161647 | JGI IMG/M metagenome (GOLD analysis project Ga0224723, IMG submission 161647) | Freshwater sediment microbial communities from Lake Towuti, South Sulawesi, Indonesia - Balambano_FR2_MetaG | ecosystem: Environmental > Aquatic > Freshwater > Lake > Sediment | place...
CAGCGATTGCCTGACACACCTGCATTTTTGGCTCGGCTTGTCGTGCCAGCAAAATCCCTGCATCCGAACTCAATTCCAGATCCGAAAAGCGGACCACTAGAGACCGTTGGGAATAAAAATCGTAGGGTAGGTCTGACTTACACTCTGTCATGGCACAATGAAGCCGCAAAAAATTCTAGAGAGCTTGACTCTACTCGGTCTCAAGCTCTTTTTCTCATCTTGCTTTTGCCGCTTCGTGAATCATCCAGGCTAGGGCAGCTAAAGAACTTTTCCCCCAAGCGCTTCCCTAGCGAGAGCTGAGGAACCAGGGAAAACCATTGCAGATTAAATCTAGATCAAACTGCTGTACCTCTTGCGTACTCTTACTCTGGATTAGCATACTGAAGAAGTGCCCTATTCTGAAGGTAAAACTTCTATGTCTCGTTTGGTGACGATTGACGCTGAAGTCTATGAATCACTGCAACAAGAGGTCATCCAGTTGCGGCAAGAAGTGAGCGATCGCAAACGTGCCCAACTTCAGCTTCAGGAGATTCTGCGTCAGTTGACGGAGAATATTCCAGATTGTTTTTTTATTGGAACGGTTGATCAGAGCCGATTTTTTTATATCAGTCCAGCTTACGAAACGATTTGGGGACAATCGCTCGACAGCTTGTATCAAAACCCTCTGGGCTGGCGTGATGCGATTCATCCTGAAGATCGCGATCGCGCCTCAGCGGCAACTCAGCCAGGGCAAGGCAGTGGTCAGCTTGAGTATCGGATTATTCGACCCGATGGTGCCATCCGTTGGATCTCGACTCGCACCTGGCCAATGCTTCAATTTGAGGGAGAGGGAAATTTAATCGTTGGACTAGCTCAGGATGTCACTTCAGAAAAGCTAGCTGAGCAAGCCCTGAGACAGTCAGAACAGCGATACCAAACCATAATTAACTCTATTTACAGTATCATCTGGGAGGTTAGTCTCCACCCCTATCAAACCACATTTATCAGTCAACCCGTTGAAGAAATTTTGGGATATCCCCAAACCTATTGGTTGGAGCAAGGCTTTTGGCAAAACCACATACATCCTGACGATCGCGAGTGGGTGATGCAATATCGCATGGCTGCGATTGAGCAACACCGGGATCACACTCTAGAGTATCGATTAATTGCCGCTGATGGGCGAGTTGTATGGTTGCGTGATAACGTCAGAGTCGTTGTAGAAAACCAGCAAGCCGTCAAACTTTTAGGGACAACTATCGATATTACTGAGCGCAAGCAGGCTGAAGCAATGCTCCGCCAGCGAGAAGCTTTACTCAATGAAGTGCAGGCGATCGGTCGGGTAGGAGGCTGGGAGTTAGAAATTGATCTGAACAGACAGCAAATCATTACTGCGGTGTGGACGGATGAGATGTATCGCATTCATGAATTACCTTCCAACACTAATCAAATTCCCGTTTTAACAAGTTTAGAGTCTTATTTCAGTTTTTATCCCTCTCATGTCCAACCCGAAATTATTGAGGCGTTCCAGACAATCTTTGCGACAGGTCAACCGCTCGATTTAGAGGTGCCGTTTATCACTGCTAAACGGCGACATTGTTGGGTCAAAATCACAGCTAAAGTCGCTTTCAGACACGATGATACGGTGCGGTTGGTGGGCTGTTTAATGGATATCACCCAAGCCAAACAAGCCGAATTGGACTTGCGTCAACTCAATGAGGAGTTAGAACACCGAGTGGCAATTCGCACGGCTGACTTACGTCATCGGACTGAAGAAATCGAGGCATTATGTTATGCTTTTCCAGATCTTGTTTTTAGAGTTGCTGCTGATGGCACTTACTTAGAATTAAAAACTCGAGGCACTGAAGATTTGTATATCGAACTCCAGAATTTGATTGGACGACGAGTGCAAGATGTCTTACCCGCACCTGTTGGACAAGAGTGTTATAAGGTCATTCAGCAAGCATTACATACTCAAACCTTGGCCAGCCTCGAATATTCGTTGATGATTGCAGAGAGCGAACAACATTTTGAAGTGCGAATCGTGCCATTACATGCGAAGCAAGTCATTGCCATCGTGCGAAACATTAGCGATCGCAAACAAGCCGAAGAGTCTTTGCAGCAAAGCAAAGCGCGCTTGCAGCGATTGGTGGCTAGTTTACCCGATGCTGTCTTCCAGTATGTAATTCACCCCAATGGCTCAAAAATGAAAGCCTATGCCAGCCCTCGGTATCAGGAGATCTATGGTGTTACACCCGAAGCAATTATGCAAGACCCTGACTTGCTCTGGTCTTTAATCCATCCAGACGATTTTGAGCGCGTGCAGCAAGCGGTAATGGATGTGGTGGCTCAGCCGCAGCGGTTAGACGTAGAATTTCGCAGTTATACCCGATCAGGAGAATTGAAATGGATTAGAGCGATCGCCCAAGCTGAGCGGCAAACCAATGGTGATGTGGTGTTAGATGGTATTGAACTTGATATTACCGAGCAGAAACAGGTAGATGCAGCCCTCCGTCAAAGTGAAGCTCGTTTACAACGAGTTTTGCAACACATGCCTGTGTTGTTAGATGCCTTTGATGAAGCTGGTAATATCATCGTTTGGAATCAGGAATGTGAACGAGTGACAGGTTACACAGCAGGCGAGATGGTTGGAAATCCTAATGCGATGAAATGGCTGTATCCCAATGTTGCCTATCGTCAGCAAATGATGTTGACAAACGCAGTGCGCGGTAATCGTTATCGTAATTGGGAATGGGAATTGACCTGCAAAGATGGCACAACAAGAACGATCGCTTGGTCTAATGTCTCAGGACAATGTCCTATTCCGGGATGGTCAAATTGGGCGATTGGCGTAGATGTCACTGAACGAAAACAGGCAGAACGGGCCTTACAGGAGAGTGAAGAAAGATTTCGCCGCATGTTTGAAGATACCTCGATTGGAATTGCACTGTGTAGTAGTGAGGGGCATTTTATTCGGGTCAATCCTGCGTTTTGCCAGTTATTGGGCTACATTGAAGCGGAATTGATGGAGATGAATTTTCGGCAAATCACCCATCCTGATGATCTCGAACGGGAAGAAGTGTTGATTACTCAATGTGTTCACCAGGGACACAACCATTATCAGATTGAAAAGCGGTATCTCAAACGTTCTGGTGAAACTATATGGGTTAACGCGAGCATCTCAATGATTAGAGGTGATGCTGAGCAGGATTGTTATGGTATGGCGATTGTCAAAGACATCAGCGATCGCAAACGGACGCAAGATGCCCTGCAACTGAGCCGAGACTTGTTTGAAGCGGTGTTTCAAGAGTCGGCGGATGTGATTTTCCTGGTAGATCCAGAAACTCGCCTGATCCTGGATAGCAACCGTCGCAGCATTGAACTGTTTGAAGCCAACAGCAAAGCCGACCTGATTGGTTTGCCCGGTCATCTATTACAAGTTGAGCCGTATACAACAACAGAGCGCGATCGCGTCTGGTCACACTTGCTGGAACAGGGTATATGGACGATGGAAAGAGAGTTTCAGACCTACCGAGGCCATCGATTCTGGGGCAGTTTTGCCGCCAAGTTGATTCAAGTGGCAGGACGGCAGATGAGTTTGGTGCGAATTACTGATATCAGCGATCGCAAGCAAGCTGAACGTATTTTAGAACAACGTATTCAACGGGAACGATTAATTAAAACCATCTCGTTGCAGATTCGTCAATCATTGGAGTTGGAGCAAATCTTGGCAACTACAGTAACCGAAGTGCGAGAATTGCTACAAGCCGATCGCGTCTTGATTTTTCGGTTGCCAGCTAACCACGTTGGGCATGTGATTCAAGAATCGGTCGCGCCTGAGATACCAGCAACAATCGACATGCTGTTTCCTGATGAACATTTCCCAGAAGAGTGTTACGCCTTTTATTGTCAAGGGTTTGCTCGGATCGTACAAAATGCACTTAATGACGAGTGGGGAGAGTGTTTATCAAAGTTTATGGGGCAAATTGGTGTGAAATCTAAAATTGTCGCTCCAATTGTGCAGCAGATCATTGAGCCTGAGTCTGAGGTAAGTAAACTTCAGGAATCCACCTCGTCTACTGTAACTCCTTACCTCTGGGGTCTTCTCATCGCCCACACCTGCTCTGAAGAGCGCCAATGGCAACCTTCAGAGGTTGACCTGCTGCAACAATTGGCAACCCAAGTCGGCATCGCCATCCAGCAAGCTGACCTCTACTCCCAACTGAGAAAAGAATTAGTGCAGCGAGAAATTTTGCTCAAAGAAATTCATCATCGAGTTAAGAATAACCTGCAAATCGTTTCAGCCATGCTGGGTTTGCAATCTGAGTCGGTTCAGCATCCTGCGATCCGCAGCGTTCTAGAGGATAGCGAAACTCGCTTACAGGCCATGGCTTTGATTCATGAAACGCTCTATCAGTCCAGTAACCTCAGACAACTCAACTTCAGCGATTATGTGCAGCGGCTTGTCAGTAGCATCCTCATGCTCAATCATGTGCATTCGGAAAGCATCCATCTCACGTATCGGCTTGAATCAATTTCTTTGAATCTAGAAACCGCCATCCCCTGTGGTTTGCTGCTCAACGAGTTGGTCACAAATGTGATCAAACATGCCTTTCCAGACCACCGCGAGGGTGAGGTTCGCATTGAGCTAATACGAACCTCGGGCAATGCTGCTCGATCGGGTGCCAAAACTGATCAATCCCTAACCTTAGTTTCCAGGCAATTTCGATCCTCTGAGCAACTTTACGTTTTATCGGTACAAGATCATGGCATTGGTATGCCAGAGAATTTTGATTTAGCCAACCTGAAGTCTTTAGGGCTGAAGATTGCCTGTGATTTAACGGTGCAGTTGCGGGGTAGGTTGGAACTCAAAACAGGGCAGGGCACCAAGTTCACCCTGACTTTCGCAGAGTTGATGTATTTGAAGCGATTTTAAGGGGCGTTGCTGATTTTGAGGAGGTTTTTGGACGTGAAACCTCTGATTTCACGTCCAAAAACCTCCCTTCATTTGATTTAGGGTTGCTGTAGCGTATGAGTATAATTTTGATCAGGGATCTGTTTACCTTGAAATATCGCATTATTAAGGATGGAATAAATTCAATGCTATGGATTAGGAATTCTCTTTGCTGCCCTAAAAATTTAAAGGATCGCTGTACCGCTTACTTTGATAGCGCTGTAGCTTGATTTTGGAGTCATGTTCTTGAACGGTTTTTAGAAAAGTGTGTTGCTCCCTTTTGCTCTCTAAACAAAAATATTCAAACCCATATACCGAAGAGTGCTGCTCAATTTGTCAACCTCTAAATCTCAGTTTTGCAGGGTTAGGATTATTCGTAGTGCGAGCGTTCTGCTCGCAAGCGTCCCACTTGCACTACAAATGCAAAATTGAGATGTACCCGGATGCGCTCTATATCGAGGTTGGTTGACTGACAAAACTCGAACTGCCCTCACCCTAACCCCTCTCCCAGAGCGGGAGAGGGGCTTCAAACCCAGTCCCAAACTCCGGCTCCCTTCTCCCAAAAGGGGAGAAGGGGAGAAGGGGATGGGGGAAAAAGATTTGTCAATCAACCAGATACCGAGGTTCAACTTTACTCACCAAATAACTCTTGACAAGCTTTAAAAGGCATGGCCATTGCTCGTATTTTGATTGTAGAAGATGAAATCCTAATTGCTCGAAAAATTGAGAGTTCACTTTGTCAATTAGGTTATGAAGTTGTAGGAATTGCATCAGATGCTGAAGTGGCAATTCAGAAAACCACTGAGTCTTATCCTGACTTAGTGCTGATGGATATTGTGATCCAGGGCGATCGCGACGGGGTGACAGTGGCACAACAACTTCGCGATCGCTTTCAAATCCCAGTGATCTATCTGACAGCTTACGCAGACGAAGAGACTTTACAGCGGGCTAAACTAACCCAACCGCTGGGCTATATTCTTAAACCATTCAATCGTCGTGATCTGAGGGTTGCCATTGAGATTGCGCTATCACGGCACCAAATTGAAGTAGATCTTCAGAATCGCCAGATAGATCACCAAGCTTCTTCAGGCGCGGAGTCCAATCATCCTGTTCCTTTACGTTTAGAACATCTCTCTATCCTGTCGCATGAATTGCGAATTCCGCTATCCGTCATTAAAATCTCCGCTTCTATGTTGGGAGATTATGGACACAGATTAAGTGAGCAATCGAAGCAGGAATGCCTGAACCGCATCCAAATTGCTTCAGATAGTATTAATCAACTTTTAGAAGACGTATTGACTTTGGGGCGAACGGGTTCTAGCCAGACGCAGTTCACTCCTTCCTATCTAGACATCGTAAACTTCTGTCAGGAAATGCTCAATTCATTACGCTGGAATTTAGGGGAACAATCCCATGAATTGACTTTCTTTTGTCCGCAGGATTGTATCTTTGCTTATGTGGATGCCAAACTACTCTGGCATTTGCTCAACAACTTGCTGACGAATGCAATTAAATATTCACCCCAGGGGGGGGAGGTCAATTTCACGCTAGAATGCCAAGACAATGAACTTGTTTTTATGGTTCAAGATGCAGGCATTGGTATTCCAGAGGCAGATCAACCCCGCTTGTTTGAACCCTTCCGTCGGGGCAGTAATGTCGGTGAATTACCTGGAACAGGATTGGGACTGGCGATCGCCCAACGTGCAGCAGAGTTGCATGGTGGTGTGATTACCTTGCAGAGCCAGATAGGACAAGGGACAACTTTTGTTGTTCGCATTCCGCTCAATATTCTATAGCTATGGCCAATTGCAGGCGCTCAGTATGAGTAACGTGAGTTACGGTTAAGGGGTTTTGGGAGGGTGGCGCGCCACTTCACCCTCCCAAAACCCCTATTTTGCGTGCGCGAAGCGATCGCTCCGGCTTTAGTAGTCAACTTTACAAAAAGGAAACCTGGAAAAATTCAGGTCTTAATTTTACAAGTTACCTAAAGTTTCGTTGCCGTTGTCAAGTGAGGCTAGTATTTTTGAAGTACCTCTTGAACAGCAAGGGCATTTCAGGAAAAGGGCATTGGTATCCTGGGCGTTGCTGAATCCTGTAGAGAGAGTGCTTGCTGAAATTTGGGAAGTTGGAAGGAAAAGGCAATAACTTATGAGCGATATCAACTTCTGGAAACCGATCTACCCACTGTTCAAGCCCGACAAGTCTCTAATGGGACGGGATCTGCAAGAGCTTTACGTGTGGCGAGATCGGAGTCCGGTTGAGAGATTAGTCAATCGTCTGGAAATGGCTGATGAGCCAACTAAATTTTTGTTGTCTGGGCATCGGGGAAGTGGAAAAACAACTGAACTCAGGCGGTTGGAGCTACGATGCAAAGACAGTTATACCGTAGTGTGGGTTGATACGGAGACTAATTTAGATCGCTTCACGATTGGTTATGCTGAGGTGATTGTGTTGATTGGGAAGCGGATTGTTGAACAACTGTCTGAAATTGGCTGGCAACTACCCAGTCGCCTAGAGCAAAACTTGACCAAAAGTTTGGCAAAGGTAACGTATCAAACCAGGGAAGAAGCCGGTGGTACTTTGCAACTTCCGAAGGTGCTACAAGACTTGGGTATGTTGCTTAAAGTTGGCTTTCAGCGGGATGTGACACGAATCGTAGACATTCGTCCGGCATTGAGTGGCATTCTCAATGCGGTGAATGAAATTGTTGAGGCGGCTGAGCAGAACAAACCAAAACTATTGGTCATTGTGGATGGTCTTGATAAGTTGGACTATGCGATCGCGCTAGAGGCGTTTCGGAGTTCGCTATTGACAGAACTGGATTGCCATATTATCTACACGATCCCGATCGCGCTGCGTTATTCCCCTTCTTTTCAACAGGCGAAGGAAGTCTTTCCCTACTGCCTGGATCTGTTGAACCCACCCGTGTTTCAGTGTGATGAAAATGGTCGTCCAACCTCAGTCAAGGATGATGCAGGTCGAGATCTGTTGGCGAGTGTTGTGAAAAAAAGGCTGAATAAACTGGCAGGTACTTATGCCAACCTATTTCACTCAGATGCTCTGGAGTTGCTGTGTGAAAAGAGTGGAGGAGTGTTCCGGGATTTGATTCGTCTGACCGTTCACGCCTTTGAAGCGGCTCAAAGTCAACAGACGCAAATCGTTGATCCAGGAATTGCTCAAGCAGCAGTCAGAGAAGAACAACGGCTGAATATGATTCGGGATTATCACTATCCAGAGCTAGACTATGTTCACCGCACTGGGCGATGTAGCGATCGCACCTTCCGTTCACCGGAAAGAGGAGAAATTACCATTTGCGATGAACTGCTGCAAAATAAGTTGATATTAGGGTACGAAGCTTCTCAAGGGAGCCACTGGTTTGATGTGCATCCTATCCTACTGAATGATTTAGAACGCTGGCGAGCGACAAACGCCCGAAACCATGAATCCTGAACCGATTGATTCGTCACCATTGGGTACGCCTGACCAGGAAAAGTTAGAGAAAATGGTAAAGCGACTGGAATTGAATGATGGGACGGTGACAATTTTTGCCGTTGCCCCAGAAGTCAGTCCAAATCATCCAGTCGTTCGGCAGTTTCTGTCGCGCTTGCAGGAACTGGATGAGTTGTTTCATCAACACATGTTTTTCTTTAGCCGAGACAGATCTTTCTCTACATTTCTGGAGGAATTAGAACAAACCGATCCGTCGTCTCCAGACAACCAACGCCGATTGGTGATGGCGTTTGAGCTAGAGCAACTCCCCCTCTACCGTCTTGTCTATGAGATGCAGCAATTGAATCTGGGTAGGGAGAGAATTTTTAGTCGTCACCTGGTTCTAATTTTTTGGCTGAATCGCGCTAGATTTCTGGATGAGTTTGCCAACCGCGCTCCTGACTTTTGGGACTGGCGGGGAAAAGTTGCTCGGTTCGAGACTCGTCCATCCTTTGATCCACAATTACATCCACACCAGTTGTTCTATCCCTATCTGGAAGAACTGAGAGACGAAAACTTGCACCTCAAAGTGAGTGGTGTGATGCAGGTGCAACGTCAAGTGGATATTCTGCTGGATCAAATTTATGTTTCTCTACAAGCGGAGCGGCAGCAGCACGTCACAGAAACAGTGGGGCAAAGCACCCAGGACGTTTCCACCGAAGATATACAGCCCGTCAGCAAAGCCGATGATCCTTCAGGGTTGAGTTCAAATCGCTCGGTTCAGCCTAGTTTTGGTAAACCAGGCAAATCTGGTAGCAGCGAAATTGAAGTGACCACCAAAACCGTCACCCAGAAGATTGACCTGGCAAAGATTGTTCGGGATAACCGCTACAACGTAATTTTGGGTGCTCCGGGTGCTGGCAAAACGACGCTACTGCGTTATCTGGCGCTGCATTTTGCTAAGGCAATGCGGGAAGAACGATCGCAGGTTTTGGGGGGAGAGCAACAGGAAGATCTGGGCAAGGCTCTGATGCCGCTATTATTTCGGATCGCAGACTATGCAGAGCAACTGAGGCAGCAGAACAGCTTGAGTGTGCGGGATTATCTGTCTCAGTTCTATCGCCAGAAACCAACCCTGATGGCGGCAACTGGACTCTCAAACTTATTATTGGCAGAAATCCGTCAGGGGAACTGTTTGATCCTGATGGATGGCTTAGATGAGGTGTTCGATCGGGAAAATCGCAAACTGATTGTGCAGCGGATTGAGCAGTTTGTAGAAGAGTTTGCGACCAACAAATTTGTGATTACCAGCCGAATCGCCGGATACCAAGATGCCAAGCTGAGCGATCGCTTTGGTGAATTCACCATTACCGATATGGAGGAGGAGCAGGTCAGCCAATTTTTGCATCGCTGGTGTCGGGCGATTGAACGAGCACAACAACCAGATGCCAGCGATGAGCAATGTCAGTTAGCGGGCGATCGAGAAGCAGGAGCAATTTTGATCTCGATTCAGGGCAACGAAGGGGTGAAGCGGCTGACCACCAATCCACTGCTGCTGACGATTCTGGCGCTGATCCACCGGAACGGTACGATGTTGCCCCATCGGCGGGTGGAGTTGTATGCGCTGGCGGTTAAAACACTGACGGAAACCTGGCAAATGGGCAGAAATGCTGCTTACAACGACAAGCAACTGGCGGCATTGCGCTTACGCGATATGGAGTTACGGTTACGGGAACGGGAAGTGGTTGACCTGTTGGCTCCCCTGGCTTATTGGATGCATGAGCATAAGCCAACCGGGACTGTGCCGGAAGGGGAAGCAGAACAACAACTGATCCAAAGTCTGGCAGAGTTAAGGGATGTTGATGCCGACTCACCGGATATGGCGGGAATACAGCAAGATGTGACCGAGTTTCTCAGGACTGTGCGGGAGACGACCGGGCTGTTTGTGGAGCGCGCCCCCAACCAGTATGGCTTCATGCACCTGACGTTTGAGGAATATTTTGCCGCACTCCAGATTGCGGGAAATGGCCCAGACGCGATGCTGGAGATGATTCAGCAACGATTGCCCGAACCCCGTTGGCAAGAGCCAATTTTGCTGGCACTGGGCTACTACAGCATCTACAACAGCCAGAAGCAAGTCAGTAAGCTACTGGAGCAACTATTTAGCAAGCTGTCCGCTTATCAACCAACGCTGGTAGAGGAGACCATCAAGCTGAAAAATGCTGCCTCCACCGATGCCATACTGGTCTGGTCGAGTGCGGCTAACCCAACTGAAGTGCAGGAGTTTCCGCTCAAAGATTTACTGCTGGCGGGTCAGGTTGCTACTCAGGTTGAGTTTAAGAGTAATTTACGCAAGCAGTGGATTGAGAAATTAATCGTGACGGCTCTCGTGCTAAAGCTGGACTCGGAAGGCGATCCGGTGAAGCAGATGCTGCAATCGCTGCGCCAGATTGAATCTTTTAACCAGCAGGGAGAAGTGATTGCCCAACTGGTCAGGGTGATTGAAGACGAAGTTCTGACTGAAGAGATCCGGGCAGAAGCCAGGGCAGCCCTACTTTACGTGATTTGCGGACAACCCAGTGCCAGTTTGGTCGGATACCTGACCGAACTGGCCAGCCAATTAGATCCAACGCTGTTCTGGATCATCAAGGAATTAGTCGCAGAATTGGGTGAGGAGATCACGCCCCATCTGGAAGAAGCGTGTAGTCATATCCAGGCAAATGATCTGGAAAATCAACCGATCATCCAGTTTGTGACGGCTGTGTCCTACATCCGATCAGGAGCCGATAAGTCTGGAACAGACCACTACGACACTGCCATTTCCCGGCTTCAGACTCTTGCGGGTCAATCAGACAATTCCCTGAAACCTTACCTGACATTATCACTTGCTACTTGCTATCAAGAGAAACAGGACTACGGCAAAGCAGAGGAATATTACCAGCAGTGCAATGCACAGCTTGCTGACTCAATCTCGATGTGGAGAGAGCGGGGTGAGTGCCAGCGGCTATATGGCAAATATGCAATGGCACTTGAAAGCTTTCAACAAATGCACACCCTGGCACAGACACTTGAGAAACCTGAGGAGGAAGCTGATGCTCTCTACTATCTGGGGCGAACCTATGTAGATTGGGGCAAGTATAAAGAGGCGATCGCTCACTATCAGAAAAGTCGCGATCGCTATGAGCAATTAGACAAGCAAAAAAGTGTTGCTAATCAATGGTATTGGCTAGGAGATTGCTATAAAGATTGGGGTCAGTATGAACGAGCGATTGAATGTCAAGAGCAATGTCTGGCAAAGCGTCGAGAACTGGGCGAACAGGCAGATGTAGCGTTGTCTTACGATCAACTTGGTGATATTTATCGAGATTGGAATAAGTATAGAGAAGCGATCGCTCATTACGAAAAGAGTCGTACTCTTTATGCACAACTGGGTCGAGAGAAGAATGTTGCGAATGAGTGGTATTACATTGCTGGCTGCTACCGGGATTGGGGCAAGTATGAGGAAGCATTAGAGGCTGAACATAAGGATTTAGCAATTCGTGAGAAACTGGCGGATCGTCCCAATATTGCAGACGCTTATTATCAGTTCGGACGTATCTACCAGGCTTGGGGTAAATACGAAGAGGCGATCGCTCACTATCAGAAAAGTCGCGATCGCTATGAGCATTTAGACAAGAAAGAAAATGTTGCTAATCAGTGGTATTGGCTAGGAGATTGCTATAAAGATTGGGGTCAGTATGAACGAGCGATTGAATGTCAAGAGCAATGTCTGGCAAAGCGTCGAGAACTGGGCGAACAGGCAGATGTAGCGTTGTCCTACAATCAACTAGGTGAGATTTATCAGGCTTGGGGTAAGTATGAAGAAGCGATTACTCGCTTTCAACAAAGTCGGGTTCTATATGAACAGTTGGATAAAAAGAAAGATGTTGCTTTCCAATGGGATTGGATAGCTTATACCTATAAGGAATGGGGTAAATATGAGCAAGCACTTGAACATCGGCAAAAATGTTTTGAAATTCGGCAAGCTCTCAACGATCAGGCATTGATAGCCCTGACTCACCCCCAGTTTGGTTGGATCTATCAAGATTGGGGTAAGTACGAGGAAGCGATTACTCACTTTCAACGAAGTCGTGACATTTATGAGCAACTGGGTCGAGAAAAAGATGTAGCAGATCAATGGAAGAATTTAGCTGACTGTTATCAAAAATGGAGCAAGTATCCAGAAGCCATTGAATCTCAAAAACGCTGTCTTGAAATCCGTCAAGCTCTCAATGATCAGGCATTGATAGCCTTGACTCACTCTCAGTTTGGACGGATTTATCACGCCTGGGGTAAGTACAAAGAGGCGATCGCCCAGCACCAACAGAGTCTCAACTTATATAGTCAACTGAGTCTGAAGAAAAATGTCGCTAACCAGTGGAATTGGATTGCTTACTGCTATTACCAGTGGGAAAAGTTTGAGCAAGCACTAGAGTACCAGCAGCAATGTCTGTTGATACGCCAAGCTCTTGACGACCAAGCTGCTATTGCAGATGCTTACTGTTGGTTCGGGCATATTTATCGCATCTGGGGCAAGTATGGGGAAGCGATCGCTGCCCATGAACAAAGCCGTGAGTTGTATCAGCAGTTGGGCAAGGAAGCAGATGTTGCCAACCAGTGGGGTAATTTAGCCGATTGCTATCGCGATTGGGGACGCTATCAGCAAGCTCTCGAAGCGGCTCAACAATGCCTACAGATGCGCCAGAAGTTAGATAACCCATCTGGGATTGCTTTTGTTCATTATCGGTTCGGACGGATTTATCAAGACTGGGGCAAGTATGGGGAAGCGATCGCCGCCTATGAACAAAGTCGGGAGTTATATCAGCAGTTGGGCAAGGAAGCAGATGTTGGTGACCTGTGGGGTAATTTAGCCGATTGCTATCGCGATTGGGGACGCTATCAGCAAGCTCTGGAAGCGGCTCAGCAGTGCTTACAGATGCGCCAGCAGTTAGATGACCCATCTGGGATTGCTCAAGATTACAATCGCATGGGATGGATTTATCGCACTTGGGGCAAGTATGGGGAGGCGATCGCCTATCACCAACAAAGCCTTGCCATTTATGAACAGTTAGGATTAGAAGCCAATGTTGCTAATCAATGGGATTGGATTGCCTACTGCTATTTCCACTGGGAAAAATACGAACTAGCCGCAGAGTTTCAACAACGATGTTTGAATTTATGCCAGTCGCTGGATTTAAAGCTGAATGTAGCAGATGCCGCCTCTTGGCTAGGAAGGATTTACAAAGACTGGCATCAGTACGATCGGGCAATGGACTATTACCAACAAAGCCTGGAGCTATATCGGGAAGCAGATCATAAAGAAAAATTAGCTCGTCAGTTCAGACAAATTGTGTATCTCCAATATCGTCAAGCGAAAGATGCCCCAGACTCTAATACTGCCATTGATTTACTCACTCAGGCTGACCCTAACCTGCAACAGGCAATCCAATTAGATAATGCAAGCGACTACAGAGAAAATCTGGCATACGACCACATCGCACTGTCTCTCCTTGCCGCTGAGTATCTCCGCCATCTCTCCAGCGATGCTTCAACCATCCCCTACCTGACTCAATTCCAGCAGGCTTATCAGACTGGCTTGACACGCTTCATTGAACTTGGGCAAACTGTAGACCAGGCTGACGCAGCCCTGGATATTGCCCGTGCTTATTTGGAGGTTGATGCTTTAAGAAATATCGATCGGGCAGAAGAACTCGCCCGCCAATGCCTACAGACTTTTCAGGATTACAATCGCCGTAAACTGGAAGCGGCGGCTCTCAAACTTTTGGGCGAAATCTATCTTGCCCGCGCCCAGCATCCTCACCCAGATGCGAGAGTAATCGCCAGTACTTTTCTAAATAAAACTCTCCAACTCTATCGTGACCTTGACTTGACAGAAAAAGCAACTGAAGTGGAGCACCTGATTCAGGTTCACTCACTGTAACCAAACGTGAATTCGATAATTGCCGTTGAGGGCCCTCAAACTAGGCTTTCCGTGGGGGTGAGCTGTGCTCACCCCCACAAAAACGTCCTAATGGTTCTGACTACAGCTATAAAGTGTGATTGCTGCACATCACCCCACTCTCGGCACCTCCCCTTGGCAAGGGGAGGTTGGGAGGGGTCGTATCTGCACTATTCTTAAATTAAATTGGTATCACGTTGAAATTAACGTGAGTTCGACGAGCGATTTTTCGTTGGGATGGGCTGCGCCCACCCCAACGAAAAATCGCCGTTTGGAGGGTGTGGCGCGTCGCGCCACACCCTCCAAACGGCGATTATCGAATTCACGTGAAATTTAATCTGGATTTTCTGCCATGATGCAGCCATCAAGCGGTTCGTAATTCCAAAGCAGGATAATCTATATAACCTCTATCATTCCCACCATAGAAGGTAGAGCGATCGTAAGGATTGAGGTCTGCGTTCAACTCAAACCGCTTAGGTAAATCAGGATTGGAGATAAACCAGCGACCATAGGCAATCAAATCGGCTTCCCCGTTGGCGATCGCGGCTTCTCCCGTCTGTTGATCATGCCCGCCAGCCGAGATGATGATCCCGTTATAAATAGAACGGAAGTATTGACTGGTCAACTCTGGCGCGGGTGGCTGTATATCGGCTCTGGGTTCAACCAGATGTAAATAGGCCAGGTTATATGGATTAAGCGCTTGCACAACGTAGCTAAAGGTGGCAACCCGGTTAGAATCACCCATATCGTTAAACGTGCCACTGGGAGCGAGACGAACGCCAACGCGATCGCTACCCCACACCCCGACCACAGCCTCAACCACCTCTAACAACAGTCGCGTCCGGTTCTCTATTGAGCCGCCATACTGATCGGTGCGCTGGTTGGTGTTGTCTTGCAAAAATTGGTCGAGTAAATAACCATTAGCACTGTGAATCTCTACTCCATCAAATCCTGCTGCCAGCGCATTGGCCGCACCCTGCCGATAGTGTTCAACAACTTCTGGAATTTCTGTGGTTTCCAGAGCACGCGGGGTGACGAATGGTTTTTCTCCCTCAAACGTGCTGGCCATCCCAGCGGGTGCGATCGCACTGGGAGCAACGGGGAGCACGCCATCAGGCAACAGGTCAGGATGAGAGATCCGCCCGACATGCCAGAGTTGTAAAAAGATGCGCCCACCCTGCTGATGAACTGCTTCGGTCACAAGTTGCCATCCGGACACCTGCTCAGGCGAATGGATGCCCGGAGTGTAGGGATATCCCTGTCCATCAGGGGACACTTGAGTGGCTTCACTGATCATCAATCCCGCACTACTACGCTGGGCGTAATAAGTCGCATTTAAGGCATGAGGAACATTGCCTGCACCCGCCCGGTTGCGAGTTAAGGGAGCCATTACAACACGGTTAGGCAACTTATAGGGCCCAACCTGGATAGGAGTCAGGAGGTTAGAGGTCATATTGATTTTGACAAGATAAAGGGTAAACCTTGTGGGTAGCCAGATGGCTACCCAATAAATTTGTAGATGTTGCTGCTTGAGGGTTTCTACCCAACAAGCTACGCCACGGGAGCAGTGCATTAGCGCAGCGTCAACGCACCTTGGATGAGATATCTAGCTGAGTTTGACAGGAGAGCGATCGCCGCGTTCTAACACGGCATTTAATCGATCTGTCAGGGCATTTTTGGCATGAACTCCGACTAACTGATCGATCACCTGACCCTCTCGGAAGAGCAACATGGTTGGGATAGCATGGATACCATACCGGGTTGCCCATTGCTCGTAATGGTCAATGTTCAACTTGGCAACCTTAACACGCCCCTTAAAGTCAATGGCGATCGCATTGATAATTGGAGCAATGATACGACAGGGGCCACACCATGGGGCCCAAAAATCAACCAACACTGGAATCGCACTCTGTAATACCTCTTGTTCAAAATTGTCCTGTGTCAGGGTCAGTACAGGCGCTGCTGAAGCGGAGTTTTCTGGGTGTAACATGGGCTAGGTGCCTCCAGGGAAATCAAGATTGAAGTGAAGAAAGACCCACTGAAGCCAAAAGCAGGGATAACTTGAAGATGAGTGACTTCAGTGAAGTAGTTAAACAACAATTTAATTGAATTGTAAAGAAAAAAATGAATTTGGTCAAGTGGTTGTTTAACTATTTCAGTTGTATCACCAAAAGCTTAAAATAGGCCTAGAGTCCTGGCAGTATTTTGTTTATTGCAGTCTTTAACAAACAATGGTTCGGACAGAATTAAATGGAGATGATGCCGTAGGAGCGCAGGTTTTGGTAGTTGGGATGGGATTGAATTGAGGTTGGGTCTAAATCTAACTGCGAAATAAAGCGTTGCAATAGATGGTC
>Ga0224723_1001133_pt1 | contig 16703 bp, 11 predicted proteins | sample Balambano_FR2_Me_FD_161647 | JGI IMG/M metagenome (GOLD analysis project Ga0224723, IMG submission 161647) | Freshwater sediment microbial communities from Lake Towuti, South Sulawesi, Indonesia - Balambano_FR2_MetaG | ecosystem: Environmental > Aquatic > Freshwater > Lake > Sediment | place...
GTAGAAGACGATCACCCACGCCGTCAGCGCCGGGCTTGCCCAGAAGTCCAGCCATTCATAGAGAAAAAACAGCGTGAACAAACCGCCAATCGCCAGCCACTTGCTGCGCAGCCAGCGCGGGAAGCGCCGCCCGCTGCTGCTCAAGCGTTTCGCCAGCGTGCGCGGCAGCGTGAACGGGCAGCCCATGCAGAACAGGTTGCCGACCAGCAGCAGCGCTACGATCACCAGCCCGCGATAATGCACCCAGGGCGCGACGGTCGCCAGATTTTGCGCGGCGTTTTGCGGTCCGGTGAAGCCGTCGTACATCAGCAGCAGCGCGACCGCCAGCAGCGGCAGTTGGAAGACCAGCCGCCCCCAGCGCCAGCGGGCGACGCGGCGCAGCAGCGGCAGTTGCAGCGCGTCGAATGCGCCGGGCGGGCGATAGAGCGGAGTTGTGGCGGACATGGGCAAGCCTTTCGTCGCCGCCTATTGTAGCGGGGTACAGCACGAGGCGACACAACGAACCTTATGCCTTCTTCGGTTTCCCTTGACATATACTGAAGTGCTATGAGCATGTTGGGGGTTCATAATCATGCTGGCTCACTTTCGAGAGCAGTGGTCACGCTGGATGCATCCACCTGCCCCGGTCAACGATCCTGACCGTGAACACTACCGCATCATTTCTGAAATGGCGTCTGATTACACCGTCTACTGTACATTCCAGCAAGATGGGTCTGATCTCCGCCAATGGGTCATCGGTCCCCACGAAGCCATTACAAGCTATACCATCGAAGAGTCGAGTGGACCAAATGGTGATCATTTCTGGCATCCTGATGACAAGGCGCGCCAGCAAGCCGACCGCGAACGGGTGAAAGCGGGGGAAGAATTCACTGCCGAGTATCGATTAGTCCGCAAGGATGGCGAACTGCGCTGGGTGAGTCTGACTCGTCGCCCGGTGTGGGACGAGGCACACACGCGCGTGATCGGTTTTTTTGCAGTAGTCACGGACATTACCGCGCGCAAGGACGCGGATGAACAGCGGCTCAAGTTCACTTTGCAGCGTGAGCAGCTCAGTATTCTAAGCGCATTTGTCCACGCGATCTCGCACGATTTCCGCAACCGCTTGAGCATCCTCGAGAGCAGCCGCTATTTGATCAGTCGCAAGATCGATGCCGTCAGTCGGGAACAGGTACAACCCCAACTGGCGATCATCGCCAATACCACGAAGCAGATGAACGAGCAGATCGCCAACATGATCGAGCTTATTCGGCTCGATGATTTCAACCCGGAAGCCTTCGACCTGAACAGCCTGCTGCAAAACGCCGCGCACGCCAGACTCCGTGACGCCCAGGCAAGACAGGTCGAAATGCGACTCGAACCTGATCCTCGCGCCGGACAGATTATCGCTGATGCGCGACAGATGGAACGCGCGCTCGATCATCTGGTCAACAACGCCCTGATCTATACCGATCAGGGCGGGCGCGTCACTATCCGCAGCCGCCGCACTGTGGACAGGGTGACGATCACCGTCGAAGACACAGGCAGCGGCATTCCGGCGGACAAGCTGGCACAGGTCTTTGAACCGTTTTTCAAGGTTAATAATGCGCGTACAGTCGGGATTGGTGGTGTTGGCGTCGGTCTGACACTCGTCAAACTGATTGCCGACGCGCATCGCGGCGAAGTCCGTGTCGAAAGTGAAGAAGGGCGCGGCAGCCGTTTCGATCTGATTCTGCCGATTTAAGGCAGCGTCGGTAAGGGAATAAAGCAAAATCGGCTACAATCAAGCGAGACTTGACCGGTAGTTTGAGCGAGAAAGACGACCTGATGATGGATATGGAAGCGATTGCACCTGTTGAAACCGGAATGCCGCTGGATGTGTTCGCGTAGCACCTCACCCCGCCACATTCGCCGACACGAACGCCTGAAACGCCGCCTCGCCCAGCGCAGGCACGTAGTAAACGTGATAGGTATCTTCCGGCTGATACGTCCGCATCATGCGCACTTCGCCCGCCGGGAACCACGCCTGTAACGCCAGTTCCGTTGCGCTATCTTCCGGCGCGTACATGAATAGAATTGGGCGAGTCGGGTCAAAGCGATAGGCGTCCACCCGCAGTGCCGACTCGCTCAGAAACTGCGGGATCATGTCGCGGCTGACAATGCCGTTGGGATAATCCATCAACCCCGCGTCAATCCCAATCGCGCGGTGATCCCACCAGTGCGGATAGCCGATCATGAACGCATTGCCGAAACCGCCGTCCTGCGTCCCGAAGACGCGCAGCATTTCCCCCGCGTCGCTGTACGGCTTGGATGCCAGCAGGTACGACTGGCGGAATTCTCCGAAATAGGTGGCGGTGTTCGCTGCATAGCCAAACACCAGCGCACCGATGAACGCAGCCGCCGCCAGCAGGCTGCCGCGCCGCCCGCGCACGCTCATGATCATCGTCGCCATGCCGAACGCCGCCAGCAGGTAGGCGAACGGCAGTGTGCCGCTCATGCGTGTGGCGCTGGGGTTTTCGATGGGCTGCGCAATCGCCAGCGCCGACGGCAGAATCATGATCAGTCCCGCAGGCAGCACCAGCCACAACGCCGGGTCGCGCCGCCACAGCATGTAGACCGTGAAGCCGCCCAGCCCGACGAACAGCAGCGCGCCCGCCAGCGGGTCAAACGAGGCACGGTTGGGCGCGGCGTTGATGAAGGCGATGTCGCCGCGCCAGGTGAACATCAGCAGTGCGTTGACAATGTTGTTGCCCAGCACGGTGATATTCTGCTGCACAGCGGCGATGCGTTCTGCGTCCGTCGGCGCGCGTTCGATGATGTTGCCCTGATCGTCTGTGGTCTGGATGAGCGCGTCGCCAAAGATGCGCCCTGCCGAGCGCCGCCAGAAATCATCCGGATAATCGAGCGAGAAGCGGAACAGCGGCACAAACACCGCGAACGCGACGACCACCAGTGCGATGAAGTTGAACATGTAACGCCGTCGCTCCAGCCAGGTGCGGGCATAAAAGATGACCGCCAGCCCGACGCCGACGACGATCACGACCGGGATCATGCGCACAGCTTGGTACATATACAGCCCGACGCCGAGCGCCAGCCCCGCATTGATGAAGTCGAGGCGGCTGTTTTCCCGCAGCGCCCGCGCCAGGTAGATGAAGATCAGCGCCGTAATCAGCGGCGTGTAGACAATGCGCAGCGCCAGACGACTGAGTGAGACGTGCCAGTAGCTCACCGCGACCAGCCCCGCCAGCGTCAGCCCGACCAGCACGCCGAGCCTGCGGTCATGCCTGCCGAAGAGTTCGCGTCCCAGCCAGAACATGACCGGAATCGTGATGATGCCTTCGATGGCGGTCAGCAGCTTGAGCGTGTCGAACGAGAACGGCAGCCCACTCACGCGCACGAACATCGCCATGACGTACATTTGCAAGACTTCGCGACCGCCGTTGTTCTGAAAGAAGATATTGCTGGATGCGCCGGTGTATACCCGCCAGCTATCCAGCAGCTTTTCGACATGATCGCTGGTCATCTCTGGCGGCACGCCGCTCAAATCGCCAACGCGAAAGATCGTCGCTGCGATGATGATGAGTAGCAGCGCGATGCCGACCCATGTGACTGGCAGTCTGAAACCGCGCACAGCTTCAGCATCAGCGGCGGCATCTGTAGGGGCAGGATGCATCCTGCCCCTACCTATCCCCCATAATTTTTTCATCCACCGCCGTAGCGGATACAGCGGCGTCCAGCCCGCAGGCGCGAATACCCACACCCACAGCACAACGCTCACAATCCATGCGATGACGCCTGTGACGGTAAAGCGATTGCCCGCCGAAAACTCGAATGCCATCGCGCTGGCGACGAGTGCGACGCCGAAGAGGATGAGGCGGCTCTTTAGTAATGAGTGATGAGTAACGAGTGATGAGTTTTCAGTTCTCAGTTCCGTGTTCTGAGTTCCAAGTTCTAAGTTCGGAGTTCTAAGTTCGGAGTTCTCAGCTTTCGGTTCACCATCCTCAGAACTACGAACTGCGAACTGCGAACTGCGAACTGCGAACTCGGAACTCGGAACTGAGAACTCAGAACTACGAACTGCAAACCGCGAACTCGGAACTGAGAACTCAGAACCCAGAACATCTGCCCCTGTACTCTGCACTTTGTACTCTGTACTTTGTACTTGAGCCTGATACCTGCTCCGCGCCTCCACCCACACCCACACCAGCAACCCGGTGACCGCGAAGAAGAGACCGGGATAGAGCGCCGTCGCTTCGGTGCGGATGCCTGACCATGCCATCGTCGCCGTGCCGATGAACGCCAGCAGCAGCCCGACGCCGCGAAAGACGAGATCGAGCGTGGCACGGCGATCGGCGGGTGCATCAATGGACGGCATGAATGCCGTCCGTACAGCTTGCGCTGCTTGATCCTCTGTACGGACGCCATTTATGGTGTCCTCCGCTTCTCCCTCTCCTTCCGATTTCCCTTCCCCTCTCCTTTCGGGAGAGGGGTCAGGGGTGAGGGCATTCGCGATAACCCGCCATGCTTCCGATGGGCGGCGTACGAGGCGGTCGAGCGTCTGTGCAAGCGTCAGGTCGGGGGGTGTTGGCAGTTGGGTATTGGGTATTGGCGGTTGGGTGTTGGCGGTTGGGTACTCGCTCTTGGCTATCGGCGATTGGGTATCAACGGTTGCAGGCGAATCGTCGGATGAGGGGTACGGACGCCATTCATGGCGTCCATTTTCGTTATCGACTTCAGGCAGGGCGTCGTTGTGTTCAGGTTGCTCGCTCATAATGCGGGTTTGCGCCCCTTGATGCACAGGTTAACGGTCGAACGCCCGACGGGTTCGCTCATGACGTTCGGGCGGTCGAACCAGTTGAAGACCGCCAGACCGAGATTGATCGGGTTGAGCAGGCTGCCATCGTTCTGGTCAAATTTCGTGCGATCGGCGGCATTCGCCATCGACTTTGGCAGCGCGCCCTTTTCCAGCAGCGGCATTCCGATGCCGTAGACCAGATTGTGGATGAACGGAAAGCTGTGATGCGTGAAGGCGCGTTCCTCTTCGACGATGAACCCCGCCGCCTCGACCGCCGCGCGCAGCTGTTCGCGCCGATATAGCCGGACATGATTCGCCCAGATGCCCGCGAACATGCCGCTGCGGATGTGCGTCTGGAAGAGCAGTTCCAGCGTCTTGTTGATCGGGTCCCACCAGAACGGGTAATCGGCGTTTGGGACGGTAATGGCGACTACGCCGCCGGGCTTCAGCACGCGGTAGACTTCGCGCAGCCCGTCCACATCGCGCTCGATATGTTCGAGAATTTCCGACAGAATAGCGCCGTCAAACGTCTCATCGGGGTAGGGCATGGCGTAGATATTGACGTTGTTGAGCGCAATACCCGGCAGATGCCCGACGTTGTGTTTTGCCTTTTGCAGCACATCCCAATCGAGTTCCGCGCCCACCAGTTTGCAAGCGCTGGCGTAGCGCAGCATGTTCAGATAAAAGCCGCGCCCGCACGGCATATCGAGGATCAGGCTGTCGTCCTGCGGGTCAATCCACTCGAAGATCGTGCGGACGCGCCGTTTGAACGCCATATCCGCTTCATTGCGCGTCATGCGCGTCAGCGTTGCTTCATCGACCTGCTTGCGCGGCGGCGCGGAAATGCTGCTCATACTGATCGACCGTCTCCTTGAACGAAAAAGCGCGTTCGATGTCGTCGCGCGGCTTGATGTACTGATTGCGATGGCGCAGCACCTTGAGGATCGCCTCACCAATCGATTGCGGGTCGCCCGGCTGTGCCAGTTCGCCCATCCCTGTCACCTGGACAGGCACACGCCCGCCGGGGATGTTCGTCATGACGACGGGTGTACCGCTGAGCATCGCCTCGACCTGCACCAGCGCGAAACATTCGCTGTCGCTGGTCAATGCAATCATATCGCAGGCGGCGAAAAAATCGGACATGAATTGCATATCCGTCTGCTTGCCCAGAAAGATCAACTGCTTTTCATACTGCTGGATCACCGGCTGATACAGTTCCCATGTGTTTTCGTAGGCGATCTTGTACTCACCGACGAAGACGATACGCGCATCCGGGTACTCGCGGTTGATCGTCTCCAGCGCGCGGATCAGCAAATCCGGGCGTTTTTCCTGCACAAAGCGCCCGGCGTAGCCAATGACGGGTCCGCCGTTGACGGACCACTGCGCCCGCAGTTGAGCGGCGCGTTCGAGATTGGGCGGCGGCATGGTGATCGGCGGGTAGACCACGCTCACCTTGTCCTTATACGGTTGCAAGTAGTACGAGTGGTCGGCGTAGTCCTGGCTGTAGGCGATGATGCGTTTGGCATCGCCCGCCAATATTCGATAGAAGGCGAACATCGTGTTCTGGATGATGCGGTTGGCGAAGCCCTTGGGCAGCAGCAGGTCGCCATGATGTGTGATGACAATCGGCTTTTTGACCAGGCGCGCCATCCACGCCAGCAGCGCCGTTTCCAGCATCGGTGTATGCACGCTGACGACATCATGCAGCCACATCAGCGCCAGCGACGCCCAGGGGTAGGCGGGCATGATCATGCCGCGACTGATCGGGAACGGCGGCGCGGTCAGGCGGATGACGCGCACGCCGTTGACCATTTCGTCGCGCGGCAAGTCCAGCTGATGGCGTGCCGCTAAAATCGTGACCTCGTGACCGCGCCGCACCAGTTCTTCGGCGATGCGCTGGATATACAACTGCATTCCGGTGCGGTGCGGCAGGTAGTAGAGCAGGCAGATCAGGATGCGCAGCTTATTGTCGCTGCGCCCGTTGTGGATGGTCATTCCCTGTTTTGGACTCGCTTCGTGTGTTATTTGAGCCTGTATTCATGCACCTCACCCCCGTCCCCTTTTCACAGGGAGGTTTCTTATGTTGACTGATACCCTCAACCCCCAGCCCCTTCTCCCTCAGGGCGAAGGGGGGTCAGAAGAGTCTTCTTAAGCCCCTCTCTCTGAGGGAGAGGGGTTGGGGTGAGGGTTTGTGTGCAATACCTACCCGTGAAAACCCCCGTCCCCTCTCCGTAAACGGAGAGGGGAGCGACTCGTGCTTGACGCGAACTTATGCGGGGTGAGGTTGCATGAAATTCACTGGCTATATCCGCTGGCGAACGTGTCGATCATCAATTTTACATCAGGACCCAGCGGGTAGAGAATGGGACAGGTGGCTCCGGCTGCCACGTATTCGCGCACTTTTGCCTTCACTTCGTCCGCTGTGCCGCTGGCGGTGATGAGTTGTACAACGTCATCCGGCACAAGTCTCATCGCTTCGAGGATTTGCTCTTCGGTGGCGGGCCACGTTAGCACCTGGGCGATGTCATCGAGCAGCTCCTGGCGCACGCCGCTCGCTTTCATAATGTGCGGTTGCTGACCGAGATACTGCGTCACGAGCTTGCGCGCACCATCGAGCGCCTGCTTGCGGTCGTTATCGACCGAGCAGACGACCAGCTGTGGGCGATCAATGTCTTCCAGTCGCCGCCCCGCCTTCTTCGCGCCGATTTCGAGCTGTTCCAGCGCGCCTGTGTTGTAGGCGGGCGAGACGAGATAGTTCAGCACTGCGCCGTCGGCGATTTCGCCCGTCAGTGCCATCATCTGTGGACCCGTCGCACCGATATAGATCGGCACGTTGCGCGCTTCCTTGCGCCCATGCACTACGTCCAGTTCGATGTCGTCGAGCTGCACGAATTCGCCGCGGAACGACACCCGCTTGCGCGCCAGCAGGTCGCGCACAACCGTGCAGACTTCGCGCATCGCCAGCAGCGGCTTGCTGCGCTCAATGCCGACCTTCTTCGCCAGCGGGTCCCACCACGCGCCAATGCCGCAGATGATGCGGTCGGGCGCGAGATCGTCAAGCGTGAGGAAGGTGGCGGCGATGACGGCGGCGTTGCGCGTCCAGTTGTTGATGACGCCACTGCCGATCTTGATCTTGCTCGTCGTGGCAGCGAACGCCGCCATCGGCACAATCGCATCGCGCACCAGACGGCTTTCCGCCTGCCAGACCGCCTCGAAGCCGCGCTGCTCGGCATACTGCACATATTTGATGGCGTCTTGTAGCGGATGAGCATCTTGCAGGTACATGGCAACGCGGTCAGGCATGGCGGACCTCCGGGTGAGTTGGGACAGCGAAACAAACAGTGGGAGTAATTCTAGCATCGAATGCCCATCTATACCTCACCCCCGTCCCCTCTCCCTCCGCTCTGCACTCGGTCGCCGCGCGCGGAGAGGGGTGCGACTCATTGTTGAGGCGAAATTATGCGGGTGAGGTTGAATTGTTGTCACTCCACCCACCCCAGCGTGCGTTTGACGGCGCGCTTCCAGCCGCGATACAGCTTCGCGCGTTGCGTCTTGTCCATCTGCGGCGTCCATGTCTGGTCGGCGCGCCAGTTCTTGCGCAGGTCGTCTTCGTTCGCCCAATAACCCGTCGCCAATCCAGCGGCGTAGGCTGCACCGAGCGCCGTCGTTTCGCTGACGACCGGGCGCACCACAGGCACGCCGAGCATATCCGCCTGAAATTGCATCAGCAGCCCGTTGCGCGTCATGCCGCCATCGACCTTGAGCGTCTTCAGGCGCACGCCGCTGTCCTTGCGCATGGCGTCCAGCACCTCGCGCGTCTGGTAGGCGGTGGCTTCCAGCGCCGCGCGGGCGATGTGCCCCTTGTTGATGAAGCGCGTCATGCCGACGATTGCGCCGCGCGCGTCCATGCGCCAGTAGGGGGCAAACAGACCGGAGAACGCGGGGACGAAATAGATATTGCCATTGTCTTCGACTGTCTGCGCCAGTGCTTCGATGTCCGCAGTGTTCTGGAGAATGCCCAGGTTATCGCGCAGCCACTGCACCAGCGATCCGGTGACAGCGATACTGCCTTCGAGCGCGTAGACGGCGGGCTGATCGCCAAACTGGTAGCCGAGCGTCGTCAGCAAGCCGGACTGGGACGGGACAGGCGCAGTTCCGGTATTGATGAGCATGAAGTTGCCCGTGCCGTAAGTGTTCTTCGCCTCGCCAGGCGCGAAACAGGTTTGCCCGACGAGCGCCGCGTGCTGATCGCCCAGAATGCCCGTCAGCGGTACATCGCCGCCGGACAGCGTCGCCACACCGTAGGGCGTGCTGACGCTGGAGGGGTGGATTTGCGGGAGCATCTGGCGCGGGATGTCCATGACCTTCAGCAGGTCATCGTCCCAATCGAGCGTGTGCAGGTTCATCAGCAGCGTGCGCCCGGCATTAGTCACGTCGGTGACATGTGCCTTGCCGCCCGTCAGATTCCACGCCACCCACGTATCAATCGTGCCAAAGAGCGCATCGCCTTTCTTTGCCGCCGCCCGCAGCCCATCGACATTTTCCAGCAGCCAGACGAGCTTGGTAGCCGAGAAGTAAGTAGAAATCGGCAGCCCGGTCTGCGCGCGGAAGCGATCCGCACCGCCGTCCGCCGTTAACCGCGCAACGATGGCATCGGTGCGCGTGTCCTGCCAGACGAGCGCGTTGTAGTAGGGCTTGCCCGTGTGTTTATCCCAGACGATGGTCGTTTCGCGCTGGTTGGTGATGCCGAGCGCTATCAGGTCTTGCGCGGTGAGTTTGACTTTTGCCAGCGCGCCCGCGAGGACTTCCTGCACGCGCTGCCAGATTTCCATCGGGTCATGTTCGACCCAGCCCGCGCGCGGGAAAATCTGGCGGTGTTCAAGCTGCTCAACGGCGATCACCTGGCTGCTGCGGTCAAAGATCATGCAGCGTGTGGAGGTTGTCCCTTGATCGATGGCGGCGACATATTTCGACATTGTAAAAGCTCCGTAAGAAGTGATGAGTTTAAAGTGCAAAGTGCATGGTGCAGCGTGCAAAGGAGGGACGCCTCATGAGGCGTCCGTCTGTAGAAGATGCTTTGCCCGCTAATTGAACCGCAAAGGCGGCGCGTGTGCAAAAGGTCACATCCTGAACACTCCGTTGCGCGTATCTGCCTCGCCCGTCCGCGCGCACACACTCAGCGCCAGCCCCAGCACCCGCCGCAACTCCACCGGGTCGAGGATGCCGTCGTCCCACAACCGCGCCGTCGAATAATACGGGCTGCCCTCGCGCTCGTACTTGTCGAGGATCGGCTGCTTGAACGCCGCCTGCGCCTCTGGCGTCATATTCGGCTCACCTGAACGCGCCATCTGGTCGCGCTTGATGGTCAGCAGCACGTTCGCCGCCTGCTCGCCGCCCATCACGCTGATGCGCGCGTTGGGCAGCATCCATAGAAAGCGCGGCGCATACGCCCGCCCGCACATGCCGTAATTACCAGCCCCGAAGCTGCCGCCGATGATCACCGTCAGCTTGGGGACGGCGGCGTTGGCGACGGCGTGAACCATCTTCGCGCCGTCTTTGGCGATGCCGCCGTGTTCATACGCCTTGCCGACCATGAAGCCGGTGATGTTTTGCAGGAACAGCAGCGGGATTTGGCGAGCCGTACACAACTCGACAAAGTGTGCGCCTTTCAACGCGCTTTCGCTGAACAGCACGCCGTTGTTGCCGATGATGCCGACCGGGAAGCCGTCAATATGCGCGAAGCCTGTCACCAGCGTCGTGCCGTACTGCGCCTTGAACTCGCGGAAGCGGCTGCCATCCACCAGCCGCGCGATCACCTCGCGCACGTCGTAGCTCTCGCGGAACGTGGTCGGCAGGATGCCGTACAGTTCGCCAATGGGATACAGAGGGGGTTGTAGGGGCGCAATCTGTGGGGGCGCAATATATTGCGCCCCTACGGGTTTCCCACTCACAAATTGCGTCCCAACGGACGATATAATCCCGCGCAAGATGGCGATGGCGTGGTCGTCGTCTTCGGCGAAATGGTCGGCGACGCCGGAGATATGCGTATGCACGTATGCGCCGCCCAGTTCTTCCGCGCTCACCTCTTCGCCCGTCGCCGCCTTCACCAGCGGCGGACCGCCGAGAAAGATCGTGCCTGTGCCTTTGACGATCACCGTCTCATCGCTCATAGCGGGCATGTACGCGCCACCAGCTGTGCAGCTGCCCATGACCGCGCTGATCTGCGGGATGCGTGCCGCGCTCATAAGCGCCTGGTTGTAGAAGATGCGTCCGAAGTCGTCAGCGTCGGGGAAAACCTCATCTTGCAGCGGCAGAAACGCGCCGCCGCTGTCAACCAGGTACAGGCACGGCAGGCGGTTTTCCAGCGCCACCTGCTGCGCGCGCAGATGCTTCTTGACCGTCAGGGGGTAGTATGTGCCGCCTTTCACGGTCGCGTCGTTGGCGATGATCAGGCATGGCTGCCCGCTGACGCGCCCGATGCCCGTGACGATGCCCGCGCCTGGCACATCATCCTCATAAACTTCCCACGCCGCCAGCGGTGACAGCTCCACAAACGGCGCGCCGGGGTCGAGCAGGCGGTCAATGCGTTCGCGCGCCAGCAGCTTGCCCTGTTCGCGCTGGCGCTGCTGATATTTCGCGCCGCCGCCCTGCCGCGTCTGCGCCAGCCGCCCGCGCAGTTCGGCGACCAGCGCGCGGTTGTGTTCAGCGTTGGCGATAAAGCGCTCGTCGCGCGGGTCAATCTGTGTCTCCAGTACGTCAAAATGGGTGTCAGGCGTAGACATAAGCGCTGCCTTTGGCGAATACCAGTGAGGGGATTTTAACGCAGAGACGCGGAGGACGCAGAGAGAATGCTCTTTGTCTTTGCGTCCTTCGCGCCTTTGCGGTTCAATTTAAAATGGTTGAGCCGCAAAGACGCGAAGAACGCGAAGAAAAGACATGGTATGACCAGCTTCACGCGCGAGTTCAAAGTCCGGCACTACGAATGCGACGCCTACGGACATGTCAACAATGCCAACTACCTGCGCTACATGGAGCAGGCGGCAATCGAAGCATCGGCGGCAGTCGGCTATGACGACACTCGCTACAACGCGCTGGGGACAATGTGGCTGATCCGCGAGACGGACATCGAATACCTGCTGCCTTTGAAGATAGGCGATGTCGTGGCGGTCAAAACGTGGGTGGCAGATTTCCGGCGTGTGCGTTCACAGCGCCGTTACGAATTCACGCGCGTAGGCGATGGCGCGTTGGTGGCGCGGGCAACGACCAACTGGGTGTATATGGACAGAGGGACACAGCGCCCCGTCAGCGTGACGCCGGACATGATCGCCGCCTACTGCCCGGACGGGATGCCAGAGCCAGCGCCACGCGAACGCATCGCCGCCGCGCCGCCGCCACCGCCGCGCCCACACATCATGCAGCGGCGCGTCGAATGGCGCGACATTGATATGGCACAGCACGTCAATAACGCCACCTATCTCAACTATATGGAGGAGTGCGCTGTACAATCACTTGACAGGTTTGGCTGGTCGATGGACAGGCTGAGCGCGGAGGGCATCGCGATTGTGGCGCGGCGGCATCAGATCGAATATCAGCAGCCCGCGCTGCTCGGCGATATGCTGCGCGTGACGACGTTTCTGGCGGATGTGCGCCGTGCCACTGCCGTCCGCTACTTCACGATTGTGCGCGAAAAAGATGAGGTGTTGCTGGCACGCGCGCGGTCACAGTGGGTGTTCATGAACCCGTTGACTCTGCAACCCACGCGCGTGCCGGCAGCCATATTGCAGGACTTCGCCGAACACATCGCAACAGACAGATAATCATCACAACCAAAAAGGACGCCTCATGAGGCGTCCTTACCTATCTCCTACATCCAGCGGGCTACATCCTGCCCAACCGCCAATACCCAATAGCCAAAGGCTAGAACGCCCCCTTGCCCTTCAGCAGTGCCGGAATGGTCATTAGCATGATCTTGATGTCCAGCCACACACTGTAGTTGCGCACATAGTGAACGTCGTCTTCGGTGCTGAGATGGCACGGTTTGTCGCTGCGCCCCGTCACCTGCCACCAACCCGTCACGCCCTGCGGCATCAGGAAGCGTTCGCGCTGCCACTCTTCGTACTGCTCCACTAGCCAGGGCAGTTCTGGGCGCGGTCCTACCAGGCTCATGTCGCCTTTCAGCACGTTGATGAGTTGCGGTAGTTCGTCCAGGCTCGTCTTGCGGATGAATTTGCCCGTCTTCGTCACGCGCGGGTCGTCCTTGTGCTTGTGCAAAGTCTTGCCGTCCGAGGTCGTCTTGTTGACCGTCGTCTGCAAGGCTTCGGCGTTGACCACCATCGAGCGGAACTTGTACATCATGAAGAACTTGCCGCCTTCACCGACGCGCCGCTGCTTGAAGAAAATCGGACCCTTGCTCTCCAGCTTGATCGCCAGCATCACCAGCAGCATCATCGGCAGCGCCAGGAAGAGCGCGAAGCCAGCACCCGCAATGTCAATCGCGCGCTTCATGATGCGTTCGCGGCGGGTCATGCCCTGCTTGATGGCGACGATGGGTTCGGGCTGCACCTCGACCGCGCGCATCGCCTTCGCCATGCTGCGTGTCAAATCGTGTGTCGTTACCTGATCAACCATCTTACTCACTCCTGCGTTTCGCTTTTGCACCCTCAATGTACGTTTCCAACCTTTCGCAGCGCTAAAGCACGCCTAACAAAAAATTGTAAGGAACGTGCGCTGCCTAACAAACGTAAAAAGAGTGGGTCTTTAACGAAAGCAAAATGAATCTTTAGGCATTATGACTGAATAATGTAGAAAGTCAAGAGGACAATGGTTAAGCGTTCGTTCAGGAACAAGCATACAAATTTAATTTCGACCGTCATTCACCAATGAACAGTTTGGGCAGCAGGTGACGTACCTGCATCAGAACTGCGTCAGCATAGCGTGCCGCGCCAGCCGGGTTGGGATGTCCAGCAGACGCACGCGGGCAGCCGAGCTTTTCCAACGTTTCCAGCCGATCGCCAAATTCTGCGCACGCAGCTGCGCGTCCTGCGGCAAGCGGGTCTTGCGCGGTCAGGTCGGCGTTAATGCCATACAGCAATGGCTCGGGCGCGAACATGGCGTTTTCCGGCTGAAAGCCCGGGTCGGCAAACGCCAGGCGATCCATTAAAACCGGTGACATCAGGATCAGTTCGTCAATGACGGCGCGCATATGCCGGTGTGACCGTTCGCAAAACAGCATTGAACGCGCCATGATGGCATCGATCATGAAAGCATCGATGAGCAGCCCGCCAATCGCGCCCGGCAGCCCGGCAATCGTAAAGCCGAGCGCTGCCAGCCCCAGCCCGATCAACTCACGCTGCGAACCCTGAGTGAAAAAAGGGTAATAGCCGCAGACGATGATTTTGGCGTTCGGGAAGCGCCCGGCGCAGAGTTCCAGCAGGGGTTTCATACGCAGGCTGAACATATCGTCAATCCGCGTTTCCAGCGTGCCGTCCAGCGGATTGAGGATATAACTCAGGTGGACATCGTTGATGCCCGCGCCGATTAGCACCAGATCGACTGTGTGATCGCGCTCCCAACCGCCGAGCGCCGCGTAGACTTGCTCGAACACGGTCGGGTGCTTGATCGGCACTTCGCCGCCGAATGCGCCAGCGAGCGGTGGTGTCTCACGCAGGTCATCCGGTTCTCCAATAATCGCGCCGGAATGTGCCAGCATTCGGGTTTCGATGTTCAGCGTTGGGTTCACGCGCTGGATTTCGGCGGCGACGAGCGCAGGAATCTTCTCGTGGTTGTAGAGTCCTTGCCCCCACATCACACTATCGCCCAGCGCGAGCAGTGTGAAGGGTTTGCGAACAGCAGCGATTTCAGGGTTCATCGTGTCGGTCATGGTTGGCGGTGCGTCTATTGGGCAGGAATCGCCACCATTGTACATCAGATTCAGCCAGGCGAGAGATTAGGCTGCGTTTAAGATAGCTTCCCTCTGCTGCTGCGGCAGCAAGAGCCGAACCGTAGTCCCCCCATTCACCTGGCTCTCCACTTCTATCTTGCCGCGATGCGTCTCGACAATCATCTTGACGATGGTCAAGCCAATACCCAGCCCGCCAAAACGAATGCTGCGCGCACTGTTGTTATCGCCCTTGTAAAACGGCGTAAAGATATGCGGAATTTGCTCCGCCGCAATCCCCATCCCGTCATCTATCACTTCGATAGCAATGCTGTTGCCTGCTTGCCGTGTGCGCAAGGTGATGACACCGCCGCTGTCGGTATACGCAAGGGCATTGTCCACCAGTTGCTCAAGCGCCTGCCCAAGCTGGTTTTCGTCGAACAGCGCTGGCAGCGGCACATCGCTGCTTTCGATGCGCAGCTCGCGTTGATACTGCATCACTTTAGAGCGCACACGATCCAAGATGAAGGGAGTCAGCACCTGCAAATCGCCAGGCTTGAGGGTTGGATTGTAGAGTGATGTCAGGAAACGCAAGTTGTCCAGTTGTTCACCCATCTGGTTCATAGCGCTTTGTATCGCGCTCAGGCGAGGTTCCAGTTTAGCACGTATTGCTTCTTCGACCGTTTTGCCGATCAGGTAGCGATTGTTTTCGATGATGGTCAGGCGGTTGCGAAAATCATGTGACAATGCGCGCACAAACTCGTGGACAATCGCGAATTGCTCGCGCCGCACTGCGTCTTTGATGCGTTCCTCTTCCGCTTTCTGACTCTCCGTCTGGTCAACAAGAACGCCATAGTAGCCAATCACGCGCCTGTGTTCCGCATCCCAATCCGGCACGCGAATGCTGCGCACCAGTCGGTATTGCCCACTTTTATGACGCAGCCGGAAAACCGTCTCGACTCGTTCCCCCTGGCGAACGCGCGCCCGCTGGCGCTGAAGTTCTGGCAAATCATCGGGATGCACCAGCAGGTCCAGATTATCGTTCGGGACATCTGTACGTCGGAAACCGGACAGCGTTTCAAACGCATCAGTCGTCAGCAACCGGTCACGGCTGCCATCAGCGTTGAGGCGGTAGTAATAATGATAATCTGACGCCAGTTCGGTCAGGAACCGGTAGCGCGCCTCGCTTTCGCGCAGTTGCGATTGACGGATGCGCTGCTGCTCGCGCCAGTAGTAGACGATAATGAGCGCGAACATGGCAGCGATGATGTTAAAGGCAAACGGTCCGCGCGCGATTTCCAGCATGGACACGCCGAGCAGCGCAGACATGATAGTGAGCGTAATGATGCTGGTCACGGTCGTGATGACGACCGCATATCCCATCGACAGAAACGAGGCTGCGAACAGCGTGACGACCACCAGATAGTACAAATTGTCAACGCCGGCTTCGCCTCCAAACAATACCCCCATGCCCATAATCGCGATGACTGCAATAACGGTCATCACGAGCTTGCCAGCCGTGATGTGCCCAAAACGCACTATCATGTAGGGGAACACGAACAGCAGCACAATCGCCAGTATCCATAACAGGTCACTGGCGCGGTCACGCCAGAACGTGGGAATTGCGAGGGTCGTCGCGAGAACCGCTGCAACAAAGACAGTAACACATACAGCCGCCAGCACGCGCGCCTGCTGCCGTTCTTCATTCTTGTTGATGGCGACGAAGGGGTCGGTGAGCCATCGACTGGTAAGCCTCGCTATTGTCTCGTATGTCTGTCTCAATCTCTGCATCGCTTGCTCGGCGTCATTCTTGAGGGTCTTTTCAGCGTCCATATTTGAGCATAGCATCAACTATGAGGCATATTCGTAAAGATACTTGTAATGTAACGAATGGCGTATGATGCCTGGTACTTTCCAACGCCAACCTGACGAAGGCTCTCTACAAGCGATTGCCCCTGCCCCGCCGAAACTCTCATCTTTCGCACGGCTGTTCTAGACCCCATTGTGAAGTATTATGACATTCAATCGTTGAATGTTAAATGATTATTGGGTGGG
>Ga0224723_1001134_pt1 | contig 16697 bp, 16 predicted proteins | sample Balambano_FR2_Me_FD_161647 | JGI IMG/M metagenome (GOLD analysis project Ga0224723, IMG submission 161647) | Freshwater sediment microbial communities from Lake Towuti, South Sulawesi, Indonesia - Balambano_FR2_MetaG | ecosystem: Environmental > Aquatic > Freshwater > Lake > Sediment | place...
CATCTTGCTTCTGTAGATTATTCAACACTTGCAGGTCTTCAGGATGTTGCTCGGCAAGACGTTGGCGAACGGCAATAGCCGCCACCTCGTATGCTCTCTTCATGTCGCTCATGACAATCACCTCCTTTAGTTGAGCGATCAGTTAAATCTATAATACAAAATATACTACAAGCAGGATCAGCCTATTCCACAATTGCTAATCTTGATTTATAAGTGCTCACGCTACGCTGAGACTCCGTAAAGCTGCTGCAAGGTATACTTGGCTCTGGTTTTCAGGATGTTCAAGTTATCTACTTGTGTCAGCAGGCGATTGAGCGTTGCAGTAGCATCAGCCGATAGTTGTCCTTCCGCATTTTGAATCAGTAGCTCACCCAGTTGAGTTTGTTCTGTTGAGGCTAGTTGACTATTGGCTAAAGCCTGTAGTTCTTCCAAGCTCAACCCTGCTAAAAGCTCCTCATCAGATGTAGCAGTACTGACAAGGCAATCGTAGGTTTCCAAGTCAAGTAAAACCCCGACTCGCTCCCCTTGCTGGTTGGTTACATACTGCACAGCTTTAGACATCGCTTTCTCTGTTCAGGCATAAACTAATTTTAATGAGGTTAGGGCGATCGCTGCCACCTTATACGCTTTCTTCATGTCGCTCATCATGATCACCTCCTCTGGTTGAGCGATCGCATAAAGCTATAATACAATTTATACTACAAGCAGGGGTAGAGAATTCCTGAAAGAATTAGGCTTCTCTACGACTGCCAACGTTAGGATGGTTATATCTCAGCCTGAAAAGAAACCATGCGATATCAAGACATCATTACGATCGAGCCTGGAAAGCGGGGGGGTAAACCCTGCATTCGCGGAATGCGAATCACGGTTTATGATGTGTTGTCTTACCTAGCTTCGGGCATGACGTATGAGGAAATTTTGGATGATTTTCCTTATATAACTCAGGAAAATATTTTGACTTGCTTAGGCTATGTGGTTGGCTACAAATCCTCGGAACTATAACCAAGTTCTTTAAAATCAACCTCACGAAAATCTAAACGTTTTTGTAAAGCATTGAATCCCCAATGATATCTCATTACACTTCTAAGATTTTTCAGAACATCGCCAGATCTATTTAGATCAACCACAACAATATTTGAATCAAGTAAGTAAAATTGTGTTTGATCTTTTCTCAATCTTGTAATGGATTTGATTAGATAAGATTTATAGGTTCTAAGTCCCTTTATTTTTTGAAACCAGTCATTTTTTACTTTCTTGAAATCTAAAAAGAGTACCGACATTTCAGGACAGAGAAATCCATGTCTATCTAGAAATTCTTGAATCTTGGATTTGTCAATATTGTTAACCCTTCCGGACTTAGCCTCAAAATAAAATAACATTTGTTGAAAATTAGCAATACAGTCAAAATCTCCTCCGTTTGGCGCTCCTTCGATATGAACGCCAAAGCTAGCTGAAAGTGCTCCCAGTTCCTTTACAGAAAGATATGCTAAAAGAAGCTCAATAGTCTTACCATAGCGTTTTCGATTCACTTCGTCGTTTTTAAACTTTAAGCCTAATAGCTCTTGTTCGGACAAGCCAGAATTGTTAGACGAGAAGATAAATTCACGGAGTTTATCGCGGTTTTCTTTGTTATTCAAATTGTCCAAAAACTCCAATGCTCTCTGTCTGGATGCTTGAATATCATTGTAATACTTGAATTTGAAGTCCGGAGGGCACAGTAACGTTTTCTCGATACTCTCTTCTGAGGGATTAACAAATCCACGCTGACGCAAAGCATCCAACACATTAAATATATCTGTAATGGCTAACTGTGCCCTTCTAGGTTTACCTACATCAAATAAAGAGCTTATAACAGACATATTAAAAACAGTGAGGTGGACAAAAAAGAGTGGGCGCTATTAGTCATTTTTTTAGTGCCAATGCTATTCTAGCCCTACTAATCCTTTCGCACAGGTAGTGGCATATCCAGAATCTCCATCAGCAGATCCAGACGAGACGGGCGCGTCAGCAACGGCACAAGGTTTGGCAAGCTGTAGTAGTCTCCTGCGAAGGTAAACGTCTCCACAGATGCTTGCTTCTAGAGTCTCAACCAGCTAAATACGTCATCAACAGCAAGTTTTAAGTCAGCAACTAAGTTTGGAACAGGTAAAGCGTCTTGTAATTCCTGTAGAAATTCAGGTTGTTGGCCTGATGGATAGACAAGGAGCGATCGCTCATCTGGGTCGATCAGCCACCCCATTTGGCATCCATGCTTTAAGCAGTGCAAGATATTTCCAGTGACTTTAGTTGGGCTTTGATCGGGTGACAAGATTTCGATCGCCCAATCTGGACAAATCGGAAAGATATTTGCAATGTCGCCATTATCATCAACCGGAATTCGATTCCAGGCAAACACAGAAACATCAGGAACGATCGATCGACCACCAAAAGTACAACGTAATTCTGGAAAAGCCAGAGCGATTTTTCGATCTTCAACAATCTGATTGATTGTTGTAACTAAGTTTCCTTGTAGTTTACTGTGCTTTCCCTGTGGCATTGGTTTTTGAATAATGCGCCCATCAATATATTCACTCGCTGGCTTTGTTTCTGGTAATTTCAAAAACTCCTCCAGAGTAATTGTTCTTTCTGGCACTTGTACCATTGGCGATTCTCCCTTTGCTTAAGGTAAACACAGCAGAGTAGAAAGGGCACACTCAGCACTGAGGTATGCCCTATCCTAATACCATTTTGGGTGATATGTGCATGATTTCAATTACCAGAACGGTTAGCTGGTCAAGCATTCTGCAATCCAAAATCGAAAATCTAAAATCCAAAATGGTATAACCCTACTTATCCGATCGCACAGGCAGCGGCATGTCCAGAATCTCCATCAGCAGATCCAGACGAGAAGGGCGTATTAGCAGTGGTACAAGGTTGGGCAAGCTGTAGTAGTCTCCCGCAAAGGTGAACGTTTCCACAGGTGCCTGCTGTCCCTTTAGTTGGCTCTCCAGCCAGTTGCAGTAACCACCCACACGGACAATCACCACATTAGGCATCACTGCCAACTCTCGGCAGTAGGTCTTGTAAACTTCACCAAAGTAAGGAGCCGCATTCTCACCTTCGTCCGTCACGACAATAATTTGATTCACGATCTGCCGCTTCTTCCGCATCGCTTCCAGAGGCGCACCGATGCTCGTGCCACCCCCAGCCTTAATGTGCTGGAATGCCCGTTCCCAATCAGTCAACTCCTTGCCCTGTGCCGTCACAGGATAAGGAATGTTGTCGAAGGCGTAAACAAACAGGTCTGCTTGAGTGATGCCAGAGATCAGGGCAGCCAATCGCTTTCCCAACTCGACCGCATTTTCCATCGAACCCGACTTGTCCACGAACAACGCAGTGGAACGGGTAATCACACCGCGCCGCTTCACCTGCTCATTTGTCACCTTCTCCAACCGGGCAAGGGTATCGTCATCCAAATCCGCTGCATCGGCTGCAACCTGTGCTTTGAATGCGGCAACCCGCGCACTCTTCGATGCCTCGTCCAACTTTCCATCGATCAATGCCTTCACCTCTGGGTGATCCATTGCCCCTCTTGCCTTGAGGGACTTGAGGTTGTTGATCACTTCCTGGGGTGTCATGCTGTTGATCAACGCCACCAGAACCGTGGGAGTCAGTTGCTTGATCGCACCAATGGCGATCGCATAGGGCAACTTAAACTCGACAATCAACCGTGCCTGTTCTGCTGCATTTTCTGCTTTGGCAAGTTGCTTCAACACGTCTGCCAGTGAACCTACCGGAGGCTGGTCACGGAACAGAATCGCATTTGCCCGCTCGTCAGGTTTGATGTGCAACGAGGCATACAAATGCTTCATTGCCTTACGTGCCCGTAGAGCGGCGCGATCGAACAGAGCAGGATTGCTTTCCCGCACCTTGAGATACCGCTGCACCGCAGTGCGGGCAGAACGAGGCAGCTTGTTGCGATGCTGCTTCATGAAGTCCACCACACGAGCTACCTGATAAGGGGGAAACTCTTGCAGCAGGACAAAGCCAGCATCGCGGTGTTCTACCAGATCGCTGGTCAGCAGATGAGCCACGAACACTTCCTTGTGGTCACGCACATCACCATGGCGCTGATACCAGACTGCCAGATGTCCGTAGAAGATTGGGTCAACAACGATCAGTTTGTGGATTTCTGCGACTTGCTCCAACTTGCGGTGAGGGGTGGTAAGCAAGCTGTTCAGCATTTCCAACCGCAAATCGCGTTCAGTGTTGTTCATAGAACCCTCCTTGAAGAATTTTGGATTTTGGATTGGCGATTTTGGATTGCAATCTAAAATCCAAAATCTAAAAATCCAAAATTGCAGGAGGCAGATGTTGCACGCAACGGTGAGAGTCACCGCGCAAGTGACAGAAGCTTGGCTGAAGGTGTTATCCCTTCAGTTTGGCCTGCTAATCAGGTTCAGGCTTGCAGCGTATCCCTCCAGATACGCACCTTTGTTTGGTGGAGAGTATGTAAGCTTCTGCGATCGGGGCGCGGCAACAACTGCCAATGCACGAAGTGGAAAAATGAACCATTCCGCACAAGTGAGCAAAGCTGTGTCACTGTTGCCTTTACCAATTTGGCTACACCTCGTAGACGAGTCGAGGTGGCAGGAATTGAACCTGCATTCTGGTTGCCCAGAGATTGTGTGTAAGCTTCACAAGTTAGGGTGCGGAATGAAAGAGAATTAGCCGTAAACCGCTTCAGGACGAATGATCAAATCACCATTGGGACGACGATCGACCACATACGCAGAGAGCCGATCAGTATTGACATCTAAATGTCTAGAAACCTGTTCTTTGACAGTGATATCACTCATAGCTGTTGCAATTCCCAGTTGTGCTTCTGTAACATCGAGCGATCGCCCTTCAAATCGAATATGAACCATTGGTATCACCTCTTGCTTATCAATAGAACAATCGCAATTTCCATTTGGGGTGACTGGCGAGAGTCGAACTCGCTAACACTGGTGTCACAAACCAGCCCCTCCACCACTTACGGGTTCAGCCACAGTGGATCTGATCGGAATCGAACCGATTCTCCTTTGAAGACGCTACGCGATCGCCTCCCGATGAGAATTGCACTCATCCCTCGTACAAGTTCACAAAGCTGTTTTTGCTTCTTAACAGGAAGTTAGTATGTAAGCTTTGCTGATTAGGGTACAAGGTGGTTTAGGCGCTCTACCACTAGAGCTACAGACCCAGGTTTGGTGGATTCTGGTCGGATTTGAACCGACATCTTCCTGCTTGCAAGGCAGACGCTTTCCCAGTTAAGCTACAGACCCATATTTGGCGAAAGTGGTAGGACTCAAACCTACATAATTCTGCTTAGAAGACAGAGGCTTTATTCGATTAAGCTACACTTTCAAATTGGTAGTCCTGGCAGGATTTGAACCCGCACCCCTCTGTTTGTAAGACAGATGCTCCACCGTTGAGCTACAGGACTACGAGAGCGAATGGCGAGACTCGAACTCGCATCTGGAGATTGGCGTACTCCGGTGTTTGCCCTTACACCACACTCGCATTGGAGCGATCGACGAGACTCGAACTCGTACTAACAGGGTGGAAACCTACCGTGCTTGTCCATTACACCACGATCGCATTTGGTATGGACAGTGTGACTCGTAGCTTGCTTCGGCAAAGCGGTATCCACACCGAGAGGTTGGAAGCCTCATATGCTACCGCTACACCATGTCCATAGTCTGGGGCTGGTGACAGGAGTTGAACCTGCAACCCATCGCTTACAAGGCGATTGCTCTACCCATTGAGCCACACCAGCACATTTGGATCAGACGATGGGAATTGAACCCATATTGGGAGCGTACCAAGCCCCTGTGTTACCCGTTACACCACGTCTGCTGGAGCAGGTGACAGGAATTGCACCTGCAAGAAGGCATTACGAAAGCCTCATGTTACCCGTTACATCACACCTGCATTTGGTCGCGGAGGCAGGAGTTGAACCTGCTACGTCAAGGCTTATGAGACCTCGGAGCGCACCGTAGCTCGATCTCCGCATACCCCCGACAGGACTTGAACCTGCAACAAACTCGTTTTAAGCGAGCCATGTCTACCGATTGCATCACAGGGGCATTTGGTGGGCTGTGTAGGACTTGAACCTACGCACTTCCGCTTAAGAGGCGGCTGCTCTGCCAACTGAGCTAACAACCCATTAAGGATTTTGGATTTTAGATTTGCGATTTTGGATTAGGAGTAATCTAAAATCCAAAATCGGCAATCCAAAATCGAGTGGGTCGCCCAGGGGTTGAACCTGGATCATTCCGCTTAAAAGGCGGCTGCTCTGCCAACTGAGCTAACAACCCATTAAGGATTTTGGATTTTAGATTTGCGATTTTGGATTAGGAGTAATCTAAAATCCAAAATCGGCAATCCAAAATCGAGTGGGTCGCCCAGGGGTTGAACCTGGATCATTCCGCTTAAAAGGCGGCTGCATAACCGCTCTGCCAACGACCCGAAGAATTTTAGATTTTAGATTTGCGATTTTGGATTGCAATCTCAAATTCAAAATCTAAAATCCAAAACTTCAGTACACCGAGCAGGAGTTGAACCTGCTAATAACACGCTTATCGGGCGTGCGCGTCCACCACTTCCGCCTTCGGTGCTTGGTACTCCTGGCAGGAGTTGAACCTGCACAATCTAGGCTCTCGACCTAGCACGTCTTCCAGTTCCGTCACAAGGGCAAACTTTCTTTTTGTGTGCTGCAAGAACAGTGTTCTCACAGCAGACGATGCTAATTGGTCGGGATGGTAGGATTTGAACCCACGACTCCTTGGCCCCAAACCAAGGCTTCTGACCACTGAATTACATCCCGCTGCTTGGTACTGCTGGTGGGATTTGAACCCACAACCTCTGGTTTCTAAGACCAGCCGCCTCTGCCGGTTGGGCTACAGCAGCAGACGATTTTAGATTGACGATTTTGGATTTTAGATTTGGTGCTTCAATCCAAAATCCAAAATCCAAAATCCAAAATTGGTACTCCTAGTGGGAGTTGAACCCACACAAGACTGGTTTTGAGACAGCCGCCTCTGCCGGTTGGGCTACAGCAGCAGACGATTTTAGATTGACGATTTTGGATTTTAGATTTGGTGCTTCAATCCAAAATCCAAAATCCAAAATCCAAAATTGGTACTCCTAGCGGGAGTTGAACCCACACAAGACTGGTTTTGAGACAGCCGCCTCTGCCGGTTGGGCTACAGGAGTAAGTGTGTTTGAGAGATTTATTTTTCGTGCGCTTAGCGCACGAAAAATAAATCCTTGAGAAATGGGAGGAATACAGGGGAATGACCCAGGCGACTGTTTACCTCCCAATTGCCCCGCCAGGGTTTGAACCTGGAATCTACGCTTTCAAAGAGCGGGATGTTGCCAGTTACACCACAGGGCATTAAAATTTGCTACTCGTTGGCAAAGAAGATGGATGCTGAGGCTGGAGTCGTTCGCGTAGCGTCTCCGTTAGGAGAAACCAGTGTCTCCGTGATTCCAGAGTCACAGCGACTTTCCATGTCGTCCACTCGGCAATGAATGGCTGCCCCAGCAGGACTTGAACCTGCAACCTCTCGCTTAACAGGCGATCGCTCTGCCATTGAGCTATGGGGCAATGAGTGGGAAGTGACGGGATTGAACCGCCTTCTCGCCGTCTTCAGCGGCACGTGAGCACCAGCTTCACCAACTTCCCACAAGCGGAGGCTAAGAGAATCGAACTCTTGACGGTGTATTTCACCCGCAGGCGTTTTCAAGACGCTTTCCTCGTCCATGCCGGACAACCTCCCTGTTTGGCGAGGACGGAGGGACTCAAACCCCCACTCTTCAGGTTCGTAATCTGAGATGTTGTTCAGTTACACCACGTCCTCATGCAGCGGAGAGCAGTGGACTCGTTCGCGTAGCGTCTCCGAAGGAGAAACCACAATTGTTCATCCATCTGTTTAGCAAACAGCGCCAATGTCCTAATTGGTTTACTCTCCATAATTGGTAGGTCGGGCAGGAGTCGCACCTGCAACGCAAGAAGCGGCTGTTTTACAGACAGTTGCCCACGCTGATAGGCGAGCCGACCTATGTCGAACAACGGTTTTGGAGACCATGATGTTGCCGTTACACCATCTGTGCATTGGTCGCAGCGGCGAGACTTGAACCCGCATATCCTCGGTTATGAGCCGAGTACCTTAGCCGTTAGGTGACGCTGCAATGATTGGACTCCAGGGTGGGAATCGAACCCACGAGTAGTCGGTTTTGCAGACCAACGCCTTCCCACTTGGCGACCTGGAGATCAATTTGCTGTGCAAGTTGAAGAAGCAATTTGTAGTTGAACTACCTCGCCAGGTTTGGTGGCGAGGGTTGGAGTTGCACCAACAACTATCGGTTTCAATCGATCGTTCTGCTGTATGTATGCTTCTCCTGTTAGGGCACAGCAACGAGGATGACAGGGCTTGAACCTGTGACCACTTGCCTCGGAAGCAAGCACTCTGTCCATCTGAGTTACATCCTCATTGGCAGCATCGACGGGAGTTGCACCCGCTTCTCCATGCTTGAGAGGCACGGCGACTTCTCTAGTTGTCCACGATGCTACAAAGCTTTTTCTAGTTAGTGGTTAGTGCAAAGTACTAACCACTAACTAGTGGTCTGTCAATTTTTATTTGACGGGGAACCCGTCAAATAAAAATTGAATTTAAGGAATTTTTGACGGGTTGCAACCCGTCAAAAATTCCTTGACAGAGCACCAATTGAAAGCTATAAGGCGGGGATGATGGGATTTGAACCCACGATCTTTCGCTCGACAGGCGACTGCTTTGAGCCAGCTAAGCTACACCCCCAAAGGTGGCATTTATTCAGTTTTCAAGGTTCAGATTTGCTGGTTGATCAGCAGAAATTAGAGAAAGTAACGCCGTTCCAGATAGTAAGTTTGTTGAAGTTTGCGGAGTGTTTGCATGTGTTGTGTGGATGATGAATTTCCCTGATGTAATGAATCACCTTGAAGTGGCGTGGAAGTGCCAGAAAAACGAGTTTTGAAAAACTCTAGAAACTCCAAGAGAGAACTCTTTTTAGTAAGGGAGTGAGTATTCATTGGATTGGCTCCTTTGTGTCTCATTGCATACTACAAATATAATACTACATACTACAAGGTGTCAAGGGGGAACTACAATTTTTTTGAGACGGGAGAGAACGACTGTCAGGAAATGTTTGTATCGCTCTCTCTCACTGAATTTGCCCATTATGTTAAGGAGGAAATGTGGGCTTCACTCATCTGCCACAACTTGTAGATCAAGAACTCGGTGCGTTCACGAAGTGTCTCTGTTGGCGTAGCTGCCCCAAAGGGGCTAAGAGAATCGCTCATCACGGTCAAAAACATTCCTTCGTGAGCGTCTTTGTCCTCGGCGATCCAACTTCCGCTTAATCCAACTTCCACAAACTCCTTATCTACAGCAATGAGGGTGACTGCTGAGCCATACTCCCGATGTAGTGCCATCTCCAGCACTTTCAGTTCAGGAAGATCAGCAGGCAGCAGAAAGGAGGCACGACCGGGTTCAACATGGAGCGATCGCCCTAACCGCATTGCCAAAAGCACTCGCTGGGCAATCAACAATTCGGGATTGGTCATGGTGCGCTCCATGTACAGCCCAACGTCGGTGTAGTTCAGCTTCAACATTGATCTTGCCTCCTTTCTAGGCTTGAGTTCAGGTGTCAACAGGTTGTTGTTCTTTCCAAAACTGCTCAGCAAAAGCGATCGCTGGGTGCATCGGTGCTTTGGGTTTGGTTCTCAGTACCATTCCGGTTTCATGCAGGAGGCGATCGCCTTTAGCCGAGTTACACTTTTCGCAGGCGGTCACCACGTTATCCCAGGTATGGGTTCCGCCCTTCGAGCGGGGAATCACGTGATCCAGCGTCAGATGCTTGGTGCTGCCGCAGTACTGACAGGTGTGGTTGTCGCGGCGAAAGACTTCCCGACGATTGACAGGAGGTACTTTCCAGTGGCGCTCTGGATTACCACTGGTCAACCGGATGTGGTTAGGAATGTGTAGTACGACGCTGGGAGAGCGGACTTCCCATTTCTGGGTGCTGCTGAACTCCAGAGTCTCTGCTTGTCCGGTAACCAGGAGCACGATCGCCCGTTTAAGGTTGATGCGTGCCAGGGGCAGGTAGTTCTTGGAGAACACTACGACCTGGTTCTGGAGTATGGGAATTTTCTGTCGCTGCTCGGTCTGCATGAGTTTTCTCCTCAAAAAATAACCCCCACCTCTGATGATCAGGAGCGGGGGTTGGGGAAGTGGATATGGGTTTCCCTATGTTGGTGTCAGGGTTGCCCTGCACCTCCCGCTGCTAGTCAGTTGATCCGGATTGAGCCATCCGGTGATTGTGCTATCGATGCCTTTGGTGACGGATTTACTGCCGCTAAACCGAAACGTCCCCTCAAACCCCAACAGCGTCGATACTCTGCCTGAACCGTCTTGAGGTCGGCATTGCATGGCGCTAGCTGAGGTGGCGTGAAGGATGTGTATCATGGAAAGCTGTAGTATTTGTATTACAATTCTAGTTATCTACATACTACAATTGTAGTATTAGGTTGTCCACCCTCTCAGAGAAATTAGGGCGTTGGTTATGAATACACATAAGCGAGGTAGCACTTCGGAAATGCAGGTCACGAGTATCCGACTGGAACCCGAACTGAAGGAGCGATTGCGGGAAATCTCTGGAGAGCGGGGGTATCAAACCCTCATCCGAGATGTGCTCTGGCGGTTTGTAGAACAACAAACGCGACCAGACGAGTTGCTGCATGATGGAAATCGGCAATTATCCCAAAGGGAGAACGGCTTCGCACTGCCCTCCTATCCCTCAATGTTTTCCATATCAGATATTCGAGCGACGTTTAGGGCGATCGCACAACAAGAACAGCGGTGCGCCATTACAGGTCAACGGATCTGCCCACAACAACCTATGTGGTTGGGATTGACAGTGACTGGCAATATGGTTCCTTTGAGTTTTGAAATGATTGGTTATGGAGAGTGAGGCGATCGCTGCTTGAAATAGCTAAAATACTCGTTGTAAGCAGCAAAAAACTGTTGCCCAAATCTGGTATAAGTAGCCTTCAAGAGTGTACTTGAGGTAGTAAGTGAAGTTGGTGATTGCTCAAAATCGAATTCAAGAGCTAATGTCTCGTTTTGTGGTGCAAATCGAGATGGGAGCAGTAATGAGCAGAACGGACTTGAATAAAGCTGCTGAAACAATATTGATACCCTTACTCAATGAAGTGTACGGTTGGAACTTAGAGAATATCAATTACACCGAGGACGATAATAACTATCCTGGTATTGATTTAGTTGACGAAGTAGCGAGAATTTCTATTCAAGTCACCGCGACTCCTTATCTAGAGAAGGTTAAGCATACGCTAGAGCAGTTTATTAAGCGTAACCAGTACTTGAAATACGATCGATTGATTGTCTATATCCTAAAGAGAAAACAGGATTCCTATTCAGAGACAGCGATCCAAAGAATTATTCAAAATAAATTTAACTTTGAATCTCAAAAGGACATTTGGGACTATCGCGACATACTTAAAGAAGTTTCTAATTTTCAAATTGATAAGACTTTAAGAGTTAAAGAAATTTTAGAAGCATATTTTGGTGAAGATCAAAGGCTTTCATCGGTGCTGGCTGATAGATCAAGGCAAAAAATTGATTGGCGAGCAACTTGCCGAGAGTTGCTGAACCATTGGAAAGGATTAACAACGAATGCTCTAATGAAGCCGAATGGCATCCGCTTTCAACTGAATGAAATCTTTGTGCCGTTAGGAGTAGTAGAGAGACGAGAGAAGTCAAAACATCGCTCTAATGATGGTGCTTCAGCAGAGCAGGGTTCGGAACTTTATGAGGAGAAGATTACACCCATTAGCCAAAATAACTTTTTTGAACAAGTATTGCGGCAACGGCAAAGTAAGCATAGCCAGGGAGAGCGTATTGCAATTATTGGGGAGCCTGGAGCCGGAAAGACAACCCAACTCCAGAAAATTGGAGATTGGATTCTAGAGGAAACCGATGGAATACCCATTTGGATTCCGTTAGCGGATGTAGGAACAAGAAAACTAAGAGAGTATTTACTGGGCAATTGGTTGCAAACAGCCATTCAGGAGTTAGAAGTTTCGTCAGAGCATCGAGATGAACTGGGACAACTGCTAAAAACTGGGAAGGTTTGGTTGTTGCTGGATGGTGTGGATGAAATCGCAACTTCGGATGCGCTTTACCAGATTGCTACTCAAATGCGTGAGGGCTGGTTGCAGAATGTGCGGGTTGTTCTAACCTGTCGGTTAAATGTGTGGGATGCGGGGAAAAATGCACTTGATGGTTTCGATGTGTACCGCAATCTAGATTTTGAGTATCCAGCCGAAGTGCATCAGCTTGTTGATAAATGGTTTGCAACTGAACCAGCATTACAGCAAAAACTGAAAGTAGCGTTGGAGCAACCAGGCAAAGAACGGATTCGGGATATGGTGAAAAATCCGTTGCGCTTAACCCTGCTCTGTTATAGTTGGCAACTGCGGCAAGGTGAACTTCCGGAAACAAAGGCTGGACTGTATGAGTGGTTTGTGGATACGTTTTATGAATGGAACAAGGGCAAGGTTCCAATACAATTAAGTGCAGCTAAGCGTGAAGAATTGAACCGTGCTTTAGGGGAACTGGCGAAAGAAGCAATTGATCAGGAAAGTTCTCGATTTCGTCTACGAGAGAAGTTTGTCAAGCAGTTTCTCGGTGCTGCCGATGATGAAGATTCACTGTTTTATCTTGCGCTCCAACTTGGTTGGCTTAATCGTATCGGTGTTGCAGAGGAAAATTCACTCAAAAATGTCTATGCCTTCTTTCATCCGACGTTTCAGGAATACTTTGCGGCATTGGTAATTGGTGATTGGCATTTCTTTCTGAACCGTGTTCCTCATAATCCAGATGAAGGAACTTATCGAATTTTTGAATCGCAGTGGAATGAAGTTTTTCTTCTGTACATGGATATAGATAATATTCAAACTGGACTAAAAGTTAAAATTATTCTAGAGCTTATTGAGTTTGAGGAGGAGTGTTGGATTTATTATATTTTACAAGCAAGATTTCTTGCTGCAATTGGCATTCAATGCATTAAAAGTAGAATCTTGGATGATTCCTCTAATAAGATGAGATTACTGCTAGAAAAGATTGAAAATCTAATGATAGACAACGTAATAAATTTGAGTTTTGGAATTTCAAATCCTGAAAATAGAACTTCTATAAAATCAATCAAACCTGTTGAAAGATCAGCTAGACAATTACTTAGCAGATTTGATCAAGAACAAGTCATTAAAAAACTTATTCGTTTAGTAAATCGAGGAATCCTTGAAAATGTTTTACGTGAAATCCTCATTTACTTTGAGAGAAATGGAAAGCAAAGTCCAGAAATTATAGAGTTTTTGATACAGATACTTCAAACGAGCAGGGATTTTTGGAACCGTGCTCTTGCTGCCGGAGTCTTACTTAAAATTGCCCCTGAACATCAAGAGGCTATGGCTGCTGTTGATGAACATGAGCGCGTTTATGAAGTTGTCATGTATACACATACTCCAGAAGTCGATCAGACTCAATCTTCCCTTAAAAGTTATTCAACTAAAGAAAGCTCTGCCATCAACATCAATAGTTTAATTTGTGAAATTGAAAATTGCAGGAATGATTGGGATGCTAACAGAATTACTGAAGAAATTAAAAAGGAAATTAGACCTGAAAAATTTACAGAAATAATTAGGACTTTAAAGAGAAGCTTTTTATCAAATGAAAGTTTTCTTGCTAGCATTGATGCCAACCTCTTACAGTATGAATCTTACACTGATATAGTTTGGCATTGTGCTCAAAACATGAGCTATCTAGACTTTTATCGGGCATGGCACAGTTCGTACTCAGCTAATACCGAATTGTCTACAGACGATGAAGAGGTAAAGCTATGAAGATTCAAAATATTGATATTCTCAAAGAGACGATCGCCCACTTTTGTCAGCACTGGCACATTACTAAACTCTCTCTGTTTGGCTCCGTCATGCGCGATGACTCTCGTTCAGAGAGTGATGTTGATGTCTTAGTCGAGTTTCAAACCGGACACGTTCCCGTATTTCTCAAACTGCACCAAATTCAGGAAGAACCTTCAAGTCTTCTAGGCAATTGGCACATTGACCTTGTGACTCCAAAATCGCTTAATCATCGTATTCGCGATCGCGTTCTGACAGAAACAGAGGTTTACTACTATGAAACTTAAAACGACCGAATTACCGCTCGAACAGATTCAACAATTTTGCGATCGCTGGCAGATCACCGAGTTTGCCTTGTTTGGTTCTGTTCTGCGAGATGATTTTCGTCCTGATAGTGACATTGATGTGCTAGTCACTTTTGCACCAGAAGCAAAACGAGGACTATCTGAAACCCTGCAAATGAAAGATGAGTTACAAATCATCTTCGGTCGTAACGTCGATTTTATTGTCAAAGCAGCGATCGAACGCAGTGAGAACTGGCTACGACGCAAAAATATTCTGGAATCTGCACAGGTTATCTATGCCACGCGATAACGAATCCTTAATTGATATTGAACGAGCAGCTAGACGAGTTTTGCGTTATGCCGCTGATTGCGATCGCCCCCGTCTCGAAACAAACGACGAAAAAGTATCTGCAATTCTCTATCAAATTACAATCATTGGCGAGGCAACCAAACGGTTATCTCAGGACTTTCGCCAACAACATCCAGAGATTCCCTGGCGAGAAATTGCAGGAATGCGGGATGTCATTGTTCATGAATACGATCAGGTTGATCTTGATGTTGTTTGGGATGTGATTCAAAACAAACTGCCTGAATTGCTAATCTTTCTTCAGCCGCTACTCCTTTCAGAAGATTCATGATCCTTCTTGTCATTGGCACCGAAGACAACGTAAGAGCACATATCTTTTGAGAACACACCCTCGGCGTTGCAGAAGCAAGTATCTAGAAGAAACCGATTCCCGCCCCGAATTGCCCCGATAAAGTCATGTATGTTCTCAACCGCATCATGGTTTGAAGCAGAGGCGAGATCGCAGCGTGATGACTGGCGATTTTATGGCGATTGCTCTATAGCACTCACGTCTGGTTAGCTCTAATCGCCAACCGCCGATCGCCATACCACTGGCTCAAATCCCGTTCAATCTCATCCAGGATAGCGATCGCCTCCTTGATCGATTCTGCATCTGCCGCCAACAACGCAAACACTGACTCAATCCGTCGTTGATAGTCCGGAGGGCAAAGCGTAAAGCCATTAGCAAGTGCCACAGCACCCTTCTCATTCAGCAGATATGCCTCATTCAGTGTGAAGAGTACCTGATTCATACACGCTACACTGCGAAAACAGCAACCTGCGGCATAGGCAACATCACCTCGTGCAACAGCCTTCTGAGCAACCACTAGCGAGAAACTGATTTCCCAGGCGAATTTGTTGATGGTTGCTTGCTTCAGCTTTGCCGGATAAGGTCTTGTCTTAGCTTTCAAAGCAGCTAAAACGCTATTTGGATCGTGAAGTGGCAGACCAAGAGCAACTTCACCCATGTAGATCGAGGACACAAACCCATGTGGATGTCCAGGTTGGTAGTCGATCGCAATTTTCCCAGCATGACAGTCATCGATGATCTGATTCACCTGAGCCACATTCCGATAGAGAAAATCGACTGGAATGCCTTCTACCTTGAGCCACCCCCCACCGTTGATCCACTTTCCCCACTCACCGATTGGGGTGATCAGGTTTGTACGGTGGCTATCGTCCAGTTCAGAGGCAAGGCGATTGAGAGCAAGGAGATCAGGCGGGTTCTCTGGCTGGTAATAAAGCCCCAAGTCTACATCTGACTTTGGGGTATGGTTGCCTCTTGCTCTTGAGCCACCCAAAGCGATCGCCACAATCCCCTCAACCGACTGCAAGCGATCGACAACATGATCCCGAACTGGGGCAACTACTGGTTCATTACTCTGTCCCATCGCTTGTTCTAAACAACAATTGGGTGAACTAAAGCAGCAAAACTGACAACTTCAATTCACCCACGACAGATTGCCAATCTGGAACTGATTGTACCTGCTTCAGCCCAAGCTCAGCGGTTTCGATCCATTTTCACTCTCTTATTTGGGGCTTGCTTGTGAACCTAAGCGAGGAATTTTTGTCTCTGTGGGTCTTGCTTTAGCTTCTCTAGAGCACTCAGGTGCAGTACCAGATGGGAATTGTCGTTGAGCGTTTGAATTTGCCGGTGGCAAGCAGGAAAAACTTTCACTGAATTGTAGGAGGATGCCAACCACTGATCACCCAACGCGAACGAGCAGCTACGATGACCGAATTGTTCATCCGTAATGCAGCGAGCAGCTTTGCTGTGCCGAAGGCATCGTGGCTCGTCCGACTGGCGTTTGCCCCTCTACTCGTGTTGCATCCAGGCTCCAAGCGAAGTATTCTGACCACTGCTGTTGCCTTGGATGAAACAAGGGAACGATTTCCCCGGTGAGCGGATCTTGGGCTTCAGTTAAGTCGGATTTGTACTCATTGCAGGAGCGACAAGCCAAGCAAACATTTTCAAAGGAAGTGTTCCCGCCTTTGGACTGGGGATGAATATGGTCAAAGCTCATCGGAAGACCGCTATTGGCTTCGCTAGTCAAGCAGTAGCAGCAGC
>Ga0224723_1001135_pt1 | contig 16686 bp, 14 predicted proteins | sample Balambano_FR2_Me_FD_161647 | JGI IMG/M metagenome (GOLD analysis project Ga0224723, IMG submission 161647) | Freshwater sediment microbial communities from Lake Towuti, South Sulawesi, Indonesia - Balambano_FR2_MetaG | ecosystem: Environmental > Aquatic > Freshwater > Lake > Sediment | place...
GAAGTGGAGCGCCATCAGCACGCCGATCGCCAGCCCGATGACCGCCCCGCGCCGACCGGGGAACATCGCCCGCCCCAGCGCGATCGAGGCCGCGATCGTGATCAGATTCGCGTATACACTCACCAGCCGCAGCGTGAAGATGTCATCAGCCAGCCAGCGCAGCAGCGGGGCCGCCGCATAATAATAGAGCGCCTCGCGGCCCTGATAGCTCTCGACGATCGGGAAGTGCCGCGCCCCGCCAAACGCAATGCTGCGCGCGATCAGCAGTTCGGCGGCTTCGTCATAATGCGGGCCGGGGGGATAGGTGTGCAGCCCGGCGATTCGCAGCGCGGCGGCGATCAGCAGCACGGTCAGGGCGATCAGCAGAAAAGTTCGACGCATGACAGGTCTTCGCAGGTTATTCGCGCATTGTAGGGTAGCAGTGCGATCCACGGCGCGCAAGGAGTCATTTTGCCTCCTCCGCCTCTACCGCGCGGCGAACGGATGTTGTAGAATGTTGGGATATATTTTGGGATAAATGCGCCGGAGCCTGCCCCCCATGAAGTTATCAGTCCTGCAAGAGAATCTCGCCAAAGGTCTCAGTATTGTAGGCAAAGCTGTAGAAAGCCGCCCGACCATGCCGGTGCTGGCGAATGTGCTGCTGGAAACGCAAGGCTCGCGCCTTAAGCTGGCGGCGGTCAACGTCAGCCTGGGGATGGGGATCACCTGCTGGATCGGCGCGACCGTCGATCGGGAAGGGTCGATCACGCTCCCGGCCAAAACCTTCGCCGATCTGGTCAACAACCTGTCTCAGGAGCGCGTCGATCTCAACCTCGACACGGCCACCAACACCGTCGCCCTGCGCTGCGGCGGCACCAAGTCCAACATCCGGGGCATCGACGCCGACGAATTCCCGCCCGTGCCGGAAGCGGATGGGGGCGATCTGGCGGTGACGGGCCGCGTGCTGAAGGAAATGATCCAGCAGACGGTCTTTGCCGCCGCCACGGAAGACAACCGCCCGATCCTGACCGGCGTGTATACCCGGCTGGAAAATGATGTGATGACGATGGCCGCCGCCGATGGCTACCGCCTGTCGGTGCGCACCACGCAGCTTGACCAGAGCTTCGGCAAGCCGGTCGAGATGGTGATCCCGGCGCGGGCGCTGGCCGAAGTCGCGCGTGCGATCAGCGACGATGATGAGCAGGTCGTGATCACGCTGCCCAATGAGCGCGATATCGTGCTGTTCCAGATGGCGAATGTGGTGGTGTCGTCCCAGCTTCTGGAAGGCAAATTTCCTGATTTCGCCGCCATCATCCCGCGCAATTACAGCACCTCGACCACCGTTTACACCTCTGACCTGCTGCGGGCCTGCCAGCGCGCCGAGATCTTCGCCCGTGACAGCGCCAACAGTGGACGCCTGTGGGTGAAGCCGCCGAAAGCCGCCGGCGATGTCGGTGAGGTGATGGTGGCTGGCAAGAGCGCCGAACGCGGCGATAATGAGGGCCTGGTCGATGCCGCGATCGAGGGCGAGCCGCTCGATATCGCCTTTAATATCAAGTACCTGATCGATGTGCTGCGTGTGATCCCGGATGAGCGTGTGGTGCTGCAAAATAACGGCGCGGCCAGCCCCGGTGTGATCCGCCCCTGGGAGCGGGACGATTTTGTCCACGTCATTATGCCGATGAGTGTGACGCGCTGAGAGGGGCTTGGTCGTTAGCGATTTGATTCGACAGAGGCGGGCTCCTGTACTCGCCTCTTTTCATTTCCGAAATGGTCTGAGGAGGCCAAACGATGGACGCCAGGTACGACAAGATCAAACTGCTGGATGTGACGCGGGCGGAGTATGACTTCTGGGAGCGGACGATCGCGCTGCTGACGCCGGATCAGATGGTGATCCCCGGTGTGCAGGGGCCGTAGTCGGTCAAGGACACGCTGGCGCACCTCACCCGCTGGATGAAGCGGCTGATCATGTGGTTTGAAGCGGCACGGAAGGGTGAGAAACCACCGATCCCGGATGTGAATGTGACCTGGGATGACATGGATCGGATGAATGACGAGTGCTATCTCCTGGATCAATCCCGGCCGCTGACACAGGTGCTGGACGATTTCCGCATCAGCTATCAGGTCGTCTACACGACGCTGGAAGGGATGAGCGAGGATGAGCTGTTTACCAGCCATTGGAACGGCGCGTTTTATGCCCCGCCTTTTCCCCTCGTGATCCACAACCTGCACCTGCACTTTGAACATCACATCGAGCCGATTCGGACGTGGATCAACAGCCTGCATGTGCGCCCTGCAATTCCCTAACCGACTCCTGACCGGATTCCCCCGGAATCTGAGGAGCGCATCTGCGCCAAACGGCGTAGGATCGAGTCGGCAACAACGGATCTCAACCACGGAGCCACATATGCGGTTTGCTCACCAGCGGCGGTTCAACGCTATCATCCCGCGTCTGATCATCCTTCTGCCTGTGCTGCTGATCATATTCGCCAGCAGCGCGCAGGAAGCCACCCCGGAACCGGTCCCCGCTGTCTCTCCGGCGGAAGTTTTGGCCGAGGCGGAGCGCACCGCAGACAAGGCAGCCAACGCGGTCGAGACGGTGAGCCTGATACTGAACTTCTTCCAGGTGGCCGGGCTGGTGGCCGCTACCCTGGTCGGCATCGCGGCGCTGGCCGGTGTCCGCACCATCAACGAGTACCGCGCTGATCTGCGGGAGGCGCGCGAACGGGTGGACGAAATGCTGACCGATTTCGAGCAGCGCATCAACACCCGGCTGAATGAGGTGGAACAGGTCAGCCAGTCAATGGCGGCCTACCGCGCCGGGATCGAAGCCGAAGTGGACGAGGTGCGCACCCGCGGCGACAACGCCATCCGCGCCCTGACCCTGGTGCAGCTCGGCGAACAGCAGATGCACGATCGCAACTGGCGCGCCGCCCAGCGCACGTTTGAGGAGGCCTTCGCGCTCGACCCGGCCAATCGCGCTGTCAATTACTTCCTCGGTGAGCTGTATCTGATGAAGCGCGATCTGGAAAAGGGCGAACAGCGGCTGCGCGCTGCCCAGGCCAGCGGAGAAATTTATCCGCCTGCTGAGGCGGCTCTGGCTTATGCGCTGCGGCTTCAGGGCGATTTGCAGGAAAATCTCGACGAACGTAACCGGTATTACGCGCAGGCGGAACGGCGATTCCTGGAAGCGGTGCGCGCCGATCATTACGCCAGAGACATCAACGGCGAGTCCGTCTATGGGATGCTGGCGCGGTTGTACTGGCGGCAGGGGCGGATCGAAGATGCGCTGCGCTGTTATCATGAGGCGGAAACGATCACCCCGCACAGTTCGTTCGCGCCGACTGAACTCGGACTGCTGCACTATGCCCAGGGCGATGAACGCACGGCGCGGGAATATTTCCAGCGGGCCATCGATCTGGCGCGCCAGCGGCTGGAAGGCAGCCCGACCAATTACTGGGCACGCTACAACCTGTCGGTATCACTGGCAGCCACCGGCGATACCAATCAGGCACTGCGGGAACTTGATCTGCTGCTGGCTACACCTCACAGCACCGGACCGCTGCAATCATTCCTGGGTGGTTTCCGCACGCTGTACACCTGTCCCAACCCGCCGCGTGACGCGGACCGCATGGTAGAGCGCGTGATGCGGGCGATTCAGTATGCCGGGAATAGCCAGCCGACCTGATCGATGTTACAGTGGCGGCCACCGAGTCTGGGTAGCGGGAGGCGGTTATATGCGGCGTGTGACGGATAATCTCTACATCGCCGGATTTTTCGGCGAGTATCTCAACATTTACTTTTACGAGACGCCCGATGGCCTGGCGATGATCGACGCCGGGCTGAACCGGGGCAATATCGACGCGCTGACGAAGCGGCTGGCGACGATCAACCGCACCTGGGCGGACGTAAAGCATATCCTGATCACCCACGCGCACCCGGATCACATCGGCGGGCTGGCCTATGCCCAGACCTTAACCCCGGCCCGCACCTACGCTCACCGGGTTGAGGCGGCCATTATCCGTGGCGAGCGTAAAATAGCCCTGGCCGCGCCGGAAACCCTGGGCGCGATCAATCGGCTGGTGCGGCGTTATGGCGTGCCCAGCCAGGTGAAGGACATCGCGCGCGTCGATCACGAACTGGCCGACGGCGACTCGCTCGATCAGGTCGCGCCGGGGCTGAAAGGGGTCGAACTCGCCGGGCACGCCTATGGTCAGGTGGGCTTCTGGTGGCCGGATCAGCGCCTGCTGATCGGCGGAGATGTGATGAGCCGCCTGCCCTTCGGCCTGACGCTGCCGCTGCGTGCCGCGACGCCGGACTGGGCGATGGCGAAGGCGGCGGTGCGCAGAGTGGCGGAGATGAACGTCGAAACATTGTGCCTGGGGCATGGCCGCCCGATCGTCACCGGCGCGGCGGACAAGATCAGGGCGTTCGCGGCGAAGTTGTGATGCGCAGGTCGGTGAGCAGACCCGTTTGCTTTGGTTTGTCCGTTAGGGGGTGCATCCGGTAAACCGCTCATTGGTACATCGATTGTTGCAATTTCCCTGCACAGGATTATAATCGCGCGCCATAACCGGAAGCGTTTCAATTATCTTTAGAAAGCCCTTTTCGACTGTGACCTCCAAAGCCAGCCGTGTATCGCGGCATATTCTCGACAATGGCCTGACCGTTCTCCTCAAAGAAGTGCACAGCGCGCCGCTCATCAGTTGGTGGGTACTCTACCGGGTCGGCAGCCGCAACGAGCGCACCGGCCAGACCGGGGTGTCGCACTGGGTTGAACACATGATGTTCAAGGGGACGGAAACGTTTCCCGGCGGCCAGCTTGACCGGATGATCGATCGCATGGGCGGAAGCTGGAACGCGCAGACCTTTCTCGATTATACCGCCTATTACGAAACCCTCCCCGCCGACCGGATCGACCTGGCTCTGGAACTCGAAGCCGACCGCATGACCCACGCCACCTTCGACCCTCAGGAGGTCGATTCTGAGCGCACAGTGATCATCTCTGAACGGCAGGGGGCGGAAAACTCGCCGATGTTCTGGCTGGGCGAGGAGATGTCCGCCGCCGCTTTCCGCGTCCACGGTTATCATCACGAGATTATCGGCGATCTGGTCGATTTGCAGACCATGACGCGCGATGATCTCTACAGCCATTACCGGCGCTATTATATGCCCAACAACGCGATCGCGGTGGCGGTCGGGGCGTTCGATACAGACGAGATGCTGCGCCGGATCGAGCGCGTCTACGGCGCGATCCCGCCGGGGACGCCGCCCGCGCCTTTCATCCGCCCGGAGCCGCCGCAGCAGGGTGAACGCCGGGTGGTGGTGGAACGTCCTGGCACGACTGCCTTCCTGCAGGTGGCCTATCGCGCGCCAGCGGCCACCGATCCCGACTGGTTCAGGCTGGCGATCCTCGACAGCATTCTCAGCGGCCCCAGCGGATTGGGCGGCGGCGGGGTCGATAACAAGACCAGCCGTCTTTACCGCGCGCTGGTGGAGACCGAACTGGCCGCATCGGTCGGCGGCAGCCTGATGCCGACCATCGACCCGCATCTGTTTGAATTTACGCTCACCGTGCGCGATGGCCGCACGCTGGAAGAATGTGAGGCGGCGCTCGAACAGCAGTTGGATCGTGCGCGCGCCGGGGACATCAGCCAGGCGGAACTGGACAAGGCCAAGAAGCAGGCCCGCGCGCTGTTCGCCTACAGCACCGAAGGTGTCACCGGGCAGGCCTTCTGGCTGGCGTTCGCGGAAAATTTTGACAGCTACCAGTGGTTCGAGCAGTATGTGGCGCGGCTGGAAGCGGTGACGCTCGACGAGGTGCGTGAGGCAGCCGCCCGTTATCTGCGCCCGCAGCAGCGCGTCGTCGGCTGGCTGGTGCCCACTGGCGTGGAAGACGAAGAGGGATATGACGACGATGGCGATGTTGAGCCTGAATAAACCGGTGCTGTCGATCCCGTCGCCGGAGACGATCACCCGCGTCCAACTGGACAACGGGATCGTGGTGCTGGTGTATGAGAATCACAGCGCGCAGTCGGTGGTGATCACCGGCGCGATCGACGCGGGCAGCCTGTACGAGCCGCTGTCGCATAACGGCCTGGCGAATATGACCGCCGCCGCGCTGATGATGGGCACAGACACCCGCGACTTCGAGGCCATCCACAGCAGCCTGGAGGATATCGGCGCGGATCTGGGCGTGACCGCCGGGCATCATAAAGCCGGCTTCAGCGGCAAATCGCTGGCCGAAGATCTGCCGGTGCTGATCGGGGTGCTGGCGGATGTGCTGCGTCAACCGACGTTCCCCGAAAATCATATCGAACGGCTGCGCGGCGAGGCGCTGACATGGCTGGGCTACCGCCAGCAGGATACGCGCTGGCAGGCCGGGCGTCTGTTCCGCGAACACCTCTACCCGGCGGATCATCCCTATCACTACGGTGTGCGCGGTACGTATGAGTCCATGCCGCTGCTGACGATCGACGCGCTGCGCGATTATCACGCCCAGGTCTATGGCCCGCGCGGCATGACGATCGTCGTCGTGGGCGCGGTCGAAGCGGATCAGGCCGTGCAGATCGTGGCCGACTCGCTGGGCGACTGGCGCAATCCTCACCAGCCGCAGCGGATCGACGTCGGTCAACTTTCGCCGCGCTTGATGGGGGCGCAGGCTGGTTTCCATGTGCCGGGCAAAACCCAGTCTGATTTGATCATCGGCGCGATCGGGCCGTCGCGCTTCGAGCCGGATTTTCAGGCCGCCAACCTTGCCAACAGCATCCTCGGTCAGTTCGGCATGATGGGGCGGATCGGCAGTGTGGTGCGCGAGGAGGCCGGGCTGGCCTATTATGCCTACAGCCGGGTTGACGGCGGTTACGGCCCCGGCGCGTGGAGTATCTCCGCCGGCGTCAACCCCGCCAATGTCGATTACGCGATTGAACTGTGCGTGGGCGAGATCACACGGCTGGCAAGCGAGCCGGTGGGCGAGGACGATCTGGCCGATAACCAGTCCTATTACACCGGGCGGCTGCCGCTTCAGTTGGAAAGCAATGAAGGACTGGCCGGGTCGATCCTCTCGATGGAAAATTACGGCCTGGGCCTCGATTATCTGGTGCGCTACCACGACATGATCTACAGCCTGACGCGCGACGATCTGCTGGCAGCGGCGCAGAAGTATCTGCGGCCAGAGGCGCTGGTGATCGCGGTGGCCGGGCCGGGCGCGGGTTAAGTTGGGTTGAAGATGGGCCAGATCGCCCGTGGCAATCCGAATATTTGTTGTTTATGCTTGATTGCAACGTCAGGTAGATGAAGGATTTAACGTTACCATGCAGAAGGGTTTTACTGTCGCTGTGATGTTCGCGGCGTGCGTTGTCGTGCTGCTGCTTGGCACAGGCGCGATGATCGCTCAGGAAACGGTTCCGACCGAAGAAGCGGTCGAGGTCGTGCTGTTCCGCGACGGGCCGCCGGATGCATCGCAGTTCACGCTGACGCGCATCGTCGGCGGGCTGCCGGTCCCGCTGTATATCACCGCCGCCGATGACGACACCAACCGCCTGTTTATCGTCGGGCAGGCCGGGACGATCTGGCTGATCCGTGATGGGCAGTTTGCCAGCACACCGTTTCTTGATCTGAGCGGGATCGTCAGCAACGATGTGCTGTCCGGCTACTCGGAGCGTGGCCTGCTGGGGCTGGCCTTTCATCCGGACTATGAGGACAACGGCTTTTTCTACGTCAATTACACCGATCGCAATGGCACGTCGCATGTGGCGCGTTATTCGGTCTCGGTAGATGACCCCGACCGGGCCGACCCGTCCAGCGAGGTGCGCCTGCTGACCGTGGCGCAGCCCTATCCGAACCATAACGGCGGTCATATGGATTTCGGGCCGGACGGCTATCTCTACATTTCGCTCGGTGACGGCGGCTCGGCGGATGATCCGCTCGAAAACGGGCAGAATCGCCGCACGCTGCTGGGCAAAATTCTCCGCATCGATGTCGATAACCCGACCGCGACACGGCCCTATGGTATTCCGCAGGATAACCCCTTTTACACCGACCCCACCTTCGCGCCGGAAGTCTTCCATTATGGCCTGCGCAACGTCTGGCGTTTCTCGTTTGACCGGGCCACCGGCGATCTGTACCTGGGCGATGTCGGCCAGAACATGTGGGAGGAAGTCAATTTCCTGCCAGCGGGCACGCCGGGCGGTGTCAATTTTGGCTGGCGCGCTTATGAGGGGCTGGAGCCGTATCTGGGCCAGGCCGTCAGTGACGTGACGATGCCTTTCGCGGTTTATCCGCATAACGGCGGAAGCTGTTCGGTGACTGGGGGCTATGTCTATCGCGGCACGACGATCCCGACGCTGGCAGGGGCTTATCTCTACGGCGATTACTGCTCCGGCGTGATCTGGGCCGCCTGGCGTGACGGCAGCGAAGCCTGGCAGAGCGAAGTCCTGATAGAAACGGGGCGGCGCATCAGTTCTTTTGGCGAGGATCAGGCCGGTGCGCTCTACCTGGTCGATTATGACGGCGATGTGCTGCGGTTCGACCCGTTGAGCCAGTAACGTTTGGGTCGTAACACCATTCGTCAGACAGCGGGAGAGGTGGCGAGCCTCTCCCACCGTAAATAATGAGCCTGTAATAAAAATCTCATGAAAAAGTTGGCTCAAACCGGATTCTAATTACACAGGGTGCAAAAAGAGTTATAATCCCTGTTGAAAGATACTTTAATGATGGCGATTATCATAATTGCCGAATTATTTTCGGTCTTATGCGGTACGAACCGCGCATATGAATAAGGTTGGTTTGCCATGACGTTCGATGCACTGCTGCTGGATCAATCGACAACGCAATACAATGACGTCCAGTGGCTCAAAGACCACGCTGTTTATCTCTACGATACGATCGGACGGGCGCTGGCTAACCCTGATCCCCGGCAGGCTGATCGCGGGATCGAGGTTATTCTGCGCGTTTACCCCTATGTGCTGCCCATCGCCGACGACTTAAAACGCTGGACGAAACTGGTTTATGATGGGTTGGCCTATCTTCAGGCGGTGCGCGATCGGGAAGGCCAGCCTGATTATTACAGCTTTTCGTATGAATATATGATGGCCGGGACGACCAAAAGCGCCCGGCAGCAGTTCAACGCTGCGCTGCGCCGCGCCCGCCAGCGCGTGAAGCCACGATCGCTCTTGGAAGCGTATGCGGCGCTGTTCAAAATGCATGTTTACCGGCATACGGATGATTTTGACCGGTCACTGGTCACCGGGTTGATGATCCTGGCGCGCATGGTGAACGACCCGCTGGCCTACGCGCAGACCCACCAGGCGCTGGCGTTTATGTACATCCGCTGGGGGCAGTATGACGAAGCGGTCGATCAGGCCCGCATCGGTTACGACTTCTGGACGGAACAGAACCACCCGGTTGAACAGGCCGCCTGCGCTTATCTGCTGGCCTCAGCCTTGCGCTGGCAGGAGCGTTATACCGAGGCGCTGCAATGGCTGGAAGTCTCCTCTCAGCTTTACGCCAGCACCAGCCATGAGCTTCAGTATGGCCTGATCGCCAGCGAAACCTCGTCGGTGCTGATCAAGCTGCGGCAGTTCCAGGAAGCACGCCAGTGGGGTGAAATTGCGGTCGCGGAGTTCGACAAGACGGCGGATCGCTACCGCGTCGCGCTGGCCCGTCACTGCCTGGGCATCGCGCAGACTTATCTGGGCGATTATGCCGCAGCGCAGGAGACGTTGGGGCAGTCCCTGAGTTACTATCAGGAACGAGGCGACGAAAACAACATCGCCCACCTGCATCATTCGATGGCCTATCTGGAAGCACGGCGCGGCAGCAAAAAACGGGCCGGGGAGTTACTGGATAAGGCGGAACTGCATTACCAGCAGACGCCGGAAATCCCTTTTAACCAGCAGCAGCTTGAGCGGATCGCTGAGATCCGCCGGGCGCTGAAAAAAGGGTCTGATCTCAGCCTGCTCTAAGCCGAAGTGCGAAAATTGCCCAACTAAGGGACTGGCTTTTCAAGCGCACTTGGGATAAAGCCACCTGACCGGTGGGGCGGCTTAGCCGCACGCCTGTCGCGTTCGCCCCTGCGGCTCCACACGCAATGCCCATATCGCTATGAATCGCACCGGCCTATCGCAGGGATAGGCCGGGTGCATTTTGATTCTTCTGCACGTCAGACAATCAGTTCATCGGCGGGACTGTGGGCGGAACTGGGCCGTACATCGTCGCGCTCCTTGTGACGCTCAGTGAACGATGCACTCAGCATCTCAAAATGCGCCCCCTGTTGTCCGCCGCGCGCGGACACAATTCGGACACGATTCGGACTCGTTATGTCTTGTAACGGAGCTTACAATAATTTTGAAAATTCTTCACGCAATGTATTGCGCCAGATGATTATAATAAAATAAATTTCAGACACCGGGAGCCAGCACTATGTTCAGTCTGTCCTCGCCGCAAGAACGCCCTTCCACTCACGGAGAACGGCTCGTAGCCGCGCTTCTCAACAAACTGCCAAAGGATGAGTATTTTTTCGCGGCAGAACCGCGCCTTGTCGATCGTGACGAGCGTGAATGGCAGCCGGATTTCGTGCTGGTCTGCCGAAAAATGGGCGTCGTGGTCATCGAAGTTAAGGATTGGGTCGAAGTGATCAGCGTCAATGCCAAGCAGGTCAGGGTGCGCCGACGCGATGGTGAAAAGGAAACGCATCCCAATCCCGTCATCACCTGCAAAAACTACGCGCACGCCCTGGCAGATTTCTTCGAAAAGCGTGATGAGTTACACCACAAGCACCGCGGGAAGCGGAAACTCAAGTTTCCCTGGCATCATCTGGTGATCCTCGCCAACATAGACAGCGCTACCGTCGAACAGCTTGCCCCGAATGCCGTGTGGGCGAAGGGAACAGTCATTGGTCGTGGAGAGATCACCAATGAGACGAAATTTGCCCATGTGCTGAAGGAAATTAACTGGCATTTCAACTTGCAGCGCCCGATCGATAACGCCACGCTCAACGTACTCCGCGAAGTACTCGATCCCCCGCTGATCGTCGAAGATGAAGACGGGCGCCCGCGCGGCACGGTGACGATTCCCCAGGCCAACTTGATCCGTGAACCGATTAAAATGCCCGCCGCTCAGATGTCGCTGCCCTTTGACTCCGACGACCTGCCCGCGGAGGTCAGCCAGCTTGTGGACAACTTTACGGTGCGGCTGGTGCGCGGAGTGGCAGGCAGCGGCAAGTCGCTGGTGCTGATCCGCCGCGCGGCCTACCTTGCTCAGCAGCATCCCAATGCGCGCATCTGCGTGCTGACCTTTAATAAAGACCTGGCCCACAACCTTCAGCAAAAGCTGAACACACCTGCGGTCGAGGTCGTGAACTTTCACAAGAAATGCACGGAAATTATTGGCCCAAAATGGAAAAGTCCGACCCAGGTTGAGCACTGGCTGGAAAAGAACGCGGCACACGAGATCGCCGACGCTGGCCTGACCGTAGATTTTGTCGCCAGGGAAATTGGCTGGCGCAAAGATGTAGGTCTACTGGATAACAATCTCTATCTGACCGCCAACCGGCGCGGTCGGGGAACCTCACTGCCCGTCTCAAAGCGTATGGTCATCAATACGATCTTCGCCCGCTACCAGCAGGTTCAGCGGGCTTCCTTTCAGGCCAATCGCTCGATGCTCGGCGCAGATTGGGAGGATGTTCCACACTTCGCGGCTGGTGAACTCAGCACCGCCGATCACCCGTTGAAAGCCGCCTATGATGTGATTATGCTGGACGAAGCGCAGGACTTCGCCCCATCATGGATGACCGTCATCAAGCTGATGCTCAAGCCAGAGGGGACGTTGTTCATCTGCGATGATCCGACGCAGAGTATCTTCCGATACTTTTCCTGGGCGGAGAAAGGGATCAACGTGGTCGGGCGCACCCGTGTGCTGCGCATCCCGTTCCGCAATACCCGCAGCATCGCCTATGCCGCCCACGCGCTGATCGAGGCCGACCCGAATCTGAGCAACTCGGAAGACATTATACGGCCCAATCTTGACTCGACAGAGGTGCCAGACGGCGTTGCACCCGCGCTTCTCAAGTGCCGCGACCTGACCGAAGAAGTGCGGCTGACCGAGGCGCAGATCAGGCAGCATCTGGACGCGGGCGTCACGGCAGGCGAGATCGCGGTGCTGATCCACAACAAACGGCTTGTGAAGCACTGGGTGCATCTCCGCAACCGGGGTTGCTACGTAGAGACGTTCGACAAGATGAAGGGTCTGGAGTTTCGGGTCGTCTTTGTGCCTCATCTGCAAACAGCCTTTGAGGCGGGTTCAATGCCGACCGATACCGAGTTTATCAGCACGGTGCGCCGGCGCATTTTCACAGCCATGACGCGCGCGCGTGAGTCGTTGATTCTCTCGTATCAGGGTCAGTGCCCGGCGGCACTCGATCCCCTCAAGCCTTATGTGCGCGAGGCGCTGTAGACTAAGGTGGCTGTGGAGAGTCGCCCCGCCGGCGCTCATAATAGCGGGCTTCAGCGCGGATAAAGTCGATCATGCCAGCGATGGTGGCGTTTGGCAGTGTGCCAGCGGGAATCGGGTGCTGCTCGCAGGCGGTCAGCACGGGTTCAGCGCCGGGAGCGAGATCAACCCGCGCCAACCCGACAGCGCCGGGCGCGACTGCCGCCAGCCTCAGCACGCGATCGACCAGCGCGCAGCGATCCGCCGGAGCTAGAATGACCGTCAGCGCCGGGGGGTCATCCGGCGGCGCGGAGTTGATGCGCGTGACGAGGGCCACGTCATGCCAGTGGGCGGGGTGATCCGCGTCCACCAGGGCGATCGCGGCCTGATCCGCGAGCTTCGCGCGTGAGGCAGGCGCTAAAACGCGATCGACATTGGCGGCGGCAAAGCCCATCGCGTCCAGCGCCAGCAGCGTCGATCGACCTTCCGTGATGGCACACGGCCACACCGCCGGATCGCACGACCCGCCCAGGTCTACAGCCAGCACACGCCGGGAAGTTTTCTCCGCGTCCCACAGCCGCCGCAGATGCGTATACAGTCGCGGCAGTGGATCGAGATCGCCGCGCAGATTGTGCGTGTAGAGCAGGGTCAGGCCGGGGGTGATGATCTGCTCTGGCTGCCTCACAGCCGCATGACCTGTTCGTACACGGCCAGCGTTTCCTGCGCGGTTTTGCGCCAGGAGTAGCGGGTGGCCTGCGCCAGCCCCTGATTGATCATCGACTGGCGGAACGTCTCCTGTTCCAGCAGCGCCAGGATCGCCCCGGCCAGGCCGCGCGCATTTTTGACCAGATAAGCCGCGTCGCCCAGAATCTCCTGGTTCACATCGATCTCCCACGCGACCACCGGCGTGCCAGACGCCATCGCTTCCAGCGGCGGCAGACCGAAGCCCTCGTAGCCGCTGGGGAACGCGAATACCGACGCCAGCCGGTAGAGTGAGGGCTTGTCCTCCTCATCGACATAACCGATCCAGCGCACGACATCGGCCAGATCAAGCTGTTGGGCATAGCGGCGCATATCCGGGAACACCGGCGTGCCCCATTTCGGCTCGCGCCCGGCCATCACCAGCGGCACGGTATCGCCCTCGCCCTGCACCACATAGGTATAGGCCAGCAGCAGCTCGTTGAACTGTTTGCGCCGATCGAAGCCGCCGATCGCCAGCACAAAGCGATCCGGCAGATCGTACTTGCGGCGCACGGCCTCGTCCCGTTCCGCGCCGATGCGGGGGTGAAAATGTTCATCGACGCCCAGATAAACCGGCGTGATCGTCTCCGGCGCCAGGCCGAGATGCTCGACAATTTCCGCTTTGGCCGTCTGGCTCAGCGTGAGCGTATGAGCTGATCCGCCCGCGCCCGCCGTGACCAGCGCGTTATAAAGGCGGTTGGGCAGGCCGCGACCGTATTCAGGAATCCGTACCGGGGCCAGGTCGAGGATCGAGGTGATCAATCTGGCCGGGGACGAAAGCGGCGGCCCCCAGTAAGGCACATGGGCGATGTCCGCCCCGCAGCGGCGCACGGCAGCAGGAAAGCCGCGCTGCTCAAACCATACTTTTCCCGCGCGCGTCCCCAGGCCATCGGCCAGCGACCGGCCCACGCGGATCACCTCCACGCCCGGCGGTCGATCTTCCCCCGGCATGATGCGCGGCGGCAGCACCAGCGTCAGCCGCACCTCCGGCGCGATTTTGCGAAGCTGAGGCAGCAGGCGGCGGATGATTTGCCCGCTGCCGGTATGCGGTTGATCCCAGAACCATCCGTTCAGGGCGACGTGCATGGATCAATGTCCTGATCAAGGCATGAATCGGTGTGGCTGGAAGCTGCAAGTCACAGGTCGCGCGCTGCAAGAGACCTCCCTTCTGGCTCACGATGAAGGGGAGGGATGCCGCCAATCGCTACTCATCCTCGCGGCGCTTGACCTCGCGGCAGTCGGCGCACTGACCATAAAATTCCAGCAGATGCCCGCTCAGGCGGACGCCGTATTCCTGTTCCAGGCTGCGCGTGAGATCAGCCAGGCCGCAGTGATCGAACTCGATCACCTGGTTGCACCCCACACAGATGATGTGATGATGGTGGCCGTCTGGCAGCAGGACGTAGGTCGGTGTCAGGCTGCTGTCGATATAGGTCGGGCGGATGATCGCCAACTGCGTCAGGAGATCGAGCGTGCGGAACACGCTGGCGCGCCCGATCGACGGATCGATACTGGCGATCCGATCGATGATCTCGCCGGAGGTCATATGTCCCCCGCCGCGTTCGATCACACTGAGAATGGTCAGGCGGGCATTCGTCAGCTTGTAACCTGCATCGCGCAGACGCGCCGCGCGTGGACTGATCGGTTCCATGCCTATCCTCTTGCCGACGGCATTGAGACGTGCTATCATCCCCATCTGTCAAATGAGATCGCGTCTCATTATCGTAAATGAAGCCAGGAGAGAACACCCCTCATGCAGCGCAAAACTGTGGTTGTTTTGCTCACCATTGTACTCGCAATTGCTGCGCTGGGCGTAGGGCGGGTTGCCGTCACTCATGCCCAGGAACCGATCCAGGTTGTCGCTACCACCACCCTGATCGCCGATGTGGCGCGCAATGTCGCTGGCGATCTGGTGAACGTGACATCGATCATCCCGGAGGAAGTCGATGAACATGTGTTCATTCCCTCGCCCGGTGATGTGTCGCTGGTGGCGGATGCCGACGTGGTGCTGGTCAACGGCGCGGGGCTGGAAGAAGGCCTGTTGAGTGTGGTCGAAGAAAACGCCGCGCAGATCGTGGTCGTGTCTGCCGGTGTGCCGATGATCGAAGGCGGCCACGGCCATGAAGACGACGAAGCCGAACACGAGGAAGGCGAAGATCACGCGGAAGAGGAAGACGACGCCCACGAGGAACACGGCGGCTACGAGGTGATCGGCACGCTGGGCGACACGGCGGACTGTGAGATCGCCCATGACGACGAACACGCCGAGGGCGAAGATCACGGCGACGAGGAAGGCACTGAAGAAGCCGAAGACGAGCATGAAGAAGGCGAGGATCACGACGGTCACGAGGATCATGGCCCTTGCGATCCGCATGTGTGGATGAACCCGGAAAACGTAGCGATCTGGGCGCAGAACATCGCCGCCGCGCTGGGCGAGCTTGATCCCGCCAACGCCGACGTTTACGCCGCCAACGCCGCTGATTATGCAGAGCAGTTGACCGCGCTGAATGATGAGATCATCGCGCTGGTGGAAACTATTCCGGCGGACGCGCGCGTGATCGTCACCAATCACGAATTTCTCAATTACTTCGCCGCCGAATATGACTTTGAAATCGTCGGCACGGTGATCCCGTCGCTGACCACCTCGGTCGAGGTCTCTGCCAGCGACCTGGCCGACCTGATCGGCGTGATCGAGGCGGAGAATGTGCAGGCCATCTTCACCGAGATCGGCCAGAGCGAAGACCTGGCGCAGGTGCTGGCCGCCGAGATCGGGCGCGAGATCGCCATTGTTCCCCTTTACAGCGGATACCTGAGCGCTGAGGGCGGCCCGGCGGCGACGTATATCGACTATATGCGCTATAACGCCAACGCGATTGTCAGCGCGCTGGCAGGGGCCTAAATTACGCCCAACTGCGGGAGGGACGGTCGCGGCCGTTCCTCTTTGGGTTCATATGATTTAGTTTATTCTAAACGATGTAAATTATGATAGAATAAGCATAGCGAGATCGACCATCGACAGGAGGTCGCTATGCTGCTCGATCAATTTCTGCCCCGCTATGATGTCCACGAAGTGCATCACATCATCATCAACGCCCCGGCTGAACGGATTTATGAGGTTATGAAAGCGGTGACGTTCGACGACTTGTCGCCGATCGTCAGGGCACTGTTCGCCATTCGGGGGCTGCCAGCGCGCCTCAGTGGAAGGCCGGGCCAGCCGATCCCGCGCAAACCGATCCTGGAGGCGCTCGGCTCGTTTGTCGTGCTGGCCGATCAACCGCCCGGCGAATTTGTCTTCGGCACTGCCGGGCAGTTCTGGCGCGCGGTCGATACGCAGGCCCCGAAGCTCGACAGCGCTGAGGCGTTCATGCGTTATGATCAAGCCGGAAATGCCAAAGCCGCTGCCAATTTTTGTCTCCAACCGCTGCCTGATGGCCGGGTGAAACTCACGACGGAGACGCGCGTGCTTTCCCTCGATGACGCGACACGCCGCAAGTTCCGCCGCTATTGGGCGCTGATCTACCCCGGCAGCGCGCTGAT
>Ga0224723_1001136_pt1 | contig 16670 bp, 6 predicted proteins | sample Balambano_FR2_Me_FD_161647 | JGI IMG/M metagenome (GOLD analysis project Ga0224723, IMG submission 161647) | Freshwater sediment microbial communities from Lake Towuti, South Sulawesi, Indonesia - Balambano_FR2_MetaG | ecosystem: Environmental > Aquatic > Freshwater > Lake > Sediment | place...
CCCCACCCCCAACTGCTTCCCGCATCCCCAACGCTCCCCCTGCAACGCCCGCCGCTGCCCGCATCCTGGTGGCGGATGACAATGCTGACATGCGCGATTATCTGAAGCGGCTGTTGAGCCAGCACTATACCGTCGAAACCGCTGTTAATGGGCGATCGGCGCTAGTTGCCATTCGTCAGCAGCTCCCCGATCTGGTGCTGTCTGATGTGATGATGCCAGGGCTGAACGGGTTTGAACTCCTGCGCGCCCTGCGCGATGATCCGCAAACCCAGGAGCTGCCGATTATCCTGCTTTCTGCCCGTGCTGGAGAAGAAGCCCGGATTGAGGGACTGGAAGCGGGAGCCGATGATTATCTCACCAAGCCTTTTTCGGCGCGGGAACTGCTGGCACGGGTCGAAGCCAATTTGAAGCTTGCCCACCTGCGACGAGAGGCAGCCCAGCAAGAGCAAGCCCTGAGACTAGAAGCAGAAGCCGCTCAGCAAAAGGTGGAAATGGTGTTGAGCAGCATTAGTGACGGGGTTTATACACTCGATCGCAACTGGTGCTTTACTTACGTCAACGATCGCGTCTGCGAAATGGCTGGGAAATCTCGCGAAGAATTGCTTGGCTATTGCTGCTGGGAATTATTTCCTGAAGCTGTGGATACCGCTGCTTACATGGAAATGCAGCAAGCGATGCGCGACCAGACCGTTGTTCAGTTTGAGTATCTCGCTTCACGTCAAGAGCGCTGGTTTGAGCATCGAGTTTATCCAGCACCCGATGGGCTGACTGTTTTTCTGGCAGACATCACCGATCGCAGGCAAATAGAAGCAATATTGCGGCGCAGTGAAACCCAATTTCGTCAGCTTGCGGATGCAATGCCTCAAATTGTCTGGATTGCCGATGCTGAGGGTAAGCCTGAATATGTCAGTCAGCGTTGGGTAGAATACACGGGCTTAACGCTTGAACAGACCGCCGATCAAAATCAGATGAGTGAAGTCATTCATCCTGACGATCTGGAACCAATCTATACAACCTGGAAGGAATGTCTGGCGACTGGAAACCTTTATCAAACAGAATTTCGGTTAAAACAGGCTTCAGAAGCTCAACCGGAGGATGTCTACCGCTGGTTTCTGTGCCGCGCCGTGCCCATTCAAAATCAGCAGGGACAGATCGCGCACTGGTATGGCACACTCACCGATCTGCATGAGCGCAAACAAGCTGAGGCTGCACTGCGGGAGTCGGAAGAAAAATATCGCACGCTGTTTGAGTCGATCGATGAAGGGTTCTGCATTATTGAAGTGATCTTTGACGATGACAATCGCGAGAAAGCGATCGACTATCGTTTTTTGATTGTGAATCCGGCATTTGAGAAACAAACGGGACACCGCAATGTGGTCGGCAGAACCGTGCGAGAAATTGCTCCCAACAATGAAGAATACTGGTTTGAACGATACGGTAAGGTGGCTTTGACCGGAGAATCGATCCAAATTGAAGACTGCGCCAAGGACTTTAACGGCTGGTACGAAGTTTACGCCTTCCGCGTTGGTGAACCAGATCTCCGGCGAGTTGCCATCCTGTTTAACAACATTACCGATCGCCGGGAAGCCGAAGAAGAGCTGCGGCAAAAGAACGCGATCCTGAATGTAATTAACGAATCAACCCCCACGCCCATTTTTGTGAAAGACCGTCAGGGGCGCATTATCTATGCCAACCCCGCCACGCTTGCCGTCCTGGGCAAATCGGCTGCGGAAGTGATTGGTGCGCGCGACTGCGATCTCTATCCCAGCCCCGAAGATGCTGCCAGGGTGATGGAAAACGATCGACGCATTATGGAATCTGGACAAATGGAAGTTGTGGAAGAATCGCCCGACGGCATTCGCACATTTTTGGGGATGAAGGTGCCCTACCGCAACGAAGCCGGAGAAGTAGTTGGGCTGATTGGCATTTCGAACGACATTAGCGAACGGGTGCAAATTGAACGCGATCGAGAACAGGTTTTACAGCAGGAGCAAGCCGCCCGACAAGCCGCCGAAGCCGCCAACCGCATCAAAGATGAATTTCTGGCAGTCGTATCCCACGAGCTGAGAACCCCCCTCAACCCGATTCTAGGCTGGGCACAGCTCCTGCGCAGAGGGCGGCTCGATTCTAAACAAGCCGATCGCGCATTAGAAGTGATTGAGCGCAACGCCCAGATCCAGGCTCAGCTCATTAACGATCTGCTCGATGTCTCCCGAATTCTGCGCGGCAAACTCAGCCTGGAGAATTGTTTAGTGGATTTAGCCTCGATTACGCAAGCGGCGATCGACACGGTACGCTTAGCCGCAGAAGCCAAAGCTATTCAAATTCACACCGAGTTTGAACCCGATATCGGAGCGATTTCAGGAGATGCGAGTCGCCTCCAGCAAGTGGTCTGGAATCTGCTGTCAAATGCAGTGAAGTTTACGCCTGCGGGGGGACGGGTGGAGGTGAGGCTGGAGCAGGTGGGGAGTTGGGAGTGGGGAATTGCCAACTCACTCCCGACTCCCGACTCCCGACTCCCGACTCCCCCCACTTACGCCCGGATCACCGTCACCGACACTGGAAAAGGCATTCCTGCTGACTTTCTGCCCTATGTGTTTGATCAGTTTCGGCAGGAAAGTTCTGCCACTACGCGACAGTTTGGGGGGCTGGGGCTGGGATTGGCGATCGTCCGCTATCTGGTCGAGCTGCATGGCGGAACGGTGCAGGCAGACAGCCCTGGTGAAGGAAAAGGTGCAACTTTTACCGTTACTCTACCGCTGATGCCCCATCAGCAACCTGCTCAGGACACGCCACCGTCTGAACCGTCTCTGAATTTGCAGGGCATTAAAATCCTGGTTGTGGATGACGATGACAGCACGCGCGAATTTCTTGCCTTTTTGCTAGAGCTTCAGGGCGCAACTGTGATCGTCGCTGCAAGCGCTAATGAAGCGATCGTCACCCTGGAGCAATTTCAGCCCCATGTGCTGCTGAGCGATATTGGGATGCCGGATGTGGATGGCTATATGCTGATGCGACACATCAGAGCCTTGCCCCCCGCACAAGGCGGAACGATTCCCGCGATCGCCCTCACTGCCTATGCCGGAGAAATTAACTATCAGCAGGCAATGGCAGCAGGCTTTCAGCGACACATCGCCAAACCTGTAGAGCCAGAGGTTTTGTTTAAGGCTGTTGTTGAACTAAGTGGCTCGGCGTAATTAAACAGGCGTCATTAAACAACGGATGGATTTGGGGGTGGTGGGGGCACAGCCCCCGCCCTGGGGCGAAGCCCCAGACCCCCTTTATCTCACAGATAATTACAACTACCTACTTAACGAATTGAACGAAAAAGCCTGTATGAGCGATCGCGACGTTGTGGTGATTGGGAGCGGCATTGGCGGATTGTGCTGTGCGGCGCTGCTGGCTCATTATGGGCTGTCGGCTGCGGTGTGCGAGAGTCACTCGATTCCGGGTGGGGCAGCTCATGCTTTTGAACGCAACGGCTACCGCTTTGACTCTGGGCCTTCGCTCTATTCCGGGTTGTCCTACAGTCCGTCTGCCAATCCGCTCAAGCAGGTGCTGGACTTGATCGGAGAAGAGTTACCCTGCGCCACCTATGACACCTGGGCATGTCGTCTGCCGGAAGGGGATTTTGATACGGCGGTGGGAGCGGAACAGTTTTGCGAAGTGCTGCTCCAGCTTCGGGGTCAGGCAGCCGTCACCGAATGGCGCACCCTGCAAAAAGTGATGGAACCCTACGCCAAAGCAGCGATCGCCCTTCCTCCGATCGCCCTGCGGGGAGACTGGAAAGCCGCTCTCACCCTGGGCAAATTCGCGCCGTCGCTGCTGCAATTTGCCCCCCAGGCACTGCGGCTCACTGGCTCGTTTGGCAGCATTATGAACGAAGTGATTCGCGATCCCTTTATTCGCAACTGGCTGGATCTGCTGTGTTTTCTGCTGTCGGGATTGCCTGCCCACAGCACCAGTGCGGCTGAAGTTGCCTTTATGTTTGCTGACTGGTATCGTCCCGGTGTGGTACTCGATTATCCGCTGGGCGGGAGCGGGGCGCTGGTGGATGCGCTGGTGCGGGGTCTGCAAAAACGGGGCAGTGAACTGCTGCTGAATGCCCACGTCGAACGGGTGCTGGTGGAACAGGGGCGAGCGGTGGGGGTGCAGCTCAAGAACGGCAAAACGCTGCGAGCCAAACGGGCAGTTGTATCAAATGTTTCGATGTGGGATTTGCTAAAGCTGCTGCCTGCGGAGTCAGTCCCGCAATCCTTCCGGCAAAAGCGACAAACCACGCCCCAGTGTGACAGCTTCATGCACCTGCACCTGGGAATTGACGCTGAAGGACTGCCAGCCGATTTAGCCTGCCATGCGATCGTCGTTAACGACTGGGAAGCGGGGATCACGGCTCCTCAAAACGTTGTGCTGATTTCCATTCCCTCTCTGCTAGATCCTGCGCTGGCTCCGTCCGGCAAGCACAGCCTGCACATTTACACCCCCGGCAATGAACCTTACCATCTGTGGCAGGGGATGGATCGTCGCAGTGCTGCTTATGCCCAGCAAAAGCAGGAACGGGCTGAGGTGATGTGGAAAGCGTTAGAGCGGGTGATTCCTGACGTGCGATCGCGCTGTGAGGTCACTCTGGTCGGCACACCGTTGACCCATGAACGCTATCTGCGCCGCGATCGGGGCACTTATGGTCCAGCGATTCGGGCGGGGACAGGGCTGTTTCCGGGTACGGCAACACCGCTTTCAGGGCTGCTCTGCTGTGGAGACTCAACCTTTCCGGGAATTGGACTTCCCGCCGTAGCAGTCAGCGGCATGGTTGCTGCCCATACGCTGATCCCGGTTCAGCAGCACCTGAATCTGCTGAAAAAAATAGGCTGAAAAAAATAGGCTGAAACTGTAGCTTGAAACTGTAGCTTGAAACTGTAGCCTGAAACTGTGCCAAGAGCCTCAATTCAGCAACGCCCAGAAAACTGCTGAAGCAAATTGAGAAGGATAGAGCGCGCATCACGATGATCCGACACTAACCAACTTTTTCATACAGATTCATACAGACAAAGCCGAAAAAGTCATCTATTCTGAACAGCATCACGGCAAGACTTAAGCCTGATCGTCTGTCTAAGCTCGTCTGTCTAAGCTCGCCTGTATTCCTTGACACGCGATCGCTGAGCGGCAGGCTGCTATAGCGCTACGCAATCAGATGAGAACCAGGGGGTGTGGGGGCTAAGCCCTGACGCAGGGAGAGAACCCCTGCACCCTGTCCTAAGCCAAATTCGTAGAACGATAACTTTAAATATTGTGTTCAAAGTGCAGAAAGGGACGGCTGCAATGATGGCAACTCAGTCAACGGCAGTAAAATCGGAAGCAGAAGATGATATTTCCATATCCCGATTGGCGGATCAAGCCATGAGTGTCGATGAAGCCCTCGTCATTCTGGAGCAAGCCTTGCAGCCGCAGCGTCTCAACGACCTTCAGCAGATGGTATTCTGTCGCTCCTGGTTGGGGCAGGGCTACGAGGAAATTGCAGCGGAGCTGGGCTATGGAGACGGCTATATTCGCGAGATTGGCTCCCAGCTCTGGATGACGCTTTCAAAGGCGATCGGGGAAAAAGTTACCAAAAAAAACGTTCACGCGGCGCTGCGGCGATATCAGCACGAACAGCATCGATCCGATCGCTTGCCCCAGTCGTTTGGATATGCTCAATCGGGAATGGCGATCGATCCGGCTGCCAGTTCAGCCCAGGCGCTGGAGTTTCCCAGTGGGGTTGTGCCGCTTCATTCGCGCTTTTATGTCGAACGTCCGCCGATCGAAGAACAGGTCTTTCAGGAAATCGATAAACCCGGCAGCCTGATTCGGATTCGCGCTCCCCGGCAAATGGGCAAATCGTCGCTGATGCACCGCATGATTGCCTATGCCAAACAGGAAGGCATCCAGACCGCCAGCCTGAATCTTCAGCGTGCCGATCGCGCTGTGTTTGATTCCCTCGATCGGTTTTTGCGCTGGCTCTGTGCCAATGTCAGCCAGCAGCTTGGTTTAATGCCGACAATGGACGAGTATTGGAGCAAAGACACAGGCAGCAAAATGAGCTGTACGCTCTACTTTCAACGCTATGTGCTGAAAGCGATCGATCGGGCACTGGTGCTGGCAATTGATGAGCTAAACCGCATCTTTGAATATCCTGATCTGGCGGCAGATTTTTTACCTTTGCTGCGATCGTGGTACGAGGATGCTTCTGAATACGAAGTGTGGCAAAAGTTACGGCTCGTGGTGGTTCATGCCACCGAAGTCTACATTCCCCTCAATCTGAATCAGTCTCCCTTCAATGTTGGCTTACCGATCAAGCTGCCGGAGCTAACGTTGACCCAGATTCAAGATCTTGCTCTGCGGCATCACCTCACCTGGGCAGACGGCACATCGGGCGCACAATGCCTGCAGCCACTGCTCGATCTGATTGGTGGACACCCCCATCTGGTGCGACTGGCACTCTACAGCATGGGACGACAGGAGATGACCCTGGAGCAACTGCTGGAGGAAGCCCCCACTCCGGCAGGCATTTACGGCGAACATTTGCGCCAGCAGCTCAGCCTGCTTCAGAAAGATTCGGCGCTGTCGATCGCCCTCAAGCGCGTCCTGTCCGACGAATCGAGCCGTTTAGAATCGGTGACGGCATATAAGCTGGAGAGCCTGGGCTTGATTAAACTCCAGGGCGATCGCGTGATGCCCAGCCGCAAGCTGTATCAAATTTATTTTCAGAACGAACTGTTGTCACATTCCAGTGGATAAAAGTTTCCCCGTTTCCTGAAACCGAGAATTTAGGAAAAGCCGTGTTTGAATTTTCCTTGGGTTATTCTCAAATTATTCTCAGATTGTTCTCAGATTGTTTTCAAAATGTCACTTAAGTTATTTGTTTAGCGGTCTTTTAGATATTATTTATCGTTATTTAGTTTATGCTCCGCGTATTGTAAAATGAGCGACACACCAAACCGTTCCTATGAATATCAGGTTGGAGGCAGCTTAAGGACGGATGCGCCCAGCTATATCGAGCGACAAGCCGACAGCGAACTGCGGGATGCCCTGCTGCAGGGGGAATTGTGTTATGTGTTTAGCGCGCGGCAAATGGGGAAATCGAGTCTGCGACTGCGGGTCAAGCGGCAGCTAGAGCAACTGGGCATGAATTGCGCCTCAATCGACATGACCCGCATCGGCAGCAAAAACATTACGCCAGCGCAGTGGTATGTCGGCATTGCAGTGGATCTGCTGCGGGGGTTTAACCTGCTGGGGAGCGTTGATTTAATGCCCTGGTGGAATGCGCGACAGCATCTCTCTCTCATTCAGCGGTTCAGCGAGTTTTTAGAGACGATCGTGCTTCCCCAGGTGAGCGGCGACTTATTTATTTTTGTGGATGAAATCGACAGTGTTCTGAGTCTTGATTTTGCAGTAGACGATTTTTTTGTGTTGATTCGCTACTGCTATAACCAGCGGGCAGAAAATCCGATTTATCGCCGCCTCAACTGGGTGCTGTTTGGCGTGGCAACTCCGTCGGATCTGATTCGCGATCGATCTCGAACACCGCTTAATATTGGACGATCGATTCCTTTAACCGGGTTTAATCTGGTCGAAGCGCAGCCGCTTGCAGCCGGATTGGAAGGTAAGGTGAGCAATCCGCAGGCAGTGCTGAAAGAACTTCTGGCATGGACAGGTGGGCAGCCCTTCCTGACCCAAAAACTCTGCCGGATTGTGGCAGAAGATCGGGCGAGCATTGGAGCAGAACTGAGGCAATTGCGACAGCACGCAGACCCAGACGATGGAACGCAGTGCAGCCTCGACTATAAACTGCCGATCGTCAATCAGCACCTGATCGATCTGTACTATCAGCTTCCGGTGCAGGCGATCGAGAAGTTTGTGCGATCGTGTCTGATTGATCACTGGGAAGCGCAGGATGAGCCGGAACACCTGAAAACCATTCGCGATCGGCTGCTGCAACATCCGCGATCGAGCCGGTTACTGGCACTTTATCTCAAGGTATTACAGAGCGGCGTTCGCTGTGATGACTCTCCAGAGCAACTCGATCTGCTGCTGAGTGGGTTGGTGGTTCGCCATCAGGGACACCTGCAGGTGTTTAACCGTATTTATCGAGAAGTGTTTAGTGCTGCCTGGGTTGAGAAGGCACTGGAACATCGCCAGCCTCAGGAGGCAGCGGCAGGGCAACTGGCTCCAGCACTGCGGCAGGAAATGCACGATCGCGAGAGGTCACAGTCTCCACCGGGCGATCGGCTGCTGCAAGACCTTCAGCAAACCGAGGCAACGTTAAGTCGGCAAAATGCAATCTTAAAGGCACAGCAAGAAGCGGCGATCGACGGCATTTTATTAGTGGATGAGCATCGGCGCGTTGTTTCACACAATCAGCGGTTCCGGCAGCTCTGGCGAGTTCCAGATAACCTGCTTCACTCCCACAGCAGTCAGGCGTTGCTCGCTTTTGTGGTGGCGCAGCTTGCGGATCCAGAGCAGTTTTTAGAGCGGGTGGAATATCTCTATCAGCATCCGACGGAGACTAGCCGAGATGAGATCTGGTTTCAGGATGGGCGCGTATTCGATCGCTACTCCAGCCCGGTGCGATCGGAGAACGGCACTTACTATGGTCGCATCTGGTTCTTTCGAGACATCACCGAGGCGAAGCGAGAAGAAGCGATTCGCAAGCAGGCAGAACAAAAGCTGGAAGCCGCACTCCGCGTCAAAACTGAGTTTATTGCCAATATGAGCCATGAGCTAAGAACTCCACTCAACGCCATTCAAGGATTTTCGCAGCGGCTTCTGCGCGATCCCTCTCTTGCGCCAAGTCAGCGAGAAACCCTGACGATCATCCACGACAGTGCAAAACATTTATCATCTCTGGTGAATCACACGCTTGACCTTGCTCGCGATGAAGAACAGGGCACGCTTCAGGGAACTGCCTGCGATTTGCAAGAACAGTTGACTGCCGAAATGCTGACCCTGATGCCTCAGGAATGGGTGCGCCAATTGCATCAGGCAGCCCTTTGTACCGACGAGCAGCAGATTCTCATCCTGTTAGAGGAAATTCCTCGATCGCATCGATCGATTGCTTCCGCATTAACTGAAATTGTCAATAACTTTCGCTGCGACAGAATCTTAAATTTAACCCAACCGCTGCTGCAAGGAGGGTAGATTGCGATGTTTGCTTTTGATCTCCTGTCTCTTCGTCCGCTGCAATTTTATCAACGATTCTCTATGTGGCTTTATCGACGATCGCGTATCCGAATTCATCAATTCTGGATCTGGTTCTGTCTCAGCTTTTTAACAGCAGTTTTGACGACGGCGATCGTTGCCTGTCATTCGGATACAGCGAACCTGCCTCAAGAGGCACCCGCCTCATCCGCCACGCTGCGAATTTTCTGGAACCAGGGATTTTATGCCGAAGAAGACCAGGCGCTGCAAAAGGTGATCGCTGCCTGGGAACAGCAGAGCAACACCAAAGTGGAACTGTCGCTTTTTAGCTCGGATGATATTTTGAATCAAACCGTGATTGCGCTGGAGAATAACAGCCCTCCTGATATTGTGTTTGCCCATCGCGCTGACTATACGCTGCAGCCCCGCTGGGCACTGGAAGGAAAGCTCGCAGATGTCTCGGATGTTGTGCGCTCGGTGGAAAAACAATACAGCCCGGCTGCTCTAAACGCTGCCTATTTGTACAACAAAACGACTCAACAGCACAGCTATTACGGCGTTCCGATCGAGCTACAAACGATTCACGTTCACTACTGGCGCGATTTCCTGGAGCAGATTAACCGCAGGGATGCTGACATTCCCAACGACTGGGACGGATTCTGGCAGTTCTGGCAGCGATCGCAGCAGCAGATTCGCCAGCAGGGTGAGCCTGTGTATGGGTTGGGGTTGCCGCTTTCCTCAAAAGCCAGCGACACTTTTTTTCTGTTTGAACAACTGCTGGAAGCACACAATCTTCAACTCCTGAATGACCAGGGTGAATTGCAGCTCAATGATCCTGCTGTCCGCCAGGGTTTGATCGATGTCCTGGATTGGCTGACTCGGCTCTACCAGGAGGGATACGTTCCGAAAGCAGCACTGAACTGGGTCGATTCCGATAACAACGTCACTTTTCTCAATCGCACTGCCCTGATGACCGTCAACCCCAGCCTCTCGATCCCGACCTCCCAGCGCGCCGATCCAGAGGTTTACAGACAGCAGCTTGTGACTCGCCCCTTTCCCAACAAGCCGGACGGTAGCCCAATGACTTATCTGGTTTCTGTAAAGCAGGCAGTTATCTTTTCCAACAGTCAAAACGCGATCGCCGCTAAAGACCTGCTCACCTACCTGATCCAGCCCGATCGCCTCAATACCTACATTGAAGAATCGCTGGGTCGCTGGTTTCCCGTCATGCCTGCCGCGCTCAACAAGCCTTTCTGGCAAAATGCTCAAGATCCGCACATTTCAGTTGGAATTCAGCAATTTCAAAACCATCCAACTCGTCCGTTCTACCATGTCCTCAATCCCGCCTACTCGCAGGTTCAGGCAGAAAACGTCTGGGGCAACGCGATGCAGCGGGTGCTGGTCGATCGCCAATCACCAGCAACAGCCGTCGATGAAGCGATTTCACGAATCGATCGAATCTTTGAGGAATGGGAGGATTAAAAGCATCGTACAAAAACTGATTTTAATTTTGTTGACCTACTTAGCTACAGCAACAACTTCAGGATAAGCCATGCATTACTGGAAGCGAAGCCTGATTGTTCAACTGATTGGATATTTTTTGCTCCTGTCCTTTGTTAGTGTAGGAACAATTTGTTTTGTTGCTTTTTTACAGGCGCGTGAAGCATTAAAACAATCCGTATTTGAACGGCTGAGTTTAACTGCGACCCTGAAAGAAGATGAACTGAATCGGTGGGTCGAAGATCAGCGTGAAGAGATAACAACGCTGGTGCAGTTGCCAGGAGTGCGAGAACATTTACCGCTGCTGCTCGATAGAAATATTTCAGCCGCGCAAAAACGTCAGGCTTATCAGGAGTTATCGGCTTCTTTAAGTGCGATCGCCACAAATCACAGCAGTCTGGAAGAAATTCTGGTGTTGACGAATGGCGGAAAAGTCATTTTGTCCACCAACAAAGCGGCAGAAAATACCTATGAGTCGCTGGTGCAGTTCAGCTATTTGCCGCAAAATCAGCAGTCTAATTTTTCTCCCAACTTTTATCCTTCCCCCATTACAGGCAAGCCTCGGATGACCTTTGCAGCCTCTGTGAAGGATCGAAATAATCGTCAGATTGGAACGATCGCAATTCACCTGGAGCTGAGCCGGATCGACGATATCATCCGCAAGCGCACAGGACTGGGCGAAACCGGAGAAACCTACCTGGTGGGAAATACGCTGCCGAATCAGGGCGGATACTTTGAACGCTATACGGTTTTTGTGTCGGAGGCATTACCCGAAGAATCTGCACCGCTGCCAAGTTCTTCTCAGAAAAACGTTTACAGCGAGGGAATTGCACGCGCTGCTCGCGGACACAGCGGGGCTGGGACGTATCGCAACTATCGCGGTACAGAGGTGATTGGCGTTTATCGCTGGCTCGAAAAGCACGATCTGGCACTGCTGGCTGAAATCACGACGCAGGAAGCTTTTACCCCAGCCCGACAGCTTGCGCAAACGATTTTTATCACGGGACTGAGCCTCGCGGGACTTCTGGCGATCGGCGTTTACTTTGGCACAAGGCGAATTGCACGCCCCATTCTGGCAATTACCCACACCGCGACTCAGGTGGCAGCAGGCGATCTCACTTCTACTGCTCCGGTTTCTTCCAGCAATGAAATTGGGACACTGGCACGGGTGTTTAATCAGATGATTGAACAACTGCGAACGCTGTATTCCCATCTGGAAGCTAAAGTTGAAGAACGCACCCTTGCCCTGAAACAGCTCAATGATCAGCTTCAGATCGAAATTGGCGATCGCAAAAGAGCCGAAGAAACGCTCAGACAGCAGCAGGAATTTCTTCGAGCCGTGATTGACACTGACCCAAATCTTATCTTTGTGAAAGACTGGCAGGGACGCTATCTGCTGGCAAACAAAGCAATGGCAGATTCCTATGGAATTACAGTTGATGAATTAATCGGCAAGCATGACTACGAGCTGAATTTACCAATCGAAGCGGTAGAACAATACGTTCAGCAGAATCGGCAGGTGATCGAAACTCAGCAGGAAATTTTTATTCCAGAAGAAGCCGTTGTGGCATTGTCGAAACAAGATGAATGGCTGCAGTGGCAGAAACGACCTATTCGGCTGCCCAGCAGTGAAACCTACAGTGTGCTGGGTATCGGCGTGAGAATTACCGAGCGAAAACGACTGGAAGAAGAACTGCGTCGGTCAAAACAGTTTCTCGATAGTATTATCAACAGCATTCCGCTCGCGTTATTTGCCAAAGATGTTCAGAATGATTTTCGCTATGTGCTAATTAATAATCACTCTGAAACAACTTTAGGGTTTTCACGCGATCGAGGCATTGGTCATAACGACTTTGAGCTGCTGCCTGAAGCGCAGGCTGACTATCATTCTCAGGAGGATTGGGCAGCGATTCGGCACGGCACCCAGCTAGAGCTGCCGGAACACTGGATCGGAGATGCGCCCGATCGAATTTTGGTGCGAGGCTGGAAATTGCCGCTCTATGACGCTCAGGGCAACGCGACGTATATTCTGGGAGTTTCTGAGGATGTCACCGATCGCCGTCACCGGGAACAGGCACTCCGGCTAATTGTGGAAGGAACGGCTGCGACAACGGGAGATGAATTTTTTCATTCCTGCGTTCGCTATCTGGCGGAAGTGCTGCAGGTGCGGTATGCATTTGTCACAACGTATGTCAATGAAGCGGCTCCTGAAACTGCCTCTGAGACGACCGACACAATTCGTACCCTGTCTTTTTGGCAAGGCGAATCCTGGGGCGCAAACTTTGAGTGCAATCCGCAAAATTTACCCTGCGCGATCGTCCTCACAGGCAAACTCTACTACCTGCCGGATGGGCTAAAAACTGCTTTTCCTGATGCAGAAGAACTGCTGGCGATCGGGGCAGAAAGCTATCTGGGGGTTCCCCTGCTCCATTCCTCAGGCAGTGTTTTGGGACATCTGGTTGTGATGGATACTCAGCCCATGCAATACGACCCTGGACGAGAGCTGATCATGAGAATCTTCGCCGGGCGCGCCGGAGCTGAACTGGAGCGCAAGCAGGCAGAAGACTCGCTCATGGTGGCAAAGGAAGCGGCAGAAGCTGCAAACCGCGCCAAGAGTATCTTTCTGGCAAACATGAGCCACGAACTCCGCACACCTTTGAATGCTATTCTCGGTTTTGCTCAACTGATGGAACGTGATGCAACACTCAGCCCAACTCAGCAGGAAGCCCTCTCCACAATCAACCACAGCGGTAAACATTTGCTCAATCTGATTAATGATGTACTGGAGATGTCGAAGATTGAAGCAGGGCGAATTGTTCTTAGTGTTGAGACGTTCGATCTCCATCGGCTGCTGCATACGCTCCAGGAAATGTTTCAGGTACGGGCACAGACGAAACAGCTTGCGCTTCAATTTGAGCTGGCAGATAACCTACCGCAATACGTCAGAACAGATGAAGGTAAACTGCGGCAGGTCTTAATTAATTTGCTAGGAAATGCAGTCAAGTTTACGCAAATGGGAACGGTGACGCTACGCGCAAATTTACAGCCAGGGACAAAGTCTGGAGATTCATTGAGAACGATCGCTGATTTGCAAATTGCGATCGAAGATACAGGCTGTGGAATTGCACCAGAAGACATGGCTCGCCTGTTTCAGCCGTTTATGCAAACGATGGCAGGGCTGCAAGCTGATGAAGGAACAGGGCTGGGATTGGCAATTTGCCATCAATTTGTGCAGCTTATGGGCGGAGCAATTCAGGTTTCAAGCACGGTGGGGCAGGGAACCGTATTTCAGTTTAAAGTCCCGGTTCAAATTGCCCACTCATTTGAAGCAACAGAGTCCTTCTCCGATCGCCGTGTTGTGGAACTGGCTCCGAATCAGCCCACTTATCGAATTTTGGTGGTAGACGATCGCCGCGAAAACCGAGATTTAATGGTGCGCCTCCTCAGCTTAATCGGGTTCGAGACCCGCGCTGCCAGCAATGGACAGGAGGCTGTGATCCAATGGCAAACCTGGCATCCTCACCTGATCTGGATGGATATGCGAATGCCCGTGATGAATGGTTATGAAGCGACGCGGCAGATTCGCGCCCTGGAAGCGGAGGAGATGAGGAGATGGGAAGATGAGGAAATGAGGAGGAGTACAGCCAGCGATTCGACAGATCATGCTTCCCCAATACTCTCTTCCCCCTCATCTCCTCACCCCCTCACCCCCTCACCCACCTACCCACCTACCAAAATCATCGCCCTCACCGCCAGCGCGTTTGAGGAAGAGCAGGCAAATATTCTGTCTGCCGGATGCGATGATCTGGTGCGAAAGCCTTTTCAAGAGAGAGATATTTTTGACAAGATTGCTCAACATCTGGAGGTGAAATATCTCTATGAAGCCGCAGCATTACCGCGATCGATCGCCAATTCCCAGGAACTAACCTCAGACCGATTAGCAACTCTGCCCTTCCACTGGATTGAGCAACTCTACCAGGCAGCCCTTTGTACTGATGAACAGGCAATTCTTGACCTGGCGCAGCAGCTACCTGAATCGGAAAAATCGATCGCTGCTGCCCTTTGTGATCTGGTGAATAACTTTCGCTGCGACTATATCATGAATCTAACAAAGCCCTTAGTTGATCCATAAATAAATTGAAGCATCAAGTTCAGGTGACAAATTTAAATATCAAGTCTGAACATTAAATTAAACAAGAAATTTGAAGCTAGAACAGAATGTTGAGGAATTCAAAATGAAGGGTGATGCTAGAGCTAATATACTGCTGGTTGACGATACGCCAAACAACATTCGCCTTCTTTCTGCCATGCTCATCGACCAGGGCTACGAAGTGCGGCGCGTGATCAATGGGCAGATGGCATTGAAAACAGCACAGGCAAACCCCCCTGATCTGATTTTGCTGGATATTAAAATGCCGGACATGAACGGATACGAAGTCTGTCAGCACTTGAAAGCGGCGATCGACACCAGAGAGATTCCTGTAATTTTTATTAGTGCGCTAGACGAAGTGTTAGACAAAGTAAAAGCCTTTGCAGTAGGGGGTGTAGACTACATTACAAAACCTTTTAGCGAAGAAGAGGTGTTTGCGAGAGTTGAAAACGTTTTGACCGTGCGGCGACTACAAAAAAGACTTCAGGAGCAGAGCGAATCCCTCGATCGAGAAACACAGAGATGCCATCAGCTAGAAGAACAGTTGCAGCAACAGGAATCAGCTCACCAATGGCTGTGGGACACCCCTTTTCTCGGTATTTTTCAAACCAGTGCGGATGGGATCATTCTAGGATCCAATCAACAGTTTGCCAAAATACTGGGGTATGATTCTCCCTCTGAAGCGATCGGCAAAGTCGCGCTATCCGATCATTGTGTTGATTTAGAGTATCAAAAATCCATTCTGGCAGAACTTCAGGCAACACCACAAGGCGTTTCTGGTAAAACTCAGTTTTATCGGCGTGATCACTCTCAGTTCTCAGGAAATTTATTTTTGAGATTAAATCGTCAAGATCGCAGTGTGAATGGAGTTTTGATTGAGATATAGCAATCACAAATGATTTGTGAAAAAGGGGGTGTGGGGCTGTGCCCCCACGCAGGGGCTTCGCCCCTGCACCCTATACAACCCAAAAAGGATTGCTATAGAGAACAATTAAACTCGAAACATATCGCTTTTTCACTCTGGTGAGGTACAGGGGGTGGGGGGGCTGCGCCCCTGCACCCCATTTCTTGGACTTCATTAGCCTGGAAAAGGCTGTATACTTGAGTCGGTGATGAAGATGATGAGTATAATATCGTGTCTGGTAGGATGCTCATGCTTAAGCTGCCCTGCCTGTGAGGAGCCAGCGATAGGCGGTTAACCCCCGAATCAGCTCCTGCCAGTAACGCTCGCCGTTGGGCGGAGGCAGCTGAATTGCTTGCCGTTGAAATAGACGCTCGCGTTTGTGATGCTCACATTCGTGCCCCAGAGGCAAGTTGTGCGGGGATCGCCCGGATATCGCCTTAGTGAAGCAAGGAATTTTAGAAAAAGCAGTCCTTAAACCCGTAATGCCTTTTCGATGTCACTCAAGGCTGACGATTCCTGACGACTGATGCGCTCACCGCCAATGCCCATAAAACCTTCTTCTTTAACAGCTTCTGCAACCTTGCGAGCCAGTGAAGCCAGCCAATCCCTAAACTCTTTTGCCTGCACCACCGTTACTTTTGAAGCCAGAATTGTGGACACCTGGCTAAGATGTTCTGTTGCTTGCTTGCGCCCTTCAGAAGCACTTTTCAAATTCGCAATGCTGCCCAGATATTCAAACACCTTTTTCATCACCAGCTCATCCCCGTGAAGAGATTCGGTCGCCAGTTTGTCTTTAAACGACTGCATCAGTGCCCGACCCAGATCAGTCGAAAAGTCTTCTCGCTGCTGTTCTACTAGCACAATTTCAACTGCCGCTTTCACTTCCTTTAGAAAAGAAACCGGATCGGTTTTATCAGCAAGAATCACTGCACTAATTGCCTG